>Ga0007787_10000262_pt1 | contig 16219 bp, 15 predicted proteins | sample LauGreFa1BDMLBSN_2_FD_59500 | JGI IMG/M metagenome (GOLD analysis project Ga0007787, IMG submission 59500) | Freshwater lake microbial communities from Lake Michigan, USA - Fa13.BD.MLB.SN | ecosystem: Environmental > Aquatic > Freshwater > Lake | place: Lake Michigan, USA | collected 2013-09-23 | reverse complement strand
GATATATTAATAAAGAATATATTAATAAAGGATATATTAATAAAGAATATATTAATAAAGAATATATTAATAAAGAATATATTAATAAAGGATATATTAATAAAGGATATATTGTTTACTGACATTTTCTAAACAGTGCTATTTGTCTATATAATTCAATTACATCCTTAAAAATAGTTATACGCTCGTTCTCGCTAACTGATAAAATAACAGTACGTACGTTTTCCATCATTGATACAATATCATCTTCCAATTTAGTCCCGTCTAGCATTGTTTCTTGTCTAAAATCAATAGTGTTTAGAATATCCCAGTTATAGACATCACCTTTCTTAATTTGTAATAACAGATCATTATATCGCCATGCTTTATCATTATTTTCGATAAGGAAATTTGGGGTATTTCTAATAACAATATCAACATGCGTAACCATAAGTTCAGATGTTGATGATTTCATAATATAGTTTAATTTTGCAACAATCGCTTTAACAATTTTGTTAAACTTAGTCATTATCGCATATTTCTCATCGTTCATTTTGAATAACTAATAATTATTAATCTATGAGTAATAATTTATAAGTGATAATTTATAATATATATCAATAAATATTTAACAAATTAATAAACCCGTTTACTATAATAAAAAAACATATATAAAATCGCTTTACTAAAAAATTAATCCCTCACTCTCTGGAGGCGCATTAATCTGCTTAATACTTCATTCAAGCAACTTTCTCGCGGCTTCTTCCTCCTGCTTGAGCAATTCTTCCCGATCTAGAATCTTCTGTATTGCATCGGCGATTTTTTGTTGCTTCTTTTTTTCTTCTTCAGCACCGCGAATCCAACTGCGACAGTACTCCACGAGATCCTCATCTTCCATATCTTTCCCGATTGTCAGAAATTCTTTGGCAGCCGCAGCAGATTTCTCATCTGCGATCTTCTGCATTTCTTCCAACTTGTCACGCAGCTTTTTCAGCGTCGTATCGGTACTTGAAGGCGTAACTGATTGCGCGGAACTTGATGCAGTGCTTTTTTCGTCTTCATCTTTAATATCCGCCCACGCGATCTTCGGAGGCATAACCGGTGTTTCCTTGTGTTCGATCTTTTTCTCAGCGACTTGTGGTGCTGGCGAAGTTTGCTTTTTTGGCGTTTTGTCTGCCAATACATACTTCACAAATTCTTCGCTTGTGCTGAATTGAACTGTAAACCCGTTCTTTACGATTTTTTCGATGTATTTGGAAAGATTCGTAACACTCAGATTTTTTCCGCGACACAGTAGCGAATTACAGTACTCAGACACACAATCATTCCCAAATTGACATGTTATTTCATTCCAACTTTTGATGAGGCTGATCTTTGGAATACCGTTTCTGGTCGAAATCGCAACCAAATACGGAACGTACTCGTATGTTGTCTTTATGACCACTTTGTTATAGTAATCGCTCCAAAACAATTGCAAGATGATGGTACCATCGACAGCGACATTTCCACCATCAGTATCGATGACATTGCAGACTTTGACGAGTTTGAAGAGGTTCGAGTTCATGGTTCGCGCGTTGAGATTCGTTTGTTCGATATACTAAAAATCAAATTCATTTTTTTTTACTTTGGAATAGTTGTATTTTATTACATTAATACAGCATTAATTGATAACAATACATTAATACAGCATTAATTGATAACAATACATTACATTACTACAAAATTTATTGATCCAACTTATATGTATTACCTTATATGTATTAACTTATATGGATAAGTTGCTATCAACATTACCAATAGAAATAAAATATTCTATTTTATCATTAATAATCCCGTTGGACTTTGCTGCTAAAAAAAACATAATTGCGGTATTTAAATCATTAGATGCCAAAATTAGTCGTAAACAGTCAAAACGCGCATGGTATGGCGCGGTAAAATATTCTAGACGGCAAATATTGAAAATTCTGATAGATAAAAAAATAAAACCTCCGGGCGATATAACTACTTTTGCAGCAAAATTTCCGGATGTAGGTGTATTACACTATGTTATGAAATACGTAAATGAAACACAACCCTGTAATAACAGAATGATAAAAGAGTTATCGCATAGCATTATATATGATAGAGTAGATAACTTTATCTACCTTATTAATATTACTATACATACACATATCCCCAATAAGTGGGAAGATTTAAATCTAATAACTCTTATTAGTGCACATATTAGTAAAAAAATTCTAAAATGGGTTATACATAATTTTGAGTATATATTTAATGCGGATGGTATTCGTTCAAATTATATAAACTGGCTTAGGGAAATTCTTATGAATGAAGTAGTAAGAATAGGGGATTTGGCAGATATTTTTTATTTTATTGATAAAAAAATAATACATCCATATGCTATCGAATTAGCAGCATCCCGAGGATTTTTAGATTTTATAATAGTTATGATGCCATATAGACGCAATAATCATTTTTTAATCGACGCGACAATAGCCGGTCATATACATATACTAATGCATTTTAGGGAGTTAGTAGTGTTCTCATTATTGATATTTCCCGCGGTTATGTTACAACATTTACATATTATAAAATGGTTATTTGAAGAATTTCCAGAAGAAGCAAGTATATCTACGGATATGTACAATAATATAATATATACAAAAAATAAAAAATTAATAGAATTGTGTAATTCGGTGAGAAAGACATAAATTATATAAATAATGCATAATAATAAATAACATATTTATTACCATTATTAATTTTATTAAGCACCACCAGAAATAAATTTAATCCAATCTTTTTCTGATGCTTTTTTTTTGCCATTGTAAGGAAGAGCGTATTTATTTGAAAGCATGATATTAGAAATAGAATAGAAATCGCCATTACTGTCCGTATAATAAATATCACCAATTAGTCTTCCTCCGTATTTATCATTATCAATAATATATGCAACATACAAATTATCCGGTTTTAATAAACTCTGTAAAAAATCTCTTGATTTAGTTGCATATGCTTTGAGAATGGGACTGTGAGAATTCATTTCTGCTGTATCAATACCATAAATTCTTAAACCAAATTTAAACCCAGTAACACCAAGCACTAATAATATATTAACAGTATCACCATCATAAACGGATACTAATTTTACAAGATGCCATCCAATAAACGCGCATTTATGAATATTTGGGCTTAATCTAATAAGATGTTCTTTTATCGATTCGTATGGATCGGCCGATAATGTTTTCGGAACAACTGTTTTTTCTACATTTACAAGTAAAGAATTAATATTCGAATTATTGACAGAGGTATTCGAATTATTGACAGAGGTATCATTATTTGTATTATTAGATAATTCACTGTTTTCGGAAATCATTTAGTATTAGCGCAATAAATAATTACAGTAAATAATTACAATAAATAATTATAATAAATAATTATATACAGATTGATTATATTTCAATTATAACATATATTTAAATGTTTGATTTTCAGCATATTACTAACACATTAAGAAAGATTTTTGTCGATAGTGACAGTGACAGCAGTAGTGAATCGGATAATGAACAGTCGCATTATAAAAAGACGCAGAAACCTACACGGTCATGTGTAAAAAATAATGAAGATATGGACCCCCCGAAATCCGATTGTTGCTGTGTAGTAAAAAAGCCAGAACCGCGATGCCCCAACGAAATGAAAATGAATCATACATTTACAAAGGATGATTTTGAGAATATGAAACCATCTGCGAATTATAAAGAATTTGCTTACCCTTCGTTTGGTAGAAATAATTATGGACTAACAGGTCGCAGAAGCGATTATGCATTTAGAACACGCGGAAAATACCATACTGATAGAACAACAGAATATATTACCGTACAATGTGAAAATGAATTATATTCTTCCTTCCCGTCTTGTAAAAACGATTTAATGATTAGCGGACGTGATAATTACTAATATGATAAAAAAATTATGTAATATAAAAAATATAGTTGATAATACATACTATAATCTGTAATACATACTATAATATAATATATAATATAACGCGTACTATAATATAAAGTATAATTAACCTTTCGTAGATTTGTTTTCATTGAGGGACATTATTACTCCCATGTATAAACTAGCAAATTTTATATCATCCTGATCTAAATCAGCGCGATCTTTATAATTGTCTAAACATGCATCAAATGGTATAATAGTCGGTTTACTAAATCCATATTGTTCGAATTTATTATTTACCACTTTATAATTCACGAGCGACTCCTCGTAATATTCTCCATTAGAAAATGGTAAAATAACATCTATTTTTTGACCAATACCGAGTTGTGACTCACGATATTTTTTTACAATACTGTATTTTAATCGATCGCCATTGCGAACTTCCCAATTTTCTGTTTTTAGCATATTGAAAATAACTTCTCCATTAAATGCTGTATACACAAATATACCACCAGGGTACAACAGTTCAGAAATTAGTCTAGTAAAATTTTCAATTCCTTCTGCAGTATTTATCAAATAATGAATAGCAAGATTACATACTATATAATGCGCTTTTTTAACAAATCGCGATGTTAGACCGAGAATTTCTTTATAATCGCGATTTAAATCTGCTTCTAATACCGAAAACGTCATTTTATTAGGCTGCATTTTATTACGTGGTTTTTCCAACTTTCGCGAAACCAACTCTTGTAATGCCGATGCGTCTATATCAATAAATAAGGTATGGTCGAATGTATTTATTAACCGGCTTATATCTTGACCTTTTCCTGCCGCTAAGTCAATTGCGGTCAATTTTTCATGCGGAAATCGCTTCTTAAGTTTTGCAATCCCTTCTTTCATTATAAGTCCTTTCGCATAATTATTAAACTTTCTTACTCCTGCATAAATAGGATTATCATAAACTTTAAAATAACCTTTGTCCATAGTATATAGATCGGCAAGTTCTATAGGATTTGTAAATGATTGCCATACATTTTCAGCAACAGCAAAATTATTACCGTAATAATTCCCGGATGCTAAATCTAACATTCTATCTTCGCGCTCTCTAAGTATCTTCCATTCTTTTTTTTCTACATCGCGTACGAATTCACATACCGTAAAATCTAAATTTTTACTATCAGCGGTTGTAGGATGCCAATAAATATATGCAAACGGATCGCTACTCGGGCAAAACTGAATAGGAAAATAATCGTTTTGTATATTCTTACCACTAAATATCATATTGTAATTTGCGACTTTGGTTATATTAAATCGAGCAAAATCCCCATATCCAATACCAACAAATAAGAAATATAATTCGTGGGTTTTCTTAACACCGTAGGGTTCGATACCTATAATGTTTTTTGGTGCTTTCATTACAAGGAAGTCGATAGATGTATGCGATAAATATTTTAATTTATAACACATATTATAATACCCACCATCATGTGTTAATATATACCCATCAGTTTCGTATGGTAATTTCTTTACATACGTTTCGTATTCCTTTGCTACTTTTTCGATATTATCACCCAATTTCACCATATTTTTTACATTAATAGGAAATCCGGCGCCTACTTTATCTTTATTAACGGACGCAACCACAGACTTTAAGATACTATACCTATCAGTAAGAGTTTCATTTCGTAAGTCAGTACCCTCGTGTATAAGAATATCAAACGCATATAATATATTGTTTACTAATTCGCCTTCGATAATAGTATTGTTAAGTAATGAAATGGCAGGAAAATCCATCATTTTAGAAGTCAATACACTGACTCGCGCAAAACTAAAATATACTAACGCATGTTCGCCATCTGCTTTATCGGTTATATAATATTCACTTAATGATTCGCGAATTTCTGATAATTTGTTTTTAGTTAAATCGCGCGATTGATTAGTTAAATTTTTTATAGTAACCGGTTTATACGATTTTCTATCTGGCATTAATAATCCTCCTATTTCTTTCATAATAGTCGCTTGTTCGTCGCGGTCATCCAGCATACTGAATACTTTATCAATGATGTCAAGATCTGCAACGCTCATAGGTTTTGTTACGCGTTCTATTTCTAATTCTATACGATCGTATTTTTCTGGTTTTTCGTCTATATTTGATTTTCTAAACATATCTGTTTTTATTTCCTTTAGTTTTGATTTAGATTTCTCTTCTCGTACGAATGTAACATCTATATTCCAGTCATCCAAAACAATAGTGTATCTCCATTTAAATCGGTACATTGTATTATTATTCTCTATAAAACGTTCCTTTTCACAGTTGGTTTCAGAAGATAAAACCATTTTACAATCTCTACTTGCAGATTTATTAATCTGCTGTAATTTAGATTTTATAGTATAAGATTGTTTATCCACGAGTTGCTTTCCATCAAGAAAATATCTAGTTTCAATAATAGAGTTTAAATCTATCTTAGTAATGGAATTTAATGACTGTGTTATTTTTACAGTTTCGTTTGCGTAGTTTTTTGCTAATTTATTAAAATTTTCTACTGAAATAGTTGTACGTGCCTCAAATTCAATATTTGGTTTGGCGTTGAATGTATCAACCATTCTCGAAACATTATCAACGTTCGCCATTTTACGTTATTACTCTCTGGTAATTCAGTTTTATATATTATATGCTTTATATTTTTATATTTAAACGTAGTGTAAATTTATATTTTTATAAGCAGTTATTAATATATGCCGGTAATATATGCCGATAATACCAATATATAACTCAATACAAAAAAAAAATAACTACAACTATGTCGCGATTTATCCTAATACTGTACTAGGTTAATTATTTTATTCACACTATATAATTTATAATACTATTTATTACTTAGATGCGCGAACGTTTCAATTGATGCATATTCATCTCCGGATGAATCATTGTATTCTGCGAACTTTTTTGGTACTTTAAATATTTGTTTGTTTTCTATATATTGTTTCCGCAATTCGTTTATTTGTTTTTCTAAACTAAAAGATATATCAGAAATAATTTTTTTTTGCAAATTCTCATCTATGTCATCCGCATAGTCTTGCATATTTTTAAACATTTCTGATTCGTTTTTTAATTCGGCAAATGTTCGCTCCCATATTTGTTTTACTTTTACTGTGTTAAAATGTTTCGATTTTGCTTTATATAATAATACAGCATAATCGGCTTGCCTTTCATAAAACGACTCGCGTTTCTGTGGGGGAGTATCTGCAACTTTTATAATATATTTTTCATATGCTTGAAAATGAAAAAGTTGTGCGTCCACCATATACCGCAATACTAGAGGATGCTGTTTATTGAATTTTGGATATGACGATTGAAAATATTTCATCTGCTGATGAGTATCTAACTTAGCAAATTCCGTACTTTCTAATGCTTCATTTACTTCATCCCATATTTTTTTACCCAGTATAAGTTGCGAATTAATCCATTTAGCGCGAAGTGATGATAATTTTTCGGTTTCTACTTGTTTCTTATTATCTTCATTTAAAATAGTCGGCAGGTCTTTTTCGCGTAATTTTGATTTAGTATCGCGAATATAAACATATGTTATTTTAATTGGTATATTTTCTGCAGTATCCATCGGAGTAATTTCTATTACAGGCGCACGTAATCGTGCTACTTGGGTAAGATTATTAATATCTTCTATAGGAGATTTAACCAGTTCTATACTGCCGTTATTTTCTTTCGCTGAATGAGTTAAAATAACGTGTTCTAGCATCGGGACATCTATAAACGAAATATCAACAAATTCAAATCCACATAAAAGAACTTTACATTTTTTACTAAAATCTAATTTAATAAAGTAAGTTCTATATGGAAAACTAAATATATCCGTTACATCCGTGTATGTATTAGTACAAACTTTAAATCGCATGTTATAAAATTATTAACTTGTATATATCTTGTGTATAAATATCTAATTGTTTTAACTACAAAAAAAATAACGTGCTTAAAGTTATGTGCGTTTTACAATATTATGTGTATTTTGCCATAATATAATAATTTACAAGTATTTGCCATATATATTAGTGCGATTTAGATCTTATCATTTAATGCTTCGTAAATAATATCTACTAATTCCTCAAATCTACTATAATCTTTTGATTTACTTTTATTTTTAATCTTATGTTTTTCAATAAACCAAGATTGATTATATTCTCTCGGATTAGAAGCCGCACCACCTTGTAATGCTGCAGTACTTAACGACATTGCAGAACCACCGCTATATATTGATTCATTATCACTTACACTACCACTCACATACCCATTATAAATAGCAGATTTTTCATTATCTGACGCGGTTCCGTTACCGCCACCATACGGTAATGATGATTCGCCATCTGAACTATTTGATATCATACTAGGTTCTCCTACACTTGATTCATATCCATTTTGTGGATTGCCACTATCTGATGAATATTCACTATCTACCCCACCATACATAATACCGGCTCCTGTATATCCTCCAAATACACTATTCATTTTATGCAATATGTATAATTATGCTACTATATATTACTATATGATGTTATATTATAATATTATTTAAATATAAACTATTTGCGAAATTTTCTTACTACTTTGGATATTTAAATGCTGATTTTAGACATTATAATAAAAAAATTTATCTTATTAATCCATATGTGTATAAATACAAAATTTTGAACTGAACTAATTAACTATATAACTAATTAACTAATTAACTAATTAACTATATAACTAATTAACTAATTAACTAATTAACTATATAACTAATTAACTTTTTAAACACCTGCTTTTGTATCAACTAAATCATACAAATATTCACCAATCCAATCAAGTAATGGGTCTGCGAGTAGTTCAATTTCATTATATTCACTAAAATCTTCAATCATATTTTTAATGACTTGTTCTATATTATCATTATTATCTTCAATAAATTTATCAATTTCATCGTTTGTAAATGAAACTAAATCATTATCATTTCTTCCAATAGTTAAATCATTAGTAATCATTAACTTAATTTTTGTTTTAAGTATATTGTGATAATCGATGGAAGCCATTGTTATGAGATATACAAATATAAATTATCCTATTCAATTTTTTATAATGAATATGGTATATGATGAATTTTTATGGAATAATTATTATAGAACGAAATTGATAATGATAAACTTATTTTGAAATAGTTTTATTACATATCTTTTTTGAAAGCTATTATATCGAGTATATTAGAAATAGTTTCATCACTAATATCATTTATTAATATTCTGCATCCATCTAATCCTTCGGTTAATTTATTTTTTCCGATATCCGCAACAATTAAACGTAATATTTCTCGTCTCTCCGGAAGTGCCAGTGTATTGATTGTTCCTACTATTAATGTTAAATATTGCGATCTATTTGATTGCATATCTCTATATATTTATTAAATAGTGTATGTTATTTAAATTAATAATACCAAAATTACTACTAAAGTAATTAGTAAGCCAATAATTATTAGTAAGCCGGTAGTAATTAGTAAGCCAATAATTATTAGTATGCCGGTAGTAATTAGTAAGCCAATAATTATTAGTAAGCCATTATAATGAAATTTATTAAATTGAGTAATTGCGTTATTAATAAACGTTATAATATTGAAATTGTAAAACAACCAAACATGTATTTGATACACATTTTTCATACAAATGAATTATTTCGTAGTTTTATGCGTATTACAAAAAATAGTAATAAGAAAGATTATGATACTATCAGAAAATTTATCAAAAAAATTAGATAATGTAATAGCGAAAGTGCTTTTTATACCAATAGTATGTAATATTATATCGTCTTTATTTTTTTTTCGACTTTGTAGGTTTTGATACTCGTACATCCTTTGAATTTTCCGGTACAAGCATCTTAACAAATCGGGCATAATTTTCCCATATCTTTCCTATTTTTTCATAAGATTCTTCATCAAAACCCTCAAGTAATGTAATTATATTATTTACATCTATCCTATATTTCGCAATTAATAAATTAATCAAAATTGGTCGCGTACATTGGACCTTTGTGTCGCTTATTTGTAATACGCCGAATATCCCATTATATCGCATTAATGGTGACAGACTTATAATATTGCCAATTTCTATCTGCGCAACATCATTTATTTTTTTAATTCTTTCTGTAGTATTATTTACAGGTGTTTGTAAAAGAAGTTTATCAAGTTTCCGGGAAACCCCTGGATGTTTCTTTCTTGCTTCTTCTAATGATGATGATATTTCGTTTATTTCAGCAGATATTTTTACTTCATCTATTTCTATCATATTACTGTCCTCGATTACTTCGTATATCTCATTTATAAATAATGGTATGAATGGCAATCCGAATATAGTTATGTTTTTCTTATATGGGCTATATTCTACGTTTTCTACTAGTATAGGTATAGTATCGCCTTTCTTTACAATTTTAAAATATTCTGTAGAACTATTTATGATTATGATGGCATAATCTGATTTTGCAAATATATTACCTTCGGCGTCTATGTCGCTTATTTTTGCAACTAATATTTCTAATCTGTCGTATTGAATAGTATCACATTCTACAATAACAGATACAGAGCAACTGCATTTAGTTGTAGCTTTATTTACTTTTATTAATCCGGAGCGTATAACCCTGGTTGCCTGGATTATATATACGCCGCTATAGCATATACCGCTCCATCGACTATTGAATAATGCTAATATCATATTCTCCGAATTTTCAGAATATGCATTCTCTACATCATTAATAGGCAGATTGATTTCAATAATTTTTTTGCATTTCATTTTGCAGGTATTCCTTATTATATTAATGATGTATATGTTAATAATATATTATCAATTCAATTATTTTTATACCTTATAAATTCGTAATGCCGGTAATAATCGCATTATAATAATTATTTATAGTAAATGGATTCATCTATTCAAAAAAATTATTATTAGTACACAAACTAATAATAATTATTACACAAACTAATAAAATAAACGAACAATAATTTATTTACATAAATTTTTCTGGTATCGGCTGACATTCCCAGTAGTCGTATAAATATTTTATATTGGATGCGGGATTACTTCTTTCGGTTAATTCTAAATATAGTAAACGTTTTACTAATGTATCGCATAATTCTATTCTATTTAATTCATTTACATTATTAACCCCAAGCTTTTCTAATACCTCAATTAAGTATTCTTTACTTTTTGTGTCGCAAGTTGTTCCGCGTTCTACTTTTCGCATATCTATTTCTTCATCCTTACTATATTGTTTATGTATAGGTTTTCTTATTTTAAATTTAGTAGTAAGTCCGCCAATTTCTTTATAATAAAACCCTATTATAATATCGTTTTCTTTATATACGACACAATCACCACCATATCCAGCTGCATCAAACCACCCCTTTGCATTATTATAAAATCTTGGTATGGTTGATATAGAATAGCCAATAGGTAAGACAGACCCTATTTTTAATTTTCTTTTTATACTATCATTTATAAGCCGGACTTTATCTGTGCTAGTCATTCCTACATTTATAGGTGTTTTATGCATAAATCCTCTTGTATTTTCATTAACAATATTCGAAATTATGTTTACTAATGGCTTATTAGTATTACATTCATCACATTTGAAATTGTATAATTCTTGGATATGTTTTCTAGTAGTATCGTAAAATAAAATAATACGTTTGATATCATATACTACTAACATTTTTACATAGAAATCAATTATTTTAGGAGATATGTTTATTTTTTTGGGATCTGTCATTATTGTGTGAATTGTAAAAATAACTTCCTCGATAAATTTTCTCTGGAAATCTACACTATAATCACAGACAGAATCCAATATAGATACATCACCAATATTATAACCTTCATACCTGCGAATAAATTTACTCTTTTTAATTTCGTAAGATTCGTTAGTATGCGAATGTAAAATATATTCATTCAAATTTATGTCTATGTCGCATTTTTTACTAGTATCACGGTATTGTGATTCGACATAAATTGTTTTATCCCGCGACACACCTACTAGAATATAATATTCATCAATTTTTACAATATTATATAATGATCCGTCTTTCACGATTCGTTTTTCATTTGGATCAAATAGTTTTTCAATAACTGTGCTATTATCGTTAGATATATTAATATTATTGATAGTTAGCCGAAACATTGCTATATGTATATTATCATCGCTTATTAAGGACGGATTAAATTCAGTCGCAAATGGCGGGTCTTTTACTAATTTTATTATATCCGACATTTTTAAAGTTGTAGAAACTTCTATAAATAAACGTTTAATAATATATATAACATCCGCTATCTCCATTTCGTTAAAATAAGCATTACTCGTCCATGTCATAGGATTTTTAGTAAAATTAAATTTTGGTGTAAATTTTAATACTCCTAATTCGCCTTCTTCTACAAATGCAGTCTTAATCATATTATAATTAATTGCTGCATCTGCGCCAACTTCGTTAAGCGATCTTTCTATTTTTTGAATTATTTTATAATCATTTATACGATCTCTATATTTCTCTTCTTCATACGATAGTTCGCCATTTGGTAATTTCGTTGTATATATTTTATATGTAACAGTACGCTTTTCCGGTGGAAGTAAAAAATGGCTTTTTTGTCTGTTTGCTCTTCCGAATATCTGAATAAGCGAACTTATATCATCTGGTTTAGACATTACCAGTAAAAGGGATACTGCCTTTAAATCTAATGATTCGCGGATACTATCGGATCCTAAGAATATTTTTACTTCGCTACCAGTAGTATTATTAGGACTATTAAAGTCTTCTATATTACTTTCTCGGATACTTAAATCAAGATCCCCATAATATAGAGTATATCTACAAGGTTTGAACTCAGTCTTTTGCTTGATAAATTCGCGTCTAGGAATTCCAGTATTTGCATCTAGTGTAGAATCATCTGTGTCGGAATATCTATCGATTATTCCATTTTGCGAAAGAACTTCTTTTATAAATAAAACACCACTCATCCGCACATATTTATGATAGATTACTATTTTACCTCCGCCGTTTTTTATATGACTTATAATATCGCACATCATAGAATGATATTTTGTACTGACCTTTTTTAATTTTGACATATGCAAAAATTCCCCGCTTAAAATTAAATCGGAATTTACATTCGTTACAGTTATACCGTTAGATTCCAACCATTCTAATTTTGCATTATTGTATTTATCTTTTACATCTTGTGTTTTATATAGCCATTCACCCCCAATCGGATTCGGTAAAATAAAATCCATTATATATTGACTATCCTGCGTTAGTGTTCCGGAATATATTTTTTTATAAATTTTATAAGCTTCTTCCGGCATTTCTGACCGTACGAATTTTAACATATCTATTCCTTTTATCTTTTCACCTTGTAAGAATACTCGTGGATAATATTTAAGATCGGCATCAGCTAAGAACAAAATTTTTCCAGTAAATAATTTACCTATTTTATTAAATACCGCATCATTAGATATTTTATTACAGTTATCTGCGTCGCATTGTTTAAAAAAATCTTCTTTATTATGTTTTTCTTCAGAAACCAAGTTAAGCAAATCTATAATCTCTGAAGCATAGTGGTTAATCGGTGTTGCCGAAAGAAATAATGCTTGCACATCTTTTCCAAGATAGTCAAGCAGCGCTTGAATTATAATACCCCAATTATTTTTATCACAACTGTTATAGACATTATGGATTTCATCACAAACTATTTGGCTATGCCTGAAAGTTTCAAATAATTTATAATTGATTTTAATATCGCCGGATTTTATTCTTTCGTGTATTTCTTCCTCATTTAAAGTAGAGATATCAATATCTGACAATAACGATCTATTTACAAATTCACGAAATCCGTAAAATACAAAAAATCCGTTTTTTTTTCTATTCGTTAATCGCCGGCGTAACATAATAGAATAATCACGAAAATTTTCTTTATCTATTATAGAAGAAGACATTGCATTGAATTCTAATTGCCGAACTCGTTCTAGTTCTTGTACTGTTATATATCCAAATTCAGGCCTATTGAGTAATTCTTTTCTAAAAATATTTTTTGTTGGGCCTAATATAAGAATAGATGGCAATACAACTTTCGGGTTTAATTCTCTTTTTTTTTTAAATAAATCGATCATTTGTTTGCAAATATTACATGCCAATACTGTTTTACCAACACCTGTACCGTATTTTATGAAAATTCTTTTTGATGGAGTATTAGGAGAACAATAAACCTGCGCGAAACGCTGATAAGATCGTAAAATTAGTTTATTACTTAAATCTATATCAAAATCTACTTTTGTATGGGGTTTGTCTAATGATGGCGAATTTCGGACAAATTCCATACGATTTAATATGTCTGCAACATAAGATTCAGATACTTCTTCATACGACATATTAAAATTATTTTTTATATATAGAGAAATATTGATATTATGAAAACGAAATATTCGTTTGGTTTAGGTATATGCAAATACTCTGATGATGGATATCCTAGTATTTTAATATGTAAAAAAAGAGTATCATACGAATTTTTAGATTTCGTAAGAGGGGTATATCCATTAGATGATAACTATACACACATGAAAATATTAATAAATAAAATGAATAAAATAGAAAGAGATTTGATCGAGACTATGGATTTTACAAAGATATGGTGGCACGCCTATCACGAATCTATTATGTCCTCTCATGCTATAAATTGCGAGAATAAATTTTATAATACTTATTCTGATAGTAATACTAAAAAAAAATTAACGGAATTACTAAACTCTGTAAATCATGAACCTATGAATTGGGACTTACCAAAAGGCAAAAGAGAACGCGGGGAACTACCAGTAGATACCGCAATCCGCGAAACACAAGAAGAAGTAAATTTATACCCCACTGATTATAAGTTCCTATCAAAGATGCCTATAATATACGAAATTATTGAATATGGTGTACGTTATATATTAATGATTTTTATTGTGGATTATATAGGAAAATCTAATACATGTGTACCCGATGGCAATGAAATTATTAAAGTATCTTGGCTGAAAGAGAAGGATGTTGATAAAATAGAAGGCGTTATTAAAGAACTTATAATAGATATATTAAATAATTATAAGTCACTTCCCAAAGAAGAGCATCAGCCAGAACCATGCAAAACAGTAGAATATAAACGCAAAATAAAATCAAAAAAAATACGATAGTCATACAAAATCATACAGCAATCGTTAATTAGTATTATATATATATATATGATGTCTAAAATTCCGTGTTTCATTTTTCGGCTACATTGTATTTAATCAGCATGTACTTTACCTTTATTCTTTTTTTGATAATTAGTAAGACCTATAATCGTCATCCATAAAGAATATTGATATAAATCGCGTCGATCAGATGAAATATTCTCGTTGAGTTGCTCATCTAATAATGCCGAATCGCCAAATTTTGGATGCTTAAACACATTATAACCATTCCATTGTTTTCTATTATTTTGCATAGGATGTCTGAAATTTCGCGTTTCATCTTCCGGAATCCCAGTAATAATACTCGCTTCTTTATCAATATAGAAATTATTAAATCCGGTGTTAAATGATTTATTCGAACTGATGCTAGTATTGAATATAGTATACTTTCTTAATAAATCATCTTCCGCACCTATTACACTACATGATTTTGGAACTTCTATATACATATTATTATTGCCAGTTGTTAAGATAAACTTAGGTATTTTATGACCGGTATGATACACAAGCAAACCTGGGGGAAATCCTATTAATTCGTTATCATCGGCAACAGTAACCATATCAACGGAAGTTTCGGTATCATCCATAAATTTTACCGAGGTGATATTAAATTCGAATTTTGGCATAACAGTTGTGGCATTCATAGTTTCTATATATGCATTAATGGTATTAAAACAATTACACCCGCGTTCATAAAAAAATTCATAACATTTGTTTTTATTTAATTCCGTAAACAGTGATTTGGATATCGTCTGCATTATATTACCTAGTGAATTAAACGCATCTATATGAAATGTATAAAAAAATTTAACTGAATCTACATATTTCGAAATACAATCAATTATATAATTTGATTTATTACCTTCGTACTCTATTAATACAAAGTTTTCGTCAATATTATCGCATTCTTCTTCTAACAAATTAGGTATACTATCTAATTGAATTATTAGATTTTGCATTTTATCTACGCAATCGTTCATTTTTGTAGCAAATTATAAGTTATATATC
>Ga0007787_10000246_pt1 | contig 16654 bp, 18 predicted proteins | sample LauGreFa1BDMLBSN_2_FD_59500 | JGI IMG/M metagenome (GOLD analysis project Ga0007787, IMG submission 59500) | Freshwater lake microbial communities from Lake Michigan, USA - Fa13.BD.MLB.SN | ecosystem: Environmental > Aquatic > Freshwater > Lake | place: Lake Michigan, USA | collected 2013-09-23 | reverse complement strand
GGCGCAGTTCCGCCTGCTGATCGACAAGGTCATGGGCGAGGGCTCGCTCTACGCGCCCGAGCATGCCGCGCTCGTGGTGAAGCAAAACGAGGGCGATGTGTTCGAGTCGGCCTTCATGCTGCGCGCCTACCGGGCGACCCTGCAGCGGCGATACTATTCCGAGACGCTGGCGACGCGGGAAATGTTCGTGCGCCGGCGGATCTCCTCGGCGTTCCGGGAAATCCCGGGCGGCCAGATTCTCGGCCCGACCCGCGACTATTCGCAGCGTCTGCTCGACGGCGAGCTGGCGGAGGAAACGCTCGGCTCGGTCGAGGCGTTCATCGCGGCGTTCGAAGGCGAACTCGATGCGTCGTCGCTCCGCGCCGTGCCGACCATCGGCAAGGTGATCGATCTGCTCACCGCGGAAGGCCTGCTGCGCGAAACGAATCCGGACGAGAACCGCCGCGTCGTGGATGTGACCCGCGAGGCGATCAAGTTTCCCGCGCCCCGCTCCGCCGCCCTGCAAATGCTGGCCCGGGCGGAAACCGGCGGCCTGATGGCCCTGGCCTACAGCGCGCAGCGCGGCTTCGGCTCGGTGCACGCCACGGTGGGCGAACTGCGGATGGGCGAAGTCCCGGTGCGGGTGCGCGATGCGCGCGGCCGCGTGCGGTCGATCGGACGCGTGCGGGTGACGGAGGCCGAGATGATTTCCAAAATCAAAGTGCAGAAGAAGGACCCCGTGCCCTACCTCTCGCTCGGCTACGGTCTGTGCTTCGGCCAGAACGAAACCAAGGCGATCGCCATGGGCATTCTGGACCGGGCCATGCGCAGCGGCGGCGACGCGCCCTGCCAAAGCCGGGAATTCGTCCTCTACCATACCGAGGGCATCGAGAGCTACGGCTTCACCAATCACCTCAAGTTGCCGCACTACGTCACGTTCCAATCGAGCCTCAGCAATCTGCGGCAGGCCGTGGAACGGAAAGAAAAGAAGCGCGGCAACCTCGGCTTCGGCATGGCCGCCGCCGGCAAAAAGGAGACTTCCGCATGATCACCGCCAAGAAATTCCAGCACACCTACAACTACGGGTTCATCGACGAGACCACGAAGAAGGAGATTCGCCGCAAGCTCCTCAAGGCCGTCGCCATCCCCGGCTACCAGGTCCCCTACTCTTCCCCGGAGATGCCGATCGCCCGCGGCTGGGGCACCGGCGGGTTGCATGCGTCGCTCTCGCTCATCGGGCCGGACGACGTGTTCAAGATCATCGACCAAGGCAGCGACGCCTCCGTCAACGCCTGCAACCTGCGCGACTTCGTGAAGCGCATGACCGGGTGCAAGACGACCTTCGATACCGGCGAAGCCACGCTGATCCAGACGCGGCACCGCAAGCCGGAGGAGATCCTCACCGAGCGGCAGATCATCGTCTTCCAGGTCCCGCAGCCGGAGCCGCTCCGCAGCGTGGAGCGCTACGAATTCAAAACGCGGCAGATGCATGCCGAGGCCGACTACGCGAAGATGTGGGTCTCGCTCTACGAGAGCTACGTGAAGTTCGGCGCCATCATGCAGGGCGCCGGCTACCCGGTGCGCGTCAACGGCCGCTACATCATGACGCCGTCGCCGATCCCGCGCTGGGATGTGCCGAATCTTTCGATGGCCCCGTGCCTGCACGTCTTCTCCGCGGGCCGCGAGAAGCGCCTCCACTGCGTGCCGCCGTGGACGAAGGTCGAGCCCCTCGAGTTCGAGGACGTGAAGTTCTGCGTCGAGGAATTCCGCGACATCGTCTGCGCCGCTTCCGGCGGCGACCGCGCCTTCATGGACGAGATCTACGAGTCCGAGACCGCGCGCAAATTCGTCATGAACGACTCCAACTTCCTCGACAAAGTCCGCGCCGGCACGCGTCCGCCGCAGCGGCTTTTCACCAATCCCGCGCCCGAGCCCTCCGCGACCTGAGCCCTTCCGCCCCCATGAACGACAACGATACCGGTTGGCTGTTGCGCGTCCGCAACCTGACCAAAATCTACGGCGATCCCATCTCGAACTCGGTGCAGTACACCGGGCCGAAATTCGGCAGCAACATCTGCCCGGAAACCGACGCGATCGTCGCCTGCGCGGAGATCAATTTCGACCTCTATCCGGGCGAGGTGCTCGGCGTCGTCGGCGAATCCGGCTCCGGCAAGAGCACGCTCGTGCAGCTGCTCTACTTCGACCAGGCGGCGACGTCCGGCGAGGTCCGGTTCAGTGCCCTCGACGGCGGGCAGACGAATATCCTGACCCTGTCCAACCAGCGGAAACGCCACATGCGGAACCACCTCATGGGCATGGTGTATCAGAATCCCCGCGACGGCCTAAATTTCAATTTCTCCGCCGGCGGCAACATCGCGGAGAAGCTGCTCATGGCGGGCAATTTCCACGTGGGCCGGATCCGGGAACGCGCGAGCTACCTGCTCGAGAAGACCGAGGTGCCGGTGAAGCGCATGGACAACACGCCGGCGACATTCTCCGGCGGCATGCAGCAGCGGGTGCAGATTTCCAAGGCCATCGCGAACAATCCCCCGCTCCTCTTCCTCGACGAAGTGACGAGCGGGCTCGATGTCTCCGTCCAGGCCAAGGTCCTCGACCTCATCCGCCACCTGCAACGCGAGCTGGGCATCTCGATGATCGTGGTTTCCCACGACCTCGCGGTCATCCGCATGCTCACGGACCGCACCATGGTGCTGAAGAACGGGCGCATCGTGGAAGCCGGTCTCACCGACCAGATCCTGCAGGACCCGCAGGACGCCTACACCCAACTCCTCGTCAGCTCGCTGCTTTGATCCCACCCGCCATGCCCAAGATCCTTGAAGTCAAAAACGTCTCGAAGCATTTCCGGCTGCACATCCAAAACAACAAGCGCATCGCCGCGCTGGACGAAGTGTCGTTCGACATGGAGCAGGGCGAGATCCTCGGCCTCACCGGCAAATCCGGCTCCGGCAAGTCGTCGCTGATGAAGTGCATCTACCGCACCTATCTCGTGAATTCCGGCGCGATCGTGCTGACGACGGCGTCGCGCGGGCCGGTCGATCTGGCCCGGGCCAGCGAGCACGAGGTGATCGAAATGCGGAAGACCGAGATGTTCTACTGCTCCCAGTTTCTGAGCGTGATCCCGCGCGTGCCCGCCGTGGACATCGTGGCCGAGCCCCTCGCGCGCAAAGGCAAGACGACCGACGAGGCCCGGGCGCTGGCCCGGGATCTTCTCGACCGGCTCGGCCTGCCCCGCGAATTGTGGGACGCGTTTCCGGCGACCTTTTCCGGCGGCGAACAGCAGCGCGTGAATATCGCGCGCGCCATCATCGCCGCGCCCCGTTTCCTGCTGGTGGACGAACCGACCGCTTCGCTCGACCTCAAGACCAAGGACGTCGTCATCGACCTCGTGCTCGCCCTCAAGACCCAGGGCGCCTCCGTGGTGCTGATCACCCACGACCAGCACACGTTGGAGCGCATGTCGGATCGGCGGCTGCATCTCGAGCACGGCCGCGTTGCCGAGGTTATCCACGCCTGACGCCGTTACGCCATGAGTCGCCACACTGCCGCGATACACTTGCTCGGTGCACTGGGTGCGATGGCGTTGTCGGGCTGCGGGCGTCCCGCGGACGCCGTCGGTGCGATCGATCGACCGACCGTGCTGCGCATGGCGCACACCGTGAACGAGGAGGAGCCCGAAGAGCGCAAACGGGCGTACAAAGATCTCGGCGTGCATATGAGCAAAAAGCTCGGGATGCCGGTGGAGATAGTGGAAGCCAACGGCTACGGCACCGCGGTCGAAGCATTGCGTTCGGGAAAACTGGATCTCTGCAACAGCTCGCCCATGCCCTATCTCGTCGCCCAGGCCAGAATCGGCGTGGTTCCGCTGGTCGTGCCGGCGATGGCGGACGGTTCCCCCTCCACGTACTATTCGATCTTCATCACTCATCCCGGTTCGGGTCTCAAAACGCTGGACGACCTGAAGAACCGCGCCGCTTCGGTCACGTTTGCATTTGCCGATCCTGCCTCGACCTCGGGGCACCTGATTCCCCGGGCCAAACTCGAGACGATGGGCATCGATGCGGAGAAAAATTTCAAACGCGTCATCTTCGCCTCCAACCACACCGCCTCGGTGCTCACGGTGAAATCGGGCAAGGTGGACGTCGCGGCGGTCACGAAGACTCTGCTCGACCGCATGATCCGTGACGGACGCATCAAGGCCGACGAAGTGGTGACGCTGTGGCAGTCGCCGCCGATGCACCAAAGTGTGATCTACACGCGCAAGACCATGGATTCCGCGCTGCGGGACGAAATCGTGAAATGCTTCGTCGCCCTAGGGGCCGAGCGCCCGGACATTTGGAAAGGCATGCGCTCGATGTCCACGTCGACGGCGGTGGGCTATGTCCCCGCGAACGACGCAATGTTCGAGGAGTTCCGCGAAATCGCACGCCGGATCGAGCACATCAAGCTGCTCAACTGAGTGCCATGGAACGATCGCGGTTTATGGTCGGTTTGTTCGCAAGTTTCCTCCTGGCGTCGGGTGTCGGCTGCTCCCGCAAGCCGGCCGATGCCGCCCGCGTGCCGGCCGTCGAGGCGGAGCCCGGCGTGCTGCGGATCGCATTCGTGCCGCAGGTCGACATGGAGGAGCGCTACGCCGCGGCCTACCGCGCCCTGGAAATCTACCTGGGGGCGGCGCTGGGGATAAAAGTGGAAGTCTCCCAATTGGAGAGCGTCAACGTCGCGCTGGAGGGCCTGCGCGGACGCAAACTCGATCTCTGCAATTTTTCGCCGTGGCCGTTTCTCATCGCCGAACAAAAGATCGGCATGCAGGCACTGCTGATGACGGGCACCGCGGACGGGTCTCCTGTGAGTTACCGGACGGTCTTGGTGGCGCGTCCGTCGCTGGGCCTGCGCTCCGTCGAGGATCTAAAGGCGCGTGCGGGCGAGATTGTGTTTTCGTTCGAAGAGCCGGTCTCGACATCGGGGCACCTTGTGCCGCGGTCGTTTTTCCACGAAATCGGACTCGATGCGGAGCGAGCGTTCGAACAGACGCTGTTCTCCCCGGATTCTACGGTTTCGCTGCTTGCGGTGCGGGCAGGCCGGCTCGATGTCGCCGCGGTCAGCCGCAACAGCCTCGACCGGGCCATCGAGAAGCGCCGGATCGGCCGCGACGAAGTGAGCGTCATCTGGACCTCTTCGCCCGTGCTGGCCAACGTCGTGGCCATCCGACGCGCTTTGCCGGACGGGTTCAAGACTCGGGTGCGAGATGCGATGGTGCAGATGGCCGTCGCATCGCCCGAACAATGGGCGGTGGTTGCCCGTCAATACTCCCAGCCGGTCGCCTGCTATTTGCCGGCCGACGACCGGCTCCTCGAGCGCTTTCGCACCGCGATCCGCAACGTCCCGGGCCTCCGGATTTCGCTCTGATACCCACGGCTTCCCCAATGCTCTACGTCGAAAATCTTTCCAAATCCCTGCCCAATGGTCGCGTGCTGCTCGACCGCGTCAGCTTCAGCGTCAAGCCCGGCGAGTTCGTCGGAATACTCGGCGCGAGCGGCGCCGGCAAATCCCTCACGCTGCGCTGCGTGCTCGGGCTCACGCGACCCGACAGCGGACGCGCGCGACTCGTCACGAGCAACGGCACGGAGTTCGATCTCACCGGTGCATCGGGCCGGCGGCTGCGCGAGGCCCGGCGCCGCATGGGCGTGATTTTCCAGGGGTTTCATCTCGTGAAACGGCTACGCGTGCTCGACAACGTGATGATCGGGCGGCTGGGCGAGATCAGTCCGTGGCGTTCTTGGTTCTACGGCTTCACCGACCGCGAAGCAGCCGGGGCTTTCGAGGCGCTGCGTTGCGTGAAGATGGAATCATGCGCCGAGCGCGTCACCGGGACACTGAGCGGCGGCGAAATGCAGCGGGTTGCGATCGCCCGGGCGATGTTCCAGCAGCCCGAACTTTTCCTCGCGGACGAACCGATCGCCTCGCTGGATCCCAGCAACTCGCTGGCGATCATGAAACTGCTGCGGCCGCTCGCGGCGGCGACGCCGGTCGTCGGGGTTTTTCACCAGCCGGAGATGACGGCGCGCTTCTGCACCCGGGTCATCGCGATCAAGCACGGCCGCATCATTTACGACGGGGCCCCCGAGCTGTCCCACGCGAAGCTGGAGGAAATCTACGGAAACGAGCTGATGGAAGTGCTCCGGCCCGCGCCGGTCGCACCCGCGCCTGCACCGTCGCCCGAGCCCGCCCATTCGGCCGGTCTCGAACTCGCCAAACTCGCCTGACATGACCACGGCGGCCGGTCTCGCTTCCGAACGCGCCGGCGGCTGGCGGCGTTTTCGGCGTCCCTTCCTCGCGGCGCTCGTGCTCGGCGCACTCGTCTGGTGGTCGGCCGCCCTATGTCGCGTCAGCCTCGACGAACTTGGACCCGCGTTGGTTAAGGGGATCGAAGTGGGCGGTTTCTTTTTGCCCCCCGATTGGCGCGCCTTACCCGAGTTGCTCCAACCCGCGCTGGTGACGATGCTGCTCGCCGCGGTGGCGACCCCGCTCGGTCTCGCGCTCTCGATCGGATTCGGCCTGGCCGGCGCACGAAACCTTGCGCCGGAGTGGCTGCGGATGCCGGCACGGTGGCTCATCGGCATCGAGCGTGCTTTGCCGGAGCTGATCACCCTGCTGCTGCTCGTGGCGGCCCTCGGCATCGGCCCGTTCCCGGGCGTCATGGCACTGGCCATCGGCAGCATCGGTATGCTCGGCAAACTGATCGCCGATGCGATCGAGGAAATCGATCCGCGCGTCCTGGAGTCCGTGGAAAGCGTCGGCGCGACCCGCTGGCAAACCATCCGTCATGCGGTGCTTCCGGAGATCATGCCCGGCCTGCTGGCGAACACGATTTTCCGCTTCGAGGTCAACGTCCGCTCCAGCGTGCTGCTGGGCGCCGCCGGCGCGGGCGGCATCGGTTTCGAACTCAACAAGGCGATGTCGATGCTGGAGTACGAGCGCGCCATGACTGCGATTCTGGTCACGCTGGCACTCGTTTTCGGCGCGGAGCGGCTGTCGGATTTTCTGCGCCGGCGCGTTCTTGACGGAGGAAAACTGAAATGAGCGCCGCCGTATCCGCCGTACCCGCGGTGCCGCCGTACGTGCTGCCGTCGGACCAACTTCGCCGCCGGCTGGGCGGGTTCCTGGCGGTGGCGGTCTTTCTCGTCGGCTCCGGGGCATTCCTCGGGTTCAAGCCCTGGCTGCTGATCACGGACTTTCACTACATCGTGAAACTCGCCGCCGAGATGGTGCCGCCAAACCTCGCGCTGCTGTGGGAGAAAACCACGCTCCGCGCCAGTGTGGCAGAAACGGTAGCGATGGCCTTCCTGGGCACGCTCGTCGGCGGCTTCGCGGCGCTCGGCCTCGCGTTTTTCGCCGCGGCCAACACCGCGCCCCACCCGGCGGTGCGCGCAGTGGTGCGGGCCTTGTTTCAGTTTGAGCGCGCCACTCCCAATCTCATCACGGCGCTCGTGCTGCTCGTGGCCGTCGGCTTCGGTCCTTTCGCCGGCTTTCTCGCCTTGACGATCGGCAGCCTCGGCATGTTCGGGAAGCTCTTCTCCGACGCCATCGAACAGGTCGACACCGGCCCGACCGAGGCCGTGGCGAGTGTCGGCGCCACGCGCTGGCAGGTCATCCGGTTCGCCATTCTCCCCCAGGTGCTGCCTTCGGTCGTGGGCAATGTCTTCTACGCCTTTGATGTAAATCTGCGGCTCGCCATCGCCCTCGGCATCTACGGGGCGGGCGGCCTGGGGTTCGAGTTGCAGCTCGCCATGAAGGTTCTGCGCTATCCCGACGTGCTCGCCCTCGTGCTCCTGATCGTGGTGCTGATCACCGCGATGGAGCGCGTATCGGATTTCCTCCGACGCCGGCTGATCGGCCACGACACCCTCAAATAGCCGACCTTTTCACTCCCATGAACCAAACCATTCTCACCAACGCCCGGATCGTGCTGCCGTCCGAGACGATCGAAGGCTCCCTGGTCATCGCGGGCGACCGCATCGCCGAAATCGTCCCCGGCCGCCACTTCGCCGAAGGCCACGACCTCCACGGCCAATGGCTCATCCCCGGGGTCATCGATATCCACACCGACTACCTCGAGAAGGAGATCAATCCGCGCCCCAAGACCAATTTTCCGCTGCCCATCGCCTTCCACATGATGGACCAGCGCGCGTTGGCCTGCGGCCTTACGACGGTCCTCGGCGGCGTACGGTTTTCCAACGACCGCACCAAGGACTCAACCCTGTGGGGCGGCAACGGCCTCGCCCTGGCCGAGGGCTACGAAACGCTGCGCCGCACCGCCCTCGCCCGCCACTACCTCCACGTGCGCTGGGACACGAACTTCGAGCCGGTCGACGACCTGCTCGCCGCGATGCAAAACTACGAGTGCATCGGCAACATCGTCTACAACGAGAACATCCCCGGCGAGCGGCAGTTCCAGGATCTCGCGGAACTCGCGCGCAAGCGCGCGGCCCGCGGCGACAAGACGGTCGCCGAGGCACGGGCGGAATTGGAAGAACAGATCCGCATCGGACGATCGATCAACAACCGGGCCAAGGTGAAGGCCGCCTTCGGTGGCAAGATCTGCATCGGCAGCCATGACGATACGACGATCGCACACGTGATCGAGGCCAAGGAAATGGGCGCCACGCTCGCCGAGATGCCGACGAGCTTGGTGGCCGCGCGCAAAGCCAAGGAACTCGGTTTGGCCGTCTGCATGGGTGCGCCGAACTATCTGCGCGGCGGTTCGCACTGCGGCAATCTGTCGGCCGTCGAAGCGATGGCGGAGGATCTCGTGGACGTGCTGTGCAGCGACTACCATTTCCCGTCCTTGCTGAACTCGGTGGCCTTGATGCTCGAACGCGGCATCCCGCCGCACCGCGCGGTGGCCTACGTGACGATCAATGCCGCGCGCGTGCTGGGCCGCGACGCCGAGCTGGGCAGCATAGAAGTCGGCAAAAAGGCCGACCTCGCGGCGTTCCATACGCGCGGGCGGCACGCCTTCGTGAAAGCCGCGTGGGTCGACGGCCGCCTGAAATTGCAACTCGGGCTGCCGGCCCCGGAGGCGGTGGTCGCGCCCGCCCCGCTCGTGGCTGCCGAATAACTTTCGCGCGGCGCGGGAAGGGAAATGCGAAGGGCGTGGACGAGCCCCGCCCCTGCCTCCGAACCCCGTTTGGCGTAGGGGCGCGCCTCGTGCGCGCCCGGTTGGGTCCTAGCGCGCCGCCCCGGCATTCACGCGGGCGGCGAGGGCGCGCAGGCCGTCGTACAGGGAATCGTCGCAAGGCAGGAAAACCAAGCTGGGCTCGGTGTACTGCTCCATCACTTCGCGGGATGCAGCCGGATCGGCCGCGGCGAGTCCGACCAAGGCTTGCTGCAATTCCCGTTTGAACGCGGGCGGCAGGCTGCGCCGCACGGCGATGGGACCGTTGGGCAAGGGATCGGACGTCCACAGCGTCACGATCTCGTCGCGTTGCACGCGGCCCTTGGCGATCAGGCGCTGGAGGACGGAGAGGTTGACGCCCGCGACCTCGGCGCGCCCGAAGGCGACGTTGAAAACGGATACGCTGTGGCTGAGCGTGAATTCGGAGGCGCCGAAATCGCGCTCCGTGACGAGGCCGATTTCCGCCAACCGCGCCAAGGGAACCAGGTGCCCGGAATTCGAAGCCGGATCGGCGAAGTTGAAACGCAGTTTCCTGGCCGTCGCCGGCAGGTCTTCCAAGCGGGCCACGCCGGCGCGGCGGTGGGCAATCAAGGCGCTCTGGTAGGTCCGCGGGCCGGACCGCGCCGTGCCCGTCACGGCAATGGCCTCGACCGGGCTCGGCTGGCCGGCGAGTACATAGGCGAAGGGAGGCAGGCCCATCAGATCGATCTCGCCGCGGGTCATCGCCTCGACCGCGGGGCCGTAGCTCGGCGTGCGCACGAGCACGACCTTCAGCCCCGGGAGCGTGCGCTCGAGATAGCGCGCGAGCGCGCGGTTGGCCGCGGTGCGGTCGGACACCGCTTCCTCCGACGGCGTGTAGCCGATGCGCAGCACCGCCGGCCGGGCGTCGGGTTGCGGCGGCACTTCCCGGGGCGCACAACCGGCAAACAGCCAAGCGAGGCCGACCGCGAAACCGAAGGAACGCGCCACACGGCGCATCACGGGCGTTCGCCCCACGCCAGCCAATAGTAGTCGGAAGCCTCCCACCGGAGATGCGCGGCGTACGGCGCCAGAACGGCGCGCAGTTCGGCTTCAGTGGGAAAGTTTTTCAGGACCTCGTGGGTGGAGCCTTCGGCGAGCCGCCGGACCTGGTAGGTGTTGCCGTCGGCATCGGTGCGGGCCAGCGGGGTGCTGCTCCCGGCCGCAAAACAGTTGTCCAGAAACAGAAACCGCGCCCCGGGCTGCAGGCGGGCGAAGAACGCGCGGAGAAAGGATTCCATTTTCTCTCCCCGCCGGACATGCGACCACCAGAACGCGGCGAGGGCGCCATCGCACGCGACCGGCGCAGGCGGCGGGTCGAAGGCGTCGCCGCGGGCGAAGGTGACGCGGCCGGCCGGCAGCGGCTTGGCGCGGGCGAGCGCGAGGACTTCCTCGTTGTAGTCGGTCGCGAATACGGAGGCGGCGGCGGGCGCAACGTACTTCGTCCAGTAACCGGTGCCGCACGCGACCTCGTAGACGTGGCGGCCGGCGAGCAGTTCCGGCAGCCGGGCCCGCAGCGCGGCGAGATCGGTTTGGCGCTCCGGCTTCGCGTAGACGGCTTCATATTCCTGCGCGCGGCGGGCGTAGTAATCGACGAGGTATACTTCGGCGGTCATGATTGGAAAATGGAGACCGGGGCTCCGTGGCGCCAAGCGACGACCGTCGACGTCACCGGATTGTTGCCTTCGCCCGCTCAGATAACACTGCGTCGCAGGCGGGCCGAGGCAAGGTCGAGCACCGTCACGCAGCCGATGACGACGAGCAAAATCGCGGCGGTGCGCCCGTAGTCGAAGCCCCGGATCGCGTCCCAGAGCAGCGTGCCGATGCCGCCGGCGCCGACGATCCCGACGACCGTGGCCGAGCGGATGTTGGATTCGAAGCGGTAGAGCGCGCAGGAAATCCAATGCGGCAGCACCTGCGGAATCACCCCGTAGGCGACCTCCTCCAACGGGTGGGCGCCGATGGCGCGCACGCCCTCGACGGGCCCGGCTTCGATCGCCTCGACGGCCTCGGAGAAGAGTTTGGTGAGCACGCCCAGGTTGTGCAGCGCGACCGCGAGCACGCCGGCAAACGGCCCGAGACCGACGGCGCTGATGAAGAGCATCGCGAAGACCATTTCGTTGATGGAGCGCAGCGCGTCCATGCCGCGGCGCAGCGGCTGCCGCACCCACCACGGCACGAGGTTGGACGAGGCCAACAAGCTGCACGGCACCGCCGCCGCGAGCGCGAGGAGCGTGCCCCAGAGCGCGATCTGCAACGTGACGACCATCTCGGCGAAGTAGGTGCGCCAATCGAGAAAGTCGGGGCGCGTGAAACCGCTCAGATAGGAGAGCATGTTGCCGCGCTCGGCGAACAGCTCGAGCGGCCGCAGCTCGGCGCCGCGCCAGGCCCACACGAGGACGGCGGCGCAGGCGACGGCGGCGGCGAGACGACCGATCTTTTGTCGCAGCGGGACGACCGGGGGCTCGGGCACGACGGCGGGCATGGTCATCGCGGCTCTTTCGTTCCGTTCCAAAACAGCCCCAGCCTTTCGTAGTCGAGCAACTGCTTTTGGCGCTCGAGCGCGGCGGCGACACGCTTGGCCTTTTCAGCGGGATCGAGACGCGTCTCGGCGGCGAGGAGCATGGCGTCGCGTTCGAGTTCGAAGCGGCGGAGGGCGAGCAATTGGCGGTTGTCGGCGGCGAGGAACGGACCCCAGCCGTCGGCAATCGCGGCCAGGAGGCGGCGGTCGGCGTCAGCATCGGGACCGATGCGGCCGAAGGCGAGGAAGGCGGCTTGCACCTTGGTCTTCAGCTCGCGCGGCAGATCGGCGCGGTAGACCAGCGGATCGCGGGGAATTTCCGGACTCGTCCAGATGACCCGGATCTTGTCCGCGGCGGCCGGGTGGCGTTGGCGCAGGCGGGTGAGCGATTCGGTGTTGTTGGTCGCGAAGTCGACCTGACCGGCGGCGACGGCGAGGGCGTTGACCTCGTGGTTGGCGTTGCGCACGCGTTTGAAAGCGCGGCGGGGATCGAGGTTGCGCGGCGCCCAGAGGTAGTAGTTGGGAATGAGATTTCCCGTCGTGCTGAGCGGGTCGCCGTTGCCAAAGTTGAGTCGAGGCGCGGCGGCGATGAGCGCATCGACGTCGGCATACGGGCTGGCGGCCGGCACGATGATCACGGCGTTGAAGCCCGTGCTGCCATCGGGGCCGGTGCTCTGGGCAAAGACCTCGGCACCGGCGCGGTCGATGGCCTGAATGGCGGCGGCATTGCCCATCCAGGCGAGGTGAACTTTGCCGAAGCGCATGGCCTCGATCACTCCGGCGTAGTCGCTCGCGTAGAACCCGCGGACCTTGATGCCGAGCCGCGCGGACAGTTTTTCCAGAAACGGTTCGAAGCCGAGCCGCAGCCCCGTGGCCGACTCCGTGGAGATAATGCCGAAGGCAAGTTCCGCGGGGAGCGGCACCGGCTCCGCGGCGGTGCGGCCGACAGCCGCGAGGCTGAGGAACACGAGCGAGGCGAACATCGATTTCATGGCAGAGAAGGGACGAGGGTCGGCGCGGGGGCGACGGCCGGTTCGGCATTGCGCAGCACTTCGGCCCAGCGACCGCCGTAGATCGAGTGCAGCACATCGCCGTTGAGCGCGCTGCTGGGGCCGTCGAAACAGATTCGGCCGTCGCGCAGGGCGATCACCCGCTCGCAGGCGCGGACCGCCACGTCGAGCTGGTGCAGGCTCACGAGCAAGGTCGCGCGCTCGGAGCGCGCGACGGCGGTGAGCAGATCCATCACGAGCGCGGAGGACTCGGGATCGAGGGAAGCGATCGGTTCATCGGCGAGGATGATGTCGGCCTGCTGGCACAGGGCGCGGGCGATGGCGGTGCGTTGCTGTTGGCCGCCGGAAAGCGTGCCGGTGCGGCGCGCGGCGAACTCGGCGAGCCCGACGCGGGCGAGCGCGGCCATGGCGGCGCGGCGGTCGGCGAGGGCGAAGAACCGGAGCAAGGTCCGCCACAGCGGCAGATGGGAGAGCCGACCGATCAGAACGTTGGTGAGCACGGGCAGCCGACCGACGAGGTTGAACTGCTGAAACACGAAACCGACGCGGGCGCGAATGGCGCGGGCCTCGGGCAAGATGCGACCGTCGCGTTGGATGGCGCGGCCGTGGATGACGATCTCGCCGGACCCGCGATCGGCCGGGAGCAAGCCGGCGATCAGACGGAGCAAGGTCGACTTGCCGGAACCCGACGGCCCGATCAGGGCGACGCGTTCGCCGGGATGGATCGTGAGGCTGACGTCGTCGAGGGCGCGGTGACCGGCAAACGTCCGGCTGAGGCGGGAGAGCGTGATGGCGGCGGACATGGCGGAGGGACTCAGGTCGAAGCGAGCGCCGATTCCACGAGATCGCGGCAGGCGGTTTCCTTGAGCAGGGCGTAGCGTTTCCGATCGCCGCCGGATTGCCGGGCCAGCTCGCGTTTCATCGCCGTGTAGCGATCGCACAGCAGCGGAGACCGGCGAAGGACGTCGCGGAACGCGAGGTGACGGCGGAGCTCCCGGCTGTCGGCGCAGCAGACGTAGAGATGATGGGCGAGCCAGCGCCGCGGTGGTTGCGTGAACGGAGTGTGGTCGTCGGCCCGCTTGAACACTTCGCGGCCGGCGATGCCTTGGTCGCCGCGGTGGGAGTAGCCGAGTGCGCCAAGCGCGGAGGCGGTGGCGGCAAACGCGGTGGCGTCGGCGATCACGAGGTCGAGATCGAGAATCGGCTTGGCGAGGAGACCGGGCACAGCAGTGCTGCCGACGTGCTCGACGCGGAGCAGGAGGTCGCCGAGCGCGGCACGATAGACCTCGCTCAGCGCGGCAAATTCGCCGGCCCAGGCGGGATCGTGGGCGACGAGCAGCCCGAGCCCTCCGGTTTCTTCAACGGGCTCGCGAGGGGCCACGTTCAAACGGGGCCCGCGGCGGGCGGGGCCTCCTCCGACCTGCAACCGAAGGCCCGGTGGTTTCCATCCGGATCGGCGACGATGAAATCTCTCATGCCGTAGGAATAGTCTTTGGGCGGGGCGATCAGGTTGGCGCCCCGGCTGACGAGTTCGGCGTGGTAGGCATCGACGGGCTCGGCGCAGAAAATATAGGCAGTCCCGCCGCCGATCGGCCGTTGGTGAATCGAGTGGCCGCACAAATGGAGACAGACTTCACCCAGTTTCACGCCGGCGTAGTCGCCGAAGCGGAAGTCGTGGCCGAAGCCGAGGACCTCGGTGTAGTGCTTGAGTGACGCTTCCAAGTCGGCGACCTGGAATACCGGCGCGGCATGACGGGGCTTCATCGGGCAAACTGACGATCAGGAAATCACCCCGCCAAAGTGGCCGGGGCCGCTTGCTCGGCTCGAGGCACGGGCGTCGCGCCGTATTTTGCGATGAAGCTCTCCAGGTCCAACAGCTCGTTGAAGCGCTCGACGAGGGTCGCGCGGTCCCAGTCCCACCACGCGATGGCCTGAAGCTTCTCGATCACATCCGGAGGGAAACGGTATTTCACGACGCGGGCGGGCACGCCCACGGCGATGGCGTAGGGCGGGATGTCTTTCGTGACGACGGCGCCCGAGCCGACGACGGCGCCGGTGCCGATCTTTTTGCCGGCGATGACGGTGACCCCGTGCCCGATCCAGACATCGTGGCCGACGGTGCAGCGGTGGTCTTTGCGCCACTGGAAGAATTCGGTGTCCTCCTTGGTGTCGAAGCCGTATTGGATCCGCCGGTACGTCGAGTGGTGCTGCGTGACGCGCCACGTCGGATGGTTGCCCGGGTTAATCCGGGTCTGGGCGGCGATCGACGCGAACTTGCCGACATCGGTCCACACCATGCTCACATGGCCGGCAAGGTAACTGTAGTCGCCGAAAGTCGATTCGCTGATCGAGCAGTGCGGGCCGATGTCGGTCCAGCCGCCGATCTCGGCTTTGCGCACGGTGGCCGTGGGATGGATCGTCGGCTGTTCGCCGAGCTGTTTCGGCTCGCGCCGTTCCTTCGGGGCTTCGGGAAACGATTCGATGAAGGGCATGGGGGAAACCGCAGGGACTCAGAGTCCGAATTGGGGCAGACCGGGAAAAGCAATGAACTCGGCGAGATGGCGGTACGCCCGCAGCTCGGCGGCCGGCAAATGGAAGTGCAGCGTTTGGCGCGAGAGATCGCGGTTGATCGAGTTCACGACCTCGACGAGCCGGGCGCGGACGGCGTCGTCGGGTTCCTGTTCCACATAGGCCAGCGTGATGTGCCCGATGAACGGGCGGGTGCGCCGGATCCCGAGGTCGGCGATCGTGGGGTGGCCGTAGAAATGGTCGCGGAAATGCAACACACGGTGGAAACGCTCCTCGTCGTCGAAGACGCCGAGCAGGCCGAGGGCGGTACCGAAGATACTGAGCCCCACCATGCGCATCGCGAGGGTTTCGCCGGTGCCCGCCGGCGGGAGGTCGGCAAACGTGCGCGTGACGATGGTCGGCAGTTCCGCGGCGAGGCCCCGCTCCACAATGAGGCGCTGGTGTTTCTCGGCGGAAAGCGTGTTGGCGATCGTCTGGTGGAAACTCGCCGCGGGCAGTGCACAAAAGGTGCGCGGGGCCGCGAGCTCGGCCAACAGTCTGCTTTGGAGGGACGTCAAGGCGCCGACGAGCGGGGCGTTGGCCGGAGTCGAGGCCACCATGGTGACGACGGCGTGGCCAGGGTAGGCATTCGGGACCCACGTGCCGTCCTGGTAACGAAACTGGCCGGCCGGGCGCAGCTTAGCCGCACGGGCGGAAACTCCCGCCGGGGAAATCTCGTGCCCTTGCCGGTCCTGATAGGCGGAGAAGGAAAGTTCCTGGTCGTGGGACATGGGCAGGCGGCGGGAAGTTAGGCCGTGGCCGCGAACAGGGCCGACGCGACGGGATGTTCGGCTTCGCGGCCTGCGGCATGGACGCGGCCGCCCTGCACGTACGTTTGCAGCACGGTCGGCGTCTCGCCGCGCAGGCGCACGAGAATGAGATCGGCGGCTTTGCCGACCTCGAGGGAGCCGGTTTCGTCGGCAATGCCGGCGGCCCGGGCGGGAATGGTCGACGCGGCGGCCACGGCATCGGTCAACGAAAGAACGCGCTCGTGCCAGAGCTTGAAGACGGCGTGCAACATAGCCGGCGGATAGTAGTCGGAGCAGAGGCCGTTGACGGCGCCGGCGCGCATCGCGGTCGTGACGTCGAGGTTGCCGGTGAGCGAACCGCCGCGGAGGACATTGGCGGCTCCGCCCAGCACCTCGAGGCCGAGCGCGCGGGCGGCTTGGGCGGCGGCGAGGGTGATGGGGAATTCGCAGATATTGACCCCGGCGGAATGCATCTGGCCGACTTTTTCCGGACTGTCGTCGTCGTGCGATGCTACGGGAATCCGGCGGGCCCGGGCGCGGTGGCCGATCTCCTGCAGCGCGGCCAGACTCAGCTTCGGCCGGGCCTGGCGTTCGGCAAGGACCGCGACGGCTTGGG
>Ga0007787_10000240_pt1 | contig 16787 bp, 37 predicted proteins | sample LauGreFa1BDMLBSN_2_FD_59500 | JGI IMG/M metagenome (GOLD analysis project Ga0007787, IMG submission 59500) | Freshwater lake microbial communities from Lake Michigan, USA - Fa13.BD.MLB.SN | ecosystem: Environmental > Aquatic > Freshwater > Lake | place: Lake Michigan, USA | collected 2013-09-23 | reverse complement strand
CGGATTCCATCTCCTCCCTCTCCTCGAGGGGGTCGAACTCAAGTATTACTTTTGCCATAGATTTCGTTTTTCATTTCTTTTCCAATTCTTTTTTTAAACGTCTTAAAAATGATTCCTCACCATCATCACCTGATAATAGCCAATCAATACGTTGAGCATAAATAGCTGCTTGCCTAAGAATAGTAAGACCTTCTTTAAACTTTTCAATTACTTCATCTGAGTACTTGTGATGGTATAATTCTTCGGGATATTTTTCATACCACCCAATCCCAAACTGACGTTCATTTTCTTTCCATAATTCATCAGATATAGGCTTACCATTATTTAAAATAATCTGTTCAACACTATCAGCAATCTCATTGATGTGATGTTGTTTATAATCAAAATGCCCTCCACTCATTTGTTACCTCCGTATGTTTCGTTGTAAATTTCTTCGGGTACTTTTTTATAAATCAAATCCCCAAGTTCTGATTCAACTTCTCTAATTGAACTATATGCAAAATCAATCATCTGCTTCTCAAACATTTCTTTGGCTTGTTCAGATATTTCAGGAATACATTTAATTGAATGTATTTTGTTAGAATATACAATTTCTATTTTACCAGATTCAATTTGTTCAATAAACCACTCTACTGCTGTTTGTTTGTTTTTCATTGTTACGTTTTTTAAATATTCGTTTTTTAAAAGCCATAATCCATACCTTACCTTTATTGACTTATTTTCCAATCTTCACCATCTGAAAATTCATCTAACTTTAACAACTCATATTCACCCTCAATAATCAAATGGTCATAATATTCATCAATGTCTTCTTCATTTAATTCGTTAGGTAATTCAGCAAATCTTTTCATCATATATAATGCGCCAATAAGCAACCACTTCTTTTCGTGAATATTAAGTTCTTCATCAGCATCTATGCTGAGCAATTCTTTACATCGCTGTATTTCACTATTTATTTTATCTGTGTTCATTTGTTACCTCCTCAGGCTTTTCGTTCTTATATGTTTTAGCTTCCCTCATACTATTTCTTTTTATGTTGTTCAAACCATATTTTTAATAAGTCAATAGTTCTTTCAGCACCATCATATTTTGATTTAGCATGTAACATTTGACCATATACGTTTCTATTTTTATCAGTATAAGTGGCTACAAACTCAGCAAACTTAATCATATCTTCCTCACTATACATCCTTTCAGATTGCCATTTAGCACCTCTTTTGAATGAATCAAAACCTATAGCCCAATAATCTGATTGGTCTTTGTAGTGATTTTTAGAATCCATATCAGCAGCTTCTTCAAGTGTTTCTTGTTTCATATTATTCGTATTTATAAGTTCCTACCCATTGAGTAATACCTTGTGAATTGATTGTTGTTTTTGGTTTTATGTTATCACCACAACAAACAGAGTTTTCTCCATTTAGTACCATTTTCATGCACCCTAAGTTTCCACATACTGTTTCACACTCAAACTCAACAGGATATTTTGGTTGTTGTAGGGATTGTTTCAATATCTTTAAACCAAATAAGGCTCCTTCGCAATTCTGTTTTACATAATTGCTGGTAGATTCTCTTAAATCGTGTGTAAAATCTGATATCTGTTTTTCTATAAGTTGGACATACTTCTCTTTGGCTTTGTTGTAGCCATCAATAAAACCCCTTCTATGTGATTGTGATACTGATGTATAATCAAAAGCCAACTTCTCAACCTCATTTTCAATTAATGGTAATAAATCTACACCATCTAATATTGGTGAATTATTAAGTGGTAAATGTGCAATGATTTTTTTGAAACCAACATAGTGATACTTTGGCATAGCATCTTGGTATAATATTATATCTTCATTCCAAGTGTTTTTTATTGAGTTATAACAAAAATCTCTTACTTTAATCTCTGAATCATCTACAACAAGTAGATAGTTGCCTGTTTTAATTAGTTTGTGTGTCATAGTTGTTCAATTTCTTTTTTAACTTCTAACCAATAGTTATTAGTGCCTTTACCTACTTGTTCAATCCAAACATTGTTTTGTTCAATAATTAAATCAAGTGCTGCTAAAGCACATTTTTTCGCATCTTTTTTTACACGCCTATTCCTGTCTTCTGAATTAGGGTCGTGCCATCTTAAATCGGTTACAAAATCGTAGTTCAGCAAGATAGAAAACTTTCTTACCATTTGCTCTGCTTTTTCTTTTGGTGTCATAGCTTTTAATTTGTTTTCAATTTTTTTGCAATTTACGAATTTTTATTATTTAAGTGTATTTTTTTTTTACTTAGTTCACCACATTTTTCGTATGACTTTTGTGATTGTTTGCCAAAAATTAATAGAACTTTTTATTTTTTTTATTCTTAAATTCTTTAGGCAACGATGTTCCTGATGTTTGAGGGAATAAGTATTTATCAATTTTATCGTTGTGAATCCATTTGTTAGTGAGTGTATCGTACCACCACTTTTCACTTACTTTTTTGTACCTATCTTTCATTTTTTATACATTCCAAAGCCTTTATCGGTTGAAGTATTCCCCTTCAAACGATTTGAAATTTAGCATTATTAAAGGAAAAGCTAAATATCTTCATAAACAAGTCATAAAGTGATGCTTTGGCAGGCATCCTATTATCGGTAAATATTCACACATAGTTATTGTTTTAACTTCAACCACCATGTTGTCAGGCTGGACATTGCATGGATTTACTTTTTATGTGCGTTATGACCTGTTCGGTGTTTTTGTTTCGCCCTACATTTTCCTTCGTTTCAGGCTAAGCTGTACAGCCATATACAACAGCTTAAAGAAAATGTTGTAAAGGTTTTTAAATTATCTACGGTTGGGTGTCAAATAAAAAAGCCCGCAGGATGGTACGGGCTGCAAGGCTTTTTATTGGGATAAATCCCAAATATCTTTTTTTAGTCATTACCCTCGTTGCACGTACCATTCATAACAACACCACAAACATATAGCACATTGCAATATTTACAAACACAAGTTATCAACAAAAAAAACGCCCCTCAAAAAAGCGAGAGGCGTTAATCCTTAAACTTATGAAAAATCAACTATGCAAATATATAACAGGTTTTTAAATATACAAATAAAAAAAAGCCCCAATGAAGGGGCTACACACTAAATATGAAAACAAATCACAAAGCTATTCGTGATTGTAAGCTATTACACACCAAATGTATTGAAAATGTTTTTCAAAAAAAAAATTTTGTTAATATGTTTTTTGTTATATATTTGTAATCAAATACATACTATATGAAGCAAGAATTAAAACGAGCTATCGCACCAAAAGGTTCTTTCCTATTCCACGATTTACTCAACAAGGCTGGCATCATAAAGCCTAAAGACCGAATGGAACTTGGTCGCACAATGGGCAAAGCATACAAAGAAGTAATGAAAGCCAAAGCCCCAACCATTACCCATAAAAACATTTTTGTAAATTGTTATCCAAACGATTTCTTAGTTATAGCAAATAATATTATTAATCAGTTCAAGAATAAATGATTTTCGACAACGAAAGACCTGTGAAGGTGATAGACCTAGACACAAAAGAAATAATCAGCACCTACCCATCTATAAAGAAGTGCGCCCAATTCCTATATGGAGGCACAAGAAGTGGCGTTAATATAGTTAAAGGACTCTGTGGTGGGAAGCAGAAAGCTACATTCTCAAAGAAACTCAACAAAAAAATAACAATAAAGTACAATGAAACACTTAATTAAAGAGTTCCTTGGCATTAACGCCATAGAAGAAAAAATCCAAATTAAAGACGATAATCTTTGGATGATGGTTAACATTCAACAAGAAATGTTGGATAATTGTTTTAATACATTAATCCGTATTGAAGAAATGTTAAAACCTAAAACAACCCCTAAAAAATCCCCTAAAAAAACATTTTATAAAAAGAATAAACCAGTTGCCAAAAAAAGAGCGTAATGCTTATATTTGTGTTAATGGGACAAAAGCCACATCAGATAAAAGTTGTATACAAGAAGCTTAAAGATGCTAGGGGTTATTATTATAATGACCCTAAACTGATAGTGATAGATAAGACGTTAACGGATTTGGAGTTGCTTGACACATTAATACACGAATTTACTCATCATATACAGCCATACCTTGATGAAGATGTTGTAGAAAAGATAGGCAACGAGATGAGTGCGTTCTTATGGAAACACAACTACAGAAAAAATGAAAACAAATAAAAAAGTTATTATCGAGAAGCCTCATGTAACTGTGCTAAAGGAAATGATAATGAAGTTTCCTCAAACCCCAAATTTAACGCTTGCAAAGCTTTTTGTAAAGAGATACCCAAAGTTTTATATAGATGTAGAGAGCGCAAGAAAAACTATATTAAAATTAAAGGGTGCTTCTGGTGATTTGGCAAGAAAACATCAATATAAAGATTTTAGAGCTGAATTTGAAAAGCTAAAAAAAGAACTACCTAAAGGGGAAACAGAAAGGGTAGAACCATACTATCTTCCAACTTCAATAAGAAGAATATTGGTATTGTCGGACATACACTTCCCTTTTCAAAATGATGAAGCTTTATTTGCAGCACTTGAGTTTGGTAATCAAAAAGACGTGGATTGTATATATCTTAACGGGGATGTTATGGATATGTACCAACTATCTCGTCACGAGAAAAACCCTTATCAGAGAGATTTTAAATACGAGCGTGATTGCACGAGGGTATTTCTAAAGGGTATAAGGAATATGTTCCCAAACACTTTAATAGTTTATAAAATTGGAAACCACGATGAGCGTTATGAGAAATGGATAATGAAGAATAGTCCAGAGATTTATGATGAGCAGTATATGAGCTTGGGTAGCGTTCTTGGTTTTACGGAATTAAAAATTATAGAGGTTAAGAGCAAACAATTTGCATACGCTGGCAAGCTACCTATTCTTCATGGTCACGAACTTCCAATGAGGTCTGGTGGTGATAACCCTGCTAATCTATCAAAGAAAAGATTAGGCAAGCAAGCTATATTCGGTCATTTTCATAAAACAACACAAGCCAACGGCAGGGAGTTTGACAAGGGTATGAGTTATGCTATTTATTCTACTGGTTGTTTATGCGATTTGAACCCCAACTATATGCCTATCAACGAATGGAATCACGGATTTGCTTACATAGAGATAGATGCAAATGGCAAATATTCTGTAGAGAATAAAACAATACTTGACGGCAAAATTTACTAAATATGAAAATAACAATACAACAATATTCAGAACAAATCGTAGTTGATATATCAGACGACATTGATGTTCACGAGATGCTTGATGTTTATATAAGGCTTATGCTTATGACCACCTATCAGAAGAAAAGCATTGATAATGCTATATTAGAAAGAGCAAGACAAATTACAGAAACATGATAATCATAAATATTATTTTACTTTGGCTTATAGCGGGATGCTGTAACGGAGTTATGGATGCAATTAAATTCCACGATGCCTATTCTAAATTTGGATTGTTTTGGTCAAGAGATGCGTGGAAATTTTATTATAACGACAACAAGAATTGGTTTGAGAAAATACTAAAAGCCCCTTTTGATGCTTGGCATTTACTTAAATACATTATGATATTGGCTATTGCTGCATCTGTCTTGCTTGCGTTTTTATTTAATGTTACTTTGATTATGGGTTGCATTATTGTTTTCTTATGTTTGGTGGCTTTTGCAATAGGTTTTGATATAGCATACATTTGAAAAATTTAAACTTAAACATACCTCACTTCAAGGCTTTGGTAAAACGTTCATACTTTACCAAAGGGGAAGACACCGAATACGATAACGTATATGTGTTTGGTGCTCAATCTATAGGAGGTAAAATACTAACATTCCACGTTATGACTGATTATGGGATGTTGCGTTCAAGAGTACCTATTTCTGAAATATACTTAACCAAGCCAAACAACGACATCCCATTTCATTTCAAGCAGTTATGGGATTGCTTTGACGAAAGCGCATCTGTTATAACCTATGACTTTTTAGTAGGCAACAAGTGTCAGGTTGTTTTAAGAGATTCAACAGAGATATGGGCTACATATATGTTTACGATAGATTGGTATGACAATCCTTTCTCTAACGAGCCAAGTGATTATAAGTGCGGTCATGTGTTGGTTGGTGACGATGGTTATTTGCTTTGTCAACCCAACAACAGGATATATTGGAGGGATTCTAACTGGATAACCAAGCCTTTCCCGATACAACCAAAATTATATAAAGTAGACACCAAACTGCTTAGTGTTGAGAGCGTTAGTGATAAGTGGTGTGCTAGTGATGGTAGTTCATATTATTACGACATGGTAAAATGACAAACGCAACTTACGACAGGGTATTATATGTATATAAAATAGGCAAATGGAATGTTTGTACCTACAAAATCAATTTTTTATATTTGGGATATGAAACCAAAGTTAAAGAATAATTTTGTGCATTGCTTGGCGATGTTTAAGCCAAACAATATGAGTAGTGATGTATGGGAATCTCTTGATGGGGATGAGCTTGGAGATGCTGCTGAATGGGCTGCTTTCAGGGTTATTCCAGATGCTATTTACGCATACAACAGGTCTTCAATAAGAAACGCTGTTACGATATGGATTGACAGGTCGTCAATAACTGTTACAGGTAAGATAGAAGATTGGGATGAGATATTAAACGATGACAGCGAAAGAGGCAATTGAGTTTACATTAAAGGCTTATAAGCTGAATGTTATTTCGGAGTATAAGTTTCATCCTGAACGCAGGTGGAAGGCTGATTGGTACTTACCTGATTACAACACTATGATTGAATATGAGGGAGTAATGTCTAACAAGGCTCGCCACACGACCGTGACGGGCTATACAAAAGATTGCGAAAAATACAATGCGGCAGCTTTAATGGGAATTAAAGTGTTGCGTTACACAACGCTCAATTACCATCAGTTGGTTGCCGACTTGGACAACTTGCTATCGGTAGTGCTCAAAGCCAAAGTATAGTCCATTGCTAGCATCAGTGTATGCGTGGTTATATACACGCTGCAAGTACACTTCTTCCATTTCCTTAGCTTTAAGGAACGCTTCCTGAACTAACTTTTTCTTTTCTTCACTTAGTTCACCGATGTGAGGCATATTGTCAATAAGCCATGTTAGGGGTGTTTTCATTTTATTATAACTCCATTTAAGTTTTCCAATATTTTATCTGTTTTAAAAGCATCTTCCCAAGATTCGTATTCGGGTAGCGTAGTGCTATTGGCAAGTATAAACTTCCAGAACACGACCTGATGTAAGATTTCTGCTGTGTTATACTCGAACCTAAGCAGTTCAAGTCCTTCTATTTTATCACGCAGTCTTAATTCGGTATCTTGGTTGATGTAGAATTTCATTTGGTTTTTATTACGTTTTCAAATTTACAGAGGTCTTTAAAGAAGCTTGACCTAATCCCATTGAATATATAAACGGGATTCACCCACACCCAATTAGGTTTACCCGACAGGCTAATAACGCCAAGGTCTATTAATTCGTTTCTATGGGTGATGAACGTGGTTTGGGATTTAATATCAAACATCTTCATATATTCGTTTCTATCAAGATAGAAGAATGTCTTATTCTTGCCAATATTACACGCAATATATAAAAACATTGTTCTTGCTTTCATTTTGCATAATAGTTCTCTATTATCTTTACCGAGGTATGATAGTTGGAGCGACACTTGGCTTTCGAGTTCAACGACCATTCGTTTAACATCTCGTTTGCTATCATTAACGAACCCCACAACGACCTCATCGTCTTTAACCATTCCGTCAAGGTCGTGAAACACCACTTCCTTTTCAAGCAGATTAACCCTTACTATCATATTTGACAAGAAGGGATTTTTACTTGCGTCTAAATCTCTTGGCTTATATTTCATAGATAATCTGGGTTTTTTAAAACAGACCTGACAATCTCCTTTTCCTCTGGGTAGTGAACAGTTATTAAATCCATTATATTCAGGTCAAGAACGTCAGCCATAACATACAAGCTAAAAAAGAACGTATTGGGATGAGCCTCCCCTCCTATCCAATGTCTATACACACTAACATTATAATTAATCCTCCCATCCTTTTTAACCATCTCCACTAACTTGGGAATACTTATACCCCTCCTCGTCATTATATCCCTCAATACCCTCATATACGCCTGTATTATCATAGTATCAGGTCTGCCTTCCTTCAATGGCGTGCAACGCTTAAAACTACCACCATTCTGCATATGCTTACTCCTATCAAACATATTTTTTTTTATTTGTTTCAAATATATGTAATTATTCCAAATAAATGAAAACTTTCAATTCAATATTTTCAAACCCACTGATAACCAACATTTTCCATACTAAAGTTTACTTATATTATATATATAGAATTGAATTTATAACGATTTAATTGAGTATCAGTGTGTTACAAAAAGTCAAATTGAAAGTTTTGTGAGGAACGCACATATAGCGAATAGTGACGCCCCAAAGGAACGACTCTCCCCTTAACTAAGTAACGCCCCTTTGTTTTAAGAAAGTTTATTTGGTGCGCATAAGTGAGTGCCGTTTGATTTAAGGAAGTTTTATAGCCTGACGTAAGTGAGTGGTATACCCCTAGCTAAAAACTTCAGCAAGCGCAAAAAAAACACCCCCCCGCCACCAATGACCGCCCACCCCTACAATTTTACAACAGATAACAAGCAAGCGCACCAATTTATAACAAGGAAAGCCAAATAAAAAACCACAAACACAAGCAAGCGCACCACATAGCAAGTAAGAAAGAAAAAGCAATAGAGTAGGGGAGAGGCAAGAAAAAAAGTGTATAGCTTTGTAGACATTTAACATAATGTTTATTATCTGTAAAGGTATGAGCGCAACAAGAGCGGACAAATTTAGACAAGCCTAAAAAGTTTTTTTGAGTGACAAAAATAAAATTCAAGTCACTTTCACACATAACCACCTTTTTAACCCTTTCAACCTTTCATTAATAAGGAAAGATTAATTTTAAAAAATAATAGGCTGATATTCAACAATTTACGTTTAGGATCATTCTAAATTTATTTTATATTGCAATAATTCAAAATAATCGTTTTACCTTTGTGAGCGAAGCGAACGACAAGGGAAAGAGACAGAAACCAATAAAAACACTTTAAACACTTAATAACATATGAAGACAACAAACAAAGCCAAAGCGGCGCAAGGCGCAGGCAAGGCAAACAAAGCAAACAAAGTAGTTAAACAGGTTAACACTGAATTACACATTGCGGACGGGTTAACGGGCAAGCAACTTAACAAACTGAAAATTGATGCAAACAGGTTAAACAAAGAGGAATTGAGATCCTTTTCTTTTCAGGTTAATCAGTTAAGAAAGCATGGCGCTGATTTTCTCAAAGCGTGCAAAGTTGATATAGCCGAAATAACCCCGAAAAAACTTTTGCCCCTCCGCACGGAAAGGGAGGCGCAACGCTCGGATATTAACGGCTTCAGTTTTTGGCTTATTGAAACGCTAGTGAAACGATATAGCGCTCAAAAGTTAGCAAAATAATTGCTTTGCAATCGAAACGCCCCCCCCTATATTGGGGGCGTCTATACACAGGGTTTAAGTGTATACTGAAGAGAAACCCAATTTTGAAACGTATTGTATTAATTTAAACACGTATGCAACCCGCAACGGGTAAAAAGGTGCAACGCCTTGCATACAATAAGTGTCTATTTTTCTATACATTATGTTGTGTTCTTTAATTTATAGCCCTTTCTTTTGAGTGGCGCATCGGTATAATAACCCGTAAAGCGTCCCGTATTAAATACGTTTTGGCGAACAAAAAAAGATAAGTAAAACATAGTGAAATAAAAAAGCTATGTTTGAAAAACTCAACTATACTATACAGCAGGCGAAGCGTGACAATGTATATTCGATTGTAAGATTAAGTATAGGTTGATATCATGCAATATAAGTGTGCATGGGTGCGAATGGCTACTAAGGTAGAGCGCATCATATAGCAAATATCGTAAAAACACATAGTAAAGCGCAACATGAAACGATGTTGCACCCCTACTTTTTGGATATTGGGCAGGGCTACGTCCCCCAAGCTATATTAATAATTCGTGGCTGTATTTTTTGCAAATGCAAATTTCACAAAGCAAACCTCAAAACAAATCAACAAACGTAGACTAAATTCACGTTATGCGTGAATATAAAGCTAATTACTTATGGTGCGGTTATTAGATGAAAAAAGAACCATAACGGGCTAAATGATGTGTCGTTTAAAATAGCTGCATACCGACAATTGCAGCAGCCCGCAAACCCTTAAATAAAAAAAAACATGGAAACACTTGTATTTATTATTCTGTCATTGGCGGGATGCTGGTGGCTATCAAAAGTGCCTCAAATTTGGCGTGAAACTATCGAAGATTTAAAAGACTGCGAAAACTTTAAATAACACTTTATGAAACTATATCAAATTACAATGGCGAATTATATAGATGATTCGTCCTATGACTTGCTTATGCTGTCATTTGAGCCATTAGATAAAAATAGTAGTTCATTGGCAAGATTTAATGATGAGTGGGGATATGTTAATAGCGTGAAAGAAGCTAAAATACTATTTAATGCGTGGGATGAATCAGAACATGAAACAATGACTAAATTTATTGAAACCTTTAAATAACCCTTAAATACTTATGGAAACAACACAAACAGCGCATAGCATAGACTATTTGCGCCAATTAATCAACTTTGCCAACGAGCGTAGCAAATTGCCGCCTCGTGAATTATTCGAGCACATCCAAGAAAATGATGCAGACCTCGATGAAATCATTTCAAGCGTAAACAATGGCTATTGTAGCTTGCGTGAAATTATTGATGAAAATGTGTTCAAACGTGATGGCTACTATTATTCATATGATGAATATACCATCACAGACGACACAGACACAGTCATGCACAGAGATGATGCAAACTATTGTAATTATTCTGAAACGTACAATGAGGGCGATGTAGTAGAGGTTTACATCAGCAGGCGAAATTCAGAGTATTGGCTCGAATCTATTGCAGAAGATAAAGCATACTATTATCGAGGCTCATACTATACAGACCTATCTGACCACGACCTTATTATAATGGAAGGTGGCGAGATAGAGCATATTGACGATGTGTATTTTTGGGAAAGTGATAACGAATATCATTATGAACCTGAACCTGACCCTTCAGGAGATTACGTCAGAGATTATCACTACAACAATAGTGTGTATGAAGTCAATTTCACAGATAACCCAAAATTCTTTATTGGCTTTGAGATAGAGAAAGAAGACCAAGATGTTAAAGAAAGTCTGTATATCTTAGATTTTGAAGAATCATGCCCCAAATGGAAGAAAGAGCGTGATGGCTCACTCAATGACGAAAGCGGCTTTGAGTTAATCAGTCCCAAATTCGAGGTATTGCCCGACAAAATACGAGAACACATACAAAATAACAAAACCTTGCTCAAACACGTCAATGCTCAAAAGTCAACAGCTTGTGGCGGGCATATCAATGTAAGTGAAGCAGGCAAGACTGGTAGTCAACTATTTGACGAAGTGAAAGGGTATACGCCACTATTCTATGCTCTATATCACAAACGAGTTGACAAAAACTATTGCAAAGGCAAGAAAAACAGCGACTTGCAAGAAGAAAACGAGAAGTATCAGGCTATTCGTATCCATAGCAATCGCATAGAGTACAGAATCGTCAGCGCAGTGCCCAATATTGACACACTCATTTGGCGAACTAGATTGATTGAATATATACTCAACAACAAGACAGAAAACCCAAAAGAGGCTTTCTTCAAAGTCAATACAAGCCCACTCAAAGATTTATTGATGGAAATGTATCCCGATAACTTTGACCAACTTATAAACAGACTTGTTAAATTTACACTTCAATTTGAAAACATAAACCTAATCTAAAAACTATGTGCATAGCAATTTTAAACACAGGCAAAGCATTGCCTAAAGAGTATCTTAAAAACTCATGGGAAAACAACAACCAAGGTGCAGGTATGCTGTACAATCTTGGCGGAAAACTAACCACGTTCAAAACTTATGATAAAAAAGAGTTTATGAACCACTACTACAAAATCAGAGCGCAAATCAAAGGCAATATAGTATTGCACTTTCGCATTGCAACATCAGGTTATGAGAAGTACACAAACCTTCATCCATTCCTTGTCAATGAAAATTTAGGCTTTGTTCACAATGGTATCATATCAGGACTTGGCAACAAGCAACACAGCGACACATATCAGTTCAATGATATGCTCAAAAAGTTCAAACATAACTTTCTTACCTGCGAACAAACTAAATTCTTTATCGCTGACTATATAGGTAGTAGCAAGCTGGTTTTCTTAGATAGCAAAGACAGATATACCATTATCAATGAATCTATGGGTCATTGGGTAGATGGCGATTGGTTTAGCAATGACAGCTATCTGTTGGATATGGGCTTCTATTACTATGGCAATAAGAAAGTTAACAAAAAAGATTATACAACCACAGATTGGGACTTTGACTACTTGAAGAAAGAAGAACCAAAGTATCTTTCTAGCTTTATCAATGCAACAGAAGATAATATCAGCTATATTGAATATATAACAGGTATTGAGAGAGACTCTGATGACTTCAGAGATTTGGTTGAAGATGCCTCTTTCGTGATAGGCAGTAGCGACTTGGGCAAAATATCAGAACATATTGAAGAAGAAATACTTAAACTTTATGATTATCAACCTAACTAACCCCTAAACCTTATGACAAACTTAACGTACCTGCACTCTATCATTGAGTGCAATGAAGACCACGAGAAATCGCTACTATGGGAACGTATAGCACCATACAAAAAAATGCTGTACACTTACTACAAATTGTACTTTGGCTGCGAACCAATGCTAATGGTTACTGATGTATTTAATGCAGCACAATACGTCAAGATAGTGCCAGAAGATGAATTGTATGAAGCGGCAAGAGCGTACTATAATGAGGAAGATTTTGACGATTGGTATGAAAATGTTTGTTTTAATTCTTTACCTTTGAAAAACACACTACTATGAAACAGCACAATCAAATCGGCAAATATACCCGCAAAGATGAGGTATTAAATGCAAAAGTAGGCAAGACCTTTATTACCCCTCAAAACAAGGAATATTCATTTGACTATCGCAAAGAAGGCAGTAAGTACATATACATTATAGTGTACATGGGTAAGCGTTGGCAAATAATGGAATCAGATTTTAACCGCTCAAATATAGATGAGCTTTTGCAAGGTATTGAAGAAACAATAAAACAATCAGAATTATTATGAAACACAAAGATTTATTCATCCACTACGATGAAATGCCTGACACACTTAAACAAGTTTTGCAGAAATATGAGAATCAATCTGACTTCACATATACAGAACTTGAAACAATGCTTGGCGAGGTTCAAGCAGTTGGCTACACCTTTGATTACTACCTTGATGCTCAACCATATGCCCTTAGACCTATTGGCGTGGCACTCAATGAAGTAGAATGTTATGAAGAACTTTAAACCCTTAAATAAATATGAACACAACACAAAACACAGAGAGAATTGCTGGGCAGTTGCTCTCTAAAGAAGAAATCATTTTCGAAGTATTATCTGCAACAGGTCTTAATTGGACTGTCAAAAAAGAGCAGGTTCAAACAGAATCAGGTCTTATCTTACCCGACATTTATGCCTCTATGCGGTCTGATAATGGCGGATACCTTGGCACAGTCGGTGAACGATATGAATACCTGCAAAATCATGAGTTGGTATCTGTTGCATACGAGGCTGGAAAAGAGGTATTCTCAACTGACCTTGAACTTAAACATCCTTGGAATAATAGTGAAAGCCTTGGCTCATTTGGAAATATGGGTGGTGGCTCACTTAAAGGAGGAAGCAGAGTATTTGTGCAGTTAGAACTGCCTCAACTATACATTGGCAAAAGCGGTATCAATCGCTATATAACCCTCACCAATTCACACGATGGCACAATGTCCCTCGGATTCGGTACAAGTAACCAAGTTATCTGTTGCCAAAATACTTTCAACATTGCTAATCGAGATGTATCTAAAATTAGACACACTGCATCTATGCAACAGCGAATTGATGAGGCTGTTCAGTCACTTAGGAAAGTGTTAGAGTTTGAAGATAAGCAAATGGAAGTGTTTGAGTTAGCATCTAATCGCAGGTTTGACAGACAGCATATTGCAGAGATAGTTAGAACAGTTTTCGGCAAGAGTATAGAGAGCAAGCAAGATGAGGCAAGCACTCGCACTAAGAACCAAATGGCTGCCTTCGCCAATGATATAAGCAAGTCAATAGATGAGCAAGGCGAAACACTTTGGGCACTATTCAATGCTGTTACACGATACACCAACCATACTACTCGCAGTAAGGATAAAGATTTCTCCCTCATGTTTGGCAAAGAGGCTGAAATTAACCAACGTGCATACGAGCAAATGGTTAAATGGTTAAATAGTCCTTCACTTGAATACGTTGCAATATAATTAAACGGGGCGCAGCATCCGACCAACTGCATTTAAAATTATGACAACAAATTACACGCACCTGCAACTATGCAGCAAGATTCTCAAAGCAGAGAAGCCAACACCTATGATTGCCAAGTCCGTTGATGCCAACACAGGCAAGACACACGAGGAAAGAGCCTACTTATTACATCAAGAAATTAAATCAACTTATAAAAAGAAATGAGACTTGCAATTATTATTTTAATTATTTATCTTTGCGATATGTTTTATGACTGGCGATTAGTAAAAGAACGCAAAAAAAAATGGACAGATTCACACAAGTAATAATTATCCTCCTGATTGCAACTTTCTTTGGATTGATGTTCAAGCACAAGATGTTAGAAAGCAACTATCAAGAACTAATAAAAGAATCTGAAACATTAAGAAGTGATTATATCCGATACCGTCAGTTGTCAGAATCTTATAAACAAGAGATAGCAGACCAAGTTGAGGAGATTAATTACATAGAAAAACAAAGTCAAAAACTAAAACTTAGATATGAAACACGCATTAATTACATTGACAGCATTAATCCTATCATTGCAGACAGCTTACTCGCAGCAATCCTCGACAATCTCGCAGCAACAAGATTTGCGAAACAAGACAGCCTTGAAGGTAATTGAAACAATGTACTACCAAGACACGCTCTTGACAAAAAAAGATGAGATTATACAGAGGAAAGATAGCATTATAAGTATGCAGAAAACCTTAATAGATAGTTGTGAATACGTTAGTCATAACGCTTATAACAACGCTAAAAAGTTGCTGTATAACTATAAAAAAGAGAGAAACAAAGTCTTTGTATGGCAGGGTATATCAGTTTTTGTAATTGTATTAACACTAATATTTTAAACATGGAAACAGAAAGACCAGTTGGCAGACCAACAATCAAACCTAAGCGCATACCTAGCACGTTTGGCGTTAATTCTGATTTATCAGAAAGAATAAAAAGCTATGTAAACAGAACTAAACGAACACAAAGAGGCTATTCCGCTAATGACTTTATCAACGAAGCAATAATGGAAAAACTCAATGGAAGCAATTAATTTATTATTTAATAGACCCGTATCGGGATTTATAATAATATGTATCATTTGCATTGGCATTGGTTCGGTAGCATTTAGCTTATTAAAACACACACTAAATAATTCTAAAAATGACACAGACGATTTCATCAAAGGCAGAAAGGTTTCGAGAAAGGATTAGTTCAGACAACCTGCTTGCGGAAAAAGCATCTAACTTACTAAGCGATTACTACGAGAAAGAAGTAATGAAGCATCATAGTCAGCATTATCCTGACCCAAAGTGCATATCAAATCTTTTATCAGACATGAAAAAACTCGGCTTATTAACACAAGATGTTATAGGTAAGTATGCTGATAACCCAAACATAAAACTAGAACTTCACAAGAACGATATTTGTTATTTCTGGGAAACTGGTACTAAGGGTACTAACAATTATTATGTAGAGGATTTCAGTCAAGTAGACAATGTTTATGAGGTTGTGTTCTGTTTAAAAGGAACAGAAGATAGCGACATGGTTAATTGGCTTGAAGGTCAAATATGTTATGATTGGCTAAGGAATTTTTACATTGAAGAACTTTTTAAAAATGACTTAGGTGAAGTTATTGGAGAGCCATTTGAAGATATTGGATTGAGAGACAGAATGATGGTTATAAGAAAGTACCTTGACGCAGGTAGGATGATAGCTTTTTAAATTAAAAACTTTAACAAATAAAATTATGATAGCAAAAGATGTATTACCAAACTTTAAACTTTTATCAATGATTCAGTTGGGAGAAACCCATTACAAGATATGGGAAAAGTTAGACAATTGGGCTGTATCAGCAGAGTCCTCTTATTGCATGGAGATATTTCACTTTGACTCTTACAAGGCAGCAGAGGCTAAGTATGTATCTCTAACAAAACAAAATTCAGGACACTAACGTATCGGGGCTTTGCGTAGTAGCTCTTAGTAGAAACTTAAAATTAACCACGCCACTTGATAGGGCTATTACGCAAAACCCTTGTTATGTGCCGTTAAATTTATAAAGATGGAATTTATAGGATTACACATTGCTTACGAACCAAACGCTTGGTTTTGGATTACATTATTAAACTTTGATTGGAAAGACCAAAGCAGAAGCTTATTGCACATTGAAAAAAACAATAGCGTTTGGAAGTTTCAATTTTTATGGCTAAACAATCAATGTTGGTGTATCGGTTAATGGCACATAACG
>Ga0007787_10000235_pt1 | contig 16894 bp, 16 predicted proteins | sample LauGreFa1BDMLBSN_2_FD_59500 | JGI IMG/M metagenome (GOLD analysis project Ga0007787, IMG submission 59500) | Freshwater lake microbial communities from Lake Michigan, USA - Fa13.BD.MLB.SN | ecosystem: Environmental > Aquatic > Freshwater > Lake | place: Lake Michigan, USA | collected 2013-09-23 | reverse complement strand
TTTTTTACACCTTTAGACATTTTAAATGCCAAGTGAAAAAAGATTAAAACATCTTGCGCGACAGCAAAAAAAAAATGTAAATACTAGAACATTGGAAGAAAGAACTATAGAAGCAGATAAAGTTAAAGCTAAGTTAATTGAACTTGGAATGACAAGTGAAATGCCTGAAGTTAGTCGTTTTATTAGAATATTAAATGATTTTGTTGTTTCTGGAGTAGGTGTTCAAGGAATTATAGGAGTTCCTGGAACTGGACGTGAAATTGTATATCAATTAGTTAATAATAAAATAAATGATATTGGAGTTATGCTTCGTTCTAATCCAAATATGAAATAAAAGTATTATTGAATTGGTTTATTATTATTTTCATCTTATTTTTATAATTTTATAAATAAAATTGATAAAATTAATTAATTTATATTTATGTTTAAGATCCTAATTATAATGGCCGCTGAAGTTGCTATAATTACAATTGAGCATTGTAGTCAATACATGCCCCCTAATTTAGATTTAAACATATCTGTTAAATCTAATGACTTACATCTAAATCATCGTTCAATTATTGGTGTTTCTGGAGACTTTACTAAATTAAAACATTTGACACTGTTTGAAATTCAATATAATAAATTATCTAATATTCCTGAATGTATAGTTCATTTTCCTAATTTACGAATTTTAAATTTATCATCGAATTTAATAACTGTAATTACAGATGAAATTGGAATGCTACATCATTTACAATGTCTTTATTTATCAAGTAATCAAATAAGTTCAGTGTCTCCAAGTTTAAGTAATTTAGTTAATTTAACTGAATTGCATTTATATAATAACATACTTACTGAAATACCTGAATGTATCGGACATTTAGCAAGATTAAGAACACTAGATTTATCACTTAATAGAATAAGTCATATTCCTGATTTTGTGTTTAATCTAGCTAATACTTTAAAATATTTAAATCTATCACATAATCATATATCTGAAATTCCTGAGTGGATAGAAAGATTTTTATATTTGGATTATTTAAATTTGAGTATAAATAGAATAACAGCTATTCCTATTTCTATAATTAGATGTTTGTCTTTATCAACGTTTGACTATCATGGAAATCCTGTTGAAAACATAGCGCCTCAAGTAAGACGATTCTTAAATCAAATAATATATAGGAGACCAATTAGATTTGAAGAACTATACATATATAATGATGGTGAAAACGTTCATAATCATAATATTCAAAAATGTATTAGACAATCTATTGAAAATATTACGGCTCAATCTTTAGGTATTATTGATTATGATAAAGTAATATCTTTAGTTCTTAGTGATACAGTTCTTACTGAAAATACTAAACGTTTAATCCTAGAATATTGTGAGAATTTGGATGTTCATAGTACGCTTCAACTAACTTTTAAAGAGCTATTAGGATACATATGGCATACAATTCTTAAAATGTCTGAGGAAACACAAAATGAAGTAAAACAAGTAATGAATAGTGAAATGTCTGATTCTGAATGTAAATGTTTTACAGGGCGTTTATCAAGATTAATAAATAGTTTAAATGGATTTAGTCCTTTAGTTAAAATTGAAATAGACAACGGTCAGCAAATCGCAAATATCATTGCTTTGGAAAAACGCAAACTTGACGATCAAGGGAATTATACAGTTGAAAAACATAAAGAAATGGTTGTTGCTGAAATGACTGAAAGAGGCTATGATGAACTAGTAATTAATGTATGGATTAATGCTATTGAATAGTAAGCTTTAGTTTGTTTATTTGTTTCATTATTATCTTTTCTTTTCTTTTTTTACCATACTGTAGGAATATAACGTGGTTTATCATAATCATAAATTTCCGCTTTGAATTCACCATTCATTGATGGAAGTTTTAATGTATCGGAATTAGATATTTCTTCACAACCAAATTCATTATCACATTTACGACCTTTAAATGAAATAGGAATTTTTACATTTTGATAACCATCTCCTGATACATAATAAGACCATTTATTACGAGATGTATCAACTGGACGACCATATAATGCTAGAATTTTAGTATCAGTATTGTTTCCGGGAATTTTATCTGTGTTCTCAATAGCATCTTTATAAACTAATCCTACTTGTTGAAAACCACCGGAAAGACCACGGGTAGGAACATTAATAGGTACTCCATAAACTTGATTATAACTACGTTCTGGAGGAAGAATTGGATTTACTACTCGTTCTAAAGCATTTCTATTCGTATAATTCCAATAAGATAGATTTTTAATATTAGGATTAATCACATCTTCTGTGTATGTTGGTGGAAATTCTGTTTGATGCTGCTGTTGTTGTTGTGGGGTTTCAATTATTAATTTAATATTAGCATCTAATGAATTATTAGAACTTGAAGGAGAAGCTTGATGTTGTTGAATATTCTTTATTTTAGATATATGGACTGATGGTAATGCTGGTTCATATTCATTATTAATATCTATTATTTTATAATTTTGATATATATATATTATTACTAGACTTCCAATAATTAATAAAGCTATTAAAAATAATTTAGTATTCTTTTTATTCATTGATTATGGGTTATGATTTAGTTTGTTATAGTAGTTTTATAAATGAATGAGATTTTAGTTAATAAATAAAAGTAAAAGTAAAAATATATCATATATTTACAAAATAAAGAATTTTAAATAATAATTGTAAGGAAAAAGAAAAAGTTAAAATGAAAAGTTTAGTACTTCTAGTATTTGTTATTGGAATTGTTATGATTGCAATCGGTTATCAGAAACAAATTATGACTTATGCTCCTATTAAAACTGTAGTAGAATATAGATTTATCCCACGTTCTATTTACGATGAACAAATGTCTCCTGCTAATCTAGAAAATAGCTTTAGTGATATGTTTGAAAAACAAGATGTATTCACTGCCATAGCATAGTTTAAAAACGTTTCTTAACATTAATATGAAACTGTGATTTTTTACGCATTGCAGAAGGATCAAAAGATTCATCAGCATCATCACAATGCGCATCGTAATTAGAAGAATGATGTTGCCAGAATTCAGGTGCTCCCATTGTAAAATTAGGATGTGCATCTGCCTTATACCAATACACCATATCTTCTAATTTATTACTCTGTGAAGTATTATCTATTACTAAACATTCGAAATTTTCAGTACATTGATCCATAACCTGACAGAAAGCTTCAAATGTTGGAAACATCCCAGCATAATGTTCATAAAGACGTTTTCTATTTGATATGTAATTTTCACGTAAAATGAACACATAATCAACATTACTACGTAAATTTGGAGGAATTCCTAGAGAATATTGAGATGTAATGATGAGTAAAGCTTTATGATGACGTCCATTCATAAAAAGACTTCTCATATTAACATCACGTGTCCAAGTATTATCATAAAGACAATCATCTAGTAAAATGAATGCCCACGGATCAATATTAGTATTACCATAACGCTCTTCTTGTTCATTCATCTTATTTACTACCATTTTCTGACGTTTAAGTGCATTTGCTATTATTTCTGGTGAAAACTCCTCATGAATAAAAAGAGGCGGAACAATTTTGCTATAGAAGTGATTTGCGCCTTCTGTGCCCGAAATAACAGTTCCAATTGGAACATCCCGTTTATAATATAGTAAATCCTTAGTTAAAAAAGATTTACCAGTATTACGTTTACCAATCATTACTACTACACAGCCTTTTCCTATTTTACTCATATCAAACTTCTTAAGATTTAAAGTTGCCATTTATTTGTTATGTTTGAGTTTGAGTTTTTTGTTAATATGGTTTGATAATTTAATTATTATAATACTAGAAATATTTTATTTCTAGCATAAATACTCACATAAGATTAATTTTATTTCATATTGATGATTGAAGTTATTATAAAAAAATAGACAAAATTAAAATAATAAAAAATAGAACAAAAAAACAAAAAAAAGACAATACATTGTAAAAACACCAGAACCATCGGGTGTTAGTGTTGTATTCTAAGAACTACGAGATGTAAAAGATAAGCATTCATGATTCTCACATGGTTGCTAGGATCTTATTCAAACTGATGATCATTAAATGCGTTGTATTGTTCTTGATCATCTCTGCCGAAACTGTGAAATTCACCACAAAGACACCGCCCTCTGCGGAAATGGTGGCATCAGAGCATCCAGCCTCCTGAAGCTTGGCCGAAAATTTCACTGCAGGCACTGGGTTGTAAAATGTCTCGAAACAATTCTCGCCATCAACACGACCACAGATCTCGCGAACAAACATTTTGCGAATGAATGATATTATCTTTAGTAAAAAGAATTAATTCAATTTTGTGTTTTTTTTTTATTTTTTATCATTAATTTCTATAAAAGTTAAAATACATTAAAAAAATATGAGAGAACAAAATCACTAATGGCAACAAAAGGTAGAAGATCCTAGAGTTTAATAACCATGTAGCGTGCTCTCTCAGCGCTGCAGAGAACTTTTCCATCTGAAGTGAAGCCATATTCATTCTGGCACAGCTCACTCAGTTTTGGTTGCAGTTTGAAACCCCCTGAGGACGGTGCATCATCAATTTTAAACTAAAAAATTAATTAATTACATAAATATTTTAGCATTCATTGCATTATTATAAGGTAATTTGAATGATGAACCTCTAAGCCTATCTTCATTAATTGCCACACATTGATCTCCATTACCTTCCTTACACGTAGGAGGAGTTTTATATAACCAATCTGCAAATGTATCTTGACGGCTAGGATAAGTTGTAGATGGAACAGTATAAAACTCTCGACGACTATTCATAGCAGCAAAAATATCACTAACATCTTTAAATAAATTACCATTAAAATATTTTTCAGTTTTAACTCCAACAACTGTATCAGGTTCTAAAGGTGCGGCTTCTGGTCTCGTTCTATCATCAAATGGCATAGGATTCATAAATGGATTTTCTAAACTTGGTTCAGTAAATGAACCATCTGCGAACTGTTCTATACTATTTTGTGCATCAGTTATTTTAAAAGAATTATTTAAAACACTTCCATTTAATTGTTGAGATAATTCTTCTTTATGCGTATTTTTAGTGTTTTCTTTATCTACTTTACGAAAAAGATATAGTATATATGATAATGCCATAGCTAGAATAGGAATGTAGAGATAAAGATAATTTCTCATTACAACCATTAATATTAATCCAATATAAATACTTAATCTAATCATTGAATTCACTTTTTGCTCATACGTCATATTACCATTTGGAATGAATTCATCTAACCTAGAAGTATCTAATAATATATTCACATTTTCAAACCAATATTGATTTTGTTTATTATTATTATTCATTTTATTAAATTTTTTTGTATTATTAAAATATTTTGTATTATTAAAATTTTTTGTATTATTATTATTATTTATTGTCTTTAGTCTTTATTATAATAAAATATGAAAATAAAACAATAAAAAAACAAGAACTAGAACATGAAATCTTAATCATAGCATAGAATTCCCTTGAACTTATTAAAGTGAATGCGCTTACATCTTGAACCATTAATTTCATAGTTATAACAAAATCCAGATTTTAAATATTCTTGACATAGTCGTATATCTAAATTATTTTTACGTGCGTAATACTTCAAATCACTTCTTTCCTCTTCAGAATGTAATATGGCAACACAGCTAGATGTACGATTGAAACACTTTGTTCCATATTTACAAATTTCTAATTCATCTAAAGAATGTGCCTTATTACAATGATCATTATAACAAAATTCTTTTTCATAAGAACATAGATGATATTTATGATATATTGGTTTTATCTTTTTAGGTAGATAAGCTCGAAGATCTTCAATAGCATCTGAACTTGGGATTGGGTTTGGACTCGGACTTGGACTTCTTTTACGTTTGTGAACATGTTCTTCGACCTTGTCTTCATCAGCTATTTCAAAAGTTTCTAGCTTACTACGTTCAGATTGTAAAAGTAAATCAGTCATTTCTGTAGCATTTTGAAAGCTTTCAATAGTTTCTTCAGCTTTTTTAAGTCTTTCTTCAAGAACCTTATTTTTTGCTACTAATTCATCTCTTTCAGATTCTAAACTCTTAATATATTCAAGATGTCCATTTACTTCAGGAATTACTTCTTCTTTCAATGCATACTTAAATTTAGGATGTCTTTTAGGTGTAAATTCAAATTGGTCTTGACTTCCACAATCCATTACACAATTTTTTTTGTGTTAGAAATACAAATTGTTTAGGGAATGTAGTAAAATAATAAAACATTTCATTAATTTCAATTTTTGTGTAAAAATAAACATTATATATTAAAAAAAATGTGAAACTAAAATAGACATTGTTGTCCTCATCATTTTCATCAAATTCTTAACACCTTTAATTTGGCGTCCTCGAAATCTTCAGATGCAACACGCTTCAATGGATTTTGAGCAAGCACAACAGCAGGTTCTGGATGTGATGACGAAACAACTTCCATTTCCGCCACCATATATGGAACCAAACTTGAAGATGAACTTTGAGATGCTTTTCCCTTCACCACTAGATGCCGTTGAGTGCCATTCGCCTTCACTTCAAGAAGTTTTGAACATAACTCAAATGGACTCATTGCTTTTTCCGCTGATTTATCAGGGGTAGATGCACCTTGAAAACCTAAGTCTAAGCGATTAAGCAATTCAAAAAGTGCTTTGTCACATGGACATATTATCATACCAATTTCAGAACTTTCCGAAAGAACACACTCTATTGGGCTCTTTGATGGGTTCATATCCGCAAAATTTGGATTGGAATTGTAATAAAAAATAATAATAAATAATAAATTCAATTTTAATTTGTTTTTCTATTATTTACTATGTTTTTGTCGTCATTTATATCTACAACTAATTTATTTTATATCTCAATAGCATCTATAATCTTTCTAGTGTTGCTTGTAAAATATATTTATAAATTTTATAATTCATACCTAGAAACTCGGTTAAACACTTATACTTTAAATAATAATGAAATAATACCTAATCAAACGTATACTGCTACATCAGCACAGGAACAACCTATATATATATTATGGACTGGTGGATTTAATAGTACTTTTAGATTATGTCTACATATTCTTAAATTCAATGAATCAGTACAACCTATATATATAATGGAAAATAATAGCAACGGAGATATACCTAATTCAACTGTTCAAGAATTACTCACAATGAAACAACTACGAAAATATATTATAAATAAATATCCGCATCTTCAAGGACATCTATTACCTACATATTATATTACAAATACACATAAAAATAATAATATTGAAAAGAATTTAAAAATGAAACTGAAACACGAAGGCCTAACAGCCATTACATATCAATATAAAACAATTTTAAAAATTCTACAATTTGATTATGGATTTAATGATAATATGAATTCTAAATCTGTTAAGCTTAAAATAGAATGTTGTATTCATCCAGATAATATTATTTATACTAGATTATTAAATTTAATGGAAGATGATTTAATTAAAACTAATCTTATATTTCCTTTCATTGATAATAGAGATGATACTGTATATTCTAGTATGGAAAAGAAAACTAAAAACTATAATGAAATGTGGAATGAAGCTAGAGATATGAAATTTGATGATATATTATATTCTACTTGGTCTTGTATTAATGATAAAATGAAAATAAATGATAATGATAATGCGTGTGGTCAATGTTCTAAATGTATAGAGCGTCCTTTTATACATATTCATCTTAATAAAAAAATTAGAACAGAAAAGGATGATGCTTAAATGATTTTTTCATTTAAAATATGCTAGATAAACGTTTTGAATGAAGAGTGAAAATAACATTATATATAATGGTAAATTATATTTTACAATAAATAGTAAACCCTTATTCAAACTACTTCTATTATCGGATAAATTTAAAATTTCAGAATTTGTGTCTTCATTGAATTCATCAAGTATTTTTTGGGTCATATCTTGAGAATATAATAAATCTGTCATTTTTGTATGAATTGGTTGTTCAATGAGTTGAGCATATAATAAATCTAACATTTTCTTTTCTTCGATACAATCCAGTAATGAATAAAAGACAGTACCTTTCTGTACAGAATTCATTTCTTTATATATATTATTTTGTAGAATAGTTAATGTATTTTCCATATCATTTTCACCAACCGTATAATATAAAATAGTTTTTTTATCCTCATTTTCTAATGAAATATCTATTTTAGGATGTTGTAGTAAATATTCTATTATTTTAGGATTATAAATACTGCATCCATAAGCAGCATAGAGAAGAGGTGTATTACTTAAATATCCAAGCACACAACTTTTAAAATTAATGTCTATTTTATCACCTGCTGTTTCAATTAATAATTTTAAATAATCTAGTTTATCTCGACATATAAATAATTTGAGAATATATTTATATGTTTCTTTAAAAATACTAGATTTCAAATTAATATCAATATTATCAACTTCTAAAACATATTTAAATAACCGTATATTTTTATTCGCATAAGATAATCCTAATAAATTATTATCTAAATACATATCTTGATATAATGTTTCAACCGTAATTTTTAAAATTAAACAATCTGGTTCATCAGGTATGCGTGAAGTTATAGTATTTAAAATTATCCCTTTATATATAACTAAATCTTTTATCGTTTCATAGATTTCTGAACTATAATCACAATATCCAAACATATAATAAGTCTTTTTTTCAGTACTATAAATTTCAATTATATTATCTTCACTTATTTGATTAGACATATAATTCATTAATTCAATATGTCTTGGATTATTAAGATTATTTAAATATACAATAAATAAAATAGTTTTAGGTGGCTTAGGTACTGGATATTCTCTAGTATCAATTTCTTCCATCTTTTGATGTTAAAATATTTAATTATAATAATTTATATATTTAGAAATATAACATTTAAATTCAATTTTTTTAGTTATTTATGGAGTATAAAATAGAATTTTATTAAATAATTGATTAAAATTGAAAATAATAAAAACTTATTACTTAATATTAGAATTTGGAAAACAGAAAATGCCGAAGGTGCATTGTCAATGCGGAGGTCATTTGGTGTCGAACAACGCGATTAGAAACTTAGTTGCCAATCACGTTCCCTTTCCTGGAAGATGCTATCCAAGTTCCATGTACAGAAAACATGGAAAGGATTTTGCCAACAAGTGGGCAGGATATGACAAGCATTATTAATTATGCTTAATTATTAAAGCCGATATTTTTTTATTTAAACAATTTCAACCATTAAGATTTTTCATTTCATATATTTTTTTGGATAAAACTAATATTTTATTAAAAAAAATTTTTCGGAAGCCATGATCACGTTGCCTCGCCTGGAGTCTGTAAGGCTCCAATGAAGCAACACAATGAGACGGCGCGCCGTATTGCACAACTGCAACGTGCGAAGTAAGCGCGGAGTTTTTGGTAAATTGTATTAATATTTTACCTGTTCATTAAAGCCGATATTTTTTTATTTAACAATTTCAACCATTAAGATTATCTACTTTTTGAAATATCATCCAACGGTGAAAACTAAGCCATTGTTTAAGATAAGGCTTATTTTCAATTGAAGACCAGCTTTCACCATTAAAACTTTGATACGAATCATATAAACTATCTATATCATCAATAAATAATTTACTATCAATTAATTTCAAATCATATTCAATACATTTTTTCTCTAAGAAACTGACATCTACTAAATTTTCAACGGTAGGTTTATAAAATGTATTTACATAAGATATAATAGATTGTGAATACGGAGATTTATCTAAATTAGGTTCAGCTACATCACTAGAAGTTTCAATACTCCATATAACATTTTGATCAGGTGCTATACCTTCTATTTTTTTTTTAGAAGCCATAGCACGCATAATCTCCCTTCCATCTAAACAGAATACTGTGAAATAACCTTGATCCTTCAAATTCTGTTGAATATTTAATAAGAATTGATGACAGTCCTCTTCATTACTCATAAAATAATGAATAGTAAAACTACTAACTGCAACGTGAAATTGATTAATACCAATTCCATACATAGTATCTAGCTTTCCACGTCCCTCTGGTTTTTGTCTTCCATAAATAATATCCAAATAATACTTATTCAAAACATCAGGTGCCGCAGAACCATCCATTAGATTCTTATTTAAATTCCCTAAAATTAACATTGTTTTTTTAGCTAATTGTGCAGTAGCCATATTTTTAGGACGTCCATTTAATTTCAATTGTAAAATTCTTACTGCTGCACCATCCTCTATATTTACTAAATTATCTGGTGCTACATCTATTCCAACTAAACTATCTACTCCTAAACGGCTATAGCGATGTAAATCACCTAATTTACCACATCCTAAATCCAAGACTCGCGCCTTATTCTTATGTGTTAATGTCCTTTCTAAAATATTATTTTTAACGAAATTATTAAATTGTTTTATAGGTTTATTCTCCATATCATTATCTTCATTAGTAGCCGAAGTTCCCTTATAATAGAAAAATCCTATCTCATTTGATTTATCCTCCTCACTAACACCATCACTTGTAAGCATTTTTGTAGTAATAGGATTATTTATTAAATTCCATGTTGTAAAAGCAGTATTAGCAGCATTAGGTGCCGTCTTATCACTTCTTACTCTAACTGGAATCCAACGAAAACCACGTTCATTTTCTAATTCATAACGGCATTCAACAATCATTCCATCTTCTATAATATCACCTTCTTCAGTCTTAACTGTTCCAGATTTATCAACAGGAAGATGAATAATTTCAGACATATTAGTAATAGTTCCATTAGCATTTCTAATACAATCACTAGGATATACTGGATTGAATGGATAATCTTCCGGATAATATTCAGGTTGTTCTCCTTCATTAAGAAATCTCAGTGCCATATAACATTTCATTTCATTTTCATATTTTCCTACGCCTTTTAAATAGAGTTTAATAAACACTACGGCTTCAATATATCTATTATCATTTGAATATACATATATAGGTTTATTTGTTCCTGCTTCCTTATTATACCTAATTTTAAAATCAATAGTAGTATGAATATTAGGTTTCCATTTTAAATTAGCTTCCCAACGTTTTCCTATATTATCTACTTTCTGTCCTAAATAATTTTGACCCACTCCTAACATTAAAGGTTGAAATATAATACCATCAATTGCATAACTATATAAATGAGCCTTACCTTCTAGTAATCCACCATATTTAACATTTACTTTCTGTAAAATACGCTGACATTCCGTAAAAATAGTAGTATCTTTATTACTATATTTATTACGAGATAAATCACCTACTAAATATTCTTTTTTAAATACTCTAATGGAATATTTTCCATCTTGTATCATTACATTAGGTGAAGTATTGAAATTAGATACTAGACGCGCTAAATGAATATGACGTTCTGTTGCCTTCTGGTCTTTTCCAAAACCAAATGGTAGGTTAGTAATATTTTCACCTTTCACAAAATAAGCATCAAAGAGATATAGATTTTGACAGAATTCTCCAGAATGTGTACGTGTAATGAATTCTCCATCGAAAACGGAATTAGAAAAATCAGGAATTACTAAACCTACATCAAGAATCTTATTATTTCCACGATTAGCTTGATCTCCACGAGTAATTAAATAACAATTACCACGTTTATTTATATATAAAAGAACACGTGCTCCATCGGCTTTCTCCGTTATTAAATAATCCATTCGAACATTAATTCCAGCATTACCCGATTTATATACTTCTAAAGGAAGTCTTGTAATATTTTCTTGTTTTAAATCAACAGCAAGTGGAAAGAAACGGTCAGGTTCAGAACCTAATAGGCTTCTCATTTCAACTAGAATATCTCGTTTCTCTTCAATCCCAAGTATGAAAAAGGTTCCTTGAATAGCTTGAAGAATTATTTCAACACAGAATTCAAACTTCTTAAACACACCTTCAATATACTTATTTCTTTCAGTTTGTGATTCAAATACCATATCATCTTTATTTCCAAGCCATTCAACTTCTATTTCATAAGTATAATCTCTAGCTTCTAGAATTCGCGATGACTTTAAATCCTTATAATAACGATTATGATTTATTAGAGATACTACTGCGTTTTTATTAGCACTTACAGCTTCCCACCATTTACTAAAAGACATTGGTATTCCCGGTGGTTTTACTACGAATTGCATAAGCCGGTTTTCCATAACATAACTTACCTTTTCCTTGGTTTCAACTAAACTGACTAAAGATAAATCAATTCTAAAATCACCATCATTATGATAGAAACTATAGGTTTTCTTTCGACGAAAAGATTTTTCAATATCTATCCAATTTTTAATTAGAGTTTGTACTGTTTTATGATCCCTCGGTATTTCTTGTTCTTCTTTAAGATTAAATCGAATATCATAAGCCGGTAGTTTAACTTGTTTTCCTCCTCCTTCTACACGAACTTTCTTTTCAAATAATACATGATTTAAAATTGGAATGAGATTTTCATTACTACAATATTGATTTATAATACCTCCATTTAAGATGATACGACTAACATCACGCGCATAATCTAAATTATTAGGTATTTGAATTATAAGACTGTCTTTAACTGTTTCTTTTAGAAATGGCGATTTACCTTTTATACGTTTAATAACATTTATAAAATCTATTCTTGAATTTCTAGCATTCATATTACTATTACCTATAATACATTCAAGTTCTAATAATTTATTAGAACGTGCTAGATTAATACATTCAATAAGTCTATCCTTTTCCTGGGTAGTCTTATCGTACTTCATTATTCTAGTTTTCTCTTATAATATACTGTGATATTATTTGTGAGATTTAAATAGTAATTATTACAATAAAGTTTAAGTTATTAATATTATCAATTTTTAGGTTAATTGTTAATTAATAAAATAAAAAATAGAAAACACTAAACACTAAATAAACTAAAAATCATGTGCATTTAGTTCATCGCATAATTCCTTCTTCAATTTCATAATCATCTTTCCAGTCTTTCCTTCCTTTTGAATATCAATTCCACGCGTCTTACAAAGCTCCTGTAATTTTGATAATGTTAATTTACTTTCTACATATTTCTCTTTAGATTCAACTTTAGATTCTATTTTAGGTTGAATTTTAATATCTTGAGATGGTATAATATAATCTTCTACTGTATCTTTTGATTTTTCTACAATAATAGATTCTAGCTTAATATCAACATCAACATCAACACTAACACCAGATTCAATTACTCTTAGTTTAAATAGAGAACCTTCTTCAATCATACTAGAAGTTTCAAAATGAATAGTGATGTATTCTAAAACTTTACTCGAAATATCATGCATACCATAACTTGTCATTACAGGAAGAAATGTAAAACCATCCTTAATAATCATATAAAACGTGTCCAAATTCACAGAAGCACATTGAAAATATTGAAATTTAAAATTATGAATATCAAATATACAAACATTTTTACGAATATAATCAATCGTAGCTACAATAAGAGCATAATTAATTACGCCTTCATTTAATAATTGATTTCTCATATCTAACTTATTAAAGTTCCATTTATGATATTTATGTTGCTTATATAATACATCTAATTGAATAGCTATTTCTCTTTTAAACATTGACGTTAAATTAACCTTATCAGTATTACTCTTCAAAATAAATTCTGGATTATGTAGCATTTGAATTGTTTTAAAGAAACTATTAGGATTTTTAAGTCCATAAACATACCACATCGCTAAATTATATCCATCACATTTAAAAGCATTAGTTAAACAATCCGGCACATTCATAACTTCATTATCTGTATAAACAATAGAACTTTTAGGCTTTAGAGACTTCATAGAATTGAATTGTGGCACCACCTCTGCTTCAACGTCTAGCATTGATGGTATTGTTTTTTTATCCTTTTTCATAAAATCCTGATTCATTGTATAATCTATTACTGCTTTAATTGAATTATTAATTTGTGAATTTGAATGATTGCTACGTTCTTGAAGTAATTCTTGATGTCTTAAATCAATAGCCGTTTTTTGTGTTATTTTATCATTATTAGGAAGTACTAAAGGTTTTTCATGAAGATGTCCTAATGCTTGAATTAACTTTTCAATTGAAATCATTCTAGTATTATATTATTCAATTATTCAATATAGTAAAGCAAAGTATTATATTATATATTATATTATCTTAAATCAATTTTATAATTAAGCTGATTAAACTAGAATATTTAATTTGTTTTATTAGTAGTAGAAACTATATTTCTAAATGTTTCTCGAGTCATTTCATCATTTGTTAGATACATATTTTTATCATTTGAAAAATCTAAAAATGATTTAATATTGTATAGAGTTTCAGTATTAAATCTTGAAATGTCTAGTAATATACCATTTTTATTTAAACTGTATTTTTCATTAGCAGCTTTAATTATTTTAAAAATTTCACGTTTTCCATCTAATGATAAATTATCAATACCTACTTTTAATTCTTTTTTTTCTTTAATTGTTAATTTAGGTTTTTTAATTTGTAAAGCCATTAATGTTTAGTTATAATTAATTATAATTGATTATATATGAAATGTATTGAAATTATAAAATTATAAAATTATTAATTTATTAATTTATTAATTTATTAATTTATTAAATAAATAAAATAAAAAATAAAGAGTCTTTAAACGTTCATCAAAGCAAAAGTCTTTTCACCCTTAGATGATGGATTAATAGGAAGATCAAAGAATTTACGTGGAGTTCTTATTTCATTCCGATAAGTAAGATGTTGTCTAATATTAGGCATTACTGAATTCATAGATTCATCTACTACATAACTATTTAGTTCTTCCACTTGTTCCTTTATATTATTAGGAAGATTTTTACCGTATGATAGATATATACTTCTCATTATAATCTGTAATTGTAAATCTGATTGACGACCTATTCTAAATTGACCCTTACTTTCTAAATATACACGTTCTATAATTCTATTTTGTATAATATCTACATTAGCTTTACTAAAATAAGAACGTGCTACAGTAGATAATTCAATAACAGATGCTAGAGAATCTTCAAAACAAGGTTGTTGTCCATTAGAACCTTGATATAATTCATATGGGGGTACTTGTTCATTATCATCAAAATATATTTTAGCATTGTAATTAGAATAATTAGGATTACCATTAGTTATAGGCGTATCCGGTGATTTGAAGCCATCGTAATTTTGATAATTTGCAGTATTTAATTGCCAGCTACTCATTTTTAATTTTATAATATCTCTAGTATTAATATTTACTTTATTTAACCTTAATATATCTAAGTAAAATAATTACTAGAAATAAGCTTATTATAATAATTAAATATCTAAAAACATTTCAAGAATATCATAGATACTATCAAAGATAATATTAAAATGATACGTAAAATATTATTAAACCTTTTAACACCTGAGAAAATAAAAATATATCTTATTATCTTAATTTGTTTATGTATTTATATAGCATATTATAGAATTCAAAAAAATGAAAAGGATGATAGAAATGAAAAGGATGATGGAAATGAAAAGGATGATAGAAATGAAAAGGATGATGGAAATGAAAACATAATAGAGAGTTTTCACGATAAGAATTTTAAATCTAATCCAAGAAAACAAAATTATATAGGAAATGATGAAACTTATAATAATGATGTTTCAAAGGAACTATTGGAACCTAAAGAAGGTATAGATACACCTAATATTATAGAGAAATTCTTAGATATAGATCCAGTACCTTTAACACAGAATAATCAACAAAAAGCATTATATTCACGTTCTTCTATTAAAGATCCTGATCCTGTTAATAAATATACAATTAGAACACTAAATGATGATGCTTATGATTATAGTATTAAAAAAACATTTGAAGAATTAGCTATTGCTGAAGATAGTAAATTACGTAATTATAATAATGCTCTTAATACATATTTAGAACAGAAACGTAATAATAGTCTTAATGTTAATCTATTAAATGTTGGTAATGTTATTGAAAATGGATTAATCGATATATTTCAAAGTGCTTCTAGTATTCCATATTCTAAAACGAAGACACAACCATTTAATACTACTAAATCCTCAAAATATAATAATTCACCTGCATATTCCAATGAAAAACGAAATTACTATAATTACAATTATAAAAATAAAGATAAAATGGAAAGTAAGAATACTAGAAAAACTAATAAGCTTATAGAAGGTTTTAGTAATAATAGTGATCCTGAAGAAGAAGAAATACGTAATGTATTAAATGCACGTGATACTATTATGTTTAAAAATATTAATAAAGAAATTCAAAATGCTGATGAAATAGCATTAGATGAAACAATTTCTAAAACATTAAATCAACGGCTTTCATCTTATGGTATGAATAATACAGAACGACGAACTAAAGAAAATAATAAAATGGATAAAGATAATCAAAATGTTATTATGTATGTATTAGGATATATCAATAATTTTATTTATAACTTTGATAAAGAACGATTTTTAGGTTATTTTGAAAACTATAATGAATTTATTAAAATTATAATGCGTGATGAAAATATACTTCCAGCAGGTATTTTATTAATAATTATTTCAATGGGATTATATTTTATAGATATTTCTAGCTAGATTATTATGAAGTAATTTAGTATTGAAATTTTTCTGTTATTTCTAATGGCATATCTTGTGAAATATAACTAACTGGTGAAGAAGGATTAGAACCTATACGAACTATTTTTATATGATTTAGATTTTCGTTTTGCTGATGCATATTATTATTAAATCCACCTTGTTGTTGTTGTTGTGGTTGTTGTTGGAATGGTTGTTGTTGTTTTATTTCATTATTGAATCCACCTTG
>Ga0007787_10000234_pt1 | contig 16979 bp, 5 predicted proteins | sample LauGreFa1BDMLBSN_2_FD_59500 | JGI IMG/M metagenome (GOLD analysis project Ga0007787, IMG submission 59500) | Freshwater lake microbial communities from Lake Michigan, USA - Fa13.BD.MLB.SN | ecosystem: Environmental > Aquatic > Freshwater > Lake | place: Lake Michigan, USA | collected 2013-09-23 | reverse complement strand
TACTTTAGCTAAACCATTACATTCGGTTATACATAAATTATCCAATGAATCTGTAATATTTGCCTGAACAACTGTTGGAGCATCAATTATAATAGAAGCTGTATCTAAGCAATTATTTCCATCTCTAAGTTGGACTAATAAAGTACCAAAACAAACATTGCTAACAGAGTTTGATATTGGATTACCTGGGACATTTAACCAAATTAATGATAAAGGTGCATCGCCCGACACAAAATTTAACTCGGCTGTTGCATCACATATTCCATTACAAGTTACCAAGGAAGAATCTTTTTGATAAAGGATAGGTTGCGGTTGGGTTAATGAGATAGTTAAAGTATCGCTACACTCAGCAATATCATACACTCGAACATTATAAGTACCTGCACATAAATTATTTACATTTGCTGTGGTTGGTGTTCCAGGTGCATCATACCAATCGTAAAAATAGCTACCTAAACCACCTGTTCCTGAAACCGATATTGAACCGTCGCATGAATTATAACAACTTAAATTGCTTATATTATTCACAACACCAAAAACTTGAGTGGTTTGTATAATTTCTATTGCAAAAGTATCAATACAGTTATTTGCATCTGTTAGTTCAACATTATAAATACCTACAGTTAAATTAAAAACTGTATCTGTATTTATATTTCCTAATTCCAACCATTTAAAATTATATGGCGGATAACCTCCTGTAGGATTTAATTTTATATTACCATCATTAGTAGAATTACAAGAGATATGTCGAACAGAAGCATTTATTTTTAGGGTATCTGGACCAAAAACATTTGCTACTATTGTATCTAAACAACCATTAAAATCGGTGATTTTAACCAAATAATCCCCAACACTTAAACTATCACCTCTTGCTCCAATTTGATTTCCTGCAGTAAACCAATTATATTCATAAGGCGCTGTTCCTCCTAAACCAACTACCTCAGCTTCACCATCCATACTATAAAAACATAAGGTACTATCCATAGCCACTTGCATACCGCTTAAAATTTGTGCTGGTTCGTTTACAGTTACTAATCTTGAAATTGAACACCCATTTGAATCTGTCATGGATACAGTATATGTTCCCACACATAAATTATTTTCAGTAGAATCTGTTCCTAAATCCGGTGTATTTGTCCAAGAAAAACTGTAAGGAGTTAATCCACCACTTCCCCGAACAGTTGCAGAACCTGAACAATCACCTTTACAAGCAACATCTGATGTATTAATAATAGAAATTGATAAACTACTAGGGTTAACTAAAGGAACATTTATTACACGATTACACAAAGAATCATCCGTTATAGATAAAGTGTAATTTCCTGCACATAAATTTGGTACAGAAGCACTAGTTGGATTTCCTGGAATATTTAACCATTGTAAAGTTTTTGTACCTGAACCCCCAAAAGGAACAACAGATAAAATACCATCACAATCGTTACTACAAGTAGGCAATCTTGATGTATTAAAAATGTTTAATTGGCTAGGCTGACTAATATTCACCGAGACTGTATCAGCACATTGATTATTATCTAAAACTCTAACAAAATAATTTCCTGCACAAATATTAGAAATTTGATCAGTTGATTCATTTCCGTAATTAAACCAATCAACTGTATATGGTGCAATACCACCTGTGTAAGCTACAGTCGCCGAACCTATACAAACACCAAAACATTTTAAATCTAAACTATCTATTATTTCTGCTCTAACATGCGTAGGTGGTTGAGTTAAAATTACTGAACTGGTATCTTTACATCCATTAAAATCTGTTACTTCAACAAAAGAATAACCGGCACATAAATTATTTACTGATGAGCTTGTTTGATTTCCAGCATTGTACCACCGATAGGTATAAGGAACTGTTCCTCCAACAGCCTCCACTTCGGCTTCTCCTGCGCATACCCCAAAACATCTTAAATCTAGGGAGTCTATAATGGATGTGCTTAATTCTAAAGCAGGTTCTGTAATTGTTATTTCTAAAGTATCCGTACAATTTATTCCATCCTCAACAGCTAAATTATAAGTTCCAGCACAAAACTGATTGTAGTTTAATATTGTTGGATTTCCAGGTGTATCGAACCACGAAAAGTTATAAGGTGCTGTTCCGCCAGTTCTAGTAACCGTAACAGCTCCATTACACTCTCCTTTACAAGGAATACTATTTAATGTATTTAAAACTAAAGATAAAGTTGGTGGTTCAGTTATAGTTACCTCCACAGTATCTAAACATCCATTTGCATCTGTAATTTTTACATTATATGCTCCTGCACATAAACCAGTTAAACTACTATCTGTACTTCCTCCTGGTAAATCGTACCAATCGTAATTATAAGGGCGTACACCTCCTGATTGAATTACCGTTGCACTTCCATCACAAACTCCTCCACAAGTTGCATTACTCGATACAACATTTCCGGTTAATAAACCTAATGAAGGTATTTCTATTCCCAAAGTATCTCTACATCCATTTTCATCTGTTACTCTTACTTGGTAAATATCACCACATAAATTTATAGCTGTTGGAGTAGTTGGATTACCGGGTACATTTAACCATAAATAAGATAAAACTCCTGTTCCCCCCGATGCTGCAACTGTAATTTCTCCATTACATTCACCAAAACATTGGTTAAATACTGTATCGATTAAGGTAGTTGTTATGGAATCTAAAGGTTGTGTTATGATTATAGATGCTGTATCTCTACAATTTTGTGCATCTCTAACGGCTACTTGAAAAGTATCTGCACACAATTCGTTTACACTATTTGTAGTTGGAGTTCCTGTAACATTAAACCACGAGAGCTGATAAGGTGATGTTCCTCCTATTACTGATGCACTAGCCTCACCTGTACAGGCGTTAAAACATAAAACATTTGTACTGGAATTAATATTAATTTCTAACGCTGAAGGTTCATCAATATTTACTTGAGCAGTTTCTGTACAACCTCTAAAATCGGTAACAATCACATCATAAGTACCTGGAGGTAAATTATTAACTGTAGCACCTGTTTCTGGATTGGGGGTATTTAGCCAATTATAATTATATGGAGCAGTACCTCCAGCAGGATTAATTCTTATACTTCCATTATCTAACTGAAAACAGGTTATATTGGTAGAATCGTAAGGTAAGGTTAAAATTGCAGGCTGTGTCATGATTAACTGAACAGTATCCATACAACCTCTACTATCAGTAACCCTTATGTTATATGTTCTAGCGCATAGATTTGTGGCTCTTGGTGTATTTTCATTCGCTGCATCATACCACAAATAAGTATAACCTGGAGTTCCTCCTGTTACTGCCGCTGTTGCTTCTCCGTTACAATTACCGTTACAATCTACAGTTATTAGATCAGTAAAATTAGCTTGAATATCTGGAGGTTGGGTAACAGCAAAAACCTGACTATTTGCAACACATCCTGTTGCGTCTGTTACGGTTAATTGGTAATTTCCTGCGCGTAAATTTAGTGCGTTTTGAGTTGATTGTACCGGACTTGTATTCCAACTAAACCCATATGGTCCCTGTCCACCAAAAACCGATGTATTTAATCTACCATCATTTCCTCCAGGGCATGTGACATTTCGAGAAGTTCCTAAACGTAAAACTGTAATTGGAGACGGACTAGAAACAGCAATATCTAGCAAAAGCTCTTCTGTCCCATCAAATAAATCAGTAACAATAACGTTGTATAAACCTGGATCTAATTGTGTTACCTTATTTGTTCCATCACCATTTAAAGGTGGAGAATTGGGAAACCAATCGTAAGCAAATGGTCCTACACCATTATTTACAGTTAACTCAATAGAACCATCTTTTGCATTGTGGCAGCTTACGTTTATTACGTTTACTGTTATATCTAACGCTAAAGGTTTAAGTAAATTTTTAGTACTAAAACTTGGAGGAGTTAACAGATTTAAAAATTCATTTACACCAAATTTTTGATGAATTTTATTACTGTGCGTGTTTAATACACTTACTTTTCCTTTAATTTGGTTTAGAACACTGTTAGGGAATTTAAATGTTTGAGCAATATATAAACTTGTATTTTCATCAGAAACGAAATGAACTTTTTTAATCGTTTCAACTATAATGGTTTTAGCAAAAGTTTTTCCATTTAAACTGATCTCAATATCCGATAAACTTTTAATAACAACTGTATCTTGTAAACTTGGTATCTTACCATCTGAAATTCCATTTGCATTTAAAACCCAGTTTTTAGGATTATTCCACTCCCCACTTTCGCCAATCCAATATTTTTTTTGGGCATAACTTAAAACAATACAAAAGCTAAACAATGCAGTTAAAAGCTGCATTTTATGTTTAATTTCGATATGTTTTAAAATATAATTCACTTATTTTTTAACGCTTATTTATAATTTAGGTTTCTTAAATATTTTGTTTTTCTGATAAATGAGAAATATATGAATTGGGTTGTATCAAACAAGGATAATCTTTAGCATGATTCGCACCCTTAATCCACTGTCCACAGGTAATACATTCAAATTTATTAGCCAAATCAAACTCGCTACGATTGTAATCAAAACAAATTTCATCGCCTGGCTCTATAGGTTTTATTACTTTAATATTTTTTTGGTCGATTTCAATATTTGGAAAACAAGAATGATTGATAAATACCAAAGGTGATTGAACATTTATGTGAACATTAGAATTAATTTGAATAGAAGTGCGTGTTGGATAATGCATTTCCTCACCTTTTATCTCAAACAAAATCTCATTTAATTTATATCGCTGAACTGCAAACAATCCTTGCATCCCATTTACCTCTTTTACAATCATATACATTTAAGCAATCTGTTAATTTTAACTATTGCTTGTTAAAAACTTTACGAAAATAAGAAAAAACATATCAAATAAAGAAAATTGATGAAACAAATATGGGTATAAAGTTATTTTTGTACTTTTACTATTTCAGGATTCAAATCATTTTGATATGCAGTTTAAAGATGTTATTGGCTTAAATAAAGCAAAAGATAAATTATTGTCGCAGTTTAAACAAGGTAGAGTTAGCCATGCTCAACTTTTTTTAGGTCCAGAAGGTGGAGGGAATTTTCAATTAGCTTTAGCGTATGCGCAATTAATTAATTGTAAAAATCCTTCAGAAAATGATTCTTGCGGACAATGTTCGAGCTGTTTAAAATATCAAAATTTTCAACACCCAGATTTAACTTATATCTTCCCAAACAACACTAACGAAAGTGTTAAAAAAGATCCTCAAAGCGAATTATTTTACAAAGAATGGGTTCATTTTTTAAAAACCAAACCTTATTTTAATTTAGAAGATTGGACAGAAGAACTAAACGCCGACAATAAACAGTTAATTATTAATAAACTAGATATTGCTAGCGTAAATAAATTTTTATCCTTACGCAAAAGTGAAGGAAAATACAAAGTAATTTTACTTTGGTGGCCTGAAAAAATGAACCATGTTGCAGGCAATAAAATTTTAAAAATGCTGGAAGAACCAACACCAGACAGTATTTTTATTATGGTTGGACATCAAAGTGAGGAATTGTTACCCACCATTATTTCGAGATTACAAATTTTAAATATAGAGAAATTAACTACACAAGAAATTACCAATGGATTAATGAAAATTGAATCCTTGCCCGAATCTAACGCAAAAAATATTGCTGCTTTGTGCGATGGCGATATGGTAAAAGCTATTAAAATTTCCTCTAATCCAGAATCAGGATTGATTTACACCGATTTATTTATCCGATGGATGCGTGCTTGTTATGAATTAAGAATGGAAAATTTAATGGAATGGATTGATGAAGTAAGTAATTTAGGGCGTGAAAAACAAAAAGACTTTATAACTTATTGTTTACGAATGTTACGTGAAGTTTTAATTAGTAACTATACCGATGGAAGCTTAAACAACATGAATGACGCCGAAAGTAAATTCTCACTGCGCTTTAGCTTATTCATCCATGCTGGAAACATCAACTTATTTCATGAAACCCTAAACGAATTAAACGCAGCAATCGAAAGAAATGGCCACCCAAAAATGCAATTCTTAAGTGTTAGCTTAAAAATTTGTAATTTCCTTAGATTAAAGGTATAAATTAATAATTTACAACATTCAATCTCTTGTTAAGAAAGTCAACTATTTAAAAAAGCTTATTTCTTAATCTTAGTAATTCAAACTCGGATAATTTAAGTTGAATTTGTGCATTTAAAAGTTTTTGCTGAATTTGTTCTTTATTTATTTGAGCTTGTCGGTATTCTAAATATGTAATTTGTGCATTATTAAACAAATCTTTAGTTCTATTTAAACTTTGTTTTGCAGCTTTTAAAGTTAATTCTTCAAGCTCTATTAACTTTAATTGTGTTTGATACTGATTAAAAACATTAGTATATTCCATCACAATTTTAGTTTCTGCATCTTTTTGTTTTTCTTCGGCAATCTGCAATTGTAAATTAGCATTATCTAAAGCATTTTTACGAATAAAGCCATCAAATAAATTCCAAGTTAAACTTACATTTCCTGTAAAACCTAAAGCGTCGTTTTTTAATAAAATACCTGCATTGGTTTCGGCACGAGAATATCCATATTGAGTACTCATGGATAATGTTGGTAAATATTTAGACTGAACCAATTTTTTATCAACCAAAGCCAAATCCATTTGTATTAAACTTAATAATTTATTGGTATTGTTTTGTTTAGCTTCATTTAAACCCGAATCGAAATCGGATAAAATTTGAATTTCGATAATGTTATCTAATTCAAACTTTTTAAAAATATCCTCAGCTAAATAATAATTCAACTGACGTTTATACAACTCTAAATTTTCGGAATTACGAATAAAATTTGTACTGTCTGAAAAATAATCAATTTGAGCATTTATTAAATTCAAAGAATTTATCACTCCATATTCGTTTTGAATTTGCGCGCGCTTAAATCTATCGCAAGACAATTGAACAGTTTCCTTAAAAATCTTAACCTGCTCTTGCAACAATAAAGTTTGATAATATAATTGAATCACTTGCATTATAGTACTTTGGATTAAAATATAATTTTGCAATTCGGCTGATGATGCATTTAATTTAAGTTTATCATAATTCCTAAACATTGCAAAACCATCAAAAAGTGTGTAAGATAATCTCAAACCTGCATTTAAATCGTTAGAGATAGCTTGTACATTTTTAAGTGGCGGCAAACCTCCTGCAAACTCTAAATTACTGTTCCTGCTTGCTAACCCTCCCCCCGAAACAATATCAACCCGTGGCACCATTCCTGCATTTGCTGCCGAAACATTATTTTTAGCAATTTCGATTTGTTTTTGCGCTATAACAATTCCATGATTATTTTGTAAAGCTCGTTCTATAACCGAATTTAAATTTAAAATAGATATATCCTGAGCCTGACTTTGACAAACTAAAATTAAAAGTAATTTAAACAAAAACCATTTTTGCATAATTGGTATTTTAAAATTCAATATTTTCATTCACTAATTCCTTAACTGCTGGCTCAATTTCTTCACTTTGTTTCCATTTTCCTGTTTTAATCCATAACACCACCTTACGCAACCAACTCATTACCATCAACAAAGCTGGTAAAAATATTAAAGTTAATAGCGTTGCAAAAAATAATCCATAAGCAATAGTTATTGCCATTGGTATTAAGAATTGAGCTTGTAAACTTTTTTCGAAAATTAAAGGTGCTAAACCTGCAATAGTGGTAACAGAGGTTAAAATTATGGCTCGATATCTTGAAATTCCTGTTTGATAAATGGCTATTTTATAAGACATTCCCGATTTTAAATTTGCATTAAATGCACTAATAAATACCAAAGAATCGTTTACCATTACTCCAATTAATGCAATTACTCCAAAAATAGAAAATATCGATAAATTATGTCCATGAATAAAATGTCCCCATAAAATTCCCACAATACCAAAAACCGACATAATAAATACGGCTAAGGTTTGACTAAACGATCTAAAGGTTAACATGATAATAGAAAACATTAATATAAGTATAATTGGACCAACAATTTTTATACTTCCTGCAGTTTTCCCTACTTCTCTTGCTTGCCCCTCTTGACTATAACTAACATCAGGAAAATCTTTTAAAATTTTAGGAATAACCGTTCCATTTAACACACCTGTTAATTGTGCCGATGAGGTTTTATTTTCATCAATAATATCCGCTTCAATTAATATTGTTTTTTTACCATCAATATGTCGGATAGAAACCACCCCCCTATCTTGCACAACATCTGCAATATCCTTCAACAAATATTCGTTATTTTTAAATTTAATACGTAAATTTTCTACATCACCCAATTTCGAGCGACTATCTATATCGTATCTTACCCAAACTTTTACCTCATCCAAACCACGTTGCACTCTTTGTACTTCAAAACCAAAAAAAGCATAACGCACTTGTTCCATAACGTCTACATAACTTAAACCTAATGCTTTAGCATTATTGTTTAAAACTATACGTAATTCTAAAGTACCTTTTTCATCCGATGATTCAATATTGGTAAGTGTTCCAAGAGATTTTAGCTCGTGTAAAAATTTATTTTTTACCACCTCTAAATCTTCATCATTTCTAGAAAAAAAAGCAAAAGATACAGCTCTTCCAAAAGGTCCACCACCACTCACTGAAATTTTTTCTTTATCTGGAATATCTTGAATTTGAGCTAAAATTTCATTTCTAATTTCATCAGTTGTAATACTTCTTTCCTCAGAAGGACTTAAAACTAATCGTAAATCGGCTTTATGCGAAGCTTTATTCATCGATTTTTCGAAACCAACAATCACATCACTGCCTTCTTTTTGTTTAATTTCAGAATTAATATCTTTAACTTTTTCCTCCACATAATCAATCCAAAACGAAGTAACTTTTTCATTAGTTCCCGGCTGCATATCCAAATTTACCTGTAAAAACTCACGTTGAATAGCTGGGAAAAATGAAAATTTAACCAAATTAGATTTAAGTAAAGCTGTTGATATAAATAATAAAACTACAAATACACCAATAGTAATTAAAGGAGTTTGAATTGTTTTATTTAAAACAGGCTCATAAAATTTTCTTCTTGTCCAAACTAAAAATGTATTTAATTTTTTAATTATAATATTTGGATCTTGTTGTGTTTTTAAATTAAGTGCTTTGGAATGAGCAACGTGTGTTGGAAGAATAAAAATTCCCTCAACTAAAGAAAATAACAAAGTAGCTATAACCACAAATCCCATCTCAACAAAAAAATCACCCATTATTCCATCTAAAAAATAAAATATAGAAAAGGCTACTATTGTAGTTAAAACAGCCGAAAATACTGCTGGTAAAACCTCCATTGTTCCATCAATTGCAGCTTTAGCTGGAGATTTACCCATTTCGAAATGCTGAAAAATATTTTCGGAAATTACAATTCCATCATCCACCAAAATTCCAATAACGATAATCATCCCAAACAAAGAAATTACATTAATTGAAATATTTGCAAAAGCAGCCAAAATAAACATTCCAGCAAAACTTATAGGAATACTAAATGCAACCCATGAAGCAATTCTGGGATGTAAAAACATAGATAAAAATATCAAAACCAAGAAAAAACCTACAATTCCATTATCTGTTAACAAATCTATTCTTTCTCTTAAAATTTTTGAACGATCGTTTACAATTACTGCCTCCACAGTACTATTTTGTTGATTAAAATCTTCAACATATTTTTTCGTTTTCTCAACAATATTTAACATATCTTCATAAATAGTGTAATTCACATCCACTATTATTGCCGTTTCACCATTGTACTTTTTTAATACTGGAGAATGCTCCCAATCATCTTTAATTTGAGCTATATCTTTTAAATACAATAAAGATCCATTTTCGGATGTACGTACAGGAATATCTAAAAAATCTTTACCTTCACGACCTTTGTTGTAAGAGCGAATTAAAAAGTTTTCTTTATCACCAACTATTTCACCACCAGTAAGTTCTAAGCTATTTTTTCGAATAGCCAAAGCAACTTCACTTAAAGAAATATCATATTTTTTAAGTTGTTTTTTAGATACCGAAATTTCAATTTCTTCATTTGGAAAACCTGATAAAGTAACTTTAGAAATTCCATCGATTGCTTTTAAATCCGATTCAACTTTACGTGCTACTTTTTTCAACTCTTTTAAATCAATTTTACCTGTTAAGGCAAAATTAATAGCAGATTGTGGTGGCTCGAAAATATAAACGGCTGGAGGATCCATTCCATCAGGAAAAGAATTTATTCTATCTACCTCATTTTTTACATCCTGTAATATAGTTTCAGTTTTATAATCGCTACTAACCTCAATAGTAACCGTGCCTAAATTTTCGGTAGAAACCGAAGTAATACGTTCAATTCCTGCTAAACTTTCTAAATTATCTTCAATTTTTAAGATAACACCTTCCTCGATTTCTTCTGGTGAAGCTCCAGGATAAACCGCCTGTATGGAAATGATATTTGATTCTCTTTCAGGGAAAAAAGTACGCCTTAAACTGTTTAATCCAAAATAGCCAAAAATTAAGATTAAAACCATTAATAAATTGGCGGCAATGGGGTATTTAATAAAATAAATTATGAATTTTTTCATTATGAATTTTTTACGATTTTATTTTTTCTCCAATGTTTTAACAACCATACCTTCGTACAATCCTTTTAAATTATTTAATAAAACCAATTCTCCATTACCCAATCCTCTCACAATAGCTTGAGATTCGTTTTCGAATAAAACCTGAATGTTTTTTAGTTTTAATTGATTATTTTCTACAATATAAATCTTCCCGTTCTGCACCAATTGTCGGTTTACAGTATATACATCTTCCCAAACAATTCCTTCTGTAAAAGCACTCACATACATTCCATCTTTTACACCTTCTCCATTCACCTGAGCATAAACTTTAATACGTTGAGTTCTGGTATCGATTTTAGAATTAATTCTTTCAATTTCCCCATTCCAAGATTTTAAGATATTATTTTGTTTAAAATTTAATTTAGTACCAATTTTTAAATAATCTAAATCATTTACAGATACTTCGCTTTCTAATTCAAAACTATTAATGGCTATAAATTCACCCAATTTTTGACCCAACCTAACCAAAGTTCCTTTTTGAACATTTACCTCAGTTACCACACCATCAAATGGCGCTTCAATTGTAAATTTATCCAATCTTCTTTCTAAACCCTCAATACTATAGTACAAATTCAATAAACCTTTTCCTGCAACAAATCTTTTTAATTTAGGATTATTTAAAGAAGGTATTGTAGGCAATTTTTTATGTAAATCTATATTATTTAAAAAAATTTCCCATGTAGTAAATTCTTCTGGAAAATCTATTTTTATATCCGGAATTAACTGAGAAACCCTCATGATTAATTCACCTTTTTGTGCTTTAACATTTTGATGAAACTCTTCTCCGTCTAAATGCAAAATAACCTCTCCTTTTTTAAAAAATTTCCCTTCCTTAAATTGTTCATTTTTTAAAATTCCAGATTGTTCAGCAAATAACTCAATCTTATTAGCAGATTGAATTATACCTAATAACTGAATTTCACTTTTTAAATTTTGCAAGGTAACTTTTTCAACCGAAACCACTTTTTCAACCTCATCGGGAACAAAAGGTTCAGGAACATGTTTAAATTTCATGATAAAATTAGAGCCGATTAATGCACTAACAATTAGTAAAATTACTATTATCGAATATCTTAAAATCTTTAAAAATTGAGGAGAAGCCATACTAGTTAAATTAAAAACAGCGCTAATTTAAGTATTAAAATTGTTTATTTTGTTTTTATTTAGCTAATTAATGATAAGCGGTTAAATAGATTTATTAACGATTTTGTTTTGAAATTTTTGTTAATATTTATATGAATTTTCATAACTAAAAATCCATCATTTTTTTTAATTTTACCATGTAACTTTTTAAGAGTTACTTTGTTTTAAACATACCTAACAAATTACTACCTGTTTTTACAGTGTGATCTTAAAAATTAAACTATGAGAGTTTTTTATTCTTTATTTCTACTACTTACAATTTCATTTTTTTCATCAAAAGCTCAAAAAGTTTGTCCATATAACAATGTAGATTTTGGAAAATCTTATCAATGGCCAACGCACACTAACTGGTTTAATGGTATAAATCAAAAAATAAGTTTTGGCGCTAGTGGAAGTGGCGCAGCATCAAGAACCTCTTTGGTGGGGCCTGCAATGCCCTACAAATCTTACGAATCATCGGCAACAGCAAGTGATGAAAAAGGAAATTTAGTATTATTTACCAATGGAGTTAATTTGTGGGATGGAAATTTAAATCAAATTCCTGTACCTGGTGGAAGATTATTAACTGGAGCAGAGCTAACCAACGGAGATGCAGGTAGTGCTGTACAAGGGGTTATGATTGTAAAACATCCTTTAGATACCAATAATTATTACATTTTTACTACCGACGATGCTATTTTAGGAGAAAGTGGCGGAGTTACTAACGGATTTAATTACTATGTATATAGCAAAGCTACTAATACTGTTACCGCACCAACTAGATTAGGAAATTTTAGATCAACTGAACAAGTAGCTGCTACATGGCATAATAATGGCGTTGATATATGGATTGTAACGCACGAATCTGTTTTAAATCCAGCTACATCAAGAAAATATTATGCTTATTTACTAACTTGTGGAGGTTTACAAACAACTCCTGTAACATCGGATGCTGGTTTTCAAGTAACAAGAAGAAATGTACCAGGTGGTTATTCTAATGAGAGAGCAAGTTTAGTTTTTCAATACACAAACGGGAGCAATACAAATGTACTTGCAGCTGCTACTCACCATTGTGGACAAGGTACTTGGGACCCAGTAAATTCTGTGTCAATTTTAAATTTCAACAATTTAACAGGTACTTTTACTCATGTTAGAGGTTTAGGTGATGGAACTGTTGGACATTCAAATCCCTATGCAGCTGAATTTACTCCAAATTCTAACCGACTTTATGTTACTTTTCAATCAGATCAATGGAGTGGTCCATTACTAGGAAGAATAGGTTATTTTCCGGTTTCAGGTGGAGCATATACTCTTGTTGCTTCAACAACAGGCTCTAGAGATATAGGTGTTCCTAAAATGGGTGGAGATGGAAGAATGTATGCTGGAGGATTTGAAAAATCACCATATAGCTTTTTAAATTCATTTACAACTATATCTAATCCTGAAGGTGCTGCTACTGGAAACACAAATGGCTTAGCTGCAGGTGCTGGAACTGTTGGATATGGTTTACCTAACATGTTTGTTCCTCCAAGAGATTGGCTAGATATTGTAGATCCTGGCGTAATAACAGATTGTGGACCAGTGGATTTAAATGTGAACTGGGTTTGTAAAGGAACAGATGCAGAGAATACGCCTTTATACGAAAATTCGTGGAGTGTTAAAGATGTTGTAAATACTTCAATTAATCCAGTATCAGGTTTATTTACTGCAAATGGTCCAGGTAAATACTGGGTTTACAATCAAATTTGTACAATTATCGACAGTTTAGAAATTGAAGTAATTTCTTGTAATTGTAATGTTGATGTTAAAAATGTAAACTTAGAAATTTGTCAGGGAGAAAGAATTAATTTAGATTCCTTATTTATTTCAAGTAGCGGAGCTGGAGTTTGGGTTATAGATTCCTTACCTACAAATGCTGCCCCAATTAATTTATCTATTTCTGGCGGTGATACACTTTTTGTAAGCAATAACAATACAACACCTGGAAAATACAAAATCATATTTAGTATTAACAATAAAGAGTGTTACGATTCTTTATACATAACTGTTAAATATCAGCCTGTTGCTAGTATAGTTCCTTTTGGTCCAATTTGTAACGATTCAATAGTAAATATGGTTGGCCGACCTAGAATAGCTAATGATACAACAGGAATTTGGTTAATTAACCTTCAACCTAAACTCACTAATGTATTCAATCCTGCTACAGATAATCATATCATAAATGGAAATAATACTATAACCTATGCTGTTGCTGTAAATGGTTGTTATGATACTACAAGCACAATTGCAAATGTATTAACTAGAGCAACAATAACTGTTACACCTCAAGGTCCATTTTGTTCGGATAATCCAACTGTTACTTTTGCATCAACACCTAATACTGGAACATGGTTTATCAATCAAAATAAAACAATTGGAACCTCTGGCGCCTTTAATCCTTCTAATGCTGGGCCAGGAACTTACAATATTTGGCGAACTATTAGTGGCCAGTGTGGTGCATCAGATACCGTTCAAGTAGTTGTAAATCCTCGTAAAGATGCTGCTATTACTACACCAAATACTCAATTGTGTACAGAAGATAATCCATTAACTTTACACGCTGCATTTGATGGTGGAAATTGGTTTGTTGCTAATTTGGCTATTCCGGATAGTATGATTAGGGATTCTGTGGCAAACAAAGCTGTTTTTAATCCATCTAAATATGCACCAGGAATTTATAATGTTTATTATTTACAACCTAATCCTTGCGGCGACACTCAAAGTGTTGTAATTACAGTAGTTGCTAAACAAAATGCCGCTTTTACAACACCTCAAACAGTTTTTTGTACTAGTGACCCTGCCGTAACATTTGTACCTAATGCAACTGGTGGTTTATGGAGTGGAGCTGGAATTAATGCTACTACAGGTGTATTTACTCCAAGTTCTGGTACTTCAAATAGCACTCCATATTACATCTATTATACTTTATCAGGAAATTGTCCGCACAAAGACAGTATTTTAATTACAGCACACAGAGTTCCGAATGCTACAATTAATGATTATCCAGCTGCCAATGATAGCTTAACCGTTTGTGTTTTAGAAGCCGATCCAACATTTACTGTTGCAGAAGCTGGTGGTACATGGAATAACGCAGCAGTTATTCAAAATGGAACCAATATTAGTATTGACCTGAATTTATTAACGAATAATAAAACAACAATGGTTAACAATGTTCTATTAATTTATACGCAGCCTAATCCTTGTGAAAGAAAAGATTCTGTTTGGATTAGTACAACTAATCAGTTGGATGCTACAATTACTCAACCTAATCCTGTTTGTGACTATGTAGATTCTGTTCAAATTACTCGTCCAAATAACACCGAAGGAACATGGAGCGCTAGTTGTGGCAATTGTATAAATGCTACTACAGGAAGATTTTATCCTAAAATTGCCGGCGATGGTATTTTTGATATCACCTACACTATTCCTGGAAGTTGTGGAGATGTGGATACCAAACAAATTGTTGTAAACAGAACACCTAATCCAGCAATAACATCTAACAACGGAGATACTATTAAACAATGTATTGATGGACCTTTGGTAAATTTAACCACTGCAGAACCTAATGGTGTTTGGCAAAGTATTCCTGCAAATTTAAATGGATTTAATACAACAAACGGAACTTTAACACCCACTACAACTGGTGCGGGTACTTTTAGATTAAGATATAGTTTTGCAGGTGCTTGCCCTGCATCAGATACAATTGTTGTTAAAATTGATCCAATGCCTGTTATTACTTTTAATTTCGATACAATATTTTGTGATAATCACAGTCCGGAAGTATTAAATGTAACACCTACAGGAGGAACATGGAGTGGCTTAGGTGTTGTAGGAAACAATTTTAACCCGGCAATTGCTAACAAGGGAACAAATGCCAACCCAACAGCTAACACAATTACATATAATGTTACAGTTGGTTTATGTAGTAATTCAAAACAACGAATCATGAATGTTATTGCTCAACCAGTGGCAACTATCTCTCAAGTTGGACCTTATTGTAATACAGATTCTGTTGTAAATTTAGTTACAACTGGAACAGGTGGTATTTGGAGTAGTAATAATGGTGGTTTAACCAATGCATCCAATGGCGTATTTAATCCTGGAGGTTTAAATCCAGGTGTTTATAGTATTTATTATACTATAGATGGATTTTGTAAAACTGCAGACACTATTGATATTGATGTACGCGGACCTAAAAATCCTAACATAATTCCGCAAAATGCTATTTGTTTAGGAGAAGCAAATGAAGTTACATTTAACGCAGCAAATGTAGGTGTTTGGAGCGGTGATGTTAATTCTTCCGGAACTTTATTTGTAGTGGATAGTGGAAGATACACCATTATCAATACCATTAACGAAATTTGTAGAGTAGCAGATACTATTGAGTTTGAAGTAAAATTTGTTCCAGATGTAAATTTCCAAGCGGAAATTATAAATGGATGCGTTGGTTTTACAGAAACTTTTAGAGATATCACTGTTAGTGCTAGTGCAGGAAATGCTGTTAGTAGTGTTTGGACATTTGGAAATGGTTCTCAGCGTAATGCTTTAGCAACCACCACCACCACATACAATACCAGTGGAAGTTTTACGGTATCATTAACAAATACTTATTCAAATGGATGTACTAATTCTGAAACTAAAGAAAATTATATTACTGCAAATCCTTATCCTAATGCTGATTTTACTTGGAGTCCAAATACATTATCAGTTTTAGATGGCGCATTAAGATTCACCAATAACTCTTCAGGCGCTGTTAATCATTCTTGGACATTTGAAAGAAATATTATTGACCCAAGAACGGATTTTGAACCAATAGTTTATATCTCAAGTGATAAAGCAGATACTATAGATGTAAAATTATTAGTAACCAGCGCCAATGGTTGTAGAGATTCAATTGTTAAACCAATTATTATTCAGGATTTTGCAACTGTTTATATCCCTAATGCTTTTACTCCTGATGGAGATGATTTAAACGATACTTTTTTCCCTACAGGAAGAAATATAACTGCTGATGATTATCATTTTATGATATTTAATAGGTGGGGTACTTTAATTTGGGAAAGTTTTGAACCTTACAAAGGTTGGGATGGTACTGTTTTAGGGGGAAGCGGTGTTTCTCAACAAATTGATGTGTATGTTTGGAAATTAGTTTATCGAGATCAATTTCAAAACGAACTAAAAGAAA
>Ga0007787_10000232_pt1 | contig 17031 bp, 26 predicted proteins | sample LauGreFa1BDMLBSN_2_FD_59500 | JGI IMG/M metagenome (GOLD analysis project Ga0007787, IMG submission 59500) | Freshwater lake microbial communities from Lake Michigan, USA - Fa13.BD.MLB.SN | ecosystem: Environmental > Aquatic > Freshwater > Lake | place: Lake Michigan, USA | collected 2013-09-23 | reverse complement strand
TGGTATTCCTGAACAAATTGTTAAAGATCTTCATACTGCTGGTTATAAAATTAAAAAGCGCAAGAACTTTAAAAAGATTGCTCAGCAAGTTGATCCACGTAGGATTGTTCCCGGTAAGCTTAAGTCTCAACACGAGTCAGACAATGAGATTTATTTATGAGTCATGCATTTATTTTTATTGCCACTATTCTTGGTGGAATTTGGGGTTTTCTAACTCTTATTGGCTTTTGGTTTACTGATGCAAAGTGCTCTGCTTGCAACATGTATGGAGAAAAAGACTATATGGTAGAGATTGCCCCTAAAGATTATAGACATTATTCTTGTCGTTTTGCTCCTGTTTATTCTAAAAGAACAAGAATTTCTCGCGGATCAGAATAATTATGTCTAACATAATTCTTGAAGTTTTCGCTGTACTAGCAACAGTATTTGCAATCGGTTTATTGTTCTCTAAATTTGAACAATAACTAATCGGGTCTTTAGCTCAGTTGGTAGAGCAGTGGACTTTTAATCCATTGGTCGTGGGTTCAAGCCCCACAGGACCCACTATGACAATATATAATGTTACAGCAATTATTGGAACTACATCTGTTTCCGAATTAATTGAACTTGATACAGATCTTTCTCCAGAAGATGAACTTCAATTTGCTGAACACACTCTTTTAGATAAATGGACTAATGTATTCAATTATGATTTTAATACTATTGCAGATGAAATTACTTCTTTTAGTCTAGGTAATCTTAATGGACAATGAACTAAATTTAAACAATGAACTCCATATTGGAGACATTGTCGGAGATACTAATCGTATCGTTGTTGCTTGTACTAAAACAGCAGACAGAATTCCTAGTGATTCTTATTCTACTTGGGTTGCTATTTGTCACAAAGACGGAGTTCATCATCCTTACGTTGTTTGGCAAGTAATCGCTAGACCACAAGGTTTTTATGCCGCCGCTGGTGAATATTGCTTTACTTTAGAAGAAGCAATTACTATTTTTAAAAATCGTGGAGGCAAACAATGAAAGATAACGATAAAGCTATTACTTTGGTAGACAAAGCTATCAAAGACATTTCTGGACAGCAATTAGTTTCATCTGCTGAGATGACAGATCTTTTGTTGGATATTCGTCTTTATTTAATTCAACAGGAAGCAACTCCTGCTTACGAAAGTTAATACTATGGATTCTTTACTTCCTGATTATGGAATTGATTTTTCTAATTCAAATCAAGTTGTTCTTCAGAAAGAAAATTTCCTTACCGCACAAGAACATGCTGAAAAGTTTATTAGGTTTCAAATTAAAGACCCTAATTATAAACATCAACTTTCTTGTGCACAACTTTGGGCCATTAACAAAGATCATACTTATATCTTATTAAATGCCCATCCTGATGTTTATGAACTTCTTTCTGAAGAACTTTATGATTTTTCACAATACGCTGGTATTCTAATACATACTAGCGGATGGGCTGCTCCTTTAGATGAATCAGGAAATCCAGGTGATACTCCACCTAGTCAGCACCACTTTCGTCGTAGAGTTGCCCTTGCTTCTTGCGTAACGCCTGATTCAGCTGGATCAGCTCTGTCTTTTTCGGATGAACCTAATGATGTTGTTTTAGACCCTGGTTCTGCAACTGGTTCTTTAGCTGAAGCATTAGTTTCTTTTTGGCAAAAGAACACTATTCCTTTTTAACGATAAGTAAATCCAGAGAGTTTACTTGTTAAACGATATGGGAGTTAACGGTCCCCATTAAGCGTATACCAACCTATTTGCCCCAGACCAAATAGACGCAACTGTTAAATTTTATTTAAAGTAATAAGAATCTCTATGGATATGCTTGAATTCCTCAATGCTAATATGTCCATAGTTATAGTTTTTTATTGCTTTTTCGGCCATTTTAAAAAGGCCTAGTGTAATTGATGAGATAATAATTAATGTGATCATGCATTAAATAGTATCATTCAATTTGTGAAAAGATGCACGAATATCAACGTGCATCTGTCACACTTGGGCTTGTAGCTCAGTGGTTAGAGCAGCGGACTCATAATCCGTAGGTCGTGGGTTCAATCCCCACCGGGCCCACTATGACAGTATTTGATATATTGTATATTACCTATGTAGCGCTTACTCAATCTTTATTTGTTCAAATATTTTTTTTGTTAATGTTACAAGTTATAAAAATTTTAAACGATATGCCACGTAAAAATTGGTATAATTATGACAAGGAAACAGATGCCTAGGTATAATTTAAACCATCAAGATGTAAGCACTCTTGTTTCTGGTCTTTTGTATTTAGCTTTAAATACTGAAGATCCTAAAGAGCATTCTAGAATTACTAAGCTTAGGGATAGGCTTTTGAATAAAGTTAATTTAGACACTTCTTCTCAAGATCAATCATCACATGATGATAATATTGATGTTTGGGAAGCATTTAGTTAGGAGTATCCAATGCCATACATTAAACAAGAAGATCGTGAATTTTTTGACGACCGTTTAAATTTTAAAGTAACCGCTTTACATAGTCCTGGTGATTTAAATTATTGTATAACTAAGCTTGTTAACCATTATCTTTCTGCTCATGGTAAAAGCTACACTAATATCAATGCTGCTATTGGTGCGTTAGAGTGTGCAAAAATGGAACTGTATCGTCGTATTGCAGCTCCTTATGAAGATGTAAAAATTGAAGAAAACGGAGATGTTTACACTGTATGAGTTCTCTTTTTCCTATACAAGAATTTAGGGATAAGCCTTCTAAAACTCACAAAGACGCTAATACATTAAGAATTTGTATGCACGATGATTGCAAAGTAAACCTTTCTCGCTATAACCTTACTTCTTATTGTGTTCTTCATGAAAAAGAACATCCAGATTTCAAAGCTGTGATATAATTACTTCATGGAAGATTTTATTTTTCGAATATGTTCCGATACGTTTTTTCAACCGCTTCAAGCGGGCGTATCGGCTCACTCTTATAAAGTGTAGAAACCGTAGCTTGGTGACACGCGGGTTCAAATCCCGCCGTCCGCACAAAAGGATTCCATGGACTTAGATCAAATCATAGATTCAGAAATTAAATTAATTAATAATAAAACTGAATCACTTACCCAAATAGCTTCTTTGTTATTAGAAATAACTTCTGTTCCTCTTTCGTTGTTAAATACTTTTTATTCTTTAATAGAGAAAATAAAAAACGATGAAATTTCTGAAGCTGTGTCTTCTTTAGAAGAATCTCTTATTCAGGTAAATCATTTAACAAAAAACTTAATTGAATCAATTCAAATCTTGCAACAGGAGAGTTAATTGCGACCCCGTAAAAAGCCATTAGGCCACAAGTCCTTTAGTGACTATAATGCTTTTGCTTCTTCCGAAGAATCTTGGAGAAGTAAAGCAGCGTGCGCCAAAGAAGATACATCTCTTTTCTTTTCTCCTTCTAAATCTATAGAAGCTAAAAAAGCTTTATTGATATGTTCTTCTTGCCCTGTTGTTGATGAGTGTTTTCATAACGCAATGCAATATCAATACCATGGTATTTGGGGTGGCTTTACCGAAGAAGCCCGTCAGAAAATTCTTCAGCATTTACTTAATAACGATTTAACTGATTTTACTTTGCAAAGAGCTTCTCTTATAAGAAGAGAATTTATTCCTGTCAATACTCCAACTAAGAGGGTTAGAAATAATCCTTCTTAATTAAAGGATTTTTATGTACAACATTAATGATAACGATGATGACATTTTTGATGATTCATCATATGTTACTCAAGATTCTTTTACTTCTTCTTTTTCTTCTGATTCTTCTCACCAAGTTCATTCTCATTCAGAAGAAGAAAAAAACTTTGCTTCTTTTTTAGATAATGTTTTTTCTGGCTCTGATCGGTTTGACAACAATAAATCTAAAGTAATTGTTACATTTATTGTAATGTTTTATAAGTCTATAGCCTCTTGGGTTAATTCTGATTATGACCAGTTTTTCCGCAGAGCTATATTTGATTTTAACAATGATTTACTAGAAAACAAAGCTAAGCCATTTATCTATTATGAACGTTATCATGCTACTCTTAATAGCATGGCTAAGCGTAGAATCGTTAATCTTTTTGTAAAAGAAATTTTAGACGATCCTAGCACAGTTACTCAAATTGCTGATAATATTAATTTTCCTTTAGACGAAAGAATTATTAAAACTTATTTTGCTTCTTTCTATAATATTAATCAGTACTGCATTTTAGAAGATTACGCTTCTCATATTTCTTTTGCTGAATACATTGGTCGTCCAGCACATGTATCTGCTATGTATGACGTGTCTTCTTCTGATGAAGTTAGTACTGGCGTATATCCTTATGATATTCATGTTCAACACGTTTTTTCCAACACCGCTGATCAAAACTATATGGACATATTTTCCAAGAACATGAAAGCTGCTATTGATGAATTTGTTCAAGTCAAAGAAAACAAAAAAGACTGAATTTCTTGTATCCTTTTGTTCTCTATTAGCTTTAGCTGCGATTAACTATACTGTCATTCACAGCCCTTATGTTTTTTTAATGACTTTTGTTCTTTTTATCCATGAACTTGGTCATTACTTTGTAGCTAAAAAACACAAAGCTTTTGTTAAGTATCCTATATTTTTACCTATTCCTTTTATAGGTATTGGTATTACAAAAGTTAAAAATATTCCTTTAGACAAAAAAGCAACAGTTGCTATGGCTGGTGTTTTATTTTCTTTGTCTTTTATATTAGCTTTAATTGTTCATAATATTATATTTAATTTATTTTCTTTTTATTTTCTTTTTACAATTTTATTTACTGAAACATTTTTTAATTATATTGGCGTTGATGGATCTAAGTACAGAAGCGCTAAATACGAAACAACACAAAATTGATTTAAAATCAAACTTAATTAAAATCAGAAAGAAACTTTATGAATCAAATTAAATCTCAAAAAGTACAAAATATTGAAAATAAAGTTAAAGACTATTTTGAAGACTCATATTTTGATGTCATCGGCATGACTCCTGGTAAAGCTGCTTTTACAGAAACTCAACTTGTAAAATTAGTTACCAAAATAACTGTTGGTATGGTTACTGTTTGGTGGTCTTCTTTAGAGCTTAAAACTTTATTAAAATCAATAAAGTCAACTAGGAGTTAATTTATGTCTGGTTATCCAGATAAGTTACCAAAACAACAAAAGCCTCTGGATAAATTTACTTTTTCTCTTTCTGCTTCTTCTGAAATGAGATCTAAGCTTCAATCTGAATATGATACTATTCAAACCAGATTAGATAGAATTCTTAATGAAGTTCTTCTTGATGGCGTTCCTATTCTTAGATTAATTCTTCAGACTTCTCATGACAAAAAAGAGCTTAAGAAACTCGCTAAAGCTCTTGATAGAGTTGCTGATCTTATAGATCATCAAGATTCAATTAACTCTAAACTCACAATCATCAACCAAGCACATAAAGATCCTTCTTGGTTTGCTCTTGTTTTTGGTGACTTTTCGCAAGAGGTTGATGATGATATTAGTTCTATTTTAAACTTGGGAGAATAACCAACTATGTCTAGCAATGTAGAATACTCTGTAGGTCAGTATGACGGTAATATTGTAGCTCGTTCTAAAGTTAACTCTTTTAATCTTGACCATGTTGTAGATAAAGATATTACTTCTTATTATCGTCAGATTTCTTCTCAAGCTCTTTTTGACACTGGTCTTTTACCACTTAATGGTACTGGTATTCTAGCAATTCGTTCTGCTGGTCGTCACGTTCAGATCGCATTTCAGCATGCTCCTGGAGTTTCCTACATTAACTGGGGAAGTTATGAAGGTGATGCTTCAGCTAAGGCTTATAATCTAGCTCAGCCCTATCGCATTTGGATTGCTGATCTTATTGATGGCAATCTTTATGGTGCTAGAATGTTTTATTCTCCTTATCCTATTACTTCTCCTGATTCTCAGCTTTATCACCTTAATCTTCCTAACACTAACTGTAGGGGTTATCGTGGCAATGGTGTAGGTTGGATTTGCTTATACCATAATGAGGATTGGTCAAACCTTTCTTTTAATGCTAAGCTTCAAAAATTAATTGAGCGCTGTTCTGGCGTTGAAGCTTATAATGATCAAAACATGTCTGAAACAGATGGTCCTCGTTTTTACCAAAGAAACAATAAACCTGAATATCTTTGGAATCCACAAGTTTGGCAGCAAAAGACTTTTGATGAAGGATATGAATGGACTTTAAATGAAGATCTTTGGATCCCAATTCTTGTTAATGGAATTGATGATCAAGATCGACATGTTGAAAATGGTCAGCCTCTAACTTTTGCAATGGCTCTTTTAGGAAAATATAATTCGTATTATAACGATGATATTCATCCTAAACTTGTCAATTCTTTTGCTCGTCCTGATGTTGAGATTCCAGTTAATGAAGTCTTCAACATTTTTAAACAAGCTCATGCTCATTCAAAATCTCAACAAGAACATTTTAATCAAATGTCTGCTCTTATTGAGAATAGAGAAAAAATAGCTACTACAAAAGTTTCTCCTCAACCTATTGCTGAGGAAAATACTTTTTACTGCATAAGTTGTGAAGATACTTATTCTTCTGATGAACATGAAGTTTATCACATGGATGGAGACACTTATTGTGAAAGTTGTTTTCAGGAAGAATTTGTTTATTGCGAAAACACTGACAATTATCTTCATCACACTAGCGACTATTTAGTTTATATTGAACAAGAATCTATTTATATTGATTCTTCACAAGCAGATGTTCATAACTGCGATAATTGCGGTTCCACTCATTGGAAAAATACAAACGCTTCTTCGTTCATGTATCTTTATGAGTATGTTACTTCTTCTGGACAGTCTAAAGAAACATGTTCTGAATGTCTAATTGAAGTAGCTGATATAATTTCAGATGCAACAGATCAAAACTATATTAGATCTTCTTGCCTTTCTTGTTCTAGAACAACAGTTTTAGGAATTCATCAGCTTTCTCATCATTTCTTTCCTATTTCAAAATTAGTAAACACTAATGTTACAGGATCTTATGAATATACACCTGATGTAAATTCTGAAATTCTTGAAACTTTCAATTTAGATAAGAATTCTTCTGTATGCAAGTCTCATGCTAATGCATACCATTATTGTCCTTCTGGTTCTTGGACCACTTCTCAAATGGTCTCTATTGTTCCTTGGATTTCTCCTGCTATTCCTTTGAAATATGATTCTTCTAAGAAAGTTATTTTAAAGATTAATGCGTTAAATTTTCTTGTTCTTAACAAAGATTATGATGAACATTGTCTTCATCCTTTTAAGAATGACATCTATTATTATCAAGCTTTAGCAGCAGTTTATCATGGATTAACTTTACACGATTCTCCTCATTATGAAATTTATAATGAAGATGGTACTGTATATGATTTTTCCCCATTCTAACAAAAAACAAAAGATATAATTTATTTATTAGGAGTATATTCTATATGACTAACCAAACAGAAGGATCAATCTCTTTAGATGATCTTGACTATTTCTGGATGCCTAACGGTGCTCCTTGCTTCTTTGCTAATAGAGAAAATATTTGCGAAGCAGTTGAATCGCTTGGATTTCAGATTTATTATCTTATTGGCAATCTTGAGACTGAAAGAACCGTTGACGGTAAAGACGCTCAAAACAAGCCTGTAAAATATACTGTTTCAGATTTGAACACAAGCCTTCTTAAAGTTGTTAACAACATGGTAGGTAGATCTGTTGCTGTTTCTGACGACCCTCTTCCAACAGATGCTTTTCCTGGTATCAAAGAAGAAGCATATTATTCAATGCCAAAGATTCCTTTGGAGCTTATAGATAAGCTTGATGAATTCTTTAGGCTTGTCCATGCTCAGCACGGCACTGAATCAATTGTTATTCTAACTTTTGATCCTAGCAAAAATGATTCTTCTGGTTGGGGTGTTTTAGTTCCTGAGCAGACCAACACATCTGTTCATTGCAAATATGATGCTGACAGCATCGCTATACTTAAGCCTGATCATGTGATCATTGCCGGCTCTGTGCATAGTCATCCAGAAATGCCAGCTTATGCTTCTGGTACAGACCACGCTGATCAAGCTGATTTTGATGGCATACATATTACTTTTGGCTGGCAAAAGACTGTTAATAACGGAAGCACTCAACACTATGCTGAGATGCAACTTGCAGGCAGTGCTTATAAGTTAGACATTGATGATGTTATTGATCGTCAGATTGTTATCAATAATCCTGATCCTGAAGTTGTTGAATGGGCCAGTAAAGTAAAAAAAGCACTCCCCCCGTATCAACATTTGGGTACGGGGGCGGTCAACCAGTCAACTCAAACAACCAGCAGTCGGGAGTCTACTCTTCCTACTCCTATTGGGTCTAGTTCTCAATTTGCTCCAAAATCAAATATAAATATACCTTTTGATTTTGATCTTGAATATAATCATATAGTTGCTGAGATTGACTTCTCTTTGCACAATTCTACTTGTCCTTCTTGTAATTATCTTTTACTTGAAATAGACGCAGAAGAAGATGGTGCTTGTCCTTCTTGTGATTTGCCAATTGTTGGTTCTTCTTGGGACATGCACCAGATAAAAGAATCAGCAGTTAAATATCTTGCAGAAAGAAACATGGATTGTACTTCTGCAATATATTTGTGGTGTCAAGATCATGTTCAAGGAAACTTTTTAATTCAAATTAAAGCTGATGATCTTGATTCTCGTCCTTCAATTGGAGAAGTAACTTATGTAGAGAAAGTTTCTGATAAAGATTCTTCTCTTTATGAAGACGATAGTTATGAAGACGATAGTTATCTTTATTTTAAACAGAATCAAACTCTTTGTTGCGGTGTTGAGTCAGACAGAGCTTGGACTGAATGCAAATGTGACAAAACTGTTTTTTATGAAGACATAGACAATTTTGAAACTGCAAATCGTCAAGTAAATATTTATGTAAGAGATTCTCAATGCGAAGCCTGTGCTTATTACTACAGTGCAGATTGCCCAGCTTATAGAGAATCCGTTGTTAATTTTATTACATCTGGTGTCGTTCCTGAAGAAGCTGCTTATTCTTCATGTGATCATTGGGTGGATTTCGTAAAAGTAGCTGCTGATATTGACAGTGGCGGAGGATATTATTATGACAGAGACTAATACACCTAGGCGTTTTGTTCTAGTTGGCGCAGGAGGTATTGGCACTTGGCTTGCTGATGGACTCAGTCGCCTTCTTGAATGGAAGTTTCCTGGTTCTGCCCTTATTCTTGTTGATGGCGATAATTATGAGCCAAAGAATATGGAACGGCAAAACTTTAGCAAGATGGGAAATAAAGCTTCTGTTAAAGCACTAGAGCTTACTCAAGTCTTTAATAAAACTTTATTTATTCCAATACCCAAATGGGTTGTTGATGATAGCTTTAATGGAGTAACTGATGAAGATTCTCCTAAAATTAAAGCTTCTGAACTGCTAATGGAAGACGATGTAGTTTTTGCTGTTGTAGACAATTTTGCTGCCCGTAAAATTCTTTTTGACGCTGCTTCTAAAATTGATAATATTGATGTCTTTACTGGTGGTAACGATGATGGTCTTTTTGGCAGTGTTTATCATTATCAGCGTCGTAATGGCGTAAATATTACTGATCATCCAGTTGAAACCCATCCTGAATATCAGTCTCCTCCAGATAAAAACCCTGGAGAATTGTCTTGCCAAGAAAGAGCAGAAATAGATGGAGGAACTCAGCTTCTAGCTACCAACATGGCTGTTGCTGCTCTTATTCTTGGAAGAGTTCACAAAACCATTGTGAACAAACAAAACCCTGAAGAGTCAGAAATCTACTTTGATCTGGGACTTGGAAAGTCCGAACCATACAACCGAATGACTCACCAGACCACTACAGTTAACAATTAAACCTTGGAGATATCACTATGATTAACCAGTCAAATTCAAACCAGACGCAGTCTGCGTCCGGCGTAGCAAACGTTCGCTTTGGCGTTTACAGCCAGCCTACTCCTGTAGCTGGTAAGAGTGTTAAAGAAGTTCGTGAGCAGTTCGGAAAGCTTTGGGGTATTCCTACCGACGCCATTGCATACAAGGGCAAGGATAAGCTTGACGAAAATTACATCATTCAGCCAAACGACAACCTAGAGTTCCACCGTCGTGCTGGCGAAAAGGGCTGATTAATTCGCCCTTAAGTTCGTGGGGGAGTGTCTATGACTATTGCCGTAGATACTCCCCCACACCTACTTCTTATTTTTTAAAAAGGCATTAGCTTATTCGTTAGGTATATTTATTTATGTTGCTTTCTCAAATTAAACTAGGTTATCCTGCAATATGGGTAAACACCTCTGACATTTCTCGCTCTCTTCAATCTATTATAAATTTTTCTCAGAGAAACTTTTATACCATTGACCCTTTGAATGGTTTTTGTCAATATGTAAATGGTTCTTGGAAACAAGTTCTTGTAGAGATGCCTCACCCTGAAGATCCTCAGGTTAAAGTTGAATCTATTACTTATGATTTGACTGTTGCTTTGAGCCATTTGCATACATCTCTTGAACAAGATTATTCTCCTTCTACTTTTATATATACATGCCTTGTAAAACCTGATGAATTTGTTCAAACTCAGGCTCCTTTCATTTCTTTTCTGCATAACAAATATAGAGATTCTTTTTGGAATGATGACGTCACTTCCATGCCACTTCAATTTGTAGTTATCTCTTCTTTTGCTTGCCCTGAAGATTATGCTCATTTGTTTTACAACGATCAGTTTGAACTTCCTAATCTAGAAGAACTTGCTACAATTGTTAATCACATTAACTCTTCTTCTGAGACAGAATTTATTTCTGAAGACAAACTTCCTCAAGTAGCAAAGTCTGCTTTAGGTATGTCAGAATCTGAATTTATTAATGTCTGTTTGAATTCTATTGTGCAAAATGGATCTATTGATCCAGATTATGTTTACAATATTAAAATGGCTGACATTAAAAAGAATGGTATTCTTGAAATTATTAGACCCAAAGTTTCTTTTGACAATATTGGTGGTCTAGATAATATTAAAGAAGTAATTTCTCGTAACTCTATTCTGTGGCATAATCCTGAAAAAGCTGCTGAGTTTGGCATTTCTCCTATTCGCCGTCTTCTTATGGTTGGCATTCCGGGTACTGGTAAGTCAGCCATTTGTGAAGCTACTGCAAATGCTCTTAATCTTGATCTTGCTCGTACTGGCGTTAGCCAAGTTATGAATTCTTTTGTTGGTCAATCAGAACAAAACATGAGAGCTGTATTTAAGCAAATTAAAATTATGGCTCCGCTTTGTGTTTGGATTGACGAATTTGGTCGTGATCTTTCTGGTGGCGCAAGTTCTAGTCATGTAGACGGTGGTACTACTGACCGTGTTCATGGTGAGTTTCTTACTGGTCTCCAAGAACTTCCTGATGATGTTTTCTTAATGTGTGCCGCTAACCAACTTGAAAACCTTAAACCAGAGATGCTCAGAGCAGATCGCTTTGACAAGATTTTCTTTGTTGGTCTTCCTTCATTTAATGAGAGAATTGATATTCTTACAATCTATCTAAAAGATATTAAGACAGATCATTCTTTCAATTATGAAGAACTTGCTAATGCAACTCAATTCTTTACTGGTGCAGAAATTAAATCTCTTATTAAAGAAGTTAAGTTTAATATAGCTTCTTCTCAGATGAGAACAATTACCACTAAAGATATTGTTGATCATGCTCCTACAATGAGAAATATTCTTTGGAATAAATCTCGTCAGATGATTCAAGACCTATACTCTACCGCTATAGAACAATGGGATTGGGCATCGACAGATCAATTTGAAGATGCTAAACTAATTCTTTCTAACAACAGGAGTTCTACTCCTTCAACCCCTGCAAAACCCAAACAAAAACAAACAGCTTTTAGCTGGTAAGGTGATTATAATGAACGAAGAGTTTGAATACTATGATAATTCAGAAGAGAATAATAATTCTTCTGAAGGTAAAAAGTCTTATGAAAAAGATCTTTACAAAAAATGGTTTAGATCAAAAACACAGAGCGGATTTCTTTCTATCCGCCCTTGGTTTGACGGACTTAAGCTTCGCATTGACATTGGAAAGACTTCTGCCGAAGGAAAATTAATTAGTAGTACAAATGTTTTTGTTGACATTATTGACTTCGGTGCCTATCTTAAAGCCATTACAAATGGAACTGCTGCTTTAGCATATCCAGCTAATGAAAAGATGGGGGTACCAACTGCAGAAGGATTTGTTTCTTACGGTGGAGCTAAGATAGACGGAAAACCTATTAGTAGAATTTTTAAAGCTCATTATTGGCAGAATGGTGACAATTACGATTCTACTAGTTTTGTTTTTAAAACTGGTCACTTTGAAGCTCGCATGGCAGACTCTGGAGCTTTTATTCCAGATATGAAGAATATCATATCTTTTGACTCAATTAAAGTTACGCGTCAAGATATACATTCAATTTCTTATATTGTAGATCTTGCCATTATGTCTCATGTTTCCAACAAAACAGATTGGTATGACGCTTAATGTCTACAGAACCTGAATTAACTTCTGAAGAAATATTTCAGAAAAATATTAATGAACTTATTCTTGCGTTAGCTGCTAACTTTGATGACAAGTTAGCAAAGCTAGATGAAAAAATGGAATCTTATGAAAAGCAAATAGCTACTTTAGTTATTGGTTTTGGAGAACAGGCTGTTTTTATTGAAGCTCTTTTAGGCCAAATCCAATTCTCTACTGAAGATGCGCAGAAGCTTTTTCATGAGACTCTTTCAAATAGCAGGAAACAAATGCTACAGATTATGAAAGAAGGCTCAGAAGATGTCTTGGCCAAACAAGATAAAAGACTTGCCGGAACCATTGCAGACATGGCTGACTCAAAGCTATCTGACTCCTCCGAATGAATCTAATCTATCAGTTCTTTTGGTAAATAAAGATTCTCATCTTTTAATATATAAAGATTTCTTTTATCTTTCTAAGATATATTCTTCTGCAAAATCTCTATATCCTTCTTTGCTATCTTTGCATATTGTTCCATCTTCTTATTCTTATTTTATAGAAAAAAATATTATTTCTTTTCATAATCTGGAGGTTTTATCATGATATCCACTGTTTCAACAATAGAAGAATATAATAATTTGTTTATAGATTCACTTATTTCTTCTCCAGATTTATTTCTTCCTTTAGACCATTTAGTTACTGATGCTATTATAAACGATCGCATTTCAATTTTAAGAGAAATACATTCTTCTGATTTAGATTACCAACACCATGTAGATCTTTACAATTCTGAGTTTGGCATTGGTGCAGATTCTTTGTATCCTACTAGCTCTCCTTATTCTTCTAATTACAGAGCTTTAGTTTATCCTCATTCTCGAATTGCTTTTATAGAAAAATTTTATTCTAATATTTTTCCTAGCATTTCTAATAAAGTTTTTTCTTACATGAAAGAATCTGGTAGATTGTTTACCATAGGAAATGGTCCTGGTAAATGCGTAATTGTTTATCCTGCTTATTTTTCTGCTGAAGAATTATCTTCTTTATCTTTAATATCTTACTCTCAAGCCGTTCTTGCCTCTGTTGAAATTAATGCTTTAATTACTAATCAGCAAGCTGACATTAATTACTTGATCAAGCAAAACGCAAAACTTCAACAGCAAGTTGAACAACTTACATCTACACAACAAGAACTTCAGAACGCTCGTACTGAAGATTATTTAACCACATGGAGATAATCACGTGGATATTTCTAATCTATACTATATTAATGACAATGATTTTTATTATCTTTTTGAAGAAGGAAAACTTTATTTTGTAAAAGACATTTCTCTTAACCCTGATACAGCTAAAATAGCAGTAGATTCTCATCCTGTTTATTCTACTAATCATGTTATTTATTATAACTTTTCTCCTTATTCTAAACTTGTTTCTTTTCCAGATCAGCTTCGTTCAATATATGACGGTTATATTTCAAAAAATTCTTTTGCCAACCCAGACCAAACTCTTGGCAGTTGGTGTAAATATAATTCTGATCTGAAGTCTTATTACTTAAAATTTAGTTTTGTTTTTAATACCCAGAAAGACTACAGCCATTTAGCTACTTGTCAACATTTGACTTCTTTCTTTAATCCAATTAATGCAGAGAATTATCATTACGCAAACAAGTCTAAAAATAATGTATGTTCTCATCCTACTGTTATTAAAAACAATGAAGGAAAAATTTCTTATTGCTCTATGATCATGGATCATCCTGCAAATTGCCCTTTGTATCAAGAAGATAAAAAGTTGATTTCTAGATACAATGTTAAATCAAAGAATTCCCCTAATGTTTACGTTTTTTCTTCTTATGTTTCTAGATTTTTAGACCAAGTTCATATTTTTGTAGAAAACTCAGAGACCAAAGATCCTATCTTTAACGTTAAACTTTCTGATTTAAATGATGTATCTTACGATAAGATTCTTTTTGAAGCAGAATTCTTAATGCAGGAAGCTCTTTCTGCTTATCCTTTAACTTTCTTTTCTATAGAAAAAGATGAAACAGATACTTCTATTCCTGTTTCTATTTCAAAGAAAAAGAGCTATATTTCTTCCTTAGTGTAAAAGGTTTTTATGACTGAATTTAATATGTCTATTAGAAAGAAATATAATGATACAATTCATTCTATTACTATTTCTAATTATTTTGGTTCTTATTCCAACATATTTAAACCAACTATATCATCTGCCATCTATCTTTCTACTGAAACTCTTGATTCTTATAATCAGTTTTTGTCTTCTTCTGTTCGGTTTGAAGGGCCTTATCCGTTAGCTGTTAGAGTCGTTGATGGATCTCGTTTTATTATTGAACGTCCCCCAATGCAAATAAAAGTAGATTATTCTCCTACTGCTAGTTCTAGATCTAGAAGACCTATCAAACCAGTTACAGTATGGATCCCTTGGATTGTCGTCATAGTAGATGTTGATGATCTTAATTCTACTCGAATCTTCTTTAATGACTCTCCTATTCAGTCTTTAGACGATCAAGTAATTCTTCCTTGGACTTCTAATGTTTATGGTGATGGAAAAGTTTGTTGGGGTTCATCTTTATATTCTTTGTCAAGCAATTTTTCTGAATTTGATCTTTATTCTTGGTTTAACAATGCAATAAATGAATACTTTTTTGGCGGATGGAATTCTGATCTTTTTCCTTACCACTGTAGTGAATTTTGTAATATAGCTCCAGAGTATTTTCCTCCTTCTTATACTCCTTCCGATTTAGATCATGCTGCGGTTGTTACTGATTTTAGTTCTGAAATTTTAGCTAAAATTAAAGCTAAGAAATTTAAATTTCATAATTCTAATTATCATTCTTTTAAACCTGCAAATATTTATTATAATTTTTCTTTTCTTGATTTAAATCAAACTCTTGATTTTGCCAAAAAAGTCAAAGAACAAAGAGCAAATAAAACCTTTAGGCTATCTGACATTTTGCATTCAAATAAGAAGAATTATACTTTTTCTTATTATAATCAAGTTTACTCATCTTCTAATGTATTAAAGAACCCTCTTCCTATACAGGTTGTTGTTAATACTAATTATGATAAAATATATGAAGAAGCAATTAACTATTTAAATAATAATAATTCTGAAAGTTATTATCTTTATTCTTCTTCTGTTATATCTCGTGCTTATTCTGCTCAGATTAATAAACTTTGTCAAAATGAAAATGTAGAATTTATTTTACAGCAAATCCCTTCTACTATTCTTTATCTTTCTATTTTAAATTACTCCTCTGCCATTGATAAGCATGCCGAACTAATACTGGATGAAGCTGTTTCAAAAGTTTCTAATGGTCATTCCATTCTTCATTATTCTATAAACGAAGATATTATTCCTACTGTAGAACAAGTTTTTGATTTTCTTTCCAAGAAATACGAAATGGTTTAATTATGACTATTGATAAATTTTTATACAAATCTATTTCCAATTATAACTACGATGATGAAACAGTTTCTGTTTCAGAAACTTCTTCTTTATTTTGCGAATTAGATGTTTTTAATACAAAAACTACTTTTTCTTTTCAGAAAGAAAATTTTGATCTTCTTTATGATTACAAGAATTACTTAACAAGTGGATTAGAAGAAAATAAGAATTTTATCCAACCTGGTTTAAAATATCTTTCTACAAATTATCTTGTTTACGAAAGGCCTCCTTCTCATAAACTTGTAAATTGTTATTTAGACAATCTTCACAATATTGATCCAGATAATACTCCTTCTGTATCCTATTATCTTCCTATCCCTTGGCAATTATATATTGTTGGTTTTGATAATTTGTCAAAGAGAATTCATACAGTAAGAATGTATTTTATGAATTCTCCTCTTTATTCTTCAGATCAAACTTTGTATCTTCCTTATATTCCCAATTTTTACTCTAACGGATCTTTGTGCAGACCCTTCTTTTCTTCCATGGAAGATATTGAAAGATATTCTCAAGATGTTTCAGGAATGATTGAAGCGTCTTATGATTGGGTTTGGTCCAGCAATTTTAATCTAGATTTAACTGAATCTATTTCTCAAATTTATTCTCAAAACAGACCTTCTATTGTTTCTAGAAATATAAGAACTCTGGAATATATTAACTACAGAGTTTCTCCTCATGTTATTAAAGATACTTATTCTCAAATAGAAAAGTTATCTTTATCAGATGTTTCTTCTTTAGAATGGACTAATCCTTCTCTTTTAAATCATTATACTTCTGACGATGAAAATGCTAACATAGATTCTTTAGTTGAAGATTTTTGTGCTGCTCATTCAATAAGCTATGATCCAGATGATTTTGAAAATTACGAACAATTTGTTGATTATATTTTAAATGAAACTACTTTTTATAGCGAATATCCAAAGTCAATAAATAGAAAAAAGACTTTTTCAGAAATTCTTAATATTTTTAAAATAGAGAATAACTCCAATTCTTTGCAAGACAAGTCTTTTGAAAAATATCTTCTTACTCTTTCTTAGAATTTTT
>Ga0007787_10000230_pt1 | contig 17127 bp, 14 predicted proteins | sample LauGreFa1BDMLBSN_2_FD_59500 | JGI IMG/M metagenome (GOLD analysis project Ga0007787, IMG submission 59500) | Freshwater lake microbial communities from Lake Michigan, USA - Fa13.BD.MLB.SN | ecosystem: Environmental > Aquatic > Freshwater > Lake | place: Lake Michigan, USA | collected 2013-09-23 | reverse complement strand
TACTGTCTCCAATAGTTCGGGTTGTTGAGAGCTCATACCTAATTCTCAAACTACAATGGGTGAGTCAAACAAATTTGCGTGCTTTGAACCTCACTTGGGGACGCAATTCTTTAAACTTCATTCCTATCAAAGTTATCCACGAAATATGCATACCTCAGCCAAAGGGTACATATTGCTACAACCCCACGATTATTGCGACAGCTGGGAGAGTACTGGGATTCGCACGCACCACGAATGTGTCTTATATGCCTCAAGTGGATCGATTAGGGCGCAGTATGGTGAGAGAAAATGTTTCTCACCTGCTGAATGGCATAGTCAGCTTCGAGCTAGATTCTGAAAATCACTTGTTCAACATTGAAGTGTTAAGGCCCTTGGAAAGAGTTCCTAATCTGGAAGACCCAAAAGCTACTTTTGTAGATGGGAGTCTTAAGTTATTTTGTAACTTGGTTTCCAAGGAACAAAGTGAGAATGACCGATCCATTCATTGCTCGAATGCGGCTCTAGACTTACAAAATGAGGAAATAGTCATTTACGAAAGTCCATTTCGAAAGAATATTGAGAAGAACTGGATCCCATTTGTATCAAATCAAGCAAATCTTTCTTTTTTCTACTCTACATCCCCTCAGATTCTCTTAACTTTTGGCCCTAATTCTTTAGTGCCCACAATTCGGTTCTTTGATGACATTTTGACAGTGAACTTTCATGGTGGATCTCAGGTAGTTGAATTAGCTCCAAATCTTTTCATGCGCGTAGCTAGACGGCGTGTCGTGTTACCGCGGCGAAGAATTGCGACCTTGTCCTATTTAGTTTTCCACAACCAGCAGGGAGAAATCATTCAAATCTGTAAACCATTTCTCTTCAAGAAACTAGGATTTGAAATTTGTAACGGGCTGACCATTAGGGGTCCAAACTTGTTGTTTAGTTGGGGGGAGGACGATATTCGCATGTTTATAGGCGAAATTCCCATCACGGAATTGTTAACCTGGGCGAGGGCTAAAGAAAATTCTCTTTACAGTCCCATTAATGTGGCTTGGTGATCAAAATTTGGAACCTTGTTACGGACTTCATCAAAGGTTCCGCTCGCAATTAGATTTCCACCTTCTAGGTAAATCACTACATCAGCCTCCCGGACAGTGGAAAGTCGATGCGCAATCATGATCACGGTACGGTTCCCTTTCATGTGGTGGATGGCATCTGAAATCTGTGATTCTGTTTCACCATCCAACGAGCTGGTTGCCTCATCTAGGACTAGTAGCTGGGGGTTTGTAAACATAGCTCTAGCAATCCCAAGACGTTGTCTCTGCCCCCCACTAATTTTTGTTCCGCGATCCCCAACAGGTGTTTCAAGTTGCTGTGGAAGTGACTCAACAAATGATTCTAGCTGGGCAATTCCGAGAGCTGGCCAAATGAGGTCGTCCTTGATGCTAACTTTAGGATATCCGAGTGACACATTTTCGCTGATTGTTCCGTTGGAGATCATTACGTCTTGAGGTACGTATCCGACAGCACCTGGCCATTTTGAAATTGCAAGGATTGGGTCAAGACCAGAAATAGTTACCGAGCCTTTGTCAGGTTCAATTATTCCAAGAATTAAGTCAATCAGAGTCGTTTTTCCAGCACCGGAAGGGCCAACTAGCGCCACAACCTGACCTTTATTTATCGTGATGCTCACAGAATCGACTGCTGGTTCAGTTTTGCCAGGATAACAAAAACTCACGTTTTGCAATTCAATTCTAGATGAGAAACCTGGATGGACTGTCGGAACATCATCTCGCAAGTCTTGTACCGGTTTCACATTTTGCAGCGAGTCAATCAAATCTAGGGTGGGGCCTGCACTGCCAAGGGAACCCTTTAATCCAACCGCACCTTGTTGGAGTCTGATTACGGCAGGTGCAATTCGAGAACTAGCCGCTAAGAACACTGATAAAACCGCAACAGCATGAGATGCGGTGTTTGTGGCAAATTGCCAGCCTGCAATACCCAAACTGCCCACAACAACTACGATTTCTACCACATACTTGCTGATGTTCGGCATGAAAGCGCGCTCTGCGACAATGTTTGCAAGATCAAGTCGAGATTTTGCAATCTGTCTTGCGTAGAAATTACGCCTGTTCCTTACTACTATCTCACGATACGAATTAAAAACTTCAAGAATTCTTTCTGAACTTTGTATATGTAAATCCGCCTCTACTTTTCCTAGATAAAGTGCTCTTTTATGTAGCAGTAAATACAGTACGGCTGCCACCATAACAAATATGAAAAGCGTCCCAAGTGCGATCCCCGGATCCACAACAAACAATCCAATTGACATAATTACAACCAGACTAACGTCACTAATAAGCATTACAAATGTATTCAGTACGCCCATTGAAATTGAGTCGACTCCTAATGTCAGAGCATACAAAGTTTGCTGCGACGACTTAGAGTTCACCGAAGTCAGTGACTGAGACAACAATTTAGCCGTTAGATCGCCCGAAAGCTTTGCGCTTCTTCGGGCGAGAAAAAAGACAGTTTTCCTAGCAAAATAAATGGATAGAATTGTTTTACTTATTAAGAAAGCTGCTGCCATTAAACCAAGTATTGCCGCCTGAGTCTGCAGATTCTGATTTTCTAGGTTTAGTATGCTAAGAACGTTCTGGACTCTGTCACCTGGGGCTTTTGAAGCAACACCTGTTATCGCTAGAGCGCTTAAGACACCAATAATTGCAACACCAGCAAGGTCAAGCAGCCCGAAAGTAATTTGAATTAAAATAACTGCGAACACCCTGAGCCGAGTAGCAGTATCCAATAGCCCTAAGGACCTGCCTAAGACTGATTTTTGCCATTTCTTGGTTATTGCCTTCACAGACATATGCTAGTACTTCAATCCATCGCGTATCGCATCTATAGTAGATTGACTCACGTGGAGAAGGATGTTTGTTTAGTTGGCGGTATCTACCCTCCCGACGCTGGAGGCCCCTCTAAGTTCCTTCTAGAATTTGAGAATTTTCTGCTGCGTAAGGGTAAGACAGTTTATGTCGTGGTCTTGACTAATGATCGATCATCAGTAGAGGTATCACCTAAGCTAACTAAAATACGAATCTCCCGCATTATTTCGTTACCTTTTAGATTTTTCCACTTTATTCGTCATCTGAGGCGCCTTGATTCTCAAAACCATTGTTTCCTTGCAGCAGGTGCTTTTCTTGAAGTACTTCTAGCCAACTTAACACGTGCTTCTCGTGTGATCGTAAAGATACCGGGTGACATAGTGTGGGAACGGGCGAGGAATTCAGGTGCTACTCATCTTGACATTCTTGAATTCCAGAACCAGAAGTTGTCTCTTAGATATTGGATTATGAGACAGCTTTATACGCAAGCGTTAAAATCCGCTAATCAAATTATTGTTCCTTCAGAGGGTCTGAAAAAGTTAACCAGAATCTGGGGCATAGATCAGTCTCGAGTGGAGTTAATTTATAACTCTGTAGACGTCCCTCGGTATGCTGGCCATAAAGAAAGATCTGGCTTAAGTGACGTTCTAACGGTTTGTAGGTTGACTGAATGGAAGGGGGTTGATGAGTTAATTTCTGCTGTATCCATCCTTGACTTAAGTTTGACTATCATTGGAGACGGGCCAGAACGGAATAACTTAGAAAGACTGGCGGATTCACTTGGCGCTAAAGTTACCTTCTTAGGAGAAATCGACTCTAATGCTGTAATTCATCATTACAAACGAGCACGTAGGTTTGTTTTAAATAGTTCATACGAGGGTCTGCCTCACGTTTTATTGGAGGCCCGCGCAAGCAAGTTGCTGTGCTTGGCTAAAGAAGGAACAGGCTCCTCCGAAGTAATTTCGCATCTGCACGACGGGATTCTGTACGGAGGAGAAAGTGGGCTGAATCTAGTTCAGGCACTAAACCTTTCATTTTCAAGCAAGGTTAGTGAAGAATTATTTGTCGAACGTGCGTACACAGATATCGAACTTCGATTCAATCAAAGCAATAATTTCGACAGAATATTCAGAGTGTTAACAAATGAATGATAGCCCCAGCCAGCTTGGTCCACTAATCGTTTTCAATAAAATAGATGGAAGGATCCCCCGTTCACTAAAGCTTCTACGTAGACTGGAAAACTACGCAGAAATGTATGCGCACTTTAGTCCTCGACCGAATGACACATTAACTGTGCAAGGCGTGCATAATTTCTCCAACTCAGAAGGAAATTTGACCTTTCCTAGTCTGTCGATTTTGCAGACAGGTAATTTTTTGCTTAAGGAATTCTGGCAGACGGTTTCGCACTACCGGGCAAACGATGGTTACCCAAGTTTAATTATTGCTGGTGATCCATGGATTGGATTTTTAAAGTGCTATTTACTAAAGAAGTTGATTTTCAAAAAATCTGAAATTCAAATCCAATTTCATGGAGACATCTACTCGATAGCCAAGCCTTGGAGATTAAAGGAGTCGATGAAGTATTGGATTATCAGACTTAGTCTGAAATCAGCCCAATCTATCCGTGTGGTATCGAACTTTCAGGTAGAGGAATTGAAGTCACGCGTCAAGGGTGATGTAACTTTTGTTTGTGCGCCAATTCCACTGGACTTCGATAAAATCCCTGCTGAAGTAAGTACTCAACGTGCCGGCATAGGCTTGGTTGGACGACTTCACAAGGAGCGAGGACTTGAATACTTTGTTTCCATTCTTGAAGAAATGAAATTTAGGGAATTAAGGACGCCAATTTTTATCATAGGGAATGGGCCTGAAAAGAGATATCTGTTTCGAAAGCTAGAAAATCTAGAATTACTTGATGACGTTGTTTTTTTGGGCGAACTGTCAAATCCGGATCTAAAGAAATTTTATAAATCTTTAAGAGTTTTGCTTACTTGTGCGCCCAGCGAGGGGTACGGATTAACAATTCGTGAAGCTGCCCTAAGCGGCATCCACGTAGTAGCTCGCAATTCTAAAGGAACGATTTCAGCAAAACAGGACTTTGATTTAGAGATTCAACTCTACGATTCAGTAGCGCAAGCAGTCGACTTGATCGACAAAGTTTTGAGTAGCGAAATAAAGCCCTTTGTAGACCCGAATAAAATTCACTTGCAGAAGGCTCGAGATCTAGATTCAGTGCGAAAATGGGCGCAAAGCTGGGTTGTTTAAATTAGAAGGTGGACTTTGTCCACGCTAATATTTTTCCCTTAATCTCATTCTTAGTCGCCCAACCCAATACCTGATTAATCCCCTCGCTTAAAGTCACTTTCGGAGCGAAACCAGTCAGTTTCCTCAGCAAAGTGGTATCAGCGCAGGTGAAGTTAGCATCTGACTTATTGCTTTGTTCATACGAAATAGCAATTGATTTCCCGATTTTTTTCTCAATCCCATGGATCAGATCGCTCATAGAATATGGATTTCCGCCGCCGATATTGACCACGTCGGAGGCGCCGATAGACTGGGTTGACAATTCTTTGTTAAGGGCGCTAATCATCTCAACTATATCTCCAACATAAGTGAAGTCTCTTTTCACTTGACCATCTCCAAAAAGCTTGAATGTGCTGCCTGTTAATGCACTGGCAGCCAAACGTAGATACGCCATATCCGGCCTACCCCAAGGTCCATATACGGTAAAGAAGCGCATCCCACGAGCTCGAGTTCCACTATTAGCAACATAAGAGGCCGCCAAGATCTCATTACAAAGTTTTGTAGAACCGTACAAGCTTATAGGTTTTAATCCCGCTTCTGTTTCTGAAAATGGAAGTTGCAGGGAATTTCCGTATACGCTTGATGAAGACGCATACAGGAAGTTTGGAATCTTATTTTGCACTGCCGTTTCAATAATATTTGAGAAGGCAACGATGTTATTCCGAATGTAATAGTCACTCTTAGAAAGCGGTAATCTAATTCCAGGCTGAGCAGCAAGATGTACAATTGAATCCGGTTGATAGTCAGTGACTAGGTCTGCAGTCGATGACTTTGAATAAAGGTCTAAATCTAGAATATTAACCTGGAAGCGGTTGGAGAGTTCTTTCGCCCGAAGCAACTTTAACTCCGGAGAGTAGTAGTCATTAAAATTATCAACACCCAATACTTCATGACCTTCGGATATCAGCTGTGCAGTCAGATGAAAACCAATAAATCCGCTGGCGCCGGTCACTAAGTACTTCATGGATTACATCTTTTCATATAAACCGCGGGAATTTGCCTAATACTCAGGTTTCCAATCTAGACTCTGGCCATGTCTTCGAGTCGCGGTCTTTTGGTGATAAACCATGTCATGGACGACTCAGATCCCTTTCTATCCCATCAATCTGAAGTTGTTCGACTTCTTGCATCCCGTTTCCCAATTATTACCGTAATCACAGGTCGGGTGGGGCAATATTCGGTCCCAAGCAATGTGAGGGTAATTTGCACTGACTGGGTTCCAGGTCGCAGGATTGGAAATACCCTGTCATTTCTAAGAGTCGCCCTCCCCGTTATTTTCTCGTCGAGGCACAAGGTGGTTTTTTCCCATATGGCAGATTTGCAGGCTGCCTTGATTGCACCATTTACAAAATTGACGGGTAAAAAACATTATCTTTGGTACGCCCACACTCATAAGTCACTCTATCTTTCGTGGGCCTCAATCTGGGTCAATGGAATAATCTCATCTACGCAGGGTTCGAGTCCCATCCACGGAAAGAAAGTTAGTCTCATCGGGCAATCAGTTAATCCGAATATGTTTCCACAACGAGTACCAGGAAAATTAAGCGTGGATCGATTGATTCATATTGGTCGATTAGATCGTTCAAAGAACATTCATCTTCTAATAGATTCGACTCTAGAGATTCGTAAATTAAATCCCACCGCTAAATTGACCTTGGTTGGTTCTTCTGCCAATACTGAGTCCTCAAGCTACTTTGCAGAATTAAACAGAAAATATGAGTTAGAGATAAAAAGTGGAGTTGTCTCTTTTGTCCCATCGATGCCTAGGAGTCTTCTTCCTGGTGTTCTAAGTACGCATGATGTTTTTATTCATGGCTATCTAGGTTCCCTAGATAAAACATTGGTCGAAGCAACATTTTCAGGCATGCCAGTCATTACATTGAATCCAGAATACATCGCAATTTTTGGCACGTGGAGCAACGGAAACAATCCAGATTTATACCGAGAGTACGCAGCGTTGCACGCAAAGGCTTCAGTTGAGATTACTGAAGAGCTCCATCGCCGGTGGGGAATCGCAGATACTTCCCACTCAAGTGCCCAATGGATTCAGAAATTATCTGAGATACTTGGGTCTAACTTAAAATCACAAGTTAAATCCAGATCCGAGGACTTAAATTGAAAGTATTACTGACTGGCGCCGCCGGATTTCTGGGCTCTCATTTAGCAGAAATGTTGATCGAAAGCGGTAATTCTGTCGTCGGATTAGACGATCTCTCAACTGGTTCAATATCAAATTTATCTAGCCTAAGGGATAACCCAGCATTTTCATTTATTGAAGGTGATGTTCGTAATCCAATTAGACTGGAGGTAGACGCAATTCTGAATTTTGCTTGTCCTGCCTCTCCAAAGCAATACCAACTTGATCCAGTTCGGACTATCGAAACTAACTTCTTGGGAATGATTAACCTGCTTCACCTGGCTAGAGATACGGGTGCAAAGATAATTCAGGCTTCTACAAGTGAAGTTTATGGCGATCCTACTGAGTCTCCTCAAAAAGAAACATACTGGGGGAATGTGAATCCGATTGGTATTCGATCATGTTATGACGAAGGTAAAAGAGCAGCAGAGACCCTTTGTTTTGACTACAAGCGCCAACATAAGGTTGACGCACGAGTCATCAGAATTTTTAATACGTACGGTCCACGAATGGCAGTAGGAGACGGGCGAGTTATATCTAATTTTATTGTGCAGGCTTTACAAGGGAAAGATATAACTATCTACGGGGACGGAACCCAAACCAGATCCTTCTGCTATGTCGATGATTTGGTTGAAGGTATTCGAAGAGTCTTTGAACTTCCAGATTCGCTGGACTCCCCAGTGAATCTGGGAAATCCAGGTGAGTTCTCAATGATTGAGCTGGCAAATAAGGTAATCGCAATCTCCGGATCAAAATCAAAGATTGAGTTTGAAGTTCTTCCTGAGGATGACCCCAAGCAAAGAAAACCTGACATTCACAAAGCTCAACAATTACTTGGATGGCAGCCGAGTATTGAACTCGACAGAGGTATTGAAAAAACTACGAGTTACTTCAGGAAAGTACTTGGTCTGTGAAACCCATTCTCCACGTGATTACAACAATCTGTCGAGGTGGGGCAGAGAATCAACTTCTCACACTAATTAGAGAACAAGTAAGCACAGGCAGGAAAGTTAATTTGATTTTCTTGAAAGATCAGCCAGAGCTACTGGATGAACTCCGCCAGATGGGAGTAGAGGTTCACTCGGAATTTTCTATGTTATCTCCCCTTGCCCAAGTAGTAAGTATTAGGAGATTTCTAAAAGGGAAAGAAATTTTAATTCATGGTCATTTGCCTAGAGCGGAGTTGATCGCAGCTCTAGCCAAAAGGGGGAATGCGCTCGTTGTGACGCGACACAATGCTGAGAAGTTCTTTCCTTCTGCTCCCAAATTCTTGTCGTCGGCTCTGTCGCGCTATGTTATTAGAAGGTCTAATGCGATTATCGCGATCTCTCAATCCGTCTCAGATTTCCTGCACGAGAATAACGAATTGCCCAAATACGTCAAACCTGTTGTAATTTATTACGGGTACCAATCTAATTCTCAGCACGCAGATTTCAAAGAACTGAGGGAAAGTCTAGATATCCCGCTAGGAGCAATAGTAATTGGAACCGTAGCAAGACTTACTACTCAAAAAGATTTACTTACTCTCCTTCGTGCATTTGCCTCCCTTGAATCAAATGAGAATCTGAGACTTTTGATGGTTGGAGATGGACCCTTGCGAGATGAACTTAAATCGATGGCAATCGAATTAGGTATCCGTGATCAAGTAATTTGGGCTGGCCGTACTGACAAAGTTTTTGCCCATCTAAGTCTTATGGATATATTTGTACTTACAAGCACTTACGAAGGTTTCGGTCTTGTCTTGCTTGAGGCGTTGGAAGCCCACTTGCCGGTTATCGCTAGCAATGTTTCCGCTATACCTGAAGTGCTTGGCCCGGATTATCCTGGCCTTGTCGAACCTGGAAACTATCGAGCCTTTGCAGAAAAAATTTCTGAATTCATTCTGCAAGATAGCGTTGACAAAGAAAGAATTAGAAATATCGGCCAGAGCCGCTTGTCATTCTTTTCAGCCGTAAAGATGCGGCAAAAAATCGATGAGGTTTACACCAGTTAGATTTTGCCTGAATCAGGTTGGCACAATGTCTTGACCCATATGTCAAATTGGCTACCTAGTACCTTCTGGCTAGCCACCTGATGATATTTCCTATTGAAATTTATCGCTAATCTCTTACTCAACTCTCGATCTGCCGCAATTTCTATAATTGCGTTGCTAAGTGATTCTGGATTTGGCACATCAAGAAAGAATACTTCTGAGTCCGAAGCAAACTCCTTAATGGCTGAATTCTTTGCAGAGATATAGACTTTTGAAAAAAATGCTGCCTCGAAAGCTTTGTGAGGAATGGTCACTTCAAGCCTTTGGTGCGAAGAAACCTGGCCAATACAAATATCCGCATCTGCATAAATTGTAGTCAAATCCCTATCGACGTAACTTGTAATGAAGCTTTCATTGGGATGATTTTGATGATTTTTCGGAATTCTATTTACGACGTAGACTATTTCAAAATTATCATCAAGCATCTTAAATGCCTTTACTATATTGCTGAATCCTGATTCTTGATTTATTTTTCCTCTGAATAGAATTCTGGTACGTTTTTTGATTTCATTTTCTTCCTCAGTTGCCTGGCCGGCCGGGCTTTTGAGAATTAATCCTTGTCCAACTTCATTGAATCCCGTGAAGGATACTTTGACTTTAGAATGCTTAAAGAGGAATTTTTGACTCACTCTTTTCCTTTGCTCATTTGTTTCAACCAGCACGAGATCTGACAGAGCAAAAGAAAGGAAATCAATCAATAGAATTTTTGTATAAGAGATTATGGATGTTACTTTCCAGTGGAATTCAGTACCTCTCCTTGATTTGCTGCCATCAATTAAGGGCCAACCGGCATCAAGGATTAGGGGGTAACGGCAAAAAATCCGAATAATTGGAATTATTTTGTGGGACGGAGACATCACGACAACCGCGGCAATTTTGCCTCGATGTAAATTGAGAATTCTTCGCAATTGAAGGAGCATGCTGATTGAACTGTGGCTTAGCTTGTAATAAATTCTCTCAAACATGGCGCTGTTGGAGTTGAGCAGGACGGCTGATCTTGAATAATTCTTATCATAAAAACTAAGAAAGATTATTTGCTTTTTTAGCACTTCAACCCTCAATCTCCTTCAATCAACTACATCAAGTCTATATAGTGGGTGCCATGTTCATAGGAAGGCAAAAACAAGTTGAAGTCCACTGTTGGGGTGGTCTCGGGTCACAATTGTTCGCCCTTGCTTTGATTCATGATCTGGAGTTCCGTTTCCCAGGTCGGAATTTCACCCTTGTGCTTCATTCAAGCGGTGTGACCAAACGAGCGCCGGAAATTGCAAATCTCCCCTTTCTCCACAATTTCAAAGTCGTGGACGACTTTTCCCAAACTGGGCAATCAGGAGAGATTTCTTCGGTGAGAAAAGTTGTTCGGAGGATTCTAAAAAAGGTTGTTGGCGGGTTAGGAATCGTCGCGAGTGGAGATACTGATCTTGAATTCCGTAAGATTCGACCTTGGGTTCGGCAAATCCGCGGACATTATTCAAGAAGAACCATTTCAAATAGCTTCTTGCTTAAACTTGAAACTTTTCTAAATAGCGCACTTGATGCGTCCTCATCCTCCTCGACCGATATCGCGATCCACTATCGGCTGGGAGATTTGCTCAATTTAGCCGAGAAGTCTCCGATAACGGTCAATCGGATTGCCACCGAAGTAATTCGAATCCAGAGGCATTACCCAGGGAGAATCTCACTTTTTTCAGATTCTCCACAAACCGCTTCTGAACTCTTGGCAAATATGGGCGTGATTTGCGATATTAGTGATTCATTTCGAAAAAGTTTAGAAGTGATTAATTTAGCGCGAAGTGCGAGTTACTTTATAGGTACCTCATCGAAAATTTCCTACTGGGTTGTTTGCCTCAGACATTTGAGTAAAAACCAAGTGACGTCTTCTATGCCTAGTTCTGATGAGCGGAATCTGAGTCCACTTATTGGTGGTGGAGCGTCGAAACTCATTAACTATTACTAACCATTCTTGACAACAGTAAATTCTGGCAGTGGTATTACAAAAGTAGATTTCTGATTCGGCCATTTATTGATCAATACCTCAGAATAATTCCAAGCCAGCACGAGTACGTTCGCGGGGGCGAGTTCACTAGCTTCGGCAAGTCCTTTTACTGGGATTTTTGATAAGGCCATCTCTCTGCCGATCCGTTCGGGTGATTCGTCATACACCGCGTCAATTACTTTTGCCTCTGGGAGAAGGTAGTTAAGAAGCATGTTGGCACGCCCTGACGCCCCCACTCCAACGCAGACCCGATTCTTCTCTGTAGAGCTCGCTAAGAAAAACTTGAGTTTTTGGATTTCGTCCATAAAGGAAGCTACTGCGATTTCTATTGCAGTTGGACTTAAATCTAGCGAATTCTCCTTCTTGATCATTTTCTTTAGATTTTCTGATTCATCATTTTTACTCTTAGAGAAAACGAGTCTCATTGAACCGCCATGGGTAGCAATTTCCATTCCATCAACTAAGTACAATCCATGGCGACGAAGTAAATTGGAAATACTTAAAATCGAGTAATAGTACTTATGTTCATGATAAACAAAATCGAAGGCTTTTGATTCAACCAACTCATAAAGTGATTGGATTTCTACGATGAAGACACCGGTCGGTTTCAGAGCGCGCGCTACACTCTTGGCGACAAGATCAATATCTGAAATGTGAGCAAATGAGTTGCACGAAATCAGAACGTCACAAGTATTTACTAGCTGATGTACTTCAATAGATTCTAAATTAAAAAAATCACAAATTACATTTAGGCCCTTTTGGCTTGCCTGGCTTACGATGTTTGAAGCTGGATCAATACCTATGGGTCTATAACCCTTCTTGGTCAATGAATCCAATAATGGGCCGTCATTGCATCCTATTTCTAGAATTGTGGAATTCTGGTCTGCAAGGTGACTTTCCTCAAACCAATTCGCAAAGGAATCAAAGTGGGACTGCATCCCCACTGAGGACACATATCTATAGTCAGCAAAAAGAAGTTCATCACTTACGTCGGGGTTTATCTGAACTAGCTGACATTCCTTGCAGGACCTCAACTCCATTGGAATTAGGAATCTTTCTTCTGATTTTCCTGGGAGTGGAAAATAGCCTGCCAGAGGAACATTTCCAAAATCGTAAATTCGATCAAATTCGTTATTACTGCATGCTGGACACAGGTTGATTTCTTGGAAAGGACTGCCTTGCTTTTCTTTTGACAAGCTCTGGTCTCTCATTTTCTAACTATATCAATTGCCCAGATTGAAACTCAGAAATGATTGCCTTATGTGCCTGCGTATCCTACATTTCACTCATGAATACTTGCATTCTACTGGGAACCGTCTGCAATGTTTCGAAAAAGATTGAGTCTGATCTCGAAATTGTCCTGAAATCTCTCTCTTATTTTGATTCTGTGAAAGTTTTTCTTGTTGAATCAGACTCGTCAGACTCAACAATTGAAGTCTTAGACTCAATTAAATCAAAAAATTCAAATTTTAATTACAGATCTTTGGGCCATCTTAGAAACGATTTTCCAGATCGAATCGAACGTATTCGGTTTAGTCGCAATGAGTACATTCAATTCATTCGTTCCTTGAATGCAAATGAGATGCCAAATTACGTGATTATCGCTGACCTCGACGGAATGAATGGGAAATTGACGGAGAAAGCAATACAAAGTTGCTTCGCGAGATCCGACTGGGATGCAGTGTTTTCGAATCAACGTGGTGGGTATTACGACATATTGGCCTTAAGGCACGATATTTGGCAGCCAATTGATTACAACGTAGAGCTAGCGTGGTATCGAAGCTTAGTGACTCCTAAGAGACCAAACTATCTTGGTTTCTATGAATCACTCAGGTTGCGACTTGATTATGATCGGGCAAGGTACTTGGCTATTTATCGCAAAATGCTACGGTTAGAGATTACTCAACCTTGGATTGAGGTTAATTCTGCGTTTGGTGGCATTGGAATCTACAAGCCAGAAGTTTTTTTAAAGTATGACTATTCTTCAGATTTTGAATCTGGTGGCGGAAGCAGCGAGCATGTTTCCCTCCATTCTAAGATGCGGAGAGATGGTCTTAAGCTATTTATAAACCCTTCATTCATCAACGGGGGTTGGAATACGTATAACATCAATAGGTTCTTGTTGATTAGGCAGGCCAGACAGCTCATGTGGAACTCAAAATCTATGTCAAGGGCACTGGGTTTTATGCGTAAATTATTCCAAAAAAGTTAAAGTCCGGCGAAGTTCGGCTACCAATTGGGGGTTTTCTCGTAGTTGGTTCTCAATAAAGTAGTCGATTGAGTTCTTAACCGATTTTTTGGGAGTAAGATTTCTCCAAATTCTTCTAGGCCATTCAGGAATTCTATTTCTCAACTTCGAATTGGAGTCCGACTCTCTAATCTCTAAGATTTTCCGCTTCTCATTTAATTCTTCCACCACGCGAATAATTTGCTTTTTCGAATCTGCTTCCGTTGTAAGAAGAGACAACAAATCAATCCATTTCTTTCTTTCCTCTACGTACTTTTCTGATCCCCACCACTCATGAAAATATAGTTTTCTATTCCAATCTTTGTGTTCAACCTGGTGGTTAATCCAATTTCGTACCCAATATAGATCATTTAAATAAACTGATTTTCCTAATCCATTTACCACTATTTCTCCTGTTACTTCAAAGATGTAAGGTGTTGATATTTTTGATAGACCAGAAAAAGTCTGAAGCAGAAGAGTCATTACCTCTGTCTGCATGAGGCGGTACATCGCACCCGTACGATATTCACGTTGACCGAAGGAGTGGCTTTCTAATCTTTCATAAAATGAATTGTGTAGATTGGAATAGTCGACCATATTTTGGTAGGTTAAGGTCGCAGTGAAAGTGCTGCCATACTTTCCTACTCCAAGGGTCGCTCCCCCCACACTCGAGATCTCCGGGTGTTGTTCCAAATAGTTACCCATCGTGCTCAGGCCACTAGGGATAAGTAGCTCATCATCTGCGCAAAAAACTGCATACTTCGTATTAATCTCAGGTATAGCTCTTGCGCACCTGTTTGCAAAATCTTGTTCTAAAATAATGTAGCGAATATTTGAGGCCAGAGAACTTTGGGAAATTGGCATCTTTGTATTGTGAAGAATTACAACCTTGAGGTTGGTCTGGTTCCAGTACAGAATTGAACGTGACAATTCGTGCTCTCTCCCACGGGAGAGAATGACAACAGTTATGTCCTCGAGTGAGAAGATGGTAAATCCTCCTGTTTTGAGCAAATGATCGCTAGGTGAGCCCACTATAATGGAGTTTGTTGACGAGCAGAGTTTCGGAGTGTAAATGTTTAGTAACAGCACCTTCTTAATAACAGGAGGAACTGGTTCATTTGGTAACACCTTGGTATCTCATTTACTCAAAACGGATATATCCGAGATTCGTATTTTTAGCCGTGACGAGTCAAAACAGCATTACATGAAACAATCAATCCAAGATAAGCGTGTGCGTTTCTTTCTTGGGGATGTTAGGAATTTTGATTCAGTTTCGCACGCAGTGCAAGGAGCTGACTATGTTTTTCATGCAGCGGCACTTAAGCATGTCCCCGCAGGTGAACTTTTCCCATGGGAATTCACCCAGACAAACATTGGTGGAAGCCATAATCTTTTAAGAGCTATTGAGAGCTCATCTGTACAACGTGCTGTCTTTCTGAGTACCGATAAGGCTGTCTACCCAGTAAATGCAATGGGAATGACTAAAGCCATGATGGAAAAGTTGGTTCGATCATCGAACTATTCCACATCCTCTGTAAATCTCATTACTCGCTATGGAAATGTCATTGGGTCAAGAGGATCCGTGATTCCTCAATTCATTTCATCACTCCAAAAATTTGGAAAGGTTCAAGTTACCAACCTTGAGATGACACGCTTTATGATGTCACTTGAGGATTCTGTTTCGCTAGTTTTGTTCGCGCTTGAAAATGGCAAATCAGGCGATCTTTTTGTCCAAAAAGCTCCTGGTGCTTCTGTTGAGAACATAGTGGGGGCCTTAGCCCTGCTCCTCAAAATTAAGGACCCTCAAATTGAAATTGTTGGGGTAAGACCAGGAGAGAAAATTCACGAAACTTTGCTGACAGCCGAAGAAAAATTCAGAAGCTTTGAACATGACAATTTCTTTCAAGTCTCAAATGTGGGAAACCATGACTCGAATAAATCAAATATGCAGAACCTCACCGCTAATGAGTATTCATCAAATACTACAGTTCAGCTCTCTTCTGAGGAGCTTGCAGAATTGTTATCTGGGATTCCACTTATTCAAGATTTGATTGGGTAGAGGTCAAAAAATTCGGAAGAAACGTGTGCTTCTTCTTGGAGCAAATGGGATGCTCGGTTCTGAGATTTCATCCAAGTTCTCCCGATTGGAGGATATTGAAATTCTGACATGTCTTCGGGGTCAGCTTGAGATCGATAACTTTGGAAGATATAGAAGAAATTTCGACAAACTAGTCACTGAACTTAAGCCGGACTATGTCATTAATTGTGTTGGAGTCAATAAAATTGACAAGAAACTGAGCGGAATCTTTCAGCAGCTGGTCGTTAATGGGATATTCCCAAGGTATCTTGCGAAGCAGAGTGACCGTTACGGCTATTTCATGATTCAATTTTCGACTGATGGAGTCTTTTTTGGAAAGAAGGGAGGGTACAAAGAAACAACTCGGAAGTTCCCGCGTTCAATTTACTCATTTTCAAAAATCCTCGGCGAAAGATTTTCTGACTCGGTGTTAATCATTCGCTGCTCCATTGTAGGCAGGTCGCCAATTGGTCAGAACTCGCTTTCTTTATTTTCGTGGCTTCAAAATGTTAAGTCTAATTCTTCAGTGAATGGTTACACCAATCATAGATGGAATGGTGTCACGACAGATTATCTAGCTAGACTGGTTGTAGGTCTTGTTCAGAGTGAGTATCGAAAAGGTGGCGTCCAACATTTCATTCCTTCCGATAATGTAAGTAAAGCTGAGCTGTTAGGGTTATTCAAGGATGTCCTGAGGCGCCCGGATATATTAATTAATCCCACGCGTGCGAGAAGGAATATAACTAGAGTTTTGAAAACGCATTATCCAGAGAAAAATTTATATTTTTGGAACCTGGCTGGCTTGGAACAAGTGCCATCTATTTCTGAATTAGTTCAAGGGTCATTTTCCCAATAATTACTTATTCATTCTTCCCACGACTCTGTCAATATGATTTGAGATAGAGATTACTGGTAATAACCTCTCTACCTCAGCTTTCAACTCTATCTCTGTGAGGTTACACAGGCGGCTGACAAGGGATTCCAGGTCCGCCTCGTCACTCCAGTCGTTCGTTGAAATCATCACCGAACTCTCTAGTTCAGGCCATGATTGAAAGCCCTCTGGGGAAATAACACTTGGAATTCCCACTGCTAAGAGTTCTAAAACATTCATTCCTATTGATTGAGGGTAAGCGACACCCTGTCCGTAGTTTGTGGGATAGAGATGGACCGATCCTCGTGGAAGTTCAAGATTGGACACACCACTTTCATAAACTACGTGATTTAGCTCATCAATAAAAAGGTTTTCGTTGAAAATCTCGGGTCTTCCATTTTTTGTAGTCAGAATCAACGAGTGGACACAGTTGTTAACAAATTTCTTTGTGAATTCTGAATAAACAGAAAAGCCTTTCCAGGCGGTAATTCGAGACATAAAGATGATATGGGGTACAGAGAACTCGCATACTTTTGTTTTAGTGTATTCAGTATTCAGTATTCGAGGTACATGTACACCCATTCGGTCAAAGTGTATTTTTTTCCAGTACAGGATT
>Ga0007787_10000223_pt1 | contig 17382 bp, 22 predicted proteins | sample LauGreFa1BDMLBSN_2_FD_59500 | JGI IMG/M metagenome (GOLD analysis project Ga0007787, IMG submission 59500) | Freshwater lake microbial communities from Lake Michigan, USA - Fa13.BD.MLB.SN | ecosystem: Environmental > Aquatic > Freshwater > Lake | place: Lake Michigan, USA | collected 2013-09-23 | reverse complement strand
GACATTATCAATTTAGAGTTTGATATTTTAGGAAAATACTTTGCTAAATATATGCATTACGGTAAATAAAAACTATTATGAGATTTGTAATTATTTAATGCTTGTTTGTTTATTATACCAATTGTAAATTTTAAAATTCGTTATGCTCATTTTAAAAAACAATTGGTTAACCGTGAGAGCTATCGCTCCTGTGCAAATCCGATAGGATTTCAGTGGATGATATTTTTTTACGTTTAGGGTGAAATTTTTTTCGTCCACAGGCGCTCTGCGCACACAGAAATCTGTCGATTTACACGGTTACGTCCTTAGTAAAAAATAACAATGTATTCACCCTATCAGCCGATACGCTCCCTTTGAAGCTCCGCTTCCTGTGGTTAAATGATTTACACAATACACATAAATTACAATTTATAACGATTTTTTAAAAGGTACTAACCACTGTAAATTTTAACAAATTAAAGCTCATATTAATCTTTTATTTAGCATCATTTAATTTACCTAACACATCATTTACAAAATGATCCATTTTAGAAAAAGCAAACCATTTTTTGCCTAAATCTTTTAAAGAAGCACCCAAGTGATAAAGTTCTTGGTTATCAATAATTAAAAAACGATCATGAGAATTAAATAATTGTTTTATTGATATTTCAGGATATTGACTATTATGTTTATCAAGATCTTGAAGTAATTGTTTAGTTATATTTTTAGTGTAAATTGTAGCTGTTGTTTTTTCGTTACGCTTAGTAAGTAATGTTAATACTGTTTCATCAATATAATTATCTATTAAGATAATATCATTAGTGGCTTTTTTTATAATATTGGAAACAAAAATATACGCATCAAATATTTCTCCTTCAAAAAAAATCCCTTGTTTTGGTAAATCATGAGTTTGAATTTGTAAGGATATTTTTTTTACTTCTTGATATAATGATTGGTAGCTGTTTTCAATCTTTTCAAATCTATCATTGATCGCATAACCTTTAAGTAACAAATCTCTTAAAACATTTGTTGCCCAAATACGAAATTGAGTTCCTTGTAGAGATTTAACCCTATATCCAACAGAAATTATTACGTCCAAATTATAAAATTCAATTTTTCTTTCTACTATTCTATCACCCTCATTTTGAACTATCGCAAAATTTGCGACAGTTTGTTTTTTAATTAACTCGCCTTCAGTAAAAATATTATTAATATGCTTACCCACAGTTTTAACATCTCTACCAAACAAATCTGCTAATTGATTTCTATTTAACCAAACTGTATTTTCTTTAACACGAACTTCAATGTGTAGAGGGAGTTCTGTTGAATGATATAAAATAATTTCATTTTTAATTTCCATTAATTTAAATTTTAAATCAACAAATATAATTTAAAATTTTAATATTAAATTGTAATTGTTGTTTTAAATAAAATTATCTAAAAAGAAAGTTCACTTCAGGGGTTTTATGGATATGTTATCCACGAATCAGCAGTTAGTACTTCATACCGATAAGAGATTAAAATAAGCTTTTAATACGTGAACCTCTTAAAAACTTTTTAATCTAAAAATCGGCTTTACCATTGTAAATTTTAAAATTAGTTATGCTAATTTTAAAATACAATTGGTTAACTGTGGGGGCTATCGCTCCTGTGTGAATCCTACAGGATTTCCGTGGACGATATTTTTTACGTATAGTTCGTTTTTTTTATCCACAGGCACTGTTGCGCACACATAAATCTGTCGATTTACACGGTTACGTTCTTTGTATTTATATAATTATTATTAAATTAAAAACAAAGGATTTTAAGTAATTTATTTATGTTTTCGGGGAGAATAAACAGGAGATTTATCTTTTAAAATATGGTAATCAAAATTAAAATCGAATAATTGTTTTATATCTATATTTAGCGCACTAGCAATTTTGGCATACGTTAAAATTTGCGGATTAGATTTACCATTTTCAATCACCGATAAATTGGGCGGTTCCATACCAATACTGTAAGCTAAATCTTTTAAAGAAATATTTTTGTCATTACGAATTTGTTTAATCCGTAAGCCAATATTCTTTAATAAATCTAAATCGGTATTTGTATTCATTAACCATAAAATTCCAATTTATTTAACTAAGTTTGTTTATGTATATACATAATGTTTATTTTTTCTGATTTATATGAATCAATTTTAACAAAATCAACATCATTTATCTATAGTTTAAAAATATTTTAAATTTTTTATATAAAATATTCTTATGTATATACATAATTTTATATATTTGAAATCCTCTTATAAATAGACATATTGGGCTTAAAGATATATGAGTTTTAATGAAAGAAGAATTTTTAATAAAGAATAATTTGGGGCTATTTAAATTATGGAAATAATACCGAATAAATATTAAATTAAGCTTTTAATTTCTTAAACTCTTAAAAGCTTTTTAATCTAAATTTTCGGTATTAACCATTGTAAATTTTAAAATTTGTTAGGATCATTTTAAAATACAATTGGTATAACAATTAAAATTGATCGTAAAACTGGTGATAAAACTTATAAAGGTAAATTTTCATAGACGGTAGTGTTATAGCAAATTTTACTATAGATAATGAAGAATTACTTAAACTACATGATAATAATAAAATTTTAAATGATACCTCAGAGGGAGTTGTAACTATAAATATAAGTATAGGTCATTTTAAAAAGAAACCAAAAGAATGAGTATGTTATTAAAAAAAAATTGGAGCCGATACCAATTAAACGGAGAGGAAGTCGAAAATCTAATAGAGTAGGCAAATATTTAAATTTTATTTACTATGAAAAAAGTAATTTTAAAAACGGTTGAGTTCCTTACAGGAGCTAAAGTACACGCTAGCCATAAGGCTATTAAAGGTGTAAAAAGTGGTGGAATTAGGGATTACAATGGTGTAGATTGGAAAAAACATCAGGATGCACCTCATTAGTAATTAGATGAAAAAAGTAAATCGTTTAATTTTCTAAAAAGATGGGGAGGAGAAAATCTCCCCATCTTGCTTTTAAATATAAAAACTCCATACATATGAAAAAAACTGTTAAAGTTAAAGTAACGTGTCCAAATCAAGAAGTACAAATTATAGATGTTACGGTGGTAGGTGAGTATAACCCAGTCTCTGTAATTGAAGAAGTTAAGCGCAATCACCCTGGATGTAGGGTAGAAATAGAGACTCATCAGTAGTTTAATTTCTATAAAATATAAGCCGTAAGTACTTAACATTAATTTAATATTCAGTAAATGTCAAAAAAAAACTTGCCAAATAAATATGAAGTTGTTTAAGTTTGTCATACAGAGTAATAATTATTTATACTACTTTGAGCCTATTTTAGGGGCATTGTTGCGTAAAAGTAGTGAAAATCAAAAGCCAAAAACAACCAAGCATGAAGTCAAAAAAGTTAAAACTTGCTTGGCTTGCTGTACTAATCCATATTTACTTGAAAAAACATCAGTGCAATTACACCCATTAAATAGTTGTTTTTTTTTGATATGGTATGTTAAATCTTTGGTTTGGTTGTGTAAATATTCTTTCCTAATGGGTAGAATCTGGTCAAGATTAGGTTTTGGCTATTTTGCTACTTCAGAAGAAGCTATTCAATTTTTCAGAAAATGTTTTTCAGGATCAATACAAAATAACTTATGCTATCCCAGAACTTTATTTGCTGCAAGTATGTCTAAGAAATTCAAAGAAAATGGAGTGATTTTTATAGGTGTATTTTTACCATCCAACACTATGCACGCTTGGATAATAGAAGACGGAAAAATAGTAGACCCTTATGATGGTATTTGGCTAAACTTTCAACCTGTAGCAGCACTATATTATGAATAATGAACTATTCAATATAATAAAAGAACCACATATTAACTTCATACAATTAAATGATGGTACTACATTGCAAAATATTTGGCATTTATTAAAAGCTGGTTTATGGAGAAATGCAAGTGTTGAGAATTTTGAATTTAATAATTTAAAAGGTGTCCTAAAAAGAAACGAATGGAAATCGGTATTTCAGGGGGTAACCCCTATGTATCCGGGTATGATTTGGGATAGTACTCTGAGAAAAACCAAAGAAAATATATTTACACCCAAGTTGTTTGAAGTAAATTGGGAAACAGTTGTGCAAACCGCAAAGCTTTTTTTTAAGCAATTTGAAGGTAAAAAAATAGGTGTACAACTAAGTGGAGGTTTGGATTCAAGTATTATAATTGGCTTATTAAATTATCTTAAAATTCCATTTTGGCTGGTAGGCATGACTACAAACAGGTATGAATTTAGAACCGAAAAACATATACAAGAATTATTAAAACCCCTTGCTATAGATACGATCCTTATTGATTATGATGAGCATTTACCATTAAGCAACCTCTTAAATGTACCTGCTCATCAGCACCCTGAAATCTTATCGATTAACTACAATTCGGAAAATGCAATGGCATTAGCATGCAAAAAATTAGGTATAGAAGTGCTATTAACGGGCGATGGCGGTGATAATTTATTTGCTGAAGAATTACCTGAAAACCCAAATGAGTGCCCTTGGTTGCCTCAAGTGTTTAACGATCCATGGCCTGCTGACTTAATATATGATCCGCAAGGTGTCCAATTAGTACCGTTTTTTGCAGATGAGGGTTTTATGAATTGTATTTATAATTTAAGACGTGGAAAACCTGAGGATAACTCTAAATGGTGGGCAAGGAAATATTTTGAGCGTGTTTTACCAAAAGAATTGGTAAATTATAATTACTGCGCAGATTTTTGGGGTTTATATATATCTGGTTTGCAAAATGCTATCCCAACTATTCAACAATTATTTAAACAAGCTCTTGAGTTAATAAATGATAAAGCTTTTTCGGATAAAGAATTTGAAAGGCTAATAAACCAAGATTTGTTAAATGCTAAAAAAGAAATGTATCAAGTAATTGAAGCACGCACAGCTTTTGCTGTTTGGCTAAATGGTTTAAAAAAAGTGGAAGGAGTGTTATGAGGATTTTAGTAAATGAGGCAGAGTTCGATTTTAAAGCTAACAATAAAGAAATAAATAAGAGAAATGGTATAGATTCTAATACTTCAGTTAATGATGTAAAAGCACATTTTTTTGAAACACTTGAAGAAATTGGGACAATCATTAAAATAAGCAACAATATACAAATTCGTGAGTTGCAAAATTTATGCAATCAGGTAGATGTAATATTTGCAAGTTTCCATGAAGAACCACCATTAGGGGTTTCTTGTAGGTTATTAAAACATACAAAAGGTTCTTTAATGTTAACGGGTGGTTTTCTAAATAGATGGACATTTATGAAAACTACCATGAATATTGTAACTAGTCATCAGCAAGCAATACAACTTACTAAAGGATTGGGTAAAAGCGCTCCCTTAATTTCTACTTTTATTTCAAGAATGAATACTAAGGATTTTTACCTTCCTACAGCATTGGAAAAGATAAAAGCCAGGCATAATTTTGATTTAAGAGATGAAACTTTTCATTTAATTTTTGGTGGACGATTCATCTCAAACAAAGGGATTGCACAAATAGTGAGAGCCTTGAATTTATGGCCTCAGAAAAATATTAGACTTACTTTGGTGGGTAATTTTGAACAAGATTTTTTTATTTGCCAAAGTAATGCCACCCATGCTACTTTTCCTAATTTTTTTGAAAGAGAAATTTTATCTGGAAATAAAAGTGTGGATATAGTTTGCTTACCTTCAATGAAGCACCATGAACTTCGTAATTTATTTTGGTCGGCAGATTGTTTTGTGTTTCCTTCATTTCATGAAGATGAAGCTATTGGAACCACACCAAGACTAGCAATGCTTTGTGGAGTTCCTGTAATAGCTACAGATTTTTCAGGATTTGGTCAACTTAAAGAAACAAACACAAGTTTACTTAAAACTTATGCAACATTAGGTGGTGTTCGATTTAGTTTATATCAACTTTTGAAAGAAATAATTGAAATTAGAAACTGGTCAAAGGAAGAGAAAAGCAATAATACCAAATTTAATTCAGGTTGGTTATTAGAATTTAGTAACACGGAAAAATCTAAAAACGAATTAAAAATAGCAATAGAACAATTACTAAAGATACCGGTAGGTGGAGCGCCAGAAGGAGGTTGGAGGTCAAGAGCAAGATTTGATAAATGGATAAATGGTGCGCCTAAAATATTTAAAAGTGCGGCATTGAAAGTAAAAGAAATACTACCTGAGGGATTGTTTGTTGACGGAACTGGTTATGTAAATAACGGTTGGTATTCTGAGCCGCATTTTTTAAAGGCAATACAATCAATTCATACAACTTGTCCCGATGTTCCAAAAGCAAGAATAAATAATACATACAGAGGTTTTTGGAGGCTTTCTTTACTTGAACGCGAGAATGCCGTAATAGAATTTGGTTTTCCGGGTCCAAGAATTTTCAGACTTAAAGAAACAGAGTTTGAATTATTAAAATCTTGTAATTCATTTTTGGCAGCAAACGATATCTTGTTTCAGCCAAAAGAACGCAACCAATTAATGGTTATACAAAAATTATTAGAATTAGGATACATAGTCCCTGATAAATACTAGAACAAATAGTAAGAATATAATTGTAAAAGTTATAACATGAATAGGAATATATTTCAAATTGTTTATGCTAAGGACAGAGAAAGTCCTTATGAAGTTAATTTGTATTTTAGAGAAGAAGCAAAAGCAATGCAAGATGCAGGTATTTTAGTGGGTATCAAACCAATGGCTGAGGCCACTAAATTAATGTATAGGGGTACTTCAATTAGCCAAGTAGAAAATTACCCTGAAGACGAACGTTATATTAATAAAGCAAATAATTGTATTGACTATTTGTACCTGTCGAAATATTATCCGCACATAAAAGAACTATCCATTGAAACATTCTTTTCGGATGATTTAAACGAAATTGTTAAAGGGGAATTAAATAAACGAGGATGGAAGAAATGTTTTATTAAAAAGGATATTACAGCACTTGAACACTTTGAAGAAGGTAAGTCAGTTTGGCCACAGACTTCTTTTGAAGAAATGTTGCGATTGTATGATGAATACCCTTTTGAAGGTAAGTACTGCATCAGAAAATATGTGGATAGTCAAAAAATCATTAGAGAAGAAGAACGCTACTGGGTTTTAAATGGCAATATTTACCATCGTCACAATAAAATACCAGAAGTGGTAAAGGAAGCAGCTAAGCGTCTAAATAAATTAGGCAGTAAGTATTACACCATAGATGCTACACCGGAGTTTGTGGTAGAGGTAAATCCTGGCGAGTCATCAGACCGCCATGCGGTTAATTCAGCTGAGCTTTTTGCAAGCTGGATTAAAAAAGAGTTCGTGGATGGCAAATAAATTTATTGTTTTTGGTGATATACATGGTTGTTATAAAGCGTTAGAAACAGCTATTGAAATAGCTAAAGAAGAACAGGCTATTGCAGTATTTTTAGGAGATTATGTGGATAGGGGTCCAAATAGTTTAAAAACGCTCGAAATACTTATTAAAGCAAAAAAAGATAATCCTGATTGGATTTTTTTGAGAGGAAACCATGACCAAATGCTTTTAGATTTAATAAATAGAGAGATAAATGAAGATACCGAATTTGAGGTGTATGCAGGTAAAACTTCAAATCTTGAAACTTCTAAAGTGTATAATCAATATAAAAAATTATCGATTGAAAAAAAGGACGAGATAAATATTTTTTTAATAAGCACAAAATTTTACCACGAAACTAACAATTGGATTTTTGTTCACGCCCCATTAATAAACAATGGTATTTTATTAAAAAATAAAACTACACAAGAACTAATTTGGAATTATAATTTAACACCTACTTGGGAAGGTAAATTATTTATACATGGGCACTTAACAACTACTAAAATCCAAAAAAATAACAACGGTATTAATATTAATACTAACTGTGGTTATGGAGGATTTTTAACTGGATTAGTTGTTGAGGATAAACAATTAATTTTTGGAGATATTGATTTAACAAAAAAACTAAGGTACTACAGTATTTTAGAAAATGGATTAAAATTAAATTAATATACTTCTAAATTTTTAAAAGATGATTTCTTGATTTTTAAAAAAGTATGGATTTAAATATTAAAGGTATAATTCATTTAGATTTTAGAAAATTTAAAACTATTGAGGAATTAATAGATTTTCTTAGCGTAGGTGATAATTTTGATAATTTAGCAAAAATACAATTTAATGAAACTACTAATATTATTAGTTATCGTGAGGTTTTTAAACAGTGGGATGAGATTTGGATATTAAGTGGATATTTAGTTGCTAGAAGAAAAAAGGGGTCGGATCAAATAATGATAAATCCAGATCTTTCTAGATTCATAATAGAAAAATCATTTAACTATGTATATGAACATAATAGAGAACAAAAAAAAGATTTTATTTCCAATCTAAGCGTAGATGATATTTTAGATAAAATCAATCAAATTGGATTTGAAAATTTAACCGATGAAGAAAAAAAGTTTTTAAAAGATAATACTTAAAATTTTAAATTTATAAAATAATATGGTGCATGATAGTTTATATGATTTGTATGTTTTATCCGAGGATAAAACTAAATTATTATGTCAGATAAATATTATACAATTTGATAATTCATATGAATATACTTTATTTCCTTTGCCCTTAGAAATAAAGGCAAAGATTGATGATGTGCTTTTAGAAGAGTTTGATGAAACTTTTAATACTGAGGGTGCAAATATTGATTTTGCTGTTGCTATGCAATTTTGTTTTAAATTAGAAAAAGTTGTTATTGAAGTTTTAAAAAAATACCCACATTGGCATTTACCTAATTATTTGGTTTCTTATTGTAATGTGGATTTTGAAATTTTTGATGATTGGGTTTATTATTCATTAAATAAAGATTATATCAAGCAAATTATTAAGCCTAATTATTTTTATTTAAGTGATAGTATATTAAAAACTGATATTGACGCTTTATTTTTAGTGAACTTGGTAAGGTATGGTAATAAAAAAGAATTCAAAAAGCATTTAAAAATTAAAAAAATAAAAGAAAAAACAATTTTACCTTTAATAACTGACGATTTTGCTCCTAAATATTTTGAGAATAATTATTTAGAGGATTTAGAATTGTATAGTATAAGTTTAAAGGGAAAGGAAATAGATCCTGAAAATTTAATAAATAAAAACTTGTTTGTTATTGCTTTAGATGAATTAAAAGAATTAAAATTATTTTTTATTAATATTATTAATAATGATGAGGCTGAGTTAATAAAGGAAATAATTGCAGATTTTGCACAATCTTTTGGACGTCTTATAGATAGAAGGTATTAAGTAGGTAAATTTAGTTTTTTAATTATATATTTTAATAATTATGCAACTGTTATATATTTTATTGTTTTTTTCTGCAGTATTAAATGCACAAATTGGTGAGGTAAATCATGAAAATAATTGTGCTAAAATTTACAATACTAATGGCAGTTATAGTGGGAATTATATCAACTTGAGTTCTGATGCTGTGATCTCAGGATTTAACTCGGATTATATTGTAATAACCGAGGGTAATTGTGCTAAAATTTATAATTCTAAAGGCAGTTACACTGGTAATTATATCAATTTAAATTCGGGAAGTTATGTAAAAAATGTTACCCCTAGTAATATTTTAATTAAAGTGGGGAATACAACAAAATATTACAATTTTTTAGGACAATATACTGGGAATTATACTAATAATTAAAACTATTATTTATAAATACTATGATAAAAACATACACTTTTGAAGAATTAGTTAATAGAGTACAGGAATTATATACTGAAAAGTATTTAACATGTTTGATGGATATGTTAGAAGAAGACTTTAAGGGTGTTGAATCAATAAGTGTATTTGAAGAAGATAATAAAATTCTTTCTATTATTACTGGTATTCACCCTCAATGTAATTTTGATAATGAGCTATTAATTTATGATGTTCTTGAAATTATTTATGATTTTGATAGTTTTCGTTTTTTTAATGGTTGTTTGATTGCTAAAGATGGCGAAGTTTTATTAAATGAACTTGAATATGCTAGTTTTTTACAAAATGATGTTGTTGTATATATGTTTTTAGGTGAAGATTATTATTGTTACAGCAAGTATGTAAATAATGAATTGATGGGTTTTCATTCGGATTTTCAATCAGAAATAATTGAAAGTGGAGAAGAATATGAAATGCTAGAAAATGAAAATAGCAATTTATTTAACCAAATTAATAATGCGGAAGAAGCAATTGATTGGGTGAAAGAAAATCATAGTAATTATTTAAAACTACCAAAAAAATTTCAATTAAATGAGGATGTTGCAGTTATTTTTATGGATAAATTTAATTTAGGCTTTTATTTTTTGAATTCAGAATTATTGAAATCAGAAGTTATTGCTGATTACCAAATTATTCAAAAAGGAAATTATAGTAGTTATGCGTATTTTAATGATTCTATAAAATCCCAAAAAAAATATTACGAACTTGCTATTAAAGATTCTTTGAACATGATATTTGTTCCTGCTGAAACACAAAATCAAATAGAATTTGCATATACTGTTATTAATATAAGTCCAAATCGTTTATCTTCTCTAATGAAAATTTGGAGAGATAATGAAGAGATTGTAAAGTATTGTTTACAAAAGGATGGTTTAACTTTATATTATGCTTCTGATAGATTAAAAAGAAACGAAGAAATTATTAATATTGCTGTTAATCAAAATCCTGAAGCTAGAAAATATGATTTACGTATTGATGGAAATGAAAATAATAAACCATATGATGAAAATGATGATCTTCCATTTTAATATTTTTTACTTTTATAAAAAACTAAAACATGGCAATACATATTTATACGGGTAGGTACAATAACTCTAGTGATATAATTTATACATGGGACGGTTCCCATATTTACAAGGGTAGATATACTAATAGCAGCGATATTATTTATACTTTTGATGGTAAGCATATTTATCAAGGTAGATACAATAATAGTAGCGATATTTTATACACTTGGGATGGAAATCATTTGTATAAAGGGCGTTATACTAATAGTAGTGATATTTTATATACTTTAGATGGCAAACATATTTACCAAGGTAGATACAATAACAGTAGCGATATAATCTACACTTTTGATGGTAAACATTTGTACAGAGGTAGGTATGATAACTCCAGCGATATTATTATGACCTACGATGGTAGATTTCCGGAATGCTTTTTTGTAGTGTTTTAAAATACAGTGTATAAACACGATATAAGTTCCCATGGTAAAAAATTACATAGTACAAGTAAAAAATAATTAACCACAGGAGTTGGCGTTCGAGGGGGAAATTTCACTTCAGAGGGTTTAGGGAGAAAGTTTAGCCACGGATTACACGAATGAACGAATGGCTTTGCGATTATATTTTGCGTACACAGTCGCAGTTGCGCACACTTTTTAAAAACGTTTAAATTTTAAAAATAATTTATTCTTTAAATTTTTTTCTAAACTCAATTTTTTCTGCCTCTCGTTCTAGCAACAATTGTGCGATAATTTGTCCAGCAGTTTTATTTTGTGGATTTTGGGCTAAAGCTAATCTAACTTTTTGTTCGGATACATCTATTCTGTATAAAATACTAACTAAATGATTAAAATTATTCAAAACTAAATCGTTTAAATAAGAAGCTAAACGCTCTAATTTCTCAGTATCCGATTCCCCCTTTATCTCCTCTTGCAAATGTAATTTATTTACAATTAGTGTAATTGCGTTTTCCATTTGTTTAGTTATTCCTTATTTATGGTAGTTCAATGTTTTAATAACATAAATATAATTCACAAAGAGCGTCCCTAAATAATTAAAATACTATTTAAAATAAATCTATATTTTTAAAACTCGAATATTTTTTTGAGCTTGATTTGTATCTGTAACTTGAATAAAATATAATCCTGATTTTAAGTGCTGAATGTTTAAGGTAATGTTTTGAGTTTCTGAAAAGTTTTGATGATCAACCAAAATACCTTTTGTATCATAAATTTTTATATTTACAAGCGCACTTAAATGTCCTAAATTTATCTGAATTTTATCATTTGCAGGATTAGGGTATATCAAGGGTTCTTTCTCATTATAATCAATTTGTTTTAATGAATTAGAAATTTCTCCTGTATTTAATCTTAATATATTATTGCGCCCCATATATTTAAAGTCTCCATAACAAAGTAATTTTTCGTTTGGCAAAACCAAAAACTTTGGAGTATTAGTAATATCTATTAAATTATAGTAATTGTTATCTGTATTGCCTAAAGAGTCTAATCGATAGGAAAAGCGATTTATTGTATAGCCATCACCATTATAATATAGCTCATTTTTCTTTTTATCTAATGCAAGATTATAAATATTACAGACTATACAATCAATACCTTTATAAGTTATATCTACTTCTCCATTAGGATTTAATCTTTTTATTTCTCCATAAGAATTAGGGAAACCCTCTGATAATCTATGACTTCCATAATAAATTTTACCCAAAGAATCCACAATAAACTTTTCAGCATTATGACCAAATCCATATTTATCATAGGACATAAATATGCTATCAATAGTTCCATCACGATGATATAGAGATAATTGTGGCGAACCCCCACCTAATTGAAGTGGAAAATGAGAAATAAGTATATTGTTTTCATGATTAAACCCTACTTGAATAACATCTGTTTGATTAATTTCATTAGCAAAACTTCGATGATAAAATTTCATTTTAAATAAAGTATCTACTTTTCCGTTTTTATCAATTAAATGGGGTAATAATTGTTGAAAATCATTCAAGTTTGGATGCTTTATAATATTTTTTAAACTTATTATAGCCTCTCCTTTTAGATTAAACTCGATAACAAAATTTTTATCAATACTTTCAATATAATTGGATTCATAATCTTGATCCAAAGTTCCATCAGAATTTAAGCGGGCAATGTTGTTTCTATTTTTATTATTTATTTTTTTAAACTTCCCGGCAATCATAATTTTACCATTTGAAATGATTTTAATTGATTCAACATTATTGTCAATATCTAAACCTTTTGCAAAATTCGTGTCTAATGATCCATCCTTATGTAAACGAGCAATATATTTAACAGGAATTCCATTGTAAGAAGTAAAATTTCCTCCTATAACTATTTTACTATCTAATTGATTATCTGCAGATAAAACGGAACTATTAGCTCCATTTAATCCTGGGATTTCAATACCATAAGTGTTAAAGTCTTCATCAATTTTTCCTGGTTGAGCATGTATAAACAAGGTGAGGAAAAAATACAAATGTAAAAGACTAGTTTTAAGATTCATTTTTAAAGATTTAGGTTAAGGCAGTAAAGTTTAATGAATAATTTATTGAATTTAAATATTTTAGTTTAAATAAAATAGAAAATCAATACAATTTATTTTTTAGTGTGGAAAATATAAAACTATTTATAATTGTAGTTTTTATAAATTAGTTTAATTTTTAATAATCAGGGTGTTTAGCTTAATTCTTATATCGAACTCACGTTAATAATGTAAAATTTCTTGAAACAAAATAACTTAAAAACAATCATTAGAAGAGTCACAAGGTTCCAATCTTACATCCAAAATGTTTTCTTTATCTATGTCTATATCACCGGTTTTGCTGTGAATAACCTTAGATTTATAACCTTGTTTTTTTACTACAACTGTAGCTGATTTACAATTAGCAACAAGCACCATCTCAAAGTATCCGTTTTCATTAGTATAAACCACTTTTTCGCCAGTTCTATCGGCTCCATTCCAATTAAAACTACCTTCTTGGCAATACAATTCAACCTCTGCTTCCTCAATTGAATTATCAGAAATGGAATCAAATACTCTGCCTGAAACTTTAACAGTTTCTTCCTTTTTACAACTAAAAGCAAATAATAAAATGGCAATAAATATAAAATTTTTCATAAATAAGATTGTTGGTTTGAAATTATAATTTTTTTAAATATGCGTTTTAGATTTATTTTATATTCAGATTTTTAATCATCTATTCCAGATTTTTGTTTCTTTATTTAACTCAATCAAATGTAGAGATAATTCTTAATTTTTTTTGTTGTAAACTGGTAATTTCTGCTATTTTATTTCTTTTTTATTGCCACTTGTTTACAATCACATTTAAAATATGGTTGTGATTCAAAAATGTAATATTTTAAATTATCCATTGTAAAATAGAGAATAATGGTATCGTTAAACAATTTATTTTCCCTAACAGGAGTAGAATCATCATCACCTGTATGCCAGAGCGCCCAAGTTTTTCCATTTTGATCTATTATCGAATCCGTAAATACTGATGTAAAAACGTATTTATATGTTTTTTTCTTGAAAGCTAAATTTAACATCAAATTTATTGGCAAAGTTTTTAATTAATAAGCTGTCAAAAGGATTTCCATTAGCGTCTTGATAAGCAGAGTAATGTTTAATCTCCATTTCGTAAAGATAGCCGCCAAGTGTGTCATATACCTTATATTTACCAATAAACTTTTCCCATACTTTAGGAGATTCAAATGGAGTAGTAATTGTAAGCTCTTTAGTACATGAAATAATTAGTACAAAAATCAAGAAAATGGGAGTGAAGTATTTCATGGTTTAATCACTGTTTTTCGGATAATTTGTATTGACTTAGGATTGATTCAGTTTAATCTAAATTATTAATAAGTTAAACACTCAGCTGCGCTTTTTCAAAACGGTCGATAATGGCTTGAAAACCTTCAGGGAGTTCTTTTTCAAATCGCATTCGTTCACCAGTTGCTGGGTGAGTTAATTCTAGTGTACGCGCATGTAAGGCTTGTCCGGGAATTAATTCGAAACAATTTTCGATAAAACGTTTGTAATTAGCGGTTGGTAAACCTTTTATAATTTTATCTCCACCATATTCAATATCGTTAAATACAGGATGTTGGATATGTTGCATATGTACACGAATTTGGTGGGTACGGCCGGTTTCTAACTTACATTCCACCAACGAAACATATTGCATATCGCGCAATAATTTATAATGCGTGATGGCATGTTTACCAATTTCGCCCTCGTATTCAAAAACACCCACTTGTTTGCGGTTTTTTAAACTTCGAGCCAAATTAGTTTTAATTGTACCTTGTGGTTCCTTTGGAACGCCCCATACTAAGGCATTGTATCTACGGTCTATCGTACGATCAAAAAATTGTTTAGCCAAATCCAGCATTGCCAACTCCGATTTTGCAATCACCATTACACCACTAGTGTTTTTATCTAAACGATGCACCAAACCTGGGCGATAAGCTAAATCGCATGAGTTAGGTAAATTGGTGAAATGATAAATTAAGCCATTTACCAAAGTACCTGTATAATTTCCATAACCTGGATGAACCACTAAACCAGCAGGTTTATTAATGATTACAAAATGTTCATCTTCGAATAAAATTTCTAAAGGAATATTTTCGGGGTGTAATTCGATATCGCGTGGTGGGTGTGGCATCATAATCGAAACCACATCTAAAGGTTTAACCTTATAATTGGATTTTACAGTAGCTCCATTTACAAAAACCCTTCCGTTAGTAATATTATCCTGTATTTTAGTTCGAGTAGTGTTTTCCAATCGGTCCATCAAAAACTTATCTACACGTACTAATTTTAAACCTTTTTCGGCAGTAAAACTATGATGTTCAAATAACTCGTCGTCGTATTCTTCTTCCATAAAATGTAATTAATCTTCCAATTGCTCCAACTGGGATTCGTCAAAGATAACATTAAAAAACTTTGGAATCTCCATTTTTATTGCATTATTCCAAAACTCTAATTCTAAGTTTAAAGAAGGATAAAGTAAAATGGTTTTATACAAAAAAGGATGATTTTGAGAAATACTACTCCATTTGCTTTTACTTTTTAGGGCTTTAATTTGGATAGCATTTTGAGGGATATGATAGTAAAAATTAGGTTTAACTTTTAAGCCCAATTCCACTAAAATTTTGCCCTGTACAATATTGTTTTTCCCTAATAATTTAGAGGTGTAACTGTTTAATTTTTGATTAAATATTTTGTGCGTTGGAGCATATACTTTTTGTTTACCATTTTGTAGCACCAAAATTTTATCGGCAATACTTAAAGCTTCGTTATAATTGTGCGTAACAAATACAAAACTAATATTTAATTCGTCTCTAACTTTTTTAATAATTCGGATAAATTCGGTTTTCGAAATTTGGTCTAAATGACTAAAAGGCTCGTCCAATAAAATCAAATCAGGCTCCGAAACCAAAGCCATAGCCAAGGCTGTTTTTTGTTTTTGTCCGCCCGAAATCTCCAAAGGTTTTTTCTCCGCAAAATCATTCATTCCACATAAATCAATCAGCTCCTGTGTAAAAGTATATTGGTCGGCTAATTTTAAATGATTGATATGGTGTTTAATATTATGAAAAACCGATAAGCCATTTTGCAAATTAAAATCCTGATAAACCGTTTCGATACCCTCCACACCCGGCACCAAAACATCCTCCGGATTAGGCACCAGTTCGTTGTTAAAATAAATTTCGCCCTTTTGTAAAGGCAACAACCCCTGAATACACTTTAGTAACGTAGTTTTACCACAACCACTTTCGCCAATCACCGCTAAAATTTCGCCCTTTTGTAAGGCAAAATTTATATCCTGTAATATATTTTGTTGTGGATACTTAAAATTAACCGATTGTACTACAAGTAAATTTTTCATTAAAAAACATCCTCATTAAAGTTAATTTGCAAAACTACAAGCTTAAATACAATAATCCCTAAGTTTATATATTTTTAATTGATAATCTTATGAGTTTTTAAATAATTCAAATTATTTTTCCTATATCTTTGGCGTACTAAAAACAATGGATATACAACTCATTTCTTCGCCATTACAGGGATTTACAGATTATAAATTTCGAAATGCTTTTCAAAAATATTTTGGAGGAATTGATACTTTTTATGCGCCTTATATCCGTTTAAACGGGAAATTTGAAATTAAACCGGCTTATCAACGCGATATCGACCCTCAAAATAATACCACCTTAACCGTTATTCCGCAAATTATTACCAACGATGCCGATGAATTTTTATTTGTAGCAAAGTATGTTCAATCTTTAGGTTATAAGGAACTCAATTGGAATTTAGGTTGCCCTTACCCTATGGTAACCAAACGTTGTATGGGTTCGGGTTTGATTAGTGATTGGGAAAAAATTGATTCGATTTTAGATGAAGTACATCGTAAATCGGATATTATTCCTGACTTCCGCGGTTAAAAAAGTTATTTTTTATAATCAATTAAATATCAGTAAATTAAATTATTTTTCTATTATTCAGGGTGTCCCAACATGATTTTTAGTACATTTAAACCATGTTTTTGCGAAAAAAAGTAAATA
>Ga0007787_10000220_pt1 | contig 17509 bp, 31 predicted proteins | sample LauGreFa1BDMLBSN_2_FD_59500 | JGI IMG/M metagenome (GOLD analysis project Ga0007787, IMG submission 59500) | Freshwater lake microbial communities from Lake Michigan, USA - Fa13.BD.MLB.SN | ecosystem: Environmental > Aquatic > Freshwater > Lake | place: Lake Michigan, USA | collected 2013-09-23 | reverse complement strand
AAGTTTGTCCTGGCTGCTAACGGCGGCGGTATTACTTTCCCCGATGGAACTACGCAGGCAACCGCGTTCGCTGGTTCTGTTACCTGGGGTTCTATCAGCGGCAGCCTTTCGAGCCAAAGCGATTTGACCACCGCGCTAGGCCTTAAGGCCAACCTGGTCGCGCCTACCCTTAGCGGCGGCGTTGTTATCAATCGCAACCCTTCGGGGACTACCCTTAAGTTGGTTGATCCTACTTCGATTAATTTCGGAACTGATTTTAATAATACGAGTATTATCATTCGCGCTGGCGATGTTTCGGAATATTGCCGAATGGATAGCCAGGCCTTTAGCCTTTATTCTGGTGCAAATACCGCAGGCTTCTCAATCGGCGGCTTTGTTATCAACGGCGCTGAACCTTACGCGCGCAAGTCAGGCGCTACCTTTACGGGCAGTATATCAGCCAAGGATGGCGTCAGCGTTATTACTAACTCTCAAAGTTCCGCTGGCATTTCCGTAAATGTGGCTAATGCCGACATTGGCTTTTATATATTCGATAATGTTTCTAATGTTAATACTTACATCGCTGGCGGTTTGTTCCTTAACCAATCAGGTAACAATCTGATTGAGCCTTACGCTCGCAAGGATGGCGCTACCTTCACGGGTAAAGTTAATACTGTAGCGCCCACTTCTACCAATGCTGGCATTAACATCGGCAGCATCAATTCGACCGCCAACCTTACCAACTCTGCCGCTGGTGATGTCTGGATCGGGACTTGGCAGATGGCCTATAAGACCGCGAACGGAACGCTGGTTTATGGCGCTGGCACGAATGCAACTAATGTATTCGGTTCGCCGCAGATCATCGACACGACCGCAACTACCCCAGGCCTTCGCGTTACCCAGAAGGGAACGGGCGCGGCCCTGCTAGTCGAAGATCAGACTACCCCAGATACCAGCGCCCTGGTCGTTGACGCTGCTGGTAATGTCGGCATCGGCGTTGCGGTCGGTTATACCGCTACCGATAAGGTCGAAGTTGTCGGCAATCTGAAGGCCGATAACTTTAAGAACGGCAGCGGCCCGACCTATCGCGTTGTTTCTATCGATAGCCACACGGGCGGCAGCGATACGCACGATCTTCTTATTTCGGTCGGCGGTTCTACCTACCGCGTAGGTATGCGCTTCGTCTCTACTCCCTGATTTCCTATGTCCTATATCATTACCTTCCTGATCGGCGCGCTTCTAGGTTTCCTGGGCGGCTTGCTTACCTGGCGAAAGAACGGCGCGCGCCTGGCCGAAGCCGAAGCCAAGGCCCGCGCTGCCGCTGGCCTGCTTAAGAAGTAAAACAATGTTTTACCGCCTGCCGCTGCTGCTAGTTCTGCTGCTGCTGGCAGGCTGTTCTGCCAAGCCAGGCAGCGCGCCGCTGCCCGAACCGCTGCCGCTGGCTAAACCCGATGCCGCCGCTTCGTTCGGCGATAAGCAGGATAAGGCAGATGCTAAGATCGGCGCGGCAGTCCAGGCAGCCCGCGAAGCGAACGCGGCATCTAAGCCCGCCGTAGTCGAATCCGAACTATCCGTAGCAGCAGCGTTCTTACCGCCCGTTCCCGAAGGCGATCTGGCCCTGGCGCGCGCGCGATCGGCAGCCGCTGATCCGAAGGCATACGCTGAAGCGGTCGCGAAAGGTAAGCGCCTGAATGACGAACTGCAGAACCTTTGGGCGAAGATGGAAGCGCAGCAGGCCCAGGCTAAGGCTGATATCGCGGAACTGCGCAGCCAGGTCGAAGGCCATAAAGCCAAGGCCGAAGCCGAACGGAAGGATAAGATCGCGGCGCAGTTGGGCCTGGCTGGCGCTGCGATGCTGGGCGCGGGCGTTCTGCTGCTGGCCTTCGGCGGCTACATCGGCGTTAGCAAACTGAGCGCGGCCCTGGTTATGATCGGCGGCGCTGCGGTCGCGTCCCTCCCCTGGGTTTTCGATAGCGCCTATTTTCCCTGGATTGCTGGCGGCGCGTTCGCCCTGGCGGCCCTGCAGGTTACGATCGCCCTAGCGGCTAAACTCTGGCGCTGGGCCAGGCCGCAACCTAAGCAGCCCGCCGAACCTTTACCGCCTGACGGCCCGACCGAATGAGCGCCGCCGCTGCATCTACTGACGGCCTGGAATCCGTTACTTCCGACCAGGCTATTAAGGCTGGTATTATCGCGGCGGCCCTGGGCGGTTCGGCTATGATCGCGCGCCTGCTGCTGCAAAGCGAACGGGCCAGCCTGGGGTTTATCCTGCGCAGTTCGGTCGCGGCCTGCGTTACCGCCTACTTCGTCAACCTGGCTGCCCGCGATTACATCACTAGCGAAAGCCTGCGCGTTTGCATTTGCGGCATCGCTGGATTCGCCGCGCCTGAAATCCAGAACTACGGCCTTGAGTTCCTGAAGGCTAAGATGCAAGGCAAGGTTAATGAAGCCAAGCGCGGCGCAGCGATAAAGCCAGGCAAGACAGCCAAGCCGAAGAAGCCTAAGAAGAACAATGGCAAACGCTGAACATCAGGCCCATAACCTGCGCCTTGCCGTTATCGGCTGCGTAGTTGTTTCGATGATCTGCGCGCTGACTGTTTACCTAACCGCCGATTTTATCCTGGCTAGTTTCCGTTCAACCGAAGCGCTTGTTATGTTGATCACCGATGCAGGGATTCGCAGCGATGATAAGACCCTGGAACGAAACCTAAGCAGCGCGACCCTGGCGCTGGGAACTTGCCGCGATATCTGCCTGGCTTTGTTCCTGGGCTGCTGCCTGATCGGCGGCGCGATGGTCGTTAAACTAATGGGCTGGGCTGACGGCTCAGGCAAAGACAATGGCTAAAACGAAGAAGCGATTCACGATTAAGGAAACCAACCTGGCTGCCGATCTGGGCCAGGCCGAAGCGCTGGGCGGCAATCGGTTCGTTATCCGCATCGATCGGAAACATCGCGGCGAACGATCGCGGATGAATACGCTGATACACGAAGCGCTGCATATCGGCGATATGGAAATCAGCGAAGCGAAGGTTCGGCATCTAACCGCCGTAGTTGTCGAAGCGCTATGGCGGCAGAACTATCGGCGCGTTCGGGAATAGGCTGGCCTTGCCGCCTGGCTTGGCTTCAGGCTGGGTTTGTATGCCGCGCCCTATGCTTCCCCTTACCCTGGCCCTAAAGGCCGCCAGAAAGGCAAAGCAGCCCGCCCAGGTAGATCGGCTGCAAAGGCTGGTTAGGCTGGTAAAACGGCAGGAAAAGCGGGCGAAATGGCGGGCTGCAAAATAATTTGATTTTCCCGTTGACGGCAGGCCTGGCTGATCTACTGTCCTGATATTCCTAACCCGCAAACCCGAACCGATATGACTACCGCCGCTATCAAATCCAACTTCTTCAAAGCGATCTTCGCCCGCGCCGAAGAAAACGAAACCTGGCTGGCCGCTGGCCTGGACGAAGAAGGCCGCGCCCTGCGCGCCGCCAGGGATGCCGCCAGCCAGGCTAACCTAGATGCCCTTCGGGCTTATCGCAATTCCAGCAGAACCGCCGCAGATCAGGCTATCGCCCGCGCCGCGCTTAAGGCGATGGATGATGCAAATTGGGCCTGGCATAACTACCTGATTCAAACCCAGCCCGCCCGCGCCCACCGCGCCCGCGCCGTCCTGGGCCGCTGGAAAAAGAACATCTAACCCAGCCCAACCGCAACCCGCAACCCTACCCGTTATGACTACCCGCGAAGCCAAGCCCGCCGTTCCTACCAGCCTGAACGATCCTGCCGTTAAGGCGGTTCTGGAAACGCTACTGATGTCCTGGGAACTTATTGATCTGGATATCGCTAACGCTGAATGCCAGGAACGCCTTTGGGAACAGTCCCTTCGCGCGAAGCCTGGCGATGCCGTTGCGATTACCGCCTTCAACTATTGGGCCGATCAGCGCAGCGATGCCCAGGCTTACAAGGCCAGGCTGCGCGGCCTGATCAAAGGCATTCGCTACCTGCGCCCTGATGGATCGTTTCCCCTGGTCGGCTGGCAGCGCGCCGCGAAGGAAGCGAAGCGCATCAACGGCTAAACAAATAGTTTGGCACTAACCCAGGCCTACCTACTTTCATCTTATTCCTAACCCGCAAAACATAACCCGCATATGACTACGCAATCCCAGAAAAAGAAGATCACCGCCAGCGAAGCCCGCGCCTTGGCTGAACGCTACCGCCTAGCGGTTGCCGCGCATCGCAGCGCCGCCGCTGGCATCGCTTACAAGATTAGCCAATCGCCGCAGTTCGGCGCGATCTGCGCCAGCAGCCTGGAAGAATACGAACGCTGCCGCCTTGAACTTCTGGAAGCCGAAGCCGAACTGAACCGCCTGCAGCGCTAACCCTTTCCAACCGCAACCCGCAACCCTACCCGTTATGACTACCGCCGCTAACAACCCGATCGCCCAGGCCGAAGCCAACCTGGCTGCCGCGATCGCTAACTTCCATAAGGCCCAGGCCGAAATGAATGCCGCCTGCGCAGCCTACGGCTTTAAATCCGCTAAGGTAGCGATTGCCGAAGTTGATTATAAGAAATCCGTCAACGCTATGAACGCTGCCAAGCGCCGCCTGACGATCGCGCGCAAGGCCGCCCAGGCCTAACCCTTTCCCACAACCCAACAACCCGAACGCATATGACTATCGACCTAGAAGAAGCCAACGCCGACCGCCTGATCTGCAAAGCCAACCTGGCAACCTGGCGCAAGAATCTTAAGAAGGCTGTCGCGATCTTCCCCTGCCTGGAAGAACACGCGCAGGCTGACTGCCTGGCCCTGATCGGCGAAGCCTACCTTCGCGTTAAGGCCGAAGGCGCGAACTTCAAAGCCGCCCAGGAAGTTTACCGCCAGGCTTTGTTCCTGAGCCGCAACGCTAGGCGCGATGAAGCGCCGACCGAACACGATAGCCCCGCGCGCCTGGAACAAATCAACGAACTGCCTTCTGACGATTACAGCAACTAACCGCTATGCTTCGCGCTATCCTTATTGCCCTGGCCTTGGCCGCCCTGATCGGCTTCGCCCTATCCGTTTTCTTCGGCAACGATTATCCCAGCCTGCTGGAACTGATCGATAACCCTAAGTTCTAACCGCTATGGAAACCCAGCCCGTTCGCGACCGCTGCCTATACAGCCTGCACCTGCTGGCCTGCCAGGTCGGCTTTATTAACGACCGCGTTATCTGCGGCGATATCAACCTGGCTGCTGCGCGCCGCCAGGCGCAAACCCTGGCTGACGAAGCCGCCCAGGATATGCAGGCCGCAGGCGCGGGCGAAGCCTGGATCACCGCGCACCAGGCGGCAGGCGGCCTGGTCGGTTTGTCCTGGCAGGTTCTTCTGGTCAACGATCCGCAGCCGCTTCACGGCAACCTTACCCCTAAAGGCCGCGCCTAATGCGAACCGCCGCCGCCCTGTTCTGCCTATCTGGCTGGGCCGCTACGGCCCTTGCGGTCGAAGCCTGGCAGGTCGATGCCGTCATTCGCATCGAAAGCGCTGGCAGGCCAGCCGCGATCGGGGACGGCGGCGCAGCCCGTGGCCTTGGGCAGTTCCATTGGGCAGCCTGGCAGGACTGCAGCAAGGTTCGCGCAGCGCGCGGCCTGCCGACCTATCCCTATAGCCAGGCCTTCAACCCGACCGCCGCCCGCGCCTACCTATCAACCTGGCTTGCCTACCTGGGCGATCGCTTCGCCCGCGCTACGGGCCGCCAGGCTACGACTGCCGACCTATACGCGATGCACAACCTAGGATTCAGCGGCTACGCTAAAAGGGGTTTTGATATTTCACGATGCCCAGGCATAACACAACGCAAGACCGCCAGCCTTACCCGCTGACTGCAACCCGCCTAACATAAATGCAAACTATCGCCGCTATCGACCCTGGCGCTAAATCTGGCGGCATCGCTATTGCCGATCAGAACGGCATTCGCCTGTTCAAGATGCCCGCCGATCCCAGCGAACTGCGCGATATCATTCCCTTTAACGCTACTGTCGTTATCGAGAAAGTTCCCCCGTTTGTCGGTCGGCTTATCCCCAGCAGCGCCGCGTTCAAGTTAGGCAAATCGGCAGGCTGGCTGGAAGGCTTTACCCAGGGCCGCCAGCAGCGCCTGATCCTGGTAACGCCGCAGGCCTGGCAGGCTGGCCTAGGTATTCCGCGCGGCGATCGTTCTCAGTCCCAATGGAAAGGCGCGCTCAAAGCCGAAGCCGCCCGCCGCTATCCTTCGACCGAAGGCCTGACCCTGCAAACTTCTGACGCGCTGCTAATGCTCGATTGGGCGCTGCGCAATCCTGCCGCCCTGATCTAATCCCTTTTCCCACGATGCCCAAAGTTAAAACCAAATCCGACCAGGCTGCGCCGACCGCAGCCGCCGAACAGAAACCCGCCCTGGAAGTCTATACCGAAGGCGTTACCCAGATCGGCGCTAGTCCCTATTTCATTCTGCCCGATGGCAGCGTTGCCCGCCGCCTGAAGCCTACCCTTATCAATGGAACGCCTTACTATAATCTCTGCATCGGTCGCGGTAAGACGATCCGCACCAGGCACGACCGCCTGCAGGATTTCGCCCAGGCGTTCGCGGAACTTGCCGCAGCCAAGGCCGCGCAGCCGAAGGCCTGACCGCAATCTTTCCCACAACCCAACCGAATAAACATATGAGCCGACCGAAGAAGAACGAAGAACAGATCATCGAAACGAACGCTGACTATATCGTTAGCGTTAAGCCCGCCGCCGAACTGAGCGCTACCGAAGCGCTGGTAGCAGGCATTTCTGCCTGCGGTAATATCCAGGCTACCAGGGTGAACCCGCATTTCCGCAGCCGCTATTTCGGGCTGGGCGATTTGCTGGCCCAGGTTAAGCCTACCCTGGCTGCTTACGGCCTGGTTATCCTGCAAGTTCCCTATACCAGCGAAGATCGCATCAGCGTTAAAACCGAAATCCTACACGGCAAAAGCGGGCAGCGTTTTGATTTCGGCGAACTTGGCATCAAGGCCGCTGGCCTTAATCTCCAGGCTACGGGCAGCGCGCTTTCTTATTTAAAACGCTATGCAATCGCTACCATTGTAGGCGTTGCATCGGACGATGAAACGGAGGACGATGGCAACGCCGCCAGCCGCCCGATCCAGCATACCGCGCCGAAGGCCCAGGCCGCCGCGCAGCCGAAGCCAGCCGCCTGGTTTATCGCCGCTGGCATTACTACCCCGCAGGCCCAGGAAGTTGCCGCCGAACTGCTGCGCCGTAAAGGCTGGCTGGGCGCTGGCGATGGGCTGCAGGAACTAGACGAAGCGAAGATCGCGGCGCTGCATCAGGGCCGAATGCTGCAAACTTTCGTTGACGCTATCCGCGCCCAACTTGAAACCCCGAACGCCTAACCGCGATGCCTAAGCATAACCCGAAGTTGAACGCCTGCCCGCCGATCCAGGAACTAATGAGCCTGACGAAGAACGCCGACCCTGCGCGCCGAACCGCTGCCGCCGTTCTGATCGATGCCCAGGTTAAGGCCCGCCATATCCGCAAGGCGCTTAACCTGTCGGGCCGTCAGTTCCGCAAGGCCCAGCGCGAAGCCAAGGTTTCCCGCTTCAACCCTTCCGCAACTTGAGCAAATCAACCGAAGCCCGCGCCCGACCTGGCCTTAAGCAGCAAACGCCTTACGAACTTAACCGAACCGCCCAAGGCCGCGAAGCCGATCGCGCGCGCTGGCAGTTCCTTTTCTCCCTGAATAAATACCAACCCGCACAACCTACCCGATGCCAACCGAACCGAAGAAGCCGCGCCGCCCGCGCGAAATGATTACCCTGCCCAGCGGGCATAAGGTAAGCCGCAGCCTGCATACCAGGCTGATCGCAGTCCGCGCCGACCTGGAGCGCCTGAACGATCGCGAACGCCTGAACCTTCCCGATATCGCCGCGCGCCTAGGCGTTACCCGCGAAACCGCCGCGACCTGGGCCGACCTGCTGGGCATCGCGATTTATAACAGTTATAAGCGCCCGCGCGTTGATAAGACAACCTGGGCAAAGGTTCTCCCTACCCTGCGTAAATCTGGAATGACATACAAACAGATAGCCGCCCAGATCGGCGCGACCCCTATCAGCGTTTGCCGCTGGTTTCTTAACCAGGGAATCGTTACTAACGACCACTATCGCGACTGATATGCCTGAGTTCCCCGCGATCCCCAAGGTAGTTACCCGCCAGCATTACGCGCAGCATAAGAACGGCGCAGCCAAGTTCGCCCTATACGCGCTGATCGATTCCACCGATGTAAGCCTGGAAGCCAGCGGCGAAACCTTGGCTTCGTTCAAAGACAACCTGGCGGCCTGGACTAAGCACAATCATAAGGCCTTCCGTTACTCTATAGTTTCCTTCTGGCTGGTTCTTAATTTCCACGATTTTAAACCATACTCCCCGCACAAGCCGCCGCGCTTCTAACCCTTTCCCATAACCCAAAACAAACAACCCGATGCCCATCACTAAAGAACAGATCGCCGCCCTGCCGACCGCTACCTGGTCGCGCGAACAATACGATGCCCATAAGCCCGCGCTTAACCAAAGCGGCTGCAAGGCTATCCTTCATTCACCAGGTCATTACCTGGCCGAACTGACCAACCCGCGCAAAGATACCGCCGCGCTGCGTATCGGTCGGCTTACCCATATGGCGGCCCTGCAGCCCGATGAGTTCGCCGCCCTGGTGATCTGCGAACCCGAAGATGCGCCGAAGCGCCCGACCGAAAAGCAGGCCGCCGCGAAGAAGCCGAAGCCCGAACATATCGAAGCGCTGCAGTTCTGGCAGGCCTTTGATTCCCAGGCTGCTGGGAAGATCGTTGCCGACCGCGATGAATACCTGGAATCGTTGGCCTATGCTAACGCGCTGAAGGCCGAACTTGCCCATTGGCAGGTTAAGCCGCTGGCAACCGAACTTTGCCTGACCGCCGACTATGGCGCTACCCCGCTGAAATCTCAGATCGATATGATCGGCGCAGATTCTTTTATCTACGACCTGAAAACCTTCACGGGTTACGCAACGCCGCAGAATATCCTGCGCGAAATCTATGCAAGGGGCTATCACTTGCAGGCCGCGTTCTATCAGTTGATTTACAAACTTGTTTTCGGCGAACGGCCCGCAGGTTTTCGCCTGGTCTTTGTCGAAAAGGCCAACCCTTACGCGACCGCTACATTTGAATTGTCGCGCGAACTGATCGCCGAAGGCGGCGTTCTGCTGCAGCAGGCAATCGAAGCCTACAACGCGGCCCGCGAAATGAATCATTACCCGCTTTACCCGAAGCAGATCGTTACCCTTCAGCCGCGCGCCCTAGGCGGCAGCCAGGCAGATAGCGGCATTACCTTCGCTTAACCCTTATTCCTAAAACATATGACTACCGAAAACAATAAGCAGAAACTTATGCCGATCGCCCAGCCTGGGCGCTATACTGTCCGCGTCTGCAAACTGCGCGAAGATGATATCGGAGTTACCGCGAAGGGCGATGTTAAGATTCGCGTTCTCCTGGTTACGAATGACAGCCAGAAGATTAACGAACTGTTCTATGCTTCGACCGAAGGCGCTTTGAAGCGCGCCGCTGCGTTCGTCAATACCGCTACGGGTAAGCGCGGCGGCCTGCCGCCGAAGGATCGGGACGGCTTCGCTGCATTTATCGGCCAGGCCGAAGGCAAGGTTATCGCGATCGATGTGATCGAAGTTAACGAAGTGTGGAAGGACGGCAGCGAGCATATCGTTCGGAAGGTTAGCCGCTTCGCTTCCCTGCAGGAAGGCCAGCCGCCAGCCTGGCAGCCGAAGCCCAAGGCCGCGCCCGCAGCCCAGCCTGAAATCGGCTTCGCTGACGATTCTAACCCGCCGTTCTAATCGTGGATACCGAACTGCCGAAGAACGCCGACCAGATCAGGCCCGCCCTGATCCTGGTCTGCGGCTTCGCCCGCGCTGGCAAAGATACCCTGGCTGACGGGCTGCAGGCTGGCGCTATCAATGGCGCGGTTAAGGTTTCGTTCGCCGAACCGCTGAAGCGCAAGGCCGACCAGGCTATACGCGATATTATCGGGCCAGGCGTTAAGTTCCCAGGCTTTCAAGATGAAGCCTTTAAGGTAGCGAACCGCGCGCTGCTGGTCGAACTAGGTAAAACCTGCCGCGCGATCCGTCAGGACTGTTTCGTTGAACTTGCCCTAGATAGCATATGCGCGCCGCTTTCGCAGGGTAAGACTGTAATTATCACCGATGTTCGTTATTCAAATGAACTGCAGCGCTGCGCCGATTGGGCCGCCCTGCGCGGCGTTCCGCTTTATACCCTGCTAATCTATACTGACGGCATCGAAGCCGCGAACGAAGAAGAACAAACGAACTTCGACCTGCTGCTGGTTCGTTCGGCTACCTCATCGATCGGCTGGACTGACCGCAGCCGCTGGAAGCCTGGCAGCGCCGATGCCATTAAGCGCCACGGGCGCGGCCTGGCTTCCCTTATGCTTATCTGATTGCCCGCAACCCCTAACCCTAACACAACCCCAGGCTGCCACAACCAGCCGCCCAATCTATCGACCCTATGCCAGCCCAACCGCTGACCCTTCCCTTTGACCCTGACGCTGAACGCAACCTGATCGCGTCTATCCTGGTCGATTCCGATACCACTAAGCCAAGCCTTAAGGCCTGCGCCGAACTAGGCCTATCGCCTGCCTGTTTCTACGAACCGAAACATCAACTGATCTGGAACGCTATCCAGGCGGTCGATACCGAAGGCGCGCTGCCTGACGAAATCACAGTAGCGAACTACCTGCGCAATCAGGGAGTTATCGAACAGGCTGGCGGCCTGGCCTACATCAACGAACTAACGGGCGCGCTATTCGCGCCTTCCCCTAACCTGCGCGCATCGGCGGCGATCGTCAGCGAAGCGCACCAGGCCCGCCTGCTGATCGGCATCGCCCAGGCTACCATTCAGCGCGCGCAATCTGGCGCGTTCAAACCGAACGAACTTGCCGCGTCATTCGCCGCCCAGGCTAAGGCCGCCCTGCAGGCTTACGCGCCGAAGGATGGGGAGCAAAGAATGGAACTTGCCGACCTGGAAACCTTCGACCGAAACAACGATCCGAACAACCTGATCGGCAAGCGCTGGCTATGTAAGGGCGGCAGCCTGCTATTCTCAGGCCAGGCTGGCTGCGGCAAGTCAACCCTGGTAACGACTATGGCAATTCGCTGGGCGCTAGGCTTCGACCTATGGGGAATGAAACCCGTTAAGCCGCTGCGTATCCTGATCCTTCAAAGCGAAAACGACCTGGGCGATTTAAGCGAACAATGGACTGATTGCTGCGCCGCGCTTAACCTATCGGCCAGCGAACGCGCCCGCCTAACCGAACAAATCTTTATCTACCGCGAAGCGGTCAAGACGGGCGAAGCCTTCGGGCAAACCCTGGAAGAACTGATTACCAGGCATAACTGCGATCTGGCTTTCGTTGACCCCTTGCTAGGCTTTGCGGGCGGCGATGTTTCAAAGCAGGAGTTCTGCAGCCATTTCCTGCGCCATATCCTGCAGCCTTGCCTAATGCGAACGGGCTGCGCGCTTATCGCGGTTCATCACCAGAACAAGCCGCCGAAGAAGAAGGAAGAACAAGGCAGCATAACTTCTACATACGATTTTACGGGGAGTTCAGAACTTGCTAATTGGTTCAGATCGACCGCGATCCTTCGCCGCGAAGATAACGATCTGCCTCATTTCGTTCTGAAGTTGGGCAAGCGCGGAACGCGGGCAGGTATGCAGGACAGCCAGGGCCGCTTTACCGACAGCCTGCGCATCAGGCATAGCAAGGTTCGCGGGCAGATATGCTGGGAACGGAATAACGACCCCTTGCCTACCTCTGACGATGTATAGCCTGGCAGCCTGTCCTGATAGCCTGGGCGGCCCGTGGCGGCCTTTGGACGGGCTGGCCTATACCTTCCCTGCCCTGACCGCCCTGGCGGGCTTCTGGCGGCCTGCCGATCTGGGCCTGCCTTTACCCTGGCACAATCGTAATACCCTAAAGGGTATTGTTAGGGGATTTACCCCTTTGTTTTACGCTGACGCTACAAAGGGGATTTCACCCCTAACCGCTACCCCGCGCGCCGCCTGATTATGGGAACTAAAAGATTCAACAAGCGGGCGATTACTAAGGCCGCTAAATGGCGCAAGGCCTGGCGCGATCATAAGCCGACAATGGCGGCCAACCTGGCGCGCATCAATCGGCGCAGGCAGGAAGCCAAGGCAGCGCGCATCGATCGCATAAAGGCTATCCTGGTTAACCTCCCTGAAGGCTTTACCAGCAGCCAATCAAAAGAACTATTTTCCTTAGCCCTGGCTGCCGCGAACCTTGAACCTACTCCAGCCAGGCTTAAGCGGCTGCGAACCTATGCCGTTCGTTATGGCCTGCTGCGCTTTGAATCGCGGTTAAACCTTTGGATAAAGTTAGTTTGATAGAAGCCTTTACCCGTTGTTAATAACCCTATGCCTGACCAGCAACCTAGCCCGCCGCCGCTGCGCGAAGGCCGCGCCGAAGAAGCGGCGTTCGATCGCTGGTTCGCTGCCTTGCCGAAGAAGAAGCAGGCTGAGTATCGAAAGCGCGGCGCTGGGCCTTATCGCGAAATGGGACTGCCCAGGCATTCGTTCCCGATCTATGACAATTCGGAACAATGGAACGGCGATGATCCTAGGCGCGCCGAACCGCAGATCGAAAGCGATACCTGGGTTAGCCTAGAACGAATGCAGGAAGTTATCGCGGACTGCCTGGCTATGCTGGGCGCTTCTGACGAAGCGGCAGTAGTTAATCATTTCGATCTTATCAGGATCGTCCTGGGATTACCCGATGCACCGCAGCAAACCGAATTAGCCCGCCGAATGAAACTGACTAAGCAGGCTATAAGCATTCGCGCGAAGAAGATTCTACTACGGGCCAGCAGGGTAGCGCCTGGCATTCTTACGCGCGTAAAGATGCAGCCGAAGCCAGGCGATCGCTGCGCCGATTGGGCGCGGAATATTATAGAAAAAAATCCTAATCCTAAGCGGGCCGCTAAGGAATCTTTTACCCCGCCCCCAGGGCGTTCGTGGGCCACGCACCACGGGCAAAAATCGCAAATCGCTTTGCCGAAACCGCCAGGAAGGCTACGGGCTGCCGATCCAGGCGCGCGAATCCAGGTTAAGCCGCAACTGAAAACTATTATATCTGGCCGATACCAACTATGACCGATCAACCGACCAGGGTAACGCAGAAGCAGTTAGCCGCCGCGCTGAACCTATCCAAAGGTTATGTAGCAAAGTTAGCGCAGGAAGGAATGCCTAACACTAGCGTTGAAGCGGCGAAGGCCTGGCGCGCCGAACGGGCTGCGGGCCGAACGAAGCCCGCGCCGATCCCTGCCGCGCGGCCTGACAATATCGAAGGCCTGACCGATAACAGCCTGGGCGGCGCGCTGGAACAGCATCGGCGATTAGTCCAGCGGGCGCGCGATGTCTATCTGGCCGCGATCGAACAGGGCGATAGCAATCAGGCGCGCCTGCAGTCGGCATATAACTCTGCGCTTAAGACCCTGATCGCCCTGGAAGCCGAGGAAGTCAGGCGCGCTTTGGAAGCCCGAACCTATATCAAACTATCCGAAGCCGAAACAGTTATCAGCGATTGGACAGCGAAGGTAATCGCGCGCCTGGATAAGTTGCCGCTTGATTGCGCCGAAGCCTGCAACGGCGATCGGCCCGAAACCGCGATCAAGGTTCTGGAAGCCTGGGCGCTGCGCGTCCGCGTTGAACTATCGAAGCAAACTTTATGAGCGAACAAATGATTCCATTACGCATCGCCGACCAGGCGGTTGCCGCCTGCAACGCTGAGATTACCAAACTGCAGGAAGAAAACGCGCGGCTTAAAGCCGAGGTAAATAGGCTAACCGATTTCTGCACCCTTACCATTATTCCGAACGAACAACTGCAAGAACAAATAGAACAACTGCAGAACCGATGCGATTACCTGGAAGGGAAAACCGATGAAGCCTAAACTAATCAAGTTCGTTGCCTGCGGGGACAATCACGGCGATCACGGGGACGCGGAAAGTATCGCCGCGCTGCTGGCCTACTGCGATGCCTATTCCCCAGATATCAAAATACATTTGGGCGATTGCTTCGACCTGCGCGCGTTGCGGCAAGGCATTGGTTCGGGCGATGCCGAAAGCGGCGAAAGCCTGGCTGCCGATCTAGAAAGCGGAATTGAGTTTCTGCGCGCGTATAAGCCCGATGTTTATCTTTGGGGTAATCACGAGCATCGCCTGGATCGGCTGATTGCCAGCAGCAGCAGCGCGCTGATCCGCGACTACTGCCAGGATATCAAAGACCGCATCAACCGCGAAGCGCGCCAGGCAGGCGCTAAGAAAATCCTGCCGTATCATTACGCGCGCGGCGTGTTCAGGCTAGGGCCGATCGCGCTGGTTCACGGCTACGCACACGGGCAGCGCGCGGTCGAACAACAGGGCCAGCATTACGCGCAGGCTGGCGGCGCTTTTGTTTGCGGGCATATACATCGCTTAGAATCCGTAGCGCTGCAGCGCGACAAAGGCGGGCAGGCGTTCAGCGCTGGCTGCCTATGCGATAAAGAACCTGGCTATGCTACGGCCAGGCTGGGAACTAGCCGCTGGGGTAGCGGCTGGGTTGCGGGCTGGGTTCAGGGAAACGATTGGAAGATTTGGCTATGCCACAAGGTCGGCGATCGCTGGTTCTTTCAAACCGATATTAAACTATGGCAACCGAAGCGCAAATGACCAAAGGCCTAACTATCCTGCTGGCTGCGCTGAACGGCAAAGACCAGAAGCCGCCAGGCTGGTTCGACCTGAACGAATTGCGGCGCATCTATCGGCTGCTTACCTTGAACGCAGCCAGCAACCTAGCGAAGCGGTTGTTCGATCGCGGTTATATGGAACGCCAGGTTATCCATACGCTGCACGATAACGGCAAACACGGGCTGGCCTACATCTACCGCCCCCATCGGCGCTTTACCGATCCGCTGGTTGCGCGCCAGGCGATGCAGTCAGAAGGCATCGACCGAATCCCGAAGGGTTGGGTTTCAATGCGCGACTATGCCAACCGCGCAGGCCTGACTGTCCAGGCGGTTTATCTTATGGCGCAGCGGCATAAACTTAAGCCGCGAATGTTCCGCATCGCCGCGAACATCGGCTGCACGAAGCCAGCGCAGCATTTCCGCAAGGCTGATCTAGATCGGCTGCATAAGCCGCGCCGCCGATGAACGAACAGAAGAACGCAATACTCGCCGCCGCGCAGGCGGTCATTCGCCCGAACTACTCAGGCGATCCCGTTGATTGGGCCGAAGCGAATATCCTGGAAGTTCCCGATTCGCCCGTTCGCGGTCGGCTGTCCCTGGCGCGAACTCCCTGGCTGGCCGAAGCGCTGCGTATCCTTTGCGACCCTGAAACCAAAGTAGCCGTAATCCAGGCTGCTACGCAATCAGGCAAATCCCTGCTGCAGCGCGTCTATATGGCCTGGCAGATCGTCAACGCGCCGCGACCCCTAATGACCCTGCAGGCTAACGACCCCGAAGCGAAGGATTTTTTCCTGCGCAATGTTCGCCCATTGTGGAACAACTGCCCGCCCGTTAAGGCGCTGCTATCCGATGGGGATAACGACAAGTCAACGACCGCCGATTTCAAGAACGGCGTAACTGTTTACTGTCGCGGTATCTGGAACGAAAACAATCTGCAGCGGCTTTCGCTTGGCACGATCATAGTCGATGAAGCCTGGCTTGCGCCACGCGGCCACCTGGCCGAAGCGGCTGCGCGCCTTCAGGCTTTCGGCTGGCTGGGCCGCGCAATCTATATGGGCCAGGGCGGCAGGGTTAACGATGAGTTTAGCGCGCTATACAACGGCAGCGATCGGCGCGAATGGCATATGGCCTGCGTTGCCTGCGGGCATTTGCAACCCTGGCGCTGGGAGTTTGTCCGTTATCCAGAAGATGCGAAGGTTAACGGAATCTGGGATTTGCAGAAGGTAGAAGCGGGGACAACTTATGAATGCTGCAACTGTCGCGTTAGGATGAAGGACAGCCCAGGCGTTCGGGCCGAAGCGAACGATCCTAAGCGCGGCGCTGGATTCAAGGCTACGGGCAAGGCAACTACCTGGGGAACTGTCGGGCTGCATTGGAACTGCCTGATCAATTCTTCGTTTGGAAAGGAAGGCGCGAAGATGCTAAAAGCGAAGGAAGCCTTCGATGCCTACGGCGATGAAGAACCGCGCCGCATCTGGAAACAAAAGCGTTTGGCGCAGCCTTGGGCCGAAGAAGGCGGCGCTATGGCTGCGCTGGTCGAAGCGGGCGATTACGGCCTGGCTGATACCTGGCAGGCCGAAGCCTGGATTACCCCGAACGCGAAGATCACCGATAGCAGCCTGGGAATCCCTGAACATTCCGTTCCGTTCCGAACGCTGGCTATCGATTGTCAGCGCGGTTTCTTCTGGGCTGAAGTTCGCAGTTGGGCCAGGAACGGCAGCAGCCGCCTGCGCTGGTTCGGCAAGGTAGATACCTGGAACGGCCTAGACGATCTGGCTAAGGCCCATCAGGTTTCGCGCGCGCTTGTCGGCGCGGATAGCGGGGACAATACGCAGGAAGTTTACGCGCAAACGGCGAAGCGCGGCTGGAAGGCGCTACGCGGTTCGGGCCAGAATGATTTCGCGGTTAGCGATGGGCAGGGTAAAACTACCCGCAGGTTCTATTCTGATAAGCAAAGGATTATTGTCCCTGGCTTGAGGGAGCGCGCTGAACTGATCGTATTCGCGAACTTGGCTGCAAAGGATTTCCTAGCGGGCCTGCGCAACCGCCGCCTGCATACATACGCGCGCGATGTCCCCGAAGAATATGTAAAACAATTAACCAGCGAAGTCAGGACAACTGACAGCCGCAGCGGTAAACCTATCTGGATTTTCCCCGAAGCGAATAGGCAGATCGGTAATCACGCCTTCGATTGCGCGGTTATGAGTCTGATCCTGGCGGTTCGCTGGGGAGTAATCGGACGCGAAGCGACTGAAACGCCTGACGCGATCGCGGCGCAGCCTGCCGTTGACAATGGGAACAGTTGACGCACAACGCAAAGTTAACGGCTGCTGGTTTAGTTTCTGGGCGCTGGTCGATCGCCTGGGTTGTGGGCTGGGCCAGCAGCCGCCCAATTATTTGACCTGGCCCGCAATCATATGGCAATCAGCGGCGTATTCATCGGGCTTACTGAAGCGGAACTTTTGGCAATCAAAGCGAAGGCTTTGGCCGAAGTTACCAGCGGCGTAGTTATGACGAACTACTCTGACAGCGGCAGTTCGGTCGGTAAGCAGGTAACGATGCCCGCCCGCGATCGGCTTGCCGAAGCGATGTATGCGCTGCAACTTCTTAACCCTGGGGTTTACGGCCAGCCGCAATCGCGCGTTATCCGAACCGATTGGAGCAATTACCAGGACTAAACTTTATGCCTAAGAAATCCGCAGCGAATAACCTGAAGCCTGGCGCTGACCAGAAGCCGCTTAAGCCTAA
>Ga0007787_10000217_pt1 | contig 17589 bp, 34 predicted proteins | sample LauGreFa1BDMLBSN_2_FD_59500 | JGI IMG/M metagenome (GOLD analysis project Ga0007787, IMG submission 59500) | Freshwater lake microbial communities from Lake Michigan, USA - Fa13.BD.MLB.SN | ecosystem: Environmental > Aquatic > Freshwater > Lake | place: Lake Michigan, USA | collected 2013-09-23 | reverse complement strand
CGGTAGTGCAGTTGATTTGTAATCAACAGGTCATCGGTTCAAATCCGATAGGCGGCTTTGTTCGTGATGTGGACAATTCAACAAAGGAGAGTGCGTATGGACATGAATACCCTCAACGCCCGTGATCTTGCAGACCGTTTGGAATCCGCCGCCAACACGCAGCGAAAGACGGAACGCAACAAGATTTTCATGGAGATCACCTATCCCGCAGCAAACGATGCGATTCGTTCCCTTCGTGAATTGTCAGCAATAGTCGAAAAGGCGATGATGATCATCGGGGACAACGCAAATCCCGAATTCGATCATCTCATCGAACAGGCAAAGGCAAGGAACATCCTCAAGCCGTGATACGCAGTCCTGCGGTCGCCAACAAATGATCCTTCACGGGCTGCGTGATTCCATCCGTCATCTTGATGTACTGCACGGGTATCACGAATCGGCAGGGAATCGGCTTGTCGCTCACGCGAACGATCTCCTGCTCCTTGCTGTATTCTGCCGTGGTCTTGGTAGAAGCCTTCAACTTGGTGACGAACGCCGTGTTGAACAGCATGTCGCTCTTGTCGGGAGTGGCTACCACCACGGTCGGGATCAACTTCTTGGTTCGCCATGACGGAAAGTCAATTGCAAAGAACTCGGCACGAATCTTGCTTGCTGACCAAGACTGTATCGGATACTTGGATGTGTAGGTTCCCGTTCCCGTGATTTCCTGACGAGTCTCGTCAACGAATTTCCAATCCTTGACTCCCAACAAGTCAGGCATCGTCAAGCGAACGCCACGATAGACCAAGGTCACATTCGGCTGCAACTCTGCGGGAAACTTCGACTTGCAGTTCAGGAGTGCGCGAAACGCCTTGACAACGGATTCAGGCTTTGCCCGATAAGTCAACTTGTCGCTGAAGAATTGTTGAACTGCTTTTTTAATTTCCTTCTCCTGCGTCAAGTCCTTCTCCCCACCAAGCAAATCCCCGAAAAGGGTCTTTCCAAAAATCTTGGCGCAGTCCTCTTCCTGCAAAAGATGTTCCAAAAGTCGTTTCATGTGAGTATTTAGGGGTTGACAGCACACGGAGGTTGGTCTATACTTCACCCTAATGGAAAACACCAACGACAACTCCATCTTCCTCCTCCGTACAATCGTTGACCGTCAGACCGCAATCATCGACACGCAGATGACGCGAATGGCAGGATACCTCGCCATCATTGACTACATTTCGACATTGGCTCGTTCCAAGGATGTGGAAATCCCGATGGAGAAGGTTGTTGCCTTGATTGAGGCAAAGAACGATGCAGACAGGCAGAAGTTGCTCCATTCCTTCAAGACCGAGATCGTGCATGATGTGATCGAAGGAGCATTTGACGAGGCGGTTCAGGAATGGGAGAGCGGTGAGTATCCCGTGACTTCAGATGACAATTGGAGTTCGCCTGAATGGGATGACGGGATGTATGCTCCTGCCGAAAAGGTGGACACGGACATCACCAAGTGGAAGTGCTTTGACAGAAAGTGGAGGCTGTTTGGCAATGGCTAAATCAGGACCAAAGAAGGCAAAAAAGGCGAAGTCTGCCGTCAAGTCAAAGAGAACCAGCGGAATCAAGAAGGCAAAAGGACCAAGAAAGGCACAGAAGCCACGATGAACAGCACCATGATGGACAAGGAATCACTCAAGAAGATGCTCGTTGAGAGCAGCACGGGTTGCACCGTGAAGTTTCGCAAGGTCGATGGCACGGAGCGCACCATGTGGGCGACCCTGAATCCCACTCTCATGCCACCGCCGAAGCCGCAGGATGACAGCAAGCCCAAGAAGAAGACGGGTTTGTCCGAAAGCGGCGATCATGTTGTCGTTTGGGACTTGGAGAAGTCCGCGTGGCGTTCATTCCGCTGCGACTCTTTGATCATGATTTCCCGCGAGAAGATGGAATCACAGCACCAAAAATGACGAGAGCATTGCATGGCATCGTAACCAAGCGATCTAGAGTCATCGACTGATCAGCGATGCCTGAACAAGGCAAGAGGGGTTCCGAATATGGGTAAGCGAGGATCGTATTCCTCAACCTCTTGATGCCGAAAGGTTCAAGCCCCTCACCATGCTTTTGTCCCTGTAACTCAGTTGGATAGAGTAATTGCCTTCTAAGCAATAAGTCGGTGGTTCGAATCCACCCAGGGACGCTTTGCTCTCGTAGCGCAATTGGCAGCGCAATTGACTTTTAATCAATTGGTTGTGGGTTCAAGTCCCGCCGAGAGCATTCATAAATACTCTTGCCTGAAAGGATGTTCGCTCTGAAACAAGAACGACACAACTCGCAACAAACCGCAGGACAGAAGTGATTCTCTCCTGTAGTGTAACGGTAGCACAAGAGGTTTTGATCCTCTTGGTCTAGGTTCGAATCCTAGCGGGAGAATTTTATGTCAGAGTACAACACAGAGTGGAACCCCGATGACGATGAAGAAGACATCGAAGACGAGATGGATTCCGAAGAAGATGAGGATGAGGATTGGGACGAGGACGATCTTCATGATGCAGGGGAGTTCCCCCTGACGGAAGACACCGAAGAAGATATCCTCTTTCGCACAGCACTCATCGAATTTGGATTCAAGTTCAGCGAATATGTGAAGGAAGTCGATCCTGAACTTTGGAAAAGGGCGATAGACTACGCCGTGACATTCACGGAGGTCGAAGGGGTGGTATTCCACAGCGATGTCGATCCCAAGGGGAATACCGGCAATGAACCACCGACTACATAAAGAGCAATGAGAAAGTTCGACACTCACATTACCGAAAGACCGCAAGGCATCATTTTCTGCGACATGGATGGTGTCCTCGTTGACATCATCGGCGGCATGACGAAACTTGCAGGAATTCCTCGCCTTCCTCCGAAGGAATTTGAGACATGGCTCGAAAAGAACAAGAAGAAATTCGATGCGGAGCATCCGAGTCTCTTTGCCAATCTTCCATGGATGTCGGACGGGAAGCGACTGTGGGCTTATGTCTCCAAGCACGGGGCGCACATACTTTCAGCGCACACGAAGTCATGGCAACCCACATCCAAGCAAGACAAGATGCATTGGATCAAGGCAAACATGAGTCCATTTCCAAAGGAAATCAATCTTGTCCTTCGCAAGGAAAAGCAGGACTTTGCCAAGAAAAACGGCATTCCCAATATCCTCATTGATGACTACAATTCAAACATCAAGGAGTGGGAGGCAAAGGGCGGGATCGGCATCCTACATAAGAGTGCAGAGGACACGATTCAGCGACTGAAGAAACTTGGTTATTGAAAGGCGATTTCATCATGAAGACGGCATTGATCACGGGGGTCAACGGACAAGACGGTTCCTACTTGGCAGAACTTCTGCTTGAGAAGGGATACCGAGTCATTGGTCTCAAGCGCAGGACATCGACAATCAGCACGGGACGCATCGACCATTTGATGGGGAATCCAAACTTCTCCGTCAAGTATTACGATCTCCACGATGCGTACTTCATCAATCACATCCTTAAGGAAGAGAAGATTGATGAGGTCTACAACCTTGCTGCACAGAGCCATGTCGCGGTTTCATTTGAGATTCCTGACTACACTTCTGACGGCATCTGCCGTGGAACTCTCAACATTCTGAACGCAATCAAGAATGTGTCTCCGACAACGAGAATGTATCAGGCATCCTCATCGGAGATGTTCGGTGACAGCACCGACTACACCGAGAAGGGCTACAACGAGAACAGCAGAATGATGCCTGTTTCCCCGTATGCAGTAGCCAAGTTGTATGCTCACCAAATGGTTGGAGTATACCGCAAGGCTTACGGACTGCACCTGTCTTCAGGCATTCTCTTCAACCATGAAAGTCCACGCCGTGGAGAGACATTCGTCACTCGTAAGATCACGATGGCAGCGGCGAAGATCAAGAAGAGGTTGCAGAAGGATCTCTACTTGGGCAACCTTGACGCAAAGCGCGATTGGGGTCATGCCAAGGATTATGTCAATGCAATGTGGCTCATGCTGCAACAGGACAAGCCTGACGATTATGTGATTGCAACAGGCGAAACCTATAGCGTTGACCAGTTCCTCACGGAGGTATTCACCTATGCAGGACTTGGCGATTGGCACAAGTATGTCAAGACCGATCCACGACTGATGCGTCCAAACGAGGTTCCATATCTACTTGGTGATTCGACCAAGGCGCGAACAGTTCTTGGTTGGAAGCCTGCATACAACATGCAGACACTTGCAAGACGAATGTTTGATTCTGACTGCGCGATGCTTGATTGCGGTGCAGTCATCTACTAAAGGAGCAGCCATGTACACGCCAGGACAGGGTTACAAAGATGGGTTCAACGACCGCATGGGTGGTATGCCCAACAAGGCAGAGTCAAAGTTTGGATTCTCAAAGACTGCCTATGATCAGGAATACCTGACAGGCTATGCCGATGCAGAGCGGAAGATTCTTGAAAATGCCCGCAAAGATGTCAGCGAGGGCAAGACTTACCTCGCGGAGAATTCTTAAATTCCGAGTATGAGGAATTCATCGAACCTAAATAGAAGCCTAGGGAGATAACCATGCATATCAGCACATTCCTCACCATTCAGGCGCAACTGCGTATCCTCCATTGGCAAACGAAGTCCTATGCCGAGCATAAGGCTCTTGGCAAGGCATACGAAGGACTTGATGGTCTCATTGATCAATTCGTTGAAGTTCACTCTGGCAAGTACGGCAACACCCTAGCCAAGACGAATTTTCAATTTACCGCATCGAATTACAAGGACTCAAATGTCATGGCTCTCATTGATTCCTACATTGCGTATCTTACAAATGAGTTGCCCTTGATCTGCAAGGAAGGCGATTCCGATCTTTTAAACATTCGGGATGAGATGCTTTCTGTCCTCAATCAGACCAAGTATTTGCTCCGGCTCTCTTGACACAAGCAACATTGCCTCGTATACTCATTCCAAATGAGCGAAGATATCACATCACCTCTACTTCCCATCTCGCGGTTTGCTTCTCGCTACGGCGATGATCGCAAGGTCTTCAAGGTCTCGGACAACGAATACAAGTTGGTAGGACAAATGCGCTACTGCCGTACAGGTGGCGACTCAAAGCGCGTCCTCTACATGGATCCTGAAGGCGGTCCGTTCATTTGCGTAGGTGACTCAATTGCCGATGCATTGGGCGTGGTGGCCGACAAACGCTACATCTCCGAAGTCAAGGGTCTTGGCACGGAGAAGGATCCAATGACAGGCGAAGAACTATCCGTCATCGGCATCAAGGTTTCGGTCATTCGTGAGAAGGTCGAACTCTGATGCTGAATGGCGAAGCAGGAAAAGGCGATTCATATCGCCCCGTTGACCGCAAGGCGTGGTCAAAGAATTGGGATGCAATCTTCACCAAGAAGACTCCCAAGAAGGTCAGGATGACCAAGAAAGTTAACCATTCCAGAAAGGAGAATACAAATGGATAAGGTTAAGACAGGTGTTTGCCCAATCATGAGTGGCTGTGACAAGGTTTCGTGCCTTCTATCGAAGGTCGGGATCACCCGCAGTCTGCTCGTCACTCTCGCTCTTCTTCCGTTCGCTTGGAAGGGTGCAGTCCTCTGCGCCGATGCAATCAAGGCGGCTTGGGATATCGTGACAACTGCTGTTGTCAAGTGATTCTCTTTTTGGTTAGCGGCGTGGTATGAACACGCGGTGTTGACAAGACTCGCATCGGCGTAAAACGGTCTACTGTGAATTGACCGACAAAGCCGAAAAGAGGGCGAAAATCCCTCCTAACCTTTCAAGGGGATGAATTGGATTCGATTGGATGGTCAAAAGAACGGAGCATGACGAAGAAGATTGCTAGGCTTCGTAAAAATGCAATCAAACAAGAACTGCCAACCGCAGACTTGCCCTCGCTGCTTAAGTAGCGAAGAGACACGGGATGACCCCGATAGCCCCGTGTCTCCAATCATCGGGACTTGAACCGCAAGCCTCCACCGTGCTTGGGTTCATAAGACGAACGGTGGAAAACTTGTCAAGGGTGTCCATGCCCAAGACATTTCAAACTCACATGGACTAATCATGTAGCCGCCGTTCTGGCGCATCATTCCAACACAGGGGTTCGACTCCCCTCATCTCCATTACCAAAGGAACTTTCATGGACATCGAAGACTTCATAATCCATGCCAACATAGGTGAGTTTGCCAGAAAGGTTGCGTGGATACTGCAACTTGAGGACGAAGGGAAGTTCACATCGTCCAAGGCTTTCGAAGAGATCAAGAAACTCTACATACAACTGAATGAGACAAAGGAACCAACAGGAGAAGCAAATGCAGCAGGAAGATCGGTTTGACAGACAGCCACTCAACGAGGTCTCGCTTTCTAGAATTGCTTCCCATGTGCAGAAGCGTCCGATTGCACTCCTTACTGCGTTTCGCTTCAAGAACAAGGAAACAGGAGAGCCTATCTCCCTGCAAGCAAACAGAACCAACAACGCAAAACTTGAAAATGACATTCGTGCTGCGGGGTTCGGGTTCGAAAAACTGATCGGTCGCTACGAGGAAGACTACGGCGACAAGAAGATTCAGGTCATCGAAGAATCGTTCTTGATCATCGGTCGTGATGATTCTCCTGGTTCCGTGGGCGGCATCAAGGGATTCGCCAAGAAGATGGGTCAGAAGTATGGGCAGGATTGCGTCCTCTTCAAGGATCCAAAGAACGAAGAAGCGGTGCTGATCGGAACACGCGAAGGTGCTTGGCCAGGCTTGAATGTGGTTGCACCCGTAGGAAAATTCAATCCAATGCGATTGGACGGAATCTACACAACCCTCAAGAAGAAGAATTCAGCAGGAGCGCGTGGATTCAAGTTTGAGGCTGTTGAGTATCCACTCACCGTGACCGAGATTTGGGCAAAGAAACTGCAAAGAAAGTTGAAGACAGAAGACTATGGAACCGACACAGACGAAGAAGTGGGATGACATCAAGCCAAAGATCGAAGAGACTCTGAAGGCTGACGATTTTCAAGACGCATTCATCGGGGTAATCAGACGCTGCGGCAAGCCAGCGATGTTTGTTTACGAATATCAGAAATGCGTGGAAATCCTTATGGCTAGGGGCATTCCAACCGAAGAGGAAGCCATCGAATACATGGAATACAATGTTGTCGGTGGTTGGCATGGCGAGGGAACGCCAGGCTTCATGGTTCGTTGTTCGTTGTCTGAAGTTCTTGAATCGGTTGAGGATTGATTTTCAACATTAAGGTATGGTTCAACTTTCTTGAAGGTGAACATACTGTCCTATGAATACAGAAGCACTTAAAGTGGTCGAAACCGTACTCTTTTCTCTCGCAGGGGCATCCCTGTTTTCCGCATCTCAACTCTGGCTGTACCGACATGGTTATCGGAATGGCAAGGAAGTGGGAGAGCATTTGGGGTTCACGAAGGGACTGTATACAGGCAAACTCCGTGAAAATAACCGCTTGACACGCGAGGCAAAGCGTGATAAGATCACAACATGGACGAATTCTACGGGGTCTGCTTTGTCTACACGCTAAACCTGATCTATGTGGATGGCACGAAAGAAACCATCCACCTGTTCACGCGCAGCGACAAGCGAAACATCGTAAAGGTCAAGTTCGGTCGTTCGGGGGACATCTGCGAAGAGACCATCCTGACCAAGGAAGAGGGTCGTGACCTGTGGGCAGAGTTGGTGAGGAACGGATGGAAGCCGACCGTTGATGCGGATGGCAATCCATTGAAGTTCTCTTCTCGCCACACCTATTTCGACAATTGCGGTTTCAATGACCGTATGTGGTCACATGGACACGATCACAACACCACGAATTATGCGTTGACGGCATGATCAAAGACAAGATTCATCTTGGTGACTGCTTGGAGATAATGAAGACCTTCCCGAATGATTCGGTGGATCTGGTCGTTACCTCCCCGCCATACAACAATTGGCGGAACAGAAGAACACAAGCAAGAAGAAGTTCGTATTGGAAGCGAACAAACATCGTGTACGAAAACCACGATGACAAGCAATCGGACGAGGATTACGAGCAAGGACAAATCGATGTCCTGAACGAAATGGTTCGTATTCTCAAGCCTACAGGGACGATTTGCTACAATCACAAAGATCGCATCTTCAATTTTGAAGTGACAACCCCGATTTCTTGGATATTGAAGTCGAATGCGATTTATCGACAGCGCATCACATGGGACAGATGCGGAATGCAAGCGTACAATCCGGTCAGGTTCTACCGCGTGGACGAAGACATCTACATTCTTGGAAAGCAAGCCAAGGGATTCAAGTGGAACAAGGACGCAGCAAAGCACTTGTCGATATGGAGAATCCCGCCCAACAGGAACATCTATGAACACAACGCAACCTTTCCCGAAGAGTTGGTGAAGAGATGCGTGACGGCGTTTACAGATGTAGGGGATGTTGTACTTGATCCCTACAATGGTACAGGTACAACCACGAAAGTCGCCTCGGAATTTGGTAGACATTACATCGGCATAGACATATCGGAAAAGTACAACAGTATCGCGGAAAAGCGAGTCTCATGAGCAACATCGACTGCCCCTGCAACATCTACAAGTTGGCGAAGGAACTTTGCCTTCACATCGACCGACCCAAGCGTCATTGTAGCATCATTCTGCGTAAGGGTCGCGTGATCTCCGTTGGCACGAATCTCCTGAAGACCCATCCGATGGCGAAGAAGTATGGTTACCTGTTCGATGAACTCCATTCTGAACTTGATGCCTACCGCAAGTGCGAAGACGAGCGCAACGGACTTGAACTTTGGAATTTTCGTTTCAATCGTTTTGGGAACGAAAGATTGAGTCGCCCCTGCCCGAAGTGTCTGCCTTGGTGCGTTGAGGTCTTTGATCGCATCTATTACACGACAGGGAACGGGATCGCTGAAATGCCGACAGATGTTATCGGACACAGAATTCGCTGATTTACCCTCTTGACTTCCTGCGGGAATACCGTATACTTGTAATGTCATCCCTGCGGCGAAAAGGATTCGCTCCCTGTTCCGATTCGTTCGGTTCTAGCCGCCCTCGTCTGTGCGAGGTTAAACAGATTCTAGGCACAGAGCGGCAGGGGCGAGTTGCCCCTGCACAATATTTGCTTGACGGTTCTGCCTCGTCATGCTGCTTAATTATCTCGCAGAGTTGCAGAGGGAACACACCCCCACGGGTTCGAAACCGTGGGGGATGTTGTTATCGGACTTTGCAGCAAAATAATTGCTTGACATCGAATCGGATACTTGCTACAATTTCAGTATCGAAGGAGACCCACGAATGACCGCCTTGAACTTGAACACCCCCGATACGGAGGCGCGTAAGCGGCTCTGCACGGTCTTGATCCCTGCTGCTGCCCGTCAGACGGCAAAGGAGGCGCATGACAAGCGTCACCTAGAACTCAAACAGAAGCGTGAGTCCTTGTGGGTTCGTCCTGAACCGAAGGTTGGAGTCCGCTACAGGGTTCTCAATGGCAGGAACGAAGGCTCCACGGGAACCTTGGTTTGGTCTGGCAAGACCAAGTGGGGTACTCGCTACGCCTTTGCCCTGACCGACAAGAAGTTGCCCAACGGTCGTTATGCGGATGTGATCTTCCTCCATCCGCGTGATGCTGTCACGGTCGATCATGAGCGCGATGTGGCACATGCCGCCCTTGTCGTTGAGATGGACAATCTCAAGGTTTACGAGAGCGAGGCATTTGCCGCTGAACTGTTCCGCCTTTACGAAGCGGCGGCGCAGGGGTGGGGCGTGTCCCTGACCTCCCTGCTGATCCGCACCGTGTCCTGCCTCAACGAGGACATCGACAGAACCACGGAGTATGTCCGAGAATCCTCATCGACTCATTGGGCTTGCGATGGTGCTGCCTATAACCAAGTCGGAAACCACCTCGCTTCCCTTGATCGCAAAATCAAGGAGAACCGCGCTGTTGTCGCGTTGATCACCTCGCGCATCTCCAGTCCCTGAAGGAACCCATGAGCGTCAAAGCATTAAATCTTGTTTCGTCATCGGCCAATTTTCCATCCAATTGGAATGGCACGGCTTGGCAGCGTCTTGACGAATGGCTGAACAAGGCGCAGGAGATCGTCAACGCCAACTACGCCAACAACTTTCCTGGTCTGATTCCAAGCGTCCTTGAGATGACTGACGGTCGCCGCTATGTGCGTATCGACAGCATCGTTAGCAATGGCGCAGGACAGCGGACAGTTTGGGCATTCGTTGACAAGTTCACGGGCGATGTTCTCAAGCCCGCCACCTACAAGGCTCCCGCCAAACACGCCCGTGGCAATCTGTTTGACTCTGATGGCGGGGTCGGCAAACTCACCCCGTATGGACCTGCTTACCTGAAGGGTTGAAATGAACAAGCCTCGCCTGTTTAGCCTCTACTGTCCTGACATGCAGGAAACAATGATGTTCCTCACTTATTTCAACGAGCATGGCGATGTTGAAAAAGTGGGCATACGATACCTGTCTACGAGGGAAGGACAGAATTCAAAAAAGATCAACCACATGGAATATTCCGTGCAAGAAGCCATCATGTTGGTTGGCACGGCACGGAATGTGTGGTATGATCTCACCAACGAAGGTTGGCGTGAACTGCATGAGAGAATCCCAATTTGAGGATCAGGATGGAACACGAAAGGAAGCACCAATGGCTAACATGTTTCAATCGGTTCTAATAGAGCAGAAGATGATCTACGAGGAGCGCATCGCGCAACTCATTCAGGAGCGTGACGAGGCGAGGCGTGAAATCTGCTTCAACAAGGCTGCTGACATGTCCGAGGGGATCGGCAGCAGCACGGTTCCCTACCATCCCTCCGTCCCTCGCAACTACGCAAAGGGCAGAAATTGGGATTGCTTTGCCGATTTCCACGATGATTGGACAAAGGAAAATCAACTGAAGTGGGAAGCAGACCAGAACAACACCTTGTTTCGGATAACGGATGGGGAATGAGATGACCGATTTCGTGTTTTACGAGCCACCAAAAACGGTTGATGGCGAACGAGACTTCAGGACAGAAGTCACTCATTACATCAAGCAACGCGCACAGGGTGCTGCCGGTGTCGATCAGGGATTCATCGTGGTATGCGAGAATCTTCTCAACGAGATCGACCGTTTGCGCGAGAAGGCAAAGAAGGAAATCATGTCTCCCGAGAAAAAGAAGCAGTTCATGCTTGACCTTTGGGGACCAAAGTGCGAAGAGTTTGAATCCAAGTGTGGTTGTTGCGAGGCTTGGAAGTTCTTTGAAGAAAGAAACCAAGTCCCGCTTGTGGATGACCTTCCTTAAAGGAGTTCCAATGGATGGTTCGGAGGAAAAGGACTTGCTGATTCAGAATCAGCGTTTGGCGGATGAAGTGGAACGGCTATGCAAGGAGTGCTGCAAGGCACGAAGAGAAGTCAGGGAACTGAAGGAGGATATGTTCACGGCATGGGCAATCCTCTTTGACTACGATGGCTACTACAATCCAAAGACTGGTGCCGCAGACATCAAGGGGTTGGTCGGCATCATCGATGAATGCAGGGAAATCCTCAACAAGAAAGGCAAGGATCATGGCAACGAAGAAGATTGCAAAGAAGGCTGCAAGTAAGCAAAGCAAGGCTGATGAGTTCATTGGATACGCACTTGGAATTTCCGTGCTGTTCATGTCTGTCAGTCTGCTGATGATCACCTATGTTGCAGTAATGCAGATGAAGCAGATGGGCAAGTGATGAAAAGCCCAATTGATGTCCTGAATGATCCTTTGCTCCTTGAAGACTTGGCGAAGGTTCAGCACGACTATTTCAAGAACATCGTGAAGACTTTGCTTGAAACCGAGAGTTTCAGGGACGAACACCGCGAAGTCTTGCTTACATACATGGGTGACTTCAATTCCCTGTCCGCTGCGGAACAGGAGTTTCACAGGAACCAGGCTTGGAAGGTGATTCAGACGGTCGCGGTAGCCTTTCTCGCAAACTCAATGATCCCCGACCAATATGGAGGTTGACATGACGCTGCCATACGAAAACTACTTTTCTCTGCAAAATACCCGAAATTTCCTGACAGACCTGATGGACTCCAAGAAGTCACCGAAGGTTCCGAAGGCAGTCCGTCAACGGGCGCGTAATCTTCTCAAGCACTTTCCTGCTGATTTTGAGATTTGTGAGTGGATCAGCACCTACCAAAAGGTTGCCTACGAGCGTTACGAGAATCCCCGTGCAGCGGTGATCAAGTTGCGTAAGAACGATCCTGTGGAGTATTCGGCAGTCCACATGGGTTGGATATTTTGGAACGAGTCCAGCACCGAGTTCTATGGACCGTTCCTGACTCGCTCTCAATGTGATGAGGCTCTTGCCAAGTACATCGAAGAACTTGAGAACGAGCCTGTCAAATCTTCAAAATCTCTAAATACAGACGAAGAGGATTGAGTCGAAGATACTCCCTCTGGCTTGCAAAGAACCCTCCGCGAAGCGGGGGGTTTCTGTTTTACGGAATGAATAAATACGAGGCTACCAATACAGGAATCCGCCCATGATCGACTTTTCATCCCTCAAGCAAGACCTTCAGGAAAAACTCATCATGCCCAACAACGGGGCAAGATATGGTCAAGTGGTCTTCATGGCTGGTGGGGCAGGAAGTGGCAAGGGATATGCGATCAACAACTTGATGAATGGGCTTGACTACAAGACCATCGACCCCGATGCCTTCAAGGAAGCAGTCGTGAAAATGGGCAAACTCCATGCCTCGCTTGGCATCAAGAGCAAGTTTGTTCAATTCAAGGACATCAATTTCAGAAATCCAAAGGATGTCGAAAAGATTCACTTGGCTCTCAAGGACTGGCCGCTTGAGCAGAAGCAGATTGCATTCATGCTTTTCCCGCACATCAAGGCATTCTCAATGCAGAACCTTGGAATCAAGCAGGGGGCGGCTGGCAAGGAATGGGAGACCTATGGCGGCAACAAGGCTTTCCTGCCGAACATCATCTTCGACCGCACTCTGAAGAAGGCAGAGGAAATCAAGGTTCTAACCGATATGCTGATCAATGCCGGTTACAGGGCTACCGACATACACATCGTATGGGTACTGACGAACTGGCGCGTGGCATTGGTCAACAACGACAATCGTCCTCGCCGCGTACCTGACCATATCCTACTGCTTACCCACGAAGGTGTTGGAAAAACCATGAGCGACATTGCAGCGGGTGCATATCCTCCGAATGTCAATGGGGATGTGTTCATGGTCATTGGTGGCGGTGAAGGTCAGGTGTTCTATTCCAACAAGGACGGAAAACCCCTTGATGGAAAAGACTTGGTTCAGAGCATGATAGGAACGGAAGTCAAGAACAAGGAAGGCAAGGCACTTCCAAGACCCAAGATACCGCAGCGCGTGATTCGGGATTTCATTGGAATTCGGCTCAAGGCTTCAGGAACGCAAGCACCGATTCCGCCAGAGAAAATCAAATTGTCGCTTGCACACCACCTACTTGGTGACATTGACTCAATTCAAAAACTCATTGTTTCGAACATTCCTCCGCAGTCTGTAGTGAAGGACTTCCAACAAATTCACAACGATACGGAAGGCGATATCACACGGGCTAAATACGGAGTGAAGGCTGCACCGAAGGAGTAAACAATGATTGATTTCTTTGCGATGATGTGGGTGGCGATGGTGCTGTTCGTGGTCTATGAAACCAGCGCGGTCTATGAATACTCAAAGTTCCTGCCAGAATGGATTTCTAGAAAGCGTGAATACAAGCACGAACTTGAATTCAATCCTCAAATGTCCTACGGAACTTTCATGCGAATCCACCATGATTCATTTCTCGTTCGCTGGCTCTCCTGTCCGTATTGCTTTGGCATGGCGGTATCGATTGGACTGACCCTGCTATTTTCAAATTGGCAGATGATTCCGATAACCTATTTGGGTGGATTGCTTGGTTATAGGGCGTTTACCAAAGCCGACAAATGGCTTTACGGAGGTTTGGATGAGTGAGATGCCCTCCGTGACCTTTGACACGCCAGAAGCCCTGTACGAGCATTTGCGCCCCAAGGAAAGCGATCTAATCGTGGCGCAGATACGCCCTCTGACGGCATGGATTGCGGCGATGAAGGATTTTACAAATCCGAACACCTGTGCTTGCCGAAAGGGAGCCAAGGCTAGGGAATCTTTAACTTTGCAGATGTACCGTCTGCCCGACTCTTTAACAAATGAACATAAAGAGGCCGTCAAAAACATCATGGGAAGCCATATTTCACTCTTGATCGAAGGACAGAAAACTGCTATGCTAGCGTAACCTCATACCCTTCAAGGAGATAAGCCCCATGCTCAAAGCGCAACGCAAGTTCGTGGACAAGGTGAGAAAACATCTAGCAGAGCATGGTTGCCGAGTCGTATTCGGCAGAGGCAAGGAATTGAATTGCGGTGGGTATCGTGCAGCAGGATACTTCTCTGATGGTGACCGCGAACTGCGAGTGGGAAGAAAGCATGACCTTTGGTTTGAGGTGTTGATCCATGAATACTGCCACTTTCTTCAATGGATCGAACGCTCTCCCGTATATCGCAGAAGTGACAAGTCAAACGCAGTCATTGACAATTGGTTCAATGGCAAGCAGTACACCACAAAGGCAATCGACAAGGCTTTTGATGTCGTTCGTGAGATGGAGCGAGACTGCGAAATGCGTTCGATCAAGTTGATCAAGAAGCATGACCTTCCCGTCAATGTGGATCGCTACACTCGCATCGCAAACTGCTACATCTATGCTCATTTCTTCATGAGGGAATACAGGAAGTTCTGGCCGTTCGAAGGCGAATTGATGCGTAGCCCATCGGTGCTTTCAAAGATGCCTTCAAATTTCCGAGCGCAGTCCCATCGGAAGATTCCAAAAAGGGTTTATGATGCTTTGGCGAATCGCATCTAATCTCCTGCGGTTTCTAAATACCTCTGTCTTTCGCAGAAGGGAAGGTCGCACCATGAGTTGGGACTATCGTGTAATACGCAAAACGACCTATGCAAGCGGAAAGACCTACTACAGTTACAATCTGTACGAAGTCTACTATGACGAAAAGGGCAGGGTTGTAGCCACCACGGAGGAACCCGCGATGCCTGGCGGGGAAAACATCATGGAACTCATGCGTGACTTCTATGCGATGTTTCGTGCATTCACCCTCCCGATCCTTGAGTGGGACTTGATCTTGAGAAACGGACTTGAGCCATCGATGCATGAGTTGAAGCAAGCACCGACAATTACCCATCCGTGGGTGCCTCCTTCAAAGGAGGAAATACAGAAGATTGAAATTGAGATGGACAAAGAGCGGATAGCGGCGGAAGCCACATATCACAAAGAGTGCAGCAAGAAGTCCCCTGATCAGGTTTTTCAATTTATGGCAGATCACAAGTAGGCTTTGAAAAATCCTAAATATGGGTATCCGATTGCCCATCTTTAGGAGAGTCTATGGAACGCCTGACATACAAGTTTAACAGCCTGTCCCTCGCCAATTTTGCCGCCAACACGATCAAGAAGGATGGTGTTGGCGTTGTTCTTGCCAACAACAACGGATTCATCGTGGTTGAAACCGCTGATGCGGCTTCGGTTCAAGAAATCGCAAATAGCGCAAGAGGCTATGAAGTCCTGCGCGAGGCAACACCGACCATGCCACAGCAGAAGCCTGTCGGCATGGTTCGTCCTGCAAACCCCGTGGTTGCGCGATTGGTGAACTACAAGGTTCCCATGTTCCTCGTCAAGCAGTATCCTGCATTGAAGAAAAAGAAGGATTCGATGCCTGGCAGCAGAATCATGTGGAGCCATACAAGTGGCGACAATGACCTTGATGTCATTTCTGCAAAGGAAGTCGATTCTTATCTCAAGGATGGTTGGGTCATCATTGAGCAGTTGGATAATGGTGAATGGCAGGTGGAGATCCTGACCGAAAAGAAGAAGTTGACTCCTGATCAACTCAAGAAGGTTCACACCGGCGTTGCTGCACAGATGCAAGCCAAGAAGGGTGCAAAGAAGGAAGAGATTGAGGAAGAAGAGGAAGAGGAGATCGAAGAAATCTACGATGGTCAAAGGGGCCGTGCGGCAATGCAGTCAAACATAAAGAAAGCACCCACACCAAAAGACAGAGAAGAATTGGTCAAGTTGCATAATGCGATAAAAAAGAGTCCAAAGGTTTATGGTGTTTCTACGGATGCTCTCGGAGACCTTGATCCTGACGAAACCCCGTCACGCAAAAAACTGACTCCTATGGCTGCAAGAGCAGTAGATGGTTATGATGCCAAAAATACAGATCGTAGTGTGAATTTGGAAATCATCAGCAAGATCAACAAGCGCATAAAGGAAGAGAAAGAGGAGATCGAAGAGTTCTTTGAGGACGGAGATAACATCAACGAAGCCAAGCCGCTGATCGGTGGTCAGAAGAAACTTGATGTCAACAAGAACGACAAACTAGATGCCCAAGACTTCAAACTTCTCCGTGCAAAGAAAACAAAGAAGGAAGAAGTCGAGGTCAATGAAAACACGGGTCTCATGACCAATCTGCATCACCCCAAGGGGAAGGCAGTTCTCAACAAGAGCGGAAAGATCGTTGCCATCTACAAGACTGAACGCGCTGCACGCAAGCACGCTTCAACCGGCAAGCCTGTCAAGGAAGAGGTCGAAGAGGAAATGACGGAAGCATTCCGTTTCCGTCAGCAGGATTGGGAGAACATGCGATCCAAGTACAAGTCTGGTACGCCCGTCAGCATAACCCTCAAGAGCGGCAAGACCGTTTCGGGAACCCTTCTTCGCATGGACAAGTATGATCAAGGGTTTGCCTCCAAGGGTCACTTGCTCCATGTCAAGACCGCAAAAGGCAATGTAAAGATTGATGATGTGAAGGTCAAGGGCATTCAATGGAACAACGATCCCAAGACCAAGATGAGCGAAGAGGTTGAGGCGATTGATGAAGCAATGAACAATTACATTGCTTTCTACAACGGCAAGAAGATGCCTGTTCAGGCAGAGACTTCATACAAGGCACAACTCAAGGCTATTGAGATGTTCAAGGCTCCTGCCAGCAAGAAGCACATGGTCACCGTAAAACTCGCTGACAACAAGGCTGCGTTTGCTGCCAACGAAGAGGTTGAGCAAGTTGACGAACTCCTCACTCCCATGCGCGATGCAATCACCGCTCGGGAAAGGGATAAGGCAACAGCAGATTTCAACAATCCAAACCTGTCCGCTGCACAACAAAAGAAGGCAAATGCGCGTGCTTCTCGCGCAATCTATGCCCGTCTACGCGCTCGTAGTAACGATGGAACCGTGGCTGGCAAGGCGCAAATAGCAAAGTTCAAAAGAGAAAACGAAAAGTGGCGCAAGGTAGAGAAGAGCGTAAAGGAAGAAGCCGATATCACCGAAGCCGCTCCTACCATCAAGGCAGGAATGCGACTCTATGCCAAGCAGGACAAGAAAACAGACAACGGCAGCGTGGTCAAGGGACAATACTACAAGGTCGCTGATGCAGGAGGTGGCTTGTTCAACCTCATCCATCAATCAACGGGATACCGCAAGGCTATGATCAAGGTCACAGCAAGCGCAATTCAAGCAATGATTCAGAACAAGATTTTCTAAATCTTGCTG
>Ga0007787_10000210_pt1 | contig 17699 bp, 14 predicted proteins | sample LauGreFa1BDMLBSN_2_FD_59500 | JGI IMG/M metagenome (GOLD analysis project Ga0007787, IMG submission 59500) | Freshwater lake microbial communities from Lake Michigan, USA - Fa13.BD.MLB.SN | ecosystem: Environmental > Aquatic > Freshwater > Lake | place: Lake Michigan, USA | collected 2013-09-23 | reverse complement strand
AAGGTTTTTGTATTATACCATTAAATCCTTCAATTTTTAAATAATTTAAATTGTGCGTTGGTGAAATAACAAATTTAACATTAGGATTAGTTTGAATGGAGTCGCCTAAAGACTTTATCTTTTGCAAGAAATTTTTGTTAAATACCCCATTGTTATTTACTAAACCAATTAAAATAAAATCATTGTCGCTTCCAAAAGTTTTTTGATAATTATTAAAAAAATCTTTAGCCTCACTATCTTTTGGGAAATACTTAGCGTAATCGTAATCGAAACCAATTTTTGATGCAAAATAAATAGATATTGCAACAATTAAACAAGAAATTGCAATTACAAATTTTGATATTTTAATTAAATAAGTTTCTGTAAACTTCATTTAAATTTTTATTTGTAACAAAAGTAATCTAATTTGTATAGCTTGATTAAATATATTGTAAACTTTAACTAAAGAATATAAATAATCGCGAATTATGTATAATTTTATGAAATGATAGTTATTGATTTTACACAAATACAACCTGATATTTTAAAATCTTCGGATTTAGAGATAAGATTATGTTGGCAAAAAAAAACTCAAAACAGTAATGAATTTTTTTACACATCGGGTACTTCTGGAGATAAAAAAAAATTCGAATTTAGTCAGTTACAAATTAAAAAAAGCGTAAATCAAACCATACAATATTTTGGATTAAAAAAAGGTGATACAATTGTAAATCCTTTACCATTAGAATTTGTTGCCGGAAAAATGAATATTTACAGAGCTATATATGGAGACCTAAATTATATACAAATACCTCCAAAAAACATTACAGAAAATTTACCTAAAACAACTATAGATTTTATAACATTAGTTCCAAATCAATTACATCAAATATTAGAAAGTAAAACCATTAAACCTCTAATTAAACAAATTTTAGTTGGAGGAGGAGAATGGACAGATATAGATAATTTAAAAAAGTTAAAAAAAACCAAAGTGTTTCAATCTTTTGCCTCTACAGAAACACTTACCCACTTTGCAATTAAACAAATTTATCCATTACAAGAAGAATATTATACTGTTTTACCAGGTTTTACAGTGGATGAAAAAGATGGTGTTTTATTTGTAAATCATCCTATTATATGCGAAAAAGGTGTTTTTATGGATGATTTAATTGAATTAAAAGGAGATTGTCAATTTAAATGGGTTGGTAGAAAGACTAATATGATTAAAAGCGGTGGGATTAAATTGTTTCCAGAATTAATTGAGCGAAAAATAAGTAACTTTTTTAATCAAAAATTTGTAATTTTAGGTATGCCTGATGATAAATTTGGCGAAATTGTTGTACTGTGTATTGAGGGGAAAAAAGATGAGGATATATTATTTAAAATTAGTGGAGTTTTAGATCGGTATGAATTGCCAAAAAAAATAATTGAAATTGAATGTTTCCCGTTAACGGAAGCTGGTAAAGTTAAACGGAAAGAATTAGCAGAAAAATTAAAAAATCAGTTATGAAAAATTTTAAATATATGAAAATTAATATTTTAACAATATTTTTTGTGTTTTGTTTTTTCAGTTTGATTAGTCAAACATTACAAACTACTTTAAAAGATAATCAAGAAGTTCTTGTGTTACAAGAAGAATTGTATGATCAAATTAGTTGGGTTAATGGCGATCATCGAATTGCATTTGTTTCTAAATTTGAAGGTAGTAGAAATATATATTATATCGATTTAAGAACTACAACAATCGATAAAATAACTAGAAATAATTTTAAAGCAAGTTATTTAACTCAAGAGATAGCAAAAAAAATGGTTTATAAGCCTTTAACAGAGCCAAATGACACTAATTATTATCAACCAGATTGGTCGCCTTTAGGAAATGATTTAGTTTGTTTAGCTGATTACAAAAATAAAATCGAAGTTTTTTTAATTAGAGTAGTTGATAAAAAAATCACATCTACAGGATTACAAAATATTCATTTAGTTCATTGGTTTAGTAATGATGATTTATATTATGTAGAAAGTAAAAACAGAAAAAAGTTAATGAAATACAACAGGATAACTGGCCAAAAAACAGAGGTTAAAGAATTTGAAAATGAAATAATTGGCTTTACAGGAAAATCTAGAGATTTGGTAGTTGTTTTTATGGATGGAGTGTATAAAATTAATTTTACTACTAAAAAAGAAGAATTTTATCCATTGCCAATTAAATCCAACAAAGTTTATGCTAATGGCCCTTTAAGTTATGTAGCTAAAGATTTGCAGGGAAAAATAGTTCATATTGATTTAAATAATAAAAAAATGATTCCTTTGGTAGAGGGAATTAATAATTCAATTCCTTATTTATCAGATTCTGGCGATTATTTGGCTTATTTTTCAAGTACACAAAACGGCTTAGTAATAAAAAAAATACCAAAACAATAAATAATTAGTAACTTAGTTAAGTATTATAAGTATATGAAATACTAATAATAACTCTTAAATTAAGTGACATGAATAAACGTTTTAGTTGGAAAACATTTTTTCCTATTCAGTTACTTTTAGCTCATGTAAAACATAATAAAATATTAACCTTATCGTGGGTTTTACTTTTATTATTTGTTACCCAAACTATATTAAAAAAATATGGAGTACCTTATTTATATTTAACACCTGAGTATTTAGGAGAAGTTAGTTTTTTATCTTATTTTATAATAGGGTTTTCATTTGGTGGATTTATAATTGCATTTAATATAAGTTCATATATATCCAATGGTCATCGTTTCCCTTTTATAGCAACACTTTCACGTCCTTTTTTAAAATATTTCATTAACAATTCTTTTTTTGCAATTACTTTAATTGTGGTTTATTTAACTTCAATGATTAAATTTTTAATTCAGCAAAATGAAGGTTCGGGGTATGATATTTTTATTTTTGTATTGGGCTTTATATTAGGATGTTCAGTGAATATAACATTAAGCTTAGTGTATTTTATTAATACAAATAAGGATTTCAGTAAACTTTTTGGGAAAGAAGACCAAGGGGAAGAAGAGGATATAGCATCTAAAACACATTTAGGGATATTGCATAAACCAGTTAGTTTAGAAAATTTTTATAATCCCGATAGAGAATGGAATGTACAAACTTATTTCTCGTCGTTGTTTAAAATTTCAAGAGCAAGAGATACAAGTAAATACGATATTGCAAAATTGTATCAGGTTTTTAATCAAAATCATTTAAATGCTGCACTATTTGAGATTTTAGTATTTGTTACTATAATATTTTTAGGTTTTGCAAGTGATATAAAATATTTTACCATACCCGCAGGAGCTAGTTTAACCTTGATGTTTACAATGTTTGTTATGTTAACTAGTGCTATTCATAGTTGGTTTAGAGGTTGGTCAAATTTGGCGTTAATAACCTTGTTTTTAATAATTAATTTTTTGTCGCAGTTTAAGTTTTTTAGCCCACCAAATCAAGCTTACGGTTTAAATTATAATGTTGAAAAAGCTGAATATTCTGATGAAATAATGGATTTGTTTAGTAATCCAATTAATTTCCAAAAGGATTATTTACACACTTTAGGTATTTTAAAAGAATGGAAGGATAAAAATACAATGCTTAAAAATCAAAAACCCAAAATGGTATTTATTACTGCTTCAGGAGGAGGTATGCGTAGCGCAGTTTGGGCTTTTAGTGTTTGCCAATATTTAGATAGTATTTCAAATGGTGATTTCTTTAATAAAACCCAATTAATTACAGGCTCATCAGGAGGGATGATCGGGTTAAGTTATTTCAGGGAACTTTATTTACTTAAAAAGCAAAATCAAATCAATAATTTACAATTAAAAAAGTTTAGAGATAATTTATCCAAAGATATTTTGAATAGGTTAGGTTTTGCATGGACAGTAAACGACCTAATTTTTAAATTTAGAAGTTTTGAAATTGGAGATAAAAAATACAAAAAGGATAGAGGTTATGCCTTTGAAGAACAGTTGAATGAGAATACTGAAAATGTATTGAATAAAAAATTATTCGAATATTATATACCAGAGAAAGAATCTCAAATCCCTATGTTGATTTTATCACCAACTATTGTTAATGACGGGCGAAGGTTATTGATATCACCACAGCCGATTTCATATTTAACCAATTTAAAACCCCAAAGTACTTTACGAAATAATTATATTCACGAATCTGTAGAGTTTACAAGATTGTTTAAAGAGCAAGAAGCCACTAATTTAAGATTTAGTTCGGCATTACGAATGAGTTCAACTTTTCCATATGTAATGCCAATTGTACATTTACCTTCAGAGCCAGAAATTCAAATAATGGATGCAGGAATTAGAGATAATTTTGGTATGCAAACTACATTAAAATTTTTATATACTTATCGTAAATGGTTAGAAATGAATACTAGCGGAGTAGTTGTTTTACAAATTAGAGATTTAGAGAAAAATAAGGAGATCATAGCAGGTGAAAAAAATACAATATTGAAAGCTTTAACAGCTCCTGTGGGAAATATTTATAAAAATTTATTTGCTACACAGGATTATACACATGATCAAATGGTACAGTATGCTAGTGAATGGTTTGAGGGAGAAATTGATATAGTGGATATAGTTTTGGAGCAAACAGAAGACAAAAATTTATCTCTAAGTTGGCATTTAACTAAAAAGGAAATTGAAATGATTCATCAATCGATAAAAACTAACAACAATATAGAAGCCCTAAATTATATTAATACCAAAATAAAATAATTTGAGTTAAAACATAATATTTAAAATAGGTTTAAATTAGCTACACATTAAACTAGGGTGTTTTACTTATGAATTTATTAAAAACAAAATGTTGTAAAAACCTTTGAAAATTGAGATAATTGTTTCAAATTTGCAACTCTACTAATTAACTATAACCATAACTAATAAGAAAGGAGCTAAAATGTCTAAGGTATTTACAAATTGTTCAATTTTTACAGGCGAAACATTTGTAGGAAATAAATCTGTAGTAGTAAGTGAAGGAAAAATCAAAGCAATAATTCCAAATAGTCAAATATCTGGATATGATGATGTTATTGATTTAAATGGACAATTGTTAGTTCCAGGTTTTATCGATTTACAAGTAAACGGCGGCGGCGGCGGTTTTTACACGCAAAAAGCAACTAAAGAAAATTATAAAATTGTAAACGATGCACACCGTGAGTTTGGAACAACTGCATTGTTGCCAACCTTAGTATCAACTTCTTTAGATAATATTATAGCACAAATAAAAATCACTAAAGAGTTAATGAAAAATCCTGCAAATGGAGTTTTAGGTTTGCATGTTGAGGGACCCTATTTTAATCCAGATAAAAAAGGAGCACATTCCTTGGATTTTGTTCGAGAAGCAACGGATTATGAAATTGATCAAATTATCGAGCATGGTGTAGGAGTGGTTAAAATATTAACTTTGGCTCCCGAGATTGTTTCAGCTAAACATATAAAAAGATTAGTGGAAGCAGGTATTCCTGTATCAGCAGGACACACCAATGCAACGTACGAACAAGCAATGGAATCTTTTCAATCAGGAATTACAAAAGTTACCCATTTATACAATGCGATGTCGCAGTTTACCTCAAGAGCTCCTGGAATGGTTGGTGCATTTTTGGATTCGGACGATGATGTTTGGGGAGGTATTATTGTTGATGGAGTTCATTGCGATTATGCAGCTGTAAGAATAGCGCATCGAGCTAAAAAAGGAAAATTGTTTTTAGTTTCAGATGCATCTTTTGTTAAACATCCAATGGACACTTTTGAAATTGATGAGTTTAAAATCTTTTTTAAAGATGGTAAATATTTAACTGAATCTGGAAATTTAGCAGGATCTGCAATCAGTATGTTAGATTCTGTTCAAAATAGCTTTTTACATGCCAATATTGAGTTGGCGGAAACCTTAAAAATGGCATCAGTGTATCCCGCACAATTTTTAAAAGTAGATCACGAATATGGATTTATTAAAGAAGGATATTATGCCGATTTTGTAGTATTGGAAAGAGATACATTAAATTTAAAAGCAGTATATAAAGTAGGGGAATACGTTGAGAGTTCGGTAGTTGTAAAATAAATACTTGCAAAAAAAGATTAAAAAGTTGGTTAAAGTAATTTAGCCAACTTTTTTGTTTTTTATACTATTGATTTAGTTAATTTGGCTTCAATAACAATTTCACTTAAAAAAGTTATCAAAAAAAAGGTTTACAGGGTATAATTTTATTCACTAAAACATAAATAAGTAGTTCGTATTCTATAAATTTGCCAAATTGAGTTTTTTAGATTTTAATAAAATACAAATAAGCAATAATCGATTGTGAAATTATGGGCAATATAAAAGTTTTAAAATTTGGCGGAACATCCGTAGGTAGTGTAGAAAGTTTAAAAAGTGTAGTAAACATTGTAAATAAAACAAATAAAGATTCAAAAGTAATTGTTGTTGTTTCTGCATTAGGCGGTATCACCAATCAGTTGGTGAAGTGTAGCGATTTAGCTTTACAAGGGGACGAAACCTACAAGGTAATTTTACAGGAGGTTGAAAACAGACATTTTGAAGTTATTCGTCAGTTAATAGATATAAACGAACAAAGTAGTTTAATTGCTTCAGTTAAAGTTTTATTAAATCAATTAGAAGATATTTTAATTGGGGTTTCTTTAGTGCAAGAATTATCGGCAAAAACTTCTGATTTTATTTTAAGTTTTGGTGAACTTTTATCAAGTATTATTATTTCTAAATTATTAAATTGTAATTGGCTGGATAGCAGAGAAGTAGTTTTAACTGATGCCAATTATGGTAACGCAAATGTAGATTTTGAAATTAGCAATCAAAAAATTAAGCAATACGTTCAACAAAGTGCGCAAAATTTATTTGTAGCACCAGGATTTATTTCTAAAACAAAAGAAGGTTTTCCTTCAACTTTAGGTAGAGGTGGTTCGGATTACACTGCTGCAATTTTTGCAGCTGCTTTAGATGCTAGTATTTTAGAAATATGGACGGATGTAAATGGAATCATGACCGCCAATCCAAAACAAGTAGAAGCGGCGTTTAGCGTTCCAAAGGTGAGTTACAAAGAAGCGATGGAGTTATCTCATTTTGGTGCTAAAGTAATTTATCCGCCAACTGTTTTACCAGTTTTCAAAAAAAATATTCCAGTTGTAATTAAAAATACTTTCGAACCAGATGCACAAGGCACATTAATCAGTAATGACGCAGATGATTCCGGAATGGGCGTTAAAGGAATTAGCAGCATTGATAAAATATCCTTAATTAGTTTAAGCGGAAGTGGAATGATTGGTATTCCTGGGATTTCTTCGAGATTATTTGGAGCTTTATCTATTGCACAAGTAAATATTATTTTAATAACCCAAGCATCTTCCGAGTACAGTATTACTTTTGCGGTTTCGCCAAACGATGTAGACAAAGCTGTAGAATCGGTAAATACTGAATTTGAATATGAAATTTTAAATGGCAAAGTAAATCCAGTACAAGTTGAACTAAATAAAAGTATTGTTGCTTTGGTAGGTGAAAAAATGAGTGGGCAGGTAAATGTAGCAGGGAAAATGTTTAGTGCATTAGGAGTAAATGGTATTAATGTTCGAGCAATTGCACAAGGTTCTTCCGAACGTAATATTTCGGTGGTAATCGACGAAAAAGATGTGAAAAAAGCTTTAAATGTTTTACATGAACGCCATTTTGAAAAAGACCATAAACGTGTAAATTTATTTGTTGTAGGTGTTGGAAATGTAGGTGCTACTTTGGTTGATCAAATTAAAGATCAACAAAAAAGTTTAGAGGAAAATGTTAAAGTAGAAATCCGCATTGTAGGCTTATGTAATTCTCGTAAAATGTTGATTCAAGAAAACGGAATTAACTTACAAGATTGGAAAAATACTGTTGAACAAGAGGGTGCTACTTTTGATAAAGATCAATTAATTGACACAATTAAAGAATTAAACTTACGTAATAGCGTTTTAGTAGATTGTACTGCAAATTACGATGTTGCAAAAATTTACAAATCGGCATTAAGTGCTAATATTTCTGTAGTAACTGCTAATAAAATTGCGGCGTCTTCTAATTTTGCTGAGTATAAAGAATTAAAAAAGATTGCACTTAAAAATGGTGCCCAATTTTTATTCGAAACTAATGTTGGTGCAGGATTACCAGTGATTAAAACCATTAACGATTTAGTGCATAGTGGCGATAAAATTAAAAGAATTGAAGCAACTGTTAGTGGTTCCTTAAACTTTATTTACAACAATTATAATGGTACAAACACTTTTCATGATGTTGTAAAAGAAGCTCAAAAATTAGGGTATACAGAGCCAGATCCTCGAATTGATTTAAGTGGTGTAGATGTTAAGCGAAAAATTTTAATTTTAGTGCGCGAGGCGGGGTATCAAATGGAAATGGATGATGTAAAAGTAAAAGATATTTTACCAAAATCGTGTTTTGAAGTAGAAAGTGTTGATGAGTTTTTTGGCGAATTAGTAAAGTATGAATCTACTTTTGCAACACAATTAAAACAAGCTAAGGATGAAACTCGAAAATTAAGAGTTGTAGCAGTTTTTGATGGAGTACAAGCTAGCGTTGAGTTACAAGCTGTAGATGCACAACATCCGTTTTATAGCTTACAGGGAACAGATAACGTTGTGGCAATTTACACAGATAGATACTCCAAACAGCCTATGGTAATACAGGGAGCTGGAGCTGGAGCAGCTGTAACTGCGGCTGGAGTTTTTGCAGATATAATTAGAGTGGTTAATTAAATAAGTGATGTATTTTACACATCCATAAAAAGAATAAAATGAATAGAGTAAAAGTTTTTGCACCTGCAACTGTTGCTAATGTAGCTTGTGGTTTTGATGTTTTAGGGTTTGCTTTAAATCATCCAGGTGATACTTTAATAGCTGAGAAAAATACGGATAATGTATTAAAAATTGCAGCAATTCATAATGCCTCTAATCTCCCCCTCGATACTAAAAATAATGTAATAACTGTTGCTGTTCAGGCGATGTTGGATCAGTTGGGTTCAAATCAAGGTATTACTTTCGAGTTAACTAAAGGCGTAAAAGCAGGTAGTGGAATTGGTTCAAGCGCAGCAAGCTCTGCGGCGGCTGTATTTGCAGCTAATGAATTGTTAGGAAAACCTTTTACCAAAAAGGAATTGGTATATTTTGCTATGAAAGGCGAGGAGTGTGCTAGTGGAGTTCCCCATGCCGATAATGTGTCACCAAGTATTTGTGGTGGCTTTACTTTAGTAAGAAGTTACGAGCCTTTGGATGTAATTAAAATACCTTCTCCAAGCGATTTATGGTGTACGGTAATTCATCCACAAATTGAGGTAAAAACGCGCGATGCACGTAGGGTGTTAAAAGGAGGAATCGATTTAAAAAGAGCCATTACTCAATGGGGAAATTTGGGTGGATTAATATCTGGATTATACCAAGAAGATTACGATTTAATTGGACGCTCCTTAGTGGATGTGGTAATAGAGCCAATACGTTCAATTTTAATACCAGGCTATCAAGATGTAAAATCTAGTGTATTACAAGCTGGTGCTTTGGGTTGTTCAATTTCTGGAAGTGGTCCTTCAATTTTCGCTTTGTCTAAAGGCGAGGAAATGGCACAAAAAGTTAAATTAGCTATGAGTAAAGTATATACTCAATATGGAGTTGATTTTGAAATCCACGTAAGTAAAGTAAACGACGAAGGGGTTAAAATTATTGATTAATTAGATTATAAGTGTAAAATGAAATATTACAGTACAAATAAAATATCTCCAGCGGTTTCTTTTGAAGACGCTGTTGTTAGAGGTTTAGCGCCGGATAAAGGATTGTATTTTCCCGAAAAAATTGGAACCCTTCCTAAGGGTTTAATCGGGCATAATAATTCTATTCATGAAATTGCTTTTGAAGTAGCAAAATTATTTGTGGATGGTGAAATTGATAATCAAAGATTACAAACCATTGTTGAGGAAACTTTGGCTTTTCCAACTCCAATTGTAAATGTAGAAAAAGATGTTTTTTCTTTAGAATTATGGCATGGCCCAACTTGTGCTTTTAAAGATGTGGGCGCAAGATTTTTAGCAAGATGTTTAAGCTATTTTGTACAACGTAAGGAGCGTAAGGTTACTATTTTAGTAGCAACATCTGGGGATACAGGAAGTGCGGTTGCCAATGGGTTTTTAGGTGTTGAAGGGATTGATGTGGTGATTTTATATCCTAAAGGAAAAGTAAGTAAAATACAGGAGCAACAATTAACTACAATTGGACATAATATTGCGGCATTGGAAGTTGAGGGGACTTTTGATGATTGCCAAAAAATGGTAAAATTGGCTTTTAACGACGAAAGTTTAACCAATGCAATGAATTTAAGTAGTGCTAATAGTATAAACGTTGCAAGGTTTTTACCTCAGTCTTTTTATTATTTTAGTGCCTACGAACAGTTAGAAGATAAAAATAAACCCGTGGCTTTTTCGGTTCCAAGTGGAAATTTTGGGAATTTAACAGCAGGAATGTTTGCAAGCAGAATGGGTTTACCTGTTGAAAAATTTATTGCAGCAACTAATGTAAACGATGTGATTCCTGAATATTTAAAAACAGGAGTATATCGCGCTCGTCCATCTATACCAACTATTTCCAACGCAATGGATATTGGTGATCCTTCTAATTTCGTACGTATTTTAGAGTTGCATAAAGGTAATTTAGCATCTATCCAAAACGAAATGGTGGGGTATGCTTATACCGATGAAGAAACTGCTGCGGGAGTAAAATATATTATGGATACTACAGGATATTTATCCGAACCTCATGGCGCAATTGGGTATTTGGCTTTAAAAGAGTATATGAAAACTTCTAATTGTCAGGGAATATTCTTAGAAACAGCTCATCCTGCAAAATTTGGAGAAGTGGTAGAGCCAATTTTAAATGCCCCAGTAGCTATTCCAGAGCGTTTACAAGACTATTTGAGTAGAAAAAAAGAGGCTGTTTTAATTGCTCCAGAGTATGAAGCATTAAAATCATATTTATTGAATAGGTAATCATGCATCAAATTAAGGAAACATTAATTTCTGATGATTTATTGCAAGAATATTTTGTATGTGATTTAAATTCATGTAAAGGAGCGTGTTGTGTTGAAGGAGATAGTGGTGCGCCATTGTTGGCAGAAGAAAAACAAGTTTTGGAGGATATTTTTCCCGTTGTGGAAGGGTATTTAACGGATGAGGGTAAAACGGAAATTCAAAAACAAGGTAAATACGTGGTAGATAAAGATGGGGATTTAGTTACACCTTTATTATCAAATGGCACTTGTGTTTATGCAATTAAAGATTCTAATGGCACTTTAAAATGCGGGATAGAGCAAGCGTATAATGATGGTAAAATTGAATTTAAAAAACCAATATCTTGTCATTTATTCCCTGTAAGGATTAAAGAATATAAAACCTTTACGGCGGTAAATGTGCAATTATTAGATATTTGTTCTTGTGCATGTAGTTTAGGAAAACAACTTAAAGTTCCTGTGTATAAATTTTTAAAGGAACCATTAATTCGAAAATTTGGGGCAGATTGGTTCGAAGCGTTAGAAAATGCAGCTCCAAAATCAACACTATAAAATTATGTTAAGTAAAGTAATAATAGGAACAAGAGGAAGTGAATTAGCTTTATGGCAAGCACATTATGTAGAGTCCATTTTTAAAGCTAAAAATATCGAAGTTGAAATTAAAATAATCAGCACTCAAGGTGATGAAATTCAGCATTTGAGCTTTGATAAAATGGAAGGGAAAGGGTTTTTTACTAAAGAAATTGAAGCGGCTTTATTAAATAAATCTATAGATTTAGCGGTGCACTCCCATAAGGATTTAGAAACTACTAATCCACAAGGTTTAGAAATTGCTGCAGTAAGTTATCGAGAAAATCCTAGCGATGTTCTTTTAATTTTACCGCATGCCTATGATGCAACACAAACATTAGGATTAAAAAAAGGAGCAGTTATAGGTACTTCATCTGCACGCCGAAAAACACAATTATTAGCATTTCGTCCAGATTGTTCCACGTTAGATTTAAGAGGAAATGTACCTACGCGAATTCAAAAATTAAAAAACCAACAATACGATGCTATTTTATTAGCAGCTGCAGGTTTAAATCGCTTAAGTATATCTACAGAAGGTTTGATTGTTAAAGAATTAAGTCCTAAAGAATTTATACCCGCACCCGCTCAAGGTGTTTTAGGCTTACAAATACGCACCGAAGATATTGCTTTAAAAGATTGGTTGCAGCAAAATTTTCATCATCAAGATGTTGCACAATGCATAGAGGAGGAACGAGAAGTTTTACGCAATTTAGATGGTGGATGTCAATTACCATTGGGGTCTTATTGTTATTTCGAAAACAATCAGTTTACTTTACAAATTTCTTTGGGAATATCCGAAAATGAAGTTTTGCGATTAGAAAAAACCTCAGATTCACCAAAAGGATTAGCGCATCAAATTTTAGAGGCTTTAAAAAAAAACGACTAACACTAAGCACATTTATCACTAAAGATATTACCGAAGATAGCTTGTTAAATTTTGGTTTACTAGCTAAAAACATTCAGATTTCGGGATTTTCATTGATAGATTTTAAAGTGGAAAACAATTGGGAATTTCCTTCAAGCGATTGGATATTTTTTACGAGTAAAAATGCAGTTAAATTTTTCTTTGAAAAAAACAATGTACTAGGGCGACAAAAAATTGCCTGTTTAGGCGATGGAACCTTTAAGGTTTTATCCAAATTTGTAAATCGTGTAGATTATGTAGGAAAAAATGTAGATACACATTTTATAGGAAAAGAATTTGCTGAAATTATTGGCGACGCAATTTGTTTTTTTCCTATTTCAAATATTTCCAAAAGAACTATTCAGCAATATTTACCTCAAAATCAAGTTATTGAGGAGGTAATTTATCAAACCTTAATCACACAACAAACCAATATTCCAACTACTGATATTGTAGTGTTAACAAGTCCGTCCAATACCATAAACTACCAAAACATCAAAGGTTTTCAATCTAATCAAATCATAATCGCCATGGGCCCAAGCACCGCCCAACAAATCAAAGATTTAAACCTAAACAACATCGTAATCCAACCCACCAAACCAGGTGAAATTGGAATAGTGGATTGTTTGAATAACTTATCCTGCTAGTATTTATTTATAATCTATTTGTTTTGATTTAAATATTTATTTTTTTCAAATTAGATATTGTTCAAAGTTTGTAAATAGAATATAATTTTTCATCGAACTCTGAGGTAAAAAAAAAGATGTTTAAATTTCTCTAAACATCCTTTGTATGATTTAAATTTATAAGTACTAACCTCTTTTTCTTTCGCCTTCTTTTAATAAGATTTTACGTAAACGAATAGATTTTGGAGTAACTTCAACGTATTCATCACTTTGGATATACTCTAAAGATTCTTCCAAAGATCTTTTAATTGCAGGGATAATTTTAGTACTATCATCCGAACCCGAAGCACGCATGTTGGTTAATTTTTTAGTTTTTGTTACGTTAACTGTTAAATCACCTTCACGAGAGTTTTCACCAATTACTTGTCCTTCGTAAATATCTTCGTTTGGATCTACAAAAAACTTACCTCTTTCTTGTATTTTATTAATTGAATAAGGAATTGCACTACCTGTTTCCATACTAATTAACGAACCATTTTGACGCTCAGGAATATCACCTTTCCAAGGTTGGTAACCTAATAATCTGTGTGCAACTACGGCCTCACCTTGAGTTGCTGTTAACATATTGCTTCGCATACCAATTAAACCTCTGGATGGAATTTCGAATTCTAATTTAACACGGTTGCCAGTTGGAGCCATTGTTTTCATTTCGCCCTTACGTTTAGTAACCATTTCAATTACTTTACCGCTAAATTCCTCGGGAACATCAACAGTTAACTCCTCAATTGGCTCACATTTAACACCATCAATTTGTTTGATTAAAACCTGAGGTTGACCAACTTGTAATTCGTAACCTTCACGTCTCATTTCCTCAATTAAAACCGCCAAGTGCATTACGCCTCTACCATAAACCAACCAAGCATCAGCTGTATTGGTTTTTTCAACTTTCATTGCTAAGTTTTTTTCTAACTCTTTATTTAAACGATCGCTAATATGACGAGAAGTAACAAATTCACCCTCTTTACCAAAAAATGGAGAGTTGTTGATGGTAAATAACATACTCATTGTTGGTTCGTCGATAGCAATAGGAGGTAAAGCTTCCGGATTAGTTGGGTCACTAACTGTATCGCCAATTTCAAATCCTTCAATACCTACTAAAGCACAAATTTCACCAGCTTCCACAACTTCAGCCGATTTTTTCGTCATACCTTCAAAAGTAAATAACTCTTTAATTTTTGATTTAACAATAGAGCCATCTCTTTTGATTAAAGCTACTTGCATACCAGCTTTTAAGCTACCTCTAAAAATTCTACCAATTGCAATTCTACCCACAAACGACGAATAATCTAAAGATGTGATTTGCATTTGCGCAGTTCCTTCTTCAATTTTAGGTGACGGAATATGAGCAATAATTTTTTCAAAAATAATATTAATATTATCTGTTGGTTTTTGCCATTCTTCGTTCATCCAATTGTTTTTAGCCGAACCGTAAACCACAGGGAAATCCAATTGGTCCTCGGTTGCGCCTAATTCAAACATTAAATCAAAAACTTTTTCATAAACAGCTTCAGGATCACAGTTTTCTTTATCTACTTTATTTACAACTACCATTGGTTTTAAACCCAATTCTATAGCTTTTTGTAAAACAAATCTAGTTTGAGGCATAGGACCTTCAAAGGCATCAACCAATAATAAAACTCCATCTGTCATTTTTAATACACGCTCTACTTCACCACCAAAATCCGAGTGACCAGGAGTATCGATAATATTAATTTTGTAGTCCTGATACCTTACAGCAGCATTTTTACTTCTAATTGTAATACCTCTTTCACGTTCTAAATCGTTACTATCCATCACTAATTCACCTACTTCTTTGTGCGGGTCAAATACTTTACAAGCCGCCAACATTTTGTCAACCAAGGTTGTTTTACCGTGGTCAACGTGCGCAATAATCGCAATATTCTTTACTTTTTCCATAATTAAAATTTCTATAGACAAAGATAATCGGGTATTTTAAACTATTTACTAAATATGTAAATATTTTTGTTAATTTGTTAATTTATTTGAATAAAAGACGTTTAAAATCCTTTTCGGTAGATTTTTATTCCACATTTACAAGGAAATCCACAAACAGAACAATTAAAACCTTGAGTTAAGCTATCTTTTAAATAGTAATTTTTAAATCCTATTATTTCTATAAAGTTATTTCGGGTTAATAATTTATTTAAATGCACTTTACCTTTATTATCCCATGCAAAACAAAGCATTTCACAATGTTTATTTTGTTTTATGATTTGTTTAAATAATTGATTACCAATACCTTTTTTTTGAAATTTTGGATGTATTGCTACTACATCAATATGTGCGGTTAATTTTGAAAAGCTTAATTTATTTCGAGTTTTTTTTATAATATCTTCACGAGATAAAAATTTAACCCATGCAATACCTAAAACTTGTCGATGATGTTGTACGATAAAAACATCATATTTTTGATAGCCCGACGATTTGATTTTTTGAATATCAATATACCCTTCGCCTAAAGTTAAATTTACAATATTTTGCGCTTGTTTTTGTTGCGCTAAATTGAGTGTAAACACTTTTAAATCCAGTTTTTATCTAGTAAAATTTGTTGCATTTGTTGTTGTACTTCTTGCGCAGCTAACTTACTTTTTTGGGCAAAATCATTTCCGTTGCCGGCATAAATTATTCCGCGTGATGAGTTGATTAACAAACCACAATCGTTATTCCATCCATATTTTACTGTATCTTCCAAACTTCCTCCTTGTGCTCCAACTCCTGGAACCAATAAAAAATGATTGGGAACAATTTTACGGATAGCAGTAAACAATTCGCCACGTGTAGCACCTACTACATACATCATATTTTCGTCATTTCCCCATTGTGCACTTTTAGCAATTACATCCTCAAACCAATAATTACCATTTTCACTTTTTAACAATTGGAAATCTTTAGCACCTTCATTGGATGTTAAGCCTAATAAAATACTCCATTTCCCTTTATGTTCTAAATAAGGTAACACGGCGTCCGCTCCCATAAAAGCACTTACTGTAATCGAATCAAAGTTATATGTGTTAAAAAATGTTTCGGCATATTTAGCGCTTGTGTTGCCAATATCCCCTCTTTTTGCATCCGCAATTGTAAATATATTTTCCGGAATGTATTCCACTGTTTTTTGTAAACTATCCCAACCTTTAGAGCCTAAACATTCATAAAAAGCGATATTGGGTTTATATGCCACACAAAATTCTTTAGTAGCATCAATAATTGCTTTATTAAATTCAAAAATGGGGTCTTCCAAATCTAATAAATGTTTAGGGATTTTAGATAACTCTGGATCCAAACCTACACACAAAAAGGATTTTTTTATTTTAATTTGTTCAATTAACTCTTTTTTTATCATAATCCACTTCCTTCTTGTAATTTTTCGGCAGTTTCTTGCATTTTTAAAGCATCTAACATTTCTTGGATATCACCATTCATGTATGCGTTTAAATTGTACATTGTTTTATTAATTCTATGATCAGTAATTCTACCTTGCGGATAGTTATAGGTACGTATTTTAGCAGATCTATCACCTGTTGAAACCAAAGATTTACGATGTGCATCACGCTCGTTTTGGCGTTTTTCTAACTCCTGATTATAAATTCTCGAACGTAAAACTTGTAAAGCTTTGTCGAAGTTTTGGTGTTGTGATCGTCCATCCTGACATTCCACTACAATTCCTGAAGGTAAGTGCGTTAAACGAATAGCGGATTCTGTTTTATTAACGTGCTGTCCACCTGCTCCAGATGCTCTAAAAGTATCTTTTTTAATTTCCGTCATATTTAATTGCACATCAAATTCTTCAGCTTCAGGCATAACCGCAATTGTAATTGCGCTGGTATGCACTCTACCTTGAGATTCAGTTTCGGGTACACGTTGAACACGGTGTACGCCCGATTCAAATTTTAAAGTACCATAAACTTCCTCTCCAGCAACCGTCATCGAAATCTCTTTAAAACCAGAGGTACTTCCTTCAGATGAGTTTACAACTTCGTATTGAAATCCTTTTTCTTTAAAATACATCGTGTACATTCTGTACATGTCTTCTACAAAAATACAAGCCTCATCACCACCTGTACCGGCACGTAATTCCATAATAACGTTTTTGTTATCTTCGGGATCTTTAGGTATTAATAATACTTTGATTTCTTCTTCCAAAACAGCTTTTTTTTGAATTAATTCATTTAATTCTTCTTTAGCCATTTCTTTCATTTCGACATCGGTTTCGGTAGCAATAATATCTTTAGCATTTTCGATATTATCAACCACCAACTGAAATGTACGATAGGTTTGTACAATTGGCTCTAAATCCTTGTACTCTTTACTTAATTCTCTATATCTTTTTTGGTCCGATACAACATCTGGTAAAGTTAATTTTTCACCAATCTCCTCAAACTTTATAGCAAGTTCTCTTAATTTATCAATCATAATTTAACTTTTAGTATTCGTAAGTTCCAAATGTACTTTTAATGGTTAATTTATTTCCATTGTGTTTT
>Ga0007787_10000209_pt1 | contig 17709 bp, 16 predicted proteins | sample LauGreFa1BDMLBSN_2_FD_59500 | JGI IMG/M metagenome (GOLD analysis project Ga0007787, IMG submission 59500) | Freshwater lake microbial communities from Lake Michigan, USA - Fa13.BD.MLB.SN | ecosystem: Environmental > Aquatic > Freshwater > Lake | place: Lake Michigan, USA | collected 2013-09-23 | reverse complement strand
TATTAAAAAAAAAAAAATTAATAATATAAAAAAAAATTTTGAATATTTTAATGAAATTATGGATATTTCATTAAAGGCTGAACAAAAACTTTATTCATCAAAAAATATAGTATCTGACTTTTCAGAACTTATGTTAAAATATTGGAGTTTAAAAAAAAAATTAGCAAATAATGTCACAAATAAGAATATTGATAATTTGATGAATTTAGGAATTAACAATGGGGCTTACGCAGGAAAACTTGTTGGTGCTGGTGGAGGTGGTTTTCTAATGTTTTTGATAGATCCAAAAAAAAGGGAAGTGCTTAAAGATTTATTTAAAAGTTTTACTATAGTTCCAATTAAATTTGAGAATTCAGGTTCACAAATAATTTACTACAAATCTGGCAATGAATCATAGTTTAATGAAAAATAATATAAGCAAAGAGGATAAGAATATCTTATCTTCATTTGTTAAAAAAAGTAACTTTTTTACTAATGGTAAAAAAGTATTAGAGTTTGAAAGGCTTTGGAGTAAATGGCTTGGAGTAAAGTATAGTGTTTTTGTAAATTCTGGATCATCAGCAAATTTATTATCTTTATCATATTTAAAATCTCTTTATAAGAATGGTGAGGTGATCGTATCGCCGCATAATTGGGTTTCAAATATTACATCTATTCTTTACAGTGGTTTTACCCCCAAATTTGTTGATATAGAATTAAGTAATTTAGGTGCATCCTCTAAGCAAATTATAAAATCTATTAATAAAAATACTAGAGCGATTTTTTTAACTCATATTTTAGGATATAATGCATTATCCCAAAATTTATTAAAAGAAATAAAAAAAAAAAATATTATTTTGATCGAGGACGTATGTGAGTCTCATGGAGCAACTTTTTGTTCCAAAAAACTTGGTACATACGGACTAATAAGTAATTTTTCTTTTTATTATGCTCATCATATGAGCACCATAGAAGGGGGGATGGTTTGTACAAATAATAAAAAAGTTTATGAGGCTATGCGAATAATGCGAGGTCATGGAATGCTAAGAGAAAGTTTTGACAAAGTTTATAAAGGTAATGAAATTAAAAAAAATTCAACTTTAAATGAAAAGTTTATATTTATAAGACCTGGTTATAATTTTAGAAGCACAGAATTAAATGCTGTGCTAGGCATTAATCAATTAAAAAGATTAGATAAAAATAATAAAAAAAGAAATTTAAATAATAAATATTTCTTAAGCTTGTTGGATGAAAAAAAATACTTTACAGACTTTGATTTAGTTGGTTCATCAAATTATGCTTTTGTAATAATTTTTAGAAAAAATTATCAAAATTTAAACTTTAGAAAAAAATTTGAATATACGCTAAATAAGTATAAAATTGAATTTAGACGGGGTGGGTCTGGAGGTGGAAATCAGCTAAGGCAACCTTACATTAAGGAGTATATTAAATTGAATAATAAATTTATAAAAAAGTTTAGAAATGTTGAGACCGTTCATCATTACGGGTATTATATAGGTAACTATCCTGAATTAACAAAATTAAAAATTTTTAAAATTTGTAATTTATTAAATGAGATTGAATAATGAATATTTTAATTACAGGTGTTTCCGGGAGTGGGGGAAGTTATCTAGCTGAGCATATTTTAAAAAAAAACCATCATGTTTATGGACTTTTTCGCAATCCCAAGAAAGTTAATTCTTTTAATATTAAATGTTTAAAGAAGTATAAAAATTTTAAGTTAAAAAATTGTGCTTTAAACAATGTAAAAAAAATTATAAAAACATTTCTTCAAATAAAGCCTGATATTATTTTCCATCTTGCATCCAATGCCGATGTAAGGAAATCATTTTATTACCCATATAAAATTATAAAAGATAATAATATATGTACATTAAATTTATTAGAAGCTGCGCGAGTACTTAAAATTAGATCTAGAATTATAATTTGTAGCACTGCGGAGGTTTACGGAGATGTGCCAAAACAAAATCAGCCAATCACTGAATTAAATGCAATCAATCCAATAAATCCCTACGCAGTATCAAAAACTTTTCAAGATTTATTAGCTCAAAATTATTTTAAAATTTATAATTTAAACATAGTTATTACAAGAATGTTTACCTATCTAAATGCAAGAAGAAAAAACCTTTTTTCTTCAGCTTTTGCTTATCAGATTTTAAAATTCGAAAGAATGAACTCGAAAAAAAAAGTAATAAAGCATGGTAATTTGGACAGCCTAAGATCAATTTTAGATATCAGAGATGCGATGGAGGCTTATTGGTTTGCTGCAATTAAGGGTCAAACAGGTGAAATATATAATATTTGCAGTAACTATAAAATTTCAGTAGGTAATTTTTTGAATAAATTATTGAACTTAAGTAAATATAAAATTTCTAAAAAATTAGATAAAAAATTGATTAGGCCAAATGATATTAGTTTTCAGGTGGCAAGTTGTGATAAATTTAGAAAACACACTAAGTGGAAACAAAAATATAATTTAGATCAAAGTATTAATTTTTTTTATAGAGAATGTAAAAAAAATTATAACAATATATAAAATGTGCGGCTTTATTGGTGGAATATTCACAAAAAAATTAGACAAAAACATAAAACCAAAAATTAGTGCAATTTTAAAATCATTTTCTTATAGAGGTCCAGACTCAGAAAAAATATATTTATGTCCCGAATCAAAGTTTGTTTTGGGATTTAACAGACTTTCAATAATAGATTTAACAAATAATGCAGATCAACCTTTTTTTTTTAAAGATTTAGTTATGTCTGCTAATTGTGAAATATATAATTACAAAGAAATTCAGAAGACATTAAAAAATAATATTTTTAAATCTAAAACTGATGCCGAAACTATTGTAAACGGCTATTTTGAAAAAAATATAAAGATATTTGAAGAATTACAAGGAATGTTTGCAATTAATATTTTTGATAATAAAAAAAAAGAATTAATTATTGCAAGAGATAGATTTGGTATAAAACCTATGTATTATTATAAAGATAAAGATTGTTTTATTTTTAGTTCCGAATTTTTTCCGTTAGTAAGATTTTTAAAAAAACTTAATAAAATTATAGAATATAATTATCAAAATTTTGAAATATTTTTATTTGGTCCATATAATTTTACTGAAAATACACTAGTTAAAAATATAAAGAAATTAAATCCAGGTACATTTATTAAAGTCGATAAGTATCACAATATAATAGAACAAAGTTATTTGGAAATTAAAAAAAAAAATATAATTAATATTACTAATTACAATAAGCAAAAAATTATTGAAACTTTAGAAACGCTACTAGAAAAATCTGTTGAGAAACATTTAATTAGCGATGTACCAATTGGAATATTATATTCTGGTGGATTAGATTCTAGCATTATCGCACATTTGGCATCAAAAAAAAGAGAGAATATCAATTGTTTTACCGTCAATTTTGATAAGCAATTTAATAATTTAGAGACAAATCAAATTATAAATTTTTGCAAGCAAAGATCTATGAAAAGTAATATTATTGATGCAACAACTTTAGATATCTTGAAAAATTTTGAAAAAAAAATTTTTTTGTATGATGACCTATCCTCAGCTGATCCTGGATTTTTAACAAATGAAATTATTTCGAAAAAAATTTCTGACATGGGTTTTAAGGTCGTTTTAGTTGGAGATGGTGCAGATGAAATGTTTGGCGGTTACTCTTGGTTTGGATTATCAAAATATCCATTTAAAATTTTACCAAGAATAATTAGAGATATTTTATATTTTTACTCCGCTTCAAGATCATTTGATTCAAAATATTTTTGGAGGATTTTTAAAAAATTTAGAAAATATCTTCCAAAAAATGAAATAAATTACTTTAATACAATTGAAAAGAATGAAATAATTAATCAATTACCAAATCATTATTTGCAAAAAGTCGATAGATCTACAATGATCAATTCAATCGAAGCAAGAGTTCCATATTTAGATAATGAAATATACGATTTTTCCTCTCAATTAAATTCAAATTTAAAATTAAAAGGAAGCTTTTATACTCAAAAAAATTTTAAGTGCCCAAATGAAAAATTCATATTAAGAGAATTAGCAAATAAATATTTCGATAAAAGTATATCCCAAAAAAAAAAATATGGATTTAGTTTATCTTTGTATGATTTAATAAATAACAACAAGTCTGATTTTAGAGAAACATTAAGCACAAAAAATAGCTTTGCTACTGAATTCTATGGAAAAAATTTCTTTGAAAATTCAATTAATAATATTAAACAAGCAAAATATAGTCCAATAGAACTTTTCAAGCATAATATTATATGGAAGTTTTTTCTATTACAAAAATGGTCAAAAGCGATTGAAGAAATATAATACACAAAATATTTATATTTGTCATAGAGATTTTATTCATAAATCTAATTATAGAGAAGGTGGAGGAGATAATTTACGAAAAAAAATTTTTAAAGAATCGTTAAGCTTAGAAATCTCACATGGTAGTTTTGAAAAAAAAAATTTTTTTAATTTTTCAATCTCACGTCAAGAATATTGTTCGAAAAAAAAGATTCTAAAAAAAAAATTTCCAAAACAAATTAAAATTTTAAAATATCCAATTATTTTTTTTATATTTATAATTTTTTTAAAAAAACATAAAATTAGACCTAAGCTTATCTTAGGAATAGATCCGATTTCAACTTTTCTTGGTGTATTAATTAAATTTATATTTAATGCTAAGAATATATTTCATATAACAGATTATTCTGACAAAAGGTTTTCAAATATTATTTTAAATTTAATTTATAAAATAATATTCAATTTTTCTTTGTCGAATTCAGATTTTGTTACATCGCCATCACAAAAATTAATCAGTAAAATTAGAAGAAAAATTTATTATATACCGAATTTACCTCAAATAAAATGTGATGTTAAAACTAAAAAAAGAAATTTTATCTTATTTCTTTATCCAAAAATCGATCATGGCGTTAACATTGAAAATATAATTAATTGTGGAATTTTATTAAAAAATTTTAAGCGTTATAAAGTATTTGTGACTGGTTATTTTACTGAAACGATTATTAAAAAAAAATTTTTTTATTTAATAAAAAAAAACCAATTGAATAATATAATTATACATAAAAATTTTATTAAGAATAAACAAAGATTGAAGAAAATATTAAGTCATAGTATTGTTGGGATGACTTCTTATAATATCACAAAAATTCATAATTATTATGATTATGCAGATAGTCTTAAAATTAGACAGTACTGTGAGTTTGGCATAATAGTTTTAACAGAGGGACTTACTCCACTTGCAAAAATTATTAATAATAAATTTGGTTTTATTTATAAGAGCTCATCTGACATGTTGCAAAATCTTAAATTAATATTAACAAATAAAAAATTGCAAAATAATTTTCATAAAAATTCAAAAAATTGGTCTATTTCTCAAGAAAAAATAAGTAATTTAGAAAAATTAAAAAAAAAATTGCATTTATTTGTTAATTATTGATTTAAATTTTTTTACGAAATTTACTTCATTAAATTTATAAATTGATTTTCTACATTTATGTCTTAAATTAAAGAATTCTATATTTCTTTTTTCGCTTATTATTTTATATAAGTCTTTTTCAACACTTTTTTCTTTAATTAAAAAACAATTTATATTTTTTTTTAGTATTTCTTTGAGTCCACCACTATTCATAGCAATTACTGGTTTGCCAACACTCAATGACTCTATTGCAGACATTCCAAAGTCCTCATTTTTTGAAAGGTAAATCGTTGCAATGCATTTTTTTAATAATTTTAGATATTTATTATTACTAACAAGTCCTGTGAAGATAATATTGTTGTTGTTTTTTGAAATAGCTTTAAGTTTTTTAGTTTGTGAACCCACTGATGTTATAATGATTTTTGTATTATTGAACTTTTTAAAAACATTAATGATTTTATTAATATTTTTATCTTTTTCGTGTCTATTAGCGGACAAAAAATATTTACCTCTTGTACCAAGACTAAATTTATTAATATTAATTGGAGGGTGTATTACAGTAATTTTTTTTTTATAAAATTTCTTTAATTGTCTTTTAGTGTAATTAGAGTTTGCAATAACATGATTTACGCTATTTAAATTTTTTAAAAAATATTTAATAAACATTTTTTTGGAAAAAAAAATTAATATTTTTTTAAAAAAATTATAATTTTCTTTAAATTCAAAATATCTAAAATATGCCTTAGGTAAACTATGACAATAATATATAAATTTTTTTTTTTTATTTAACTTATTTAAAAAAATTGAATAATTTCCACTTAATATGTTTATAAAATAATTTTTTTTTGGGTTATAATTAAACCAGCTTAGCACATTTTTAAAAAAAAATTTTTTTTTTAAAACAATAATTTTATTTTTTTTTATAAAATTTTTTTTTAATAATTTTTTATTAAAGTAACTTGTAAAAATGATTGAATTTATTTTTTCTGCAAGTGTTAAAATTAATTTTTCCCCTCCTCCTAAATTATCGAAGTAATCATGAAATATTGCAATTTTATAATTCCTCATTAATTATATATTCTGGTCTTTCATTAGTATTTTCTAATATTTTAGTAATATAAATTCCCAAAAAAGATGTACTTACTAATAAAATACTAAAAATAAATGTGTTAAAAATTAGAAGAATTGTGTTTAATGTAATATTCCAGTGAAAAAAAAATTTAAGAACAATAGATGTTAATAAAATCGTTGTTGAAAGTATTAATGAAAAGAAACCAAAATAACCGGTAATTTTAATCGGTATTATAGAGAAAGAAGTAAAGATTGAAAAACCATATCTTGTTAAACTAAAAATTCTATACTTTGACTCTCCATACATCCTTTTTTTAATTGTAATATCTAAAACCTTAATTTTTGGATTTAGTAATGAAATAGTGGCTCTTAATGATTTTCTTTTTTCTTTAAAACTATTAAATTTATCAATAATTTTTTTATCAATTAGCATAAAATCTAAACTTTTAGTAATGAACTTTAAATCTGTATAATTATTAATAATTTTATAAAATACAGCGGATCCAACTTCTCGTAAAAAATTTTCTGTAGTATTTGTACGTCTTGTTATTACAGCTTCATAACCATTTTCCCATTCATTAATAAAGTCATTTATGTATTCATAAGGATGTTGACCATCACAATCCATAATTATTGCAAAGTCAATATTATCTTTTAAATTTTTCATAGCTGCAGATATAGCAATATCTTTTCCAAAATTTTTAGATAATTTTAAACCTGTAATTTTTTCTTTATTTTCTTTTTTTAGTTTTTTAATTTCATCCCAAGTACCGTCAGTACTGCCATCATCCACATATAAAAAATAATAATTATATTTTTTATTTAAATTTAAACTGGATATATTTTGATATATATTTCTAATATTTTGGTATTCATTGATACATGGAATGATAATTGTAAAATTATAATTACTCATTATTGTATTTGTTCTTAGCTTTAGTCAAATTAAAGACATGCTGTTTTACTCTTCTAAGCGCTCTAATGCTATATGTAAAAAAAAATTGCCAATCTCTTTTTTTAAATTTAAATAAAAATAAGAATTGTCTTATTATAAATCTGGGGTGTAACGCTATAAAGTATATTTCTTTGACCGCCTCATAGTATTTTTCATGTGGTAATGAAGTATTCACGATAATTTTGCTCATATCATGGTCATCATAATTTTTTGTTAAAAGTAAATTTTTTTCAATACATTCTTGATGATACGGTGTATAGTCTAAGGGGGTACATAAAGTAACCTGCAGTGTTCTTGCATATCCTTTAAACATAATATCTTTTACTAAATTTATTGTATCATCTAACATTTTTTGAGTTTCCCAATAATAACCTACCATAATTGTTAAGTGCGGATGAAGACCATATTTAGTTAAAAGTTTAAGTGTATTTTTTACTGTTTCAACAGTGTATCCTTTTTTGAGATTATGAAGTGTTTCATTACTTCCAGATTCCAGTCCAATTAAAATAAATCTAAAATTTGCCTTGGCTAAAATTTTTATTGTTTCTTCATCTAAATATTCAAACCTAGTATTAAAACCAAAATAGCACCCGGCTTTATGTAAATTTCTCTTAATTATTTCTTTTGCAAAATTCCTAGCATCTTGGCCGCGGTACCAAACACCAGAATCATCAAATATTTCTTTTACACCGTATTTCTTTATTAATATCTCATACTCATTTACACTTTTTTGTACATCCATTATAGAAAAAGATAACTCGGGCCCGTTGTATCTACAAAAAGTACATTTTCCAAATGTACAATCTCTTATTACACTTGTCGCGTACGTTCCGGGCGTTTGTAAAAAATTTCCATTTTCATAAGCATAATTTTTCCATTGAACTAAATCTCTTTCAATGATCTCAGAATTTGAAATTTTTTCTATTTTTTTAAATGATGTATTTTTTGATATAGAATTGTCACTTTTTCTATAAGAAATTCCATTGGTTTTCAGATTGTCTAAATTTTTAAGATCATTATTTATTAAAAGTTCATCAATCAGGTTATTAAGTACAAAATCTACGTGATTACTAAGAATAATAATATCAATATTAGATTTTTCAAAACTTTCTTCAGGTCTTCTCATTGAATGGTATCCAGTAAGAACTGTTAAGCAGTTTGGTAATTTATTTTTTATTTGATTTATAGTATTCCACATGAAATTCATTACTGGAGTAGTTCCTTCTAGAACTATTATATTTGGTTTTATTATAATTAAGTCATCTAGCCATTTTTCATAAGTTTTTAATTGTGCATTACCATCGTCCCAAATAACTTCTACTTTGTTCTTAATCATAGAAGCCGCTTGAGCATGTATTATAGGAAGTAGATAAGTAGGAATTGAAAAAAATTGAACGTTTCTATTTTGAGAAACCATGGCTTTTTGTCCTAGTTTATTAATTATTGGAGGATAGCTTATTGCAACTTTCATTTAAAAAAAAACTTCAGTGAAAATTCTATTAGATCTAAAACCAGTGTTAATTAGTTTATCATAAACTTCGCTTACCATCATACTGTTTCCACATAAAAAAAAATAACTATTTTGGCTTTCGCTTTTGATTATGTCAAAGTTATCTGTTATTCTGCCCTTTATACTATTAGAATCTTTAACATCTTCTCTAGTTATGAATTTAAAATAATTATCTTGGTCAATATCCTTATCTTCAATAATATCAGTATTTTTTCTAATACCGTGATAAATTTTATATTTCAAATTTTTGTGAGTTTTTATTAAGGACATAAATGGTGAAATTCCACTTCCTGTAGCTATAAAAATATAATTTTCTTTTTTGTCAAAATTTTTTAGATAAAAGTTACCATATGGACCTAATACTTTAACAAATTCCCCAATTCTTAATCTTTTTAATTTAACACTTAATATACCGCCCTCTACCTCTCTTATTAAAAAATCTAAAAAAAAATCATCCTCCGCTGAACATGCTGAATACTCTCTATTGATAAAGGTCTCTGAAATTCCAATGCTAAAAAATTGACCAGCGGAAAATTTTATATTTTTCTTTTCAATTCTTAATATATAATTCGCTTTTCCGATATTTATAATATCTAGCACTTTGTGATAATAATTCATTTAAAATAATTAAATCTCAATTTTGTTTTAAAACTATTTTTTTTATACCAAGAAATAGTTTCATCTATAGCTTTTTGAAAATTAGTAACTTTGTAAACTTTAAATTTTTTTGCTTTTTTAGTATTTAAAATTCTAATTTTATCACCAGACGGTTTAGTTTTATCAAATATTACTTTAGGTTTATTTGTTATATATTTTGAATTCAAAATAGATTTTACTAAAAATTTTATAGAATAGCCTTTGCCACTACCCAAATTAATTGGAGTCTGAATTTTCTTTTCGACAACTTTTATCATTCCATAAGCTACATCTTTTGAGTAAATAAAATCACGTATTGCCGACCCATCTCCCCAAACAATTAGTGGATTTTCTCCATCGACTATTCTTTTTACTAATGAGGAAACTACCATTGAATTTTTGGGGTTAAAATTAGCATAAGGGCCAAAAATGTTACCCGGCCTCACGATACTTAAAGCATCAAATTTATATTCTTTTTTATAGGCTTCAATTTGGAGTTCAGCCATTCTTTTTGCCCAGCCAGCATATTTGTCATGGTTTGAAGGAAAGGTTTTCCAAACATCATCTTCATTCATAACTTTGCAAGGGCCATAAACTCCATAAGTACTAGTTAACAAATATCTTTTTACGTTATTGATTCTTGATGCTTCTAATAAGGGTAAAGATAAATTTAAATTTCCCATCATAAAACTACCAGGATTTTCATTGTTAATTTTTGGCGACCCGGTAATACCAAGTAGGTTAAAAACAACGTCCATTTTTTTTGTAATTTTTATACAGTTTTTTAAAATAGTAAGATCTATATTATAAAATTTAATAATTTTTTTATTTACAAGTGATTTTTTATCACGCGATGCTACATAAACTTTTGCATTTAAGTTTAATAATAACTTTACAAGTTGCTGGCCAACTAGACCAGTGCCGCCTGCTACTAAGACTTTTTTATTATAAAAAAAATTATGTTTCATTGTAATTATCTGACAAATTTACTTATATGAATATTATAATAAAAATTTTATTTTTTAAATTATCTTTAAAACTAGCATTATATTAGTTAATAGAAAGTCTTTTTCTAAATTGTTTATTGTTTAATGTATGTTGAAGGTATGAATTAAAATATTTTAGTTTGTTTTTTTTAACTCTATAAATTATAAATATTTTTAAAAGTCTTCTTTGTATTTGTATAACTTTTTAAGCAGCAAAGATTTTTGATAATTAAAAATAATGTAAACATATTTTCATTAATAAACTTTCAAACAAAAACTTTATTGTCATTTGAGATATTTAGATAATAAATTATTTGTCTTAAAGAATTTTTTTAGATAAAATTGTTCTTTGAGCATTTTTACCTGCAATAAATTTTTCATTTTTAGGAATATAACTTACCGAAAATAATGGCCTGGAAATAGAAGATTTATTTGCATAAGATCCATGAACTAAATTACCATTAAGAACCAAAAGATCACCTTTATTAAAATCTAGAGTTCTAACATTAAATCTCTTTTTTGTTTGGATAAGATTTCCTGGTTTTGAATTGTTTTCCCTATAGCTTATTCTTTTTTTAAAATCAAATATTCCATATTTATGAGACTTTTCCCAAACATACATTGTTCCATTTTTAAAAGTACTCTTATTAAGAAATATATTTATAGTTATATATTCGCCATTTTTATTTTTTGGGTATGAATTGTCTTGATGAGGCTGCCATGCTTGCTTGGCATATTTAGTTTTTGCCTTCTTAAAAAGCATTTGAGACATAAGTGCGAAAATTTTTTTATTTTTAATTTTTTCAAGAACATTAATAATTTTTTTGTCGTACATTACGTCCCTAAAATATTGACAGTCTTTATTTATATTTAATATTATTTCTGCTTTATCACTTAAATTTTTTAATTTCTTAAAAATATGAGCTATTTGAGGTATTAAAAATTCTTTTCTATCTGGGTTTAAAATTGGAGAAAAGTTGGTGTCTGCATAATTATTAATTAATTTAAGAAAATTTGCACATTTTTGCTTATTAAAAATATTATTTATAACAACATATCCATTTTCTTCGAAAAATTTTTTAATTTGTCTATCGTTATATGAAAATTTATATTTAAACATTACAAAACTATATAAATATATATTACAATGTCAATTGTATCCTCAAAAATATTAATTATATATATTCGATGTTAGTAAGTATAGTAACTCCATCAATTAGATTAGAAAAATTAAAAAATTGTTATAAATATCTTCAAAATCAAGTTGATAAGAATTTTGAGTGGGTTGTAGTAACCGAAAAAAAAAATATCTCTATAATAAATTTTTTAAAATCTATTAAAGATATTCAAGTTAAAATTTTAATTAATAAATATAAAATTAGAGAAAAGAACACAAATTACGCAGTATCAAAAAGTAGCGGTAGAATTATTAGTTGGTTAGGAGATGATGATTTTTTAAAAAAAGATTCTATTAAAATTGTTAGAGAAATTTTTATTAAAACCAATACAAATTGGCTCGTTGGCTATGGATCGTATGTTGATGACAATTATAAACCAGTTAGATATTGGATGACGATTTTAAAAAATTTTTTGTTACGCAATTATCATATAAATACATTTAAAATTATAAATTATTTTATGACACAGTCTGTATTTTTAAAAAAATCTTTTTTTGAAAATTATAAGGGTTGGGACTATAAAAATGTTTATTGTAATGATTATGAATGTTGGCTTAAATTAGCAAAACAATCAAAACCATTTATTTTAAAAAAAACTCTTAGTTCGACAACTACCTCTTCATTAACCGAAACTGGAAAATTTAATTTTCAAAGATATTTTAAAATTAATGAAATTCAAACTAAAGAAATTCAAATTAAATACTTACCAATTCAAAAGCTTTGTATATTAATTATTATTATATTTAATTATTTAAGGAATATTTATTTTGGTTTTTATACTTTACTTACTATTAAAGAAAATAAAACTTTGATTAATTATATTAATAAAAATAAAGAAAAAAATACAAATATTTTTCATTTTACTAGATTTTACCAAAATACATTTGGTGGTATTGAAAAAACTATAGAGCAAATAATTTTAAATTCTCCTAGTGATGCTGCTCATTGGGTGGTTTCAACCAGACCAAATAAAAATCTTTTTTTAAAAAAAAAAATTGGTAAAAAAAAGTATCATGTATTGTTTTTTAAACAGAGTCTTTATGCAAAAGGCATTGTGTTATCATTAAACTTGTTCAAAAATTATCGAACTATTTATAATAACTCATGTATTATTCATTTTCATATTCCTTGGCCTTTATTAGATATTGTATTTTTGTACAACTATTTTTTTAATGGCTTGAGAAGTAAAAAAATTGTTGTCTCATATCATGGTTATATTACTAAATATAAATATCTAAACGTAATTTATTTAAAAATACAAAAAATTTTATTTGCAAGAATTAATTTTTTTCATTTTAGTACTAAAAACTACTTTCTATTGATAAAAAATAAAATATTTTTAAGTACAAAGAAATTACTTTTTTTTATACCTCCAAATACTTTAAATAATAGGCTTAATAAAGAACCTACTTTCATTATAAAAAAATATATAAAAGAAAAAAGTTATTTATTTATTGGCAGAAATAGACATTATAAAAATTTTGAAACTCTAGCTAAACTTATAAAATTAAATTTCGATAAAAATTTTTTATTAATTACGGATTATGTTAATTTCAAAAAAGACTATGATATTAAATCGAGTAAAGTAAAAATATTGAGTAATATTTCAGAGAATACAAAAAGATTTTTTCTTAAAAAAAGTTATGCTTTAATATTTACTTCAAATAATTTATCTGAAAGTTTTGGTGTGGTTCTTGTTGAAGCTATTCGCCACAAGTTGCCAATAATTGCATTTAAATCTAAAGCTGGTCATAATTTTTTTTTAAAAGATAAATATAACTCATTGTTGGCTCGTAAAGAAAGTGTAATATATATGAATAAACAATTAAACAGGTTACATTCTTCAAATAATCTAAGAGATGCTTTGTCAAGAAATTGTGAAATTACATATTATAAAAAATTTAGTGATCGTGAACGTTTTAATAATATGTATAAATATATTTTAAATTTTAATTAAATATAAACAAGCTAAAATCGTCAAGACTAATTTTTTTTAGAGAGTATCCTTAAAATTTTATTTACAATTTCATTAGCAGAAGGTGGTAAATTATCTACTTTTTTGTGCGCACCTGCTGTTTTATTTTTCAGTCCCATTGTTTCAATTTTTTTATTTGTTTTTAAGCTTATATTGTGTGCCAAGGCATTAGCGATGCCATCTGTATAATCATCATCTAAAAGTATACCGCCTTTTTTACTTAATTTGATTGCTGCGTAATCTCTATTTGAAATTTTTAGTGGTTTTATCCACAAAACATGAATAATTCCTATTTTGCAACCCTTTCTTTCTAGAATTTTTTTTGCTTCTACCGCGGCAAATCTAGTTATTGAAATAGCAATAATAATTAAATCTTTTTTGCCTCTGGTATCATTCTGAAGTTCTTTTTTGTTATCAAAACTTCCTCTATGCTCTGAAACATAATACACATCATTTTCCCTCATATATGAATTATAAATTTTTACATATTCCTTCGGTGTCATGGGTGATACGATTTTAATTCCAGGCATTCTAAAATATAATGAATGATGTGAAGAACCTGCAACTGGACCTATCCCTCCCTCCATGCCTATGCCTCTAACAAAAACAGGACATGGTCTTTCCCAAATTTCTTTACTTTTTGCCGCGTAATTAACTATCATTGGGCAATTGTACCAATTAAATCCCTGATATCTAATTACATAAATTGGTCTTTCATTCATTAGCGCAGATCCAGTTACAATTCCTCCCCCAGCAACATCTGCCATCGATAATTCTATCATTCCATCTTTTTCATACATTTCAGGTAGCGTTCCTCCAACCCATCCAACAGCCGTTAAGCACTGCCCAAATACTTTTCCTTTTTTACTCAAAAGATGGTTTTTAATTATGTGTTTTATAGTTTCTCTAAGTGTTTTTTCCATAAATTATTTACTTCTTTTTTAATTTTTAAATTTAAATCATGAGCCTTTTTTCCTAATTTTAATTTTTCATTTTGAAATCTATCAAATTTTTTTGGATCATCTTGCCCAGCCCCTGAATGCCAAAAAAGTCTATTTGTTTTAATATTTAGTAGGACAGGTTCTTTAAAGAAGAATTTTTTATATTTTATAATATTGTTTGGATTATCATCTAATTCAAAACCTTTCATTTTAAAAGATTTTGCTACATCGTGCATATTCCAATTTCTTCTAATTTTTTTTTCTGTAAGAATTGATAAATTGTTGTCCTCTACAATAAATAAAATAGGTAATTTTTTTGTAGAAGCCCATCCAAGAGCACCCAGAACATAATCTTCTTCTGCAGATGCATCCCCCATAAAAACTACTGTTGGTTTTTTTGATGTAAAACAAGCTCCCACACCAATAGGTACCTGAGTACCCATATGCCCATCATGTCCATACATGTTTATTTTTTTAGAATGGATTGATGCGGAACCACCCATGAGATTTGTGCATCCACCTTTTAAACCAAGCAATTCTTTAATTAATTTATTTTTATCACCACCAAAGGATAAATAGATCGAGTGACAGCGATGCTGAGGAAATATTAGTGGGTTTATTTGCAAATTATTTTTAATTATGGTTGCTAATGTAGCAGGTATATATTCTTGACCTGCTGATAAATACACCGGAATACTAATTTTTTTATTTTTTATAGCATTAAAAACATTTATTTCAAACTCTCGGCATAATGATGCTTTTTTAAATATTTCAAAATAAAAATTATTGAACATTTTTGATTTTTAAAATTTTCATATACTCATTAGTATTAAATGCTTCTGCTAGTTTTTTTATTGTGTCAGTTCTTACAATGTCACCTGCAGACAATACATAGTTTTTATTTTTATCTATCATGCCTCTTTCAATAATAGCAAAGATTGTATCAGATTTTTCTTTTATAATTTTTTGCAAATTTTCATGTTTTTCAATGGAAACCACAACATTCCCAAAAAAATATTTCTTGCCAATTTCATCGATTGGATCTTCAAAAACAATTTCATCGTCAGTAAGTTTACGCATATTATTTAGCCCCTCATATGGTTGCTGTTCTCTTCCATATTGATCTTTAAATCTAACTAAATCCATTTTGTTTACAGGAGACTCGATTTCTAAAATAGTGCAATCAGTTTCAGAAATACATTTTGTCGAGTGGAATAGGCCTGGTCTAATCATTATTTTGCTTGGTGAAATTAATTTTCTTTTATCATAGAAACCTAACTCTACTTCAACTTCGCCACCTATAAGAATTAATCCAGTTTTTTTTTTTGGGTGACAATGCAAAGATGTTTCTTGTTGTTTTTTAATTTTTAATAAACCCACGCTACATTCTTTATTTTGGTATGCTATATATTCGCAACCCCAAGGCTTATTAACTATATATTTTTTGAAGTTAAGATTTGAATTATTTGTCATTGAAATTTCTTTTATAGAAATTTTCTAGAATTGACTTCATCCATGGACCTAAATCTTTGTAGTGGGCAGTAGTAATTATATTATCATCAACAACTGCTGGAAGATCTGTGTAAATTGCACCAGCATTTGTGATATCATCTTCCAAAGCGTAATATCCTGAAATTCTTCTATTTTTAACTACTTTAGCAGATATTAGAAGCTGAACGCCGCTACATATACATCCTATTACTTTTCCTTGATTATTAAAATTGGAAATAAAATTTATAATTTTTTTATTTTGTCTTACCTTTTCCATAGATTTAACGCCTCCCGGAATAATTAACAAATTAAAATCTTTTTCATTTACCTCCTCAATAGAGAATATTTTTTGATCTTTATTTGGCGGTATATCTGTACCCAGAATTCCTTTTACTTTTTGATTTTCATTAATCACAACCGTTACTTTAAATTCTTCTTCTAGAAGCCTATAATAAGGATAGATAAACTCATGATCTTGAACATAATTACCTGCAATAATAATTGAATTTTTTTTCATAAACTAAATAATATTTTTTTTATACCATTGAATAGTTTTATTGATACCAGAATCTAATCTATTTTTAACTTCCCATCCTAAAATTTTATTAGCTTTTGTGCAATTTAAAGAAACTTTAGACCTTATAGTTTTTTTTGTTAAATCAAAGTTAAATTTAATTTTTTTTTTTGCTTGAAAAGCAATTTTTTTTGCAAGATTTTTTACCGAGATTAGTTTTCCAGATCCCACGTTAAAAATTTCATAAGAATTTTTTTGTTTTCTGATAGCTAACTCAACAAAATTACACAAATCTTCGATATAAAGAAGATCTCTTTTTTCATTTCCTTTGCCCCATATTGTTATTTCATTATTATTAGAATTTAAAACCTTAGTCATAGTGGCTCCAAAAACATGAGATTTTTGAAGATCAAATTTATCATGTGGTCCATAGATATTAGAGTGCCTTATTACCGTATATTTATTGACTTTAAATTTTGAATAAAATTCACAAATTTTTTCACTAAAAATTTTCATCCATGCTCCACCAAAATAGTTAGGATTAATTTTCCTATTTAAATTAAAATCTTTTTCTTTAATTTTTCTATTTTGCGAATGGTACATAATAGTGCAGCTAAAAAAAATCACATGTGGAATTTTTTTATCAAATGCAGATCTTGTTATTATTGAGTTCATAATTGAATTATCAGTAACATGTATATATGGTCTTTCTATTATATCTTTAGCCCCCGATGTAGTTGCTGCTGCCATAATCACTATATCTTTATTTTTTAAACAATTATCAACTTGTTTTTTATTTAACAGATTACATTTTAAAAATTTTATTTTTTTATTTTTAAAGAATTTTTTTTTATTATAAGTTCCGTAAACAGAATAATTTTTTTTTGAAAAATATTCACACAAATTTCTTCCTATGAAACCAGTCGCCCCTAAAATAATAATTTTTTTCATTTAAAATTAATTTAATATTGTTTTTTCTGAATTTTTTTTTTTTTTTT
>Ga0007787_10000206_pt1 | contig 17755 bp, 22 predicted proteins | sample LauGreFa1BDMLBSN_2_FD_59500 | JGI IMG/M metagenome (GOLD analysis project Ga0007787, IMG submission 59500) | Freshwater lake microbial communities from Lake Michigan, USA - Fa13.BD.MLB.SN | ecosystem: Environmental > Aquatic > Freshwater > Lake | place: Lake Michigan, USA | collected 2013-09-23 | reverse complement strand
ATACATTCACCAGGACATTCTTCTGCTGCCTCAATAACATCACCAAGGCGGTCTTCTGCGAAAGAGGCTAAACCGCTTGCGCCTTCTTCGTTCCCCCGCAACTTGGAAAAAACTTTCCCATTCTCTTGGACGTACGCCAACCCATCTTCCAGCATGATGAATACATCGGGAGCGATCTCCGCGCATAGGCCATCTCCAGTGCATAAGTCTTGATCTATCCAAACACGCATTCAGCTGCCTTACTAGTTAATTCTGGGTCATAGATGTACGATTCTCTATTTTCTGGATCATAAAAATGATCTTCAGAACTGCAAAAACTATTGCTTTCCATCGCGCTACTTCTTGCTAGCCGCGCGTCTTGCGGCCAAGATTCCATAGTCTTTTACCTTTGCATCGCCCATGTATTCCCAAGCGTAGCCGTCGGCAATCAGCGCGTGGTTCACAGAAGTTTCTGCGCCATCAAGATACAACCAACCAAGAATGCGCCCGTACTTTTCTGAGCTATCTGGCTTTTCAGTTCTAATGACTATCTTTTTCGCATTATCAATGAGGTGCTTAATCCGCTCTTTTACTTCAATTCCAAGTGCTTTCTCGGCTAAGTCCGTAGTCCGAGATTCTGGTGTATCAATGCCAGCAAGACGGACTCGCTGATAGTAAGAAATATTAAACCCAAGATCAATATCAACATCTATAGTGTCTCCGTCTACAACTTTAAGAACTTTTTTGATTCTGTATTCGTACATTATAAGCTTTCAGTATGATCTGAAGTTCCATTGCCGTTCTTGTCTTCGGCATTGCGCCCTGTAGAAATCATTAAACCCGCAAGCGTGCCAGTAATGAACGTGGCTACTGACGACAAAACTCCAAAGAACATCTTGTCGTTTTCGGCTTGAGCACCGATTGGTTGGGTAACGAATACAAGCGCCCAGAGGACACCGACTGTTGTTATGAGGAGAACAAAACCAAGCATGCATCCAATAATAAATTTGAGACGGGCATCTAGTTCTGCTGGCGTCAAACGAGGACGGTTGTTAGAGTTACTTATCTTAAACATTATGCTCCAAACGCTTTCGTAAATCCTTCAGGACAAGTTTTCTTACAAATCAAATCTGCAATAACTGGCGCAAATGCCGCCCCAATTGCAATGAAGACACCCGCCGGTGTTGCCCACAGTTCTGTATGTTTCAAACTTTCAGCCAAACAGTTTGAAATTATGTTGTCCAACAGCGAGTGGTCAATGCTGTTACTGACTTCTGGAATAAGCAAAAATGCATCAGCAATTATTTCGGTCATTGCTTTTACTACAACCGCTTTTGTCGCCTTATCTTCAATCCAAAGAATTGGCTCTGCCATTAACGACAGAGTGGTCGATGTCGCGGCACCTTCGGGTTGCTCTGGCCCAAACGCAGCAAATACCGCCGCATTAACCAGTGCGGTTATCGCTAAGTTACAAGCGTTTTCATCTACCCAATGGTATGCGTCGATTACTCCTGCTTTTACTATTTCATAGCCGTCTACTATTTCTAAGGCAAGTAAGTCTTCAAGTGTGTGATTTTTTTCAGGATGTTCGTGGACGTATCTTATTGCATGACTGGTGAGCCCCCACGTATCGCAGCATGAACCCGGCGCATCGCCGCCCAAACCATACATTCTCACGTAATTGTCGCCACAATCTGAGCGATGATAAACAATACCCCAACCATTTCTTTCAGCCATTTCAATCTCCTGTGTTTTCTGTGGTTTTTACTTTTAATTCTGTCGGGTCCCAACCAAGTAGAACTTCCGTGCAGTTTCCGTCCACTTCACATAGAGGTGGTTTGCATTCTTTTTTGCCCCAGTTTTCTGGATCTTGGCATGAATATCTGTATGAACCGTCGTATCCACAGGACGATGCTATTACAATACCTGCCGCGATAAATAGCAGTTTAGTTTTCATTATTAGTGTCTTTATACTCGGTAATCAACTGACGAAGGTCAAGTAAAGTGTCACAAACTTCAAGAGAAGACATAAGACTACGTCCTATTAGTTTTTCTATGGCCTTATCAATGTGTACAACGGCTTCCTCAGCTACTGGCATGTAGTTTATTGCGCTTTCTCTGTAGAGTTTTTGCGATCTACTTTATTAAATACATCATTGATTTCAGACAGACTGAGCTTTCCATCGTCTAAAAACGCTCGAGATAGTCCTTCAATCACAGTTGCTACACCAGCGATACCCGCCATGAAGATGGCTTTGTACAAAGGGACGCCCGCAATAGTGCCGGCTCCAACAACACCGAGACCTGATGCAGCAAAAGTTGCCAAAATGCGTAGACATATGTTCTTTATCTGTTCCATAAGACTTCCGTATCGTAAGTCTCTCCCTACCGCAAATTCTAGCCCGTATTCTAGACCCGCGAGTTCATAGGTGCTAAACCCTGTCTCATGCGCCACAAGTGAACTGAGTGCAAGTGAGAAGGATCGCAGTCAGCAGTCTACAATAGCTAAGTTACACTGGTTTAAGCGTGGTTTAAGTGCCAGTTTTTTATTGTTGAATAGTACTTGTTCTGTGGAAAGTTATTAGTGTACAAATGCCCTAAATCGTCAACAATCTTGTTCTTGTTGAAATACGGGTCGCACGAATAGTGTCCTATGTAGTGGTTGCTAGAGAACTTATTTTGCACCGGTATGTAGCATATATCTTCCGCTCTCATGTTGACTTTCAAGTTGGAGCATGCAACTTGAAACGCAAACATTCCACACCACCACTTAAGATCATGTTTGTGCACAGAGTCATAAAGCTTGATATGTGCGTCTATCCAATCATCAACAATTTTTTTGAATGTTCCGGCATGTCCAATTATAGGGACGAAGCCGCCGATGTACGAACTGTGCTCTGTTAGCAGCGGTTCTACTATATATTTATGCTCAGACAGACTGCGCAAGTGCCAGTTTTCATAAAAATTACACGTGACAAACTCGTTTGGTTTTACGTCTAAGTCTGGCATTTTCTCAAAGTGGAACATGTCACAGTCGAGAAATTCAATTAACTGATCGTCGTCAAACAGATGCAAGACTTGCTTTAGGCCAATTTGCATATTTAGAGGTGAAAGTCCAAATTCTTTTTCTGTTCTTGGAAAAAATTCAAACCAGTCTTTTACAAAAGAATGCGGCATTGAAACTGGCGGAAAGGCTAAATTATGCTCTTGTTCTACTAATATAAGGTGCGCTTTTTTATTTGCTGAATCGCCATACAAGTCTTGATGAGACTTCCAAAAAAGACTTATTTGATTGATAAAAACAGATCTGTTAGCAGCAACAGGAATTGATATGACATCGCGCATTTTTAGAACAGTTCTGCTGATTTAGCAAGTACTTCTTGCACCTGTGCAAAATTGTCTTTTGTATATAGATTTACATAGTTAAAGTCGGCTGTTATCACACTTTTAATGTCGCCTTCAAAGTTGTACCAATAACTTGGATTTGTTCTAATTGCAGCAAATCGCGTCCCAGACTTTGAAAAAATGCCATTGTAAAACGCCGTGCCTAGAAGCCCTGCAACGCAGTCGGCATTGTAAAATAGTCGAACTTGATCTTCAAGCGACATTCCAGACAGTTGAAACATTGAATAGCCTAAAGATGAAAAATAGTCTTCAATCGCATCTTCAACCCACGGCTCATTCCATCTAAGTCTAATTTGCTCTTTTTTCCATCTTTGACCCGTGCTATCATAGTCTGGATGCTTTGGCAACTCTTGGCTTACAATTTTTCTTGTCAAAAAGATCTTTTTTGGAAGTGAAGGATCTTCAACGGCGTATTCCTTAAAAAAGTCTCTAAGCTCATTGTTCAATAACGGCGTTCTTCCGTAGTCATGTCTAGGGAATTTGTCATTTACAATAACCATTTGACTATCCCACATCACAACAAGCTTTTCAATGATAAGAGCTTTGTAGGACAAGTCTGTGTCCTTGAGTCTAGTTCCGTCAAACCCACTCATCTTTTCAAACACGTGGGCGTGAACGGCTCGCATGTCTTGATATAGAGGAAAATAAAAACTATCGTGGTCAATCCACAGATACTTTGCGTCTTTATCTATTGTTCTTCTTGTGTATAAATACACTGATAGATATTCTTTAAGAAAGTGAAAATAGTGAGGAACTCCACTAAATGGAACGTACGTTCCCTTTAAGCAAACTATGTTGTCGTTACTGCTTGGTTTTCCAACAATTACATTATTAAATGTGTAAACATACCCGTTTGGATCTTTTTTAACATCTAAACTGTCGTACGTTGCGTTGTAGTTTAGCAGCGGATTTTTATATACACGATCATTAACTAACATTATCTTTGATAAACTTTATCTCACATGCGTCAGTTGTGCAGTAGGCTTCGCCAATCGCGTCTGCAGCAAGACCGCCATAGACACCAGAAAAATCAATTGGAAAAAGACTTCCCATGCTTGAACTATATTCTTCTTCACTGATCTGAGTATACGGCATCTGCGGATATGTGGAGTTTCCACTCGGCAAGAATGAAACACTCTTCATTTGACCATCGTACATATGAAGAACTGTTCCAATGTGCCGTGCTTCAGTGTCCGGATCAAAAGAAATTGTCACAGAGACTGAGTTATCTGACCAGTGTCTTTGCGCGGTAGCGGCAAGCGACATCTTTTCAAATATTGTTACGTCACGCTCGGCGCGTTCAGCTTCAGATTTAATTGGAAAGAACACAACAGAAGTAGTTGTTGGAGACTCGCTTGCTGGTTCAACGCGATAATTAGCCATTTTGAACAACGGCAGCATTGGGTCTTCGTTTGAAAAACGAATTGCACGAAGAAAATACTTGCCGCCTGGAGTCCAGTGAACGCCTGGAGACTCGCCGGCAAGAATTGAAACTGTGCCTGACGGCTTGACAGTGGTCATTTTAATTGACTCGCGAATTCCCAACCACTCAGAGTACGTATTGTCGTAGTCTTTAATCGTTTCATATCCTGCGTCCATCCAGTCGCGAAGAACTGGTAGTCCATGAATATCTGCAAAATTAGCGACACCAGACATTGACGTGCCAATTCTGCGGTTGCGTTGCATAATAGCGTTTGTCTCTTCCCAATGAGTAGGAAGTAACGTCACTGTTTTTGCGTAAAGGTACGCAAACTTAAGAGTGCGCTTGTAGTCTTCTAACGACTCGTGACGATTTAGATATGTCTCAACAAGCGTGCAACATTCGTAGGACTCTAAGCTCTGCTCTGCACAAGGATTGTACCCAGCAACACGATGATCTTTGTTGTTTACTGGGTCAGCAAGACGCCCGTACTTCCGAGAAACGTCCATCCAAATAACGCCAGGCTCTCCGTTCCTTGCGATACCTTCAACAATAGGTGACAAATCGGTACCGACTGCTGTTTCAACTGAATTATTAGACATCCACCCCCAACCAGGTGCGTCGGCGTCGTATGAGTTGCGCTCTGGGAACACTTCAGCATTTTTTAAGTTAAGGAAGTCTTGATCATCAATGCGACCAATCAGCAATTCAGCAGAGCGACGAACGTTACCAGAAACTACGCAAACACCAATAAGATTGCCGATGTCAGCGATGTCTTTTCTTGTAAGTTTTTCCCCAGCGCGATTGTCAAAAAGACGACGAATATGAGAGTGCAATTTTAGCAGTGGCTCATGGCCAGCAGCAGTTCCACCAAATGTTTTAATTGGTGCGCCTGCTGGGCGAATGAGCTTATAGTCAAATACAACTTCATTTTGATCTGACTTTAGATAAGTGTTTAGCAGTGCTGCCACTGACGCAACCCAACCTTCACGAGTATCTGGTATTTCAGTTACTACAGAACTGTCTGCTTTATGTGGTTCGTAGATAGTAAAGTCTTTATCGGCGCCTTTGTCATCAAATCCAACGCCAACACCAAGCATCGACGCTTCCATGAGAAATGCAAATGGTTTGGCTGGATTATTTTTACTCATTTCAATAGTTGAAACAAAAGCACAGTTTTGCAGCGCCGCGGAGTTTCGTTGAACATTGACAAGTGGCGTACCCATGACCCACAGACCGCGGCCTGGAGGCGTCCACTTAAGATTGTACATACGATCAAAAGCTTCTTTAGCGCTTGCTTGAGCTTTGGTGTCATTCCATGGAAGTCTGTTTGATTTGCAATGATCTTTTTGAAGCGAGTACATTCCATTAATGACTCTTTCGCATACTTCAGGCCAAGTTTCTTTTGTGCCGTCGTCTTTCAATCGTGAATACGTGCGAAGAAACGTAATTTCACCTACAGAGTTGCCCGCTGCGTCCTGGTAACCAAACGGCGGTTTTTTCTCTTTGTAACTAGCGACAAACTCGTCACTAATGCGAAAAGAAAAGATACTCACAACATACCGCCGTTTCTATATAAAAGTTAAAGATTGCTTACTTATTGTTCTCGTTATTGAACATTTTTTCGTATATGCTTTTGCATTCTTGGCACACTGGAAATTTGTCTGGATCACGAGATGGAATCCAAACTTTACCACACAAAGCGACAACCGGGGTTCCAAATATTGCCGCTTCTGTTGCCTTAACCTTGTCTACGTAATGTGCGAAAAGGTCGTGATCACCGTCAACATAAGTTGAAAGTGTTTCTCGCGCTAGTTCTGACACGTTGGACACCAATATAATTCTCTTCCGGCGTGAGTTTCCTGTCTCACAGTGTCGCTACAAATTCTGCAAAATCCGCCCGTTTGTTTATATACATAACTATTTTGCGAGCAACCATGTAATTTGATCTCTTCTTCACTTATATGTTCAGGTTTTACAGTACGTATCTTACCATCAATAGAACCAAGTTTTAACAATTCAACTGAATCTTTCCAGATACTTTCAAATTTTTCTTTAGTCATTTGTGAGCCAGGAGTAAATGGAGAAGTGTTTGATCTAAACAGCAGTTCAGCTCGATACACGTTTCCAATGCCAGCAATCACCGATTGATCCATCAAAAGAGAGGCAATAGACTTGGAGCTTTTTTTAATCTTATCCCAAGCATGTTCTAAGTTAGCGTTTGGATGTATTGGATCTGGCCCAAGACGTTTAAGTATCTTTTCTACACCATTGGGGCGCAGCAACGCACAGGCAGTTGGCGCTATAAGGTCTGCGTAAAAGTCATCAGTCGAAAGACGAAGACGAACTGTATCTTTAGGTTTACCTTGTGTACCGCGGTTAAAGTGCAGCCAACCATACAAACCTAAATGAACGTGCACGGCATATTCATCGTCAAACTTAAGAAACAAGTGCTTTCCATGTGCGCCTGCGCCAGTCATTTGTTTTTGATCAATTACTGCGGCTTCTTCAGCAAATCTGCCTTGCGGGCTTGTTGCAGTTATCTTTTTACTTTTAAAAGCAGTGTCACTTAAGTTAGCAAGATGTCTTATTGAGTGTCCTTCTGGCATCTTGTAATTATATCTTTGTAATGTGCTTTAGTGCAGATTAGGTTAAAATACAAGTCTAAACCGGAGTCAGTTTTTGTAGTTGTCTTTTGGAATACTTACGGTTGAAAGACGCAGTTTAGTCAAAATCACCTATGCTGTAGCATGAGTAGTATGTATCAGATAACAACCTCCAAAACTCATCTCTAATCAGGAGTATACAATGGCGAAGAAAGTTGCGTGGGACTACGTAGTTCCTGTCAAATTACCTGCAGACCTTAAAGGAGTAAAGCCTGGAAAACTTCCAGACTCACTACTCAAGCCGGCAGTTGGCGGTGGAAAGCTTCATCATCTTGCAGCCGACGCTTGGGCAGCTATGGTCGCAAAAGCCAAAGCTGACGGTGTCGAGCTTAAGCCAGTCTCATCTGGAGACACTTATCGTTCTTATGAGTCGCAACTAAAGGTTTTCCTCGAGCGCTACACTAAAGAAGCAAATGGCAATAGCACTCGCACGTTTGAAGGCGTTAAGTGGTACAAAAAGAACGAGAAACTTGCAAGTCTTGCTGCTCCTGGAACTTCACAACACAACCTTGGTATTGCCGTTGACGTTCATACTGCTAGCGGAGAGCGCCTTGAGTGGTTGATCAACAACGTAAAAGACTTTGGATTTTCGTGGGAAGTTGTCCCAGAAGAGCCATGGCATCTTCGCTATGTCGCAGGAGACGATGTACCGGCGGCGGTTGCAGCATTTACTGGAAAAGAAGCTTCAACTACGCCAAAACCGGTTGCTGAAGTTGCAAAAGAAGAAGCTCCAGCACCTGCTGCAGTTTCTGCTTCTAACTCAACACCAGCAAAAGACGACGGTGACTCACTTGACGTTGGTTCTCGTGGACCAAAAGTTCGTCAACTTCAACAAGCTCTTAAAGCGAAAAGTATCTACCAAGGACCAGTCGACGGGGAATACGGGCCATTGCTTGCAGCAGCTGTTAAAAAGTTCAAAGTTGCAAACAAACTTGCCGCTGATGGAAAAGCTGGTGGCAAAGTCTTTAAGTTACTAGGCATTTAAGACCATGGAAATCGTTGTAGCGGTGGTCGGCATGTTTGGAGCAATTGCTGTAGCGCTAATAGAAAAAGATCGACGAGACAGCAAAAAGCACTGGAGCGAAAACAAAGAAGATCACAACTTTGTTGTTGACAAGATTGAAAATCTTGGCAAGTCGCTTGGCAGGTCAATTGATCGCGTAGAGGCGACAGGCTTGCGGACAGAAGAAAAACTAGATCAACACATTAACGATCACGCAACCGGCAAGCTTAAGCAATAGGTAACAAGGCGATGGGAAAGAAAAAGAAAATGTCAAAAGACCGGGGATCCGGTCGAGTAAGAGTTAATCCACTTACTGGAGAAACAGAAACTGTGCCTGGCACAAAAGCTGGAAAACGTCGCACTCGACTTTCATTTGGTCATCCTCTTCGTACGCACGATCTTCACTTTAAGAAAGCTGAAAGAGAACAATCTGAATCTAAATGACATATGACTTTCTGAAGTTAGCAATTTTTGATAATTACAGAAGGAGATAGCAAAAGCGGCACAACACGCGGGCGCCTTATACAGACCTAAGTGACAGCTACCTTAGGACAATAAAGGGGGTCGGCCTACCGCTCGGAGGTGACGGTAGGCCACCTCTTTTTTATTTGCGCTACGGCGTTGTTGTAGTTGTTGACGCTTTGCACACTCGCCAATTGCAAGGGTTCCACGGCTCAAAGCCTGAAAGATTATAAAGAACTAAACCAGCCTTCAAATTGGTAAGCGGGTCAAGTAGTGGTTCCTGAGTGCAGATGTTCATCTGTCTACAGATCGCAGCCCACTTATTTCTTGACATATCGTAGTTAACGCCGTTGATCTGCAATAAGCCCGTATCAGACCTATGGTTCCATTCGGACACACCCGTGATGTTGCAATTCTTGTCTACCATGTCGCCACCGCGCCTGTTTGGGCAACCTCCAGATTCACGCAACACAATTTCTGTTAATTTGGCGATGGTGTGGTCAGGCCAACCTGCCTGCTTGGCAAGCGACGGCAGCCAGGACACATTACCATGCGCAAATTTTATTTGTTTAGGCGCATCAAGCCTCTCATGACTTACCCATTCTTCGCCAAATTTGTTGGTTTTTTTATTGATTTCAAAGGCTTTTTCACCTTGGTGACTGCTAGCTTTTTCTAGATTTTGCGCAGTTGTTGGTCCGAATATACCGCTAAGAAATAACAAAATAGCACCAATTGTTTTCATGTTGTCAGTCTCCTAGGGTATGTGCCTCTAGTACGGGCTGTAGTATTATTTTATCGCCTATTTACCTGATATAGCACGCGAAAATTTCAAAGCCCTAAAAATATGGAAAAAAAGTTTAGATAGTGCTTCTCAAGTACGCTTATAGTCGTCTTCGTAGCGAACGATGTCGTCTTCTTCAAGATAGCTGCCGATCTGCACTTCAACAATAGTCATTCCACTGTCGCTTGTAGCTTTCGCTCTATGTCTAGTTTCAGGTGCTATCGCGAACATAGCGCCTGGGTACATCGCGAAGACTGCATCATCTAGTTCAAGTTTTCCTAGTCCTTCAGCAACAGTCCAGTACTCAGTCCTGCGTTGATGAGACTGCAGGCTTATGCGGTGATCTTTGGCTATCCAAAGTTTTTTAACCTTTATTCCGTAAGTTTCACTTAAAACTTCGTAGTGTCCCCAAGGGCGTTCTTCTTTCATTTAGCCATATTATACAAAGCTTTAAGCAAAAAACAATACTTAAGTTTAATGGTAAAGTACCTTAGTACCTTCGCGTAAAGGAATTTATAATGACTGCAGGGATTCTTAATTTAACTATTGAACAAGGAACTACGTACTCGCAGCGGCTAACGTGGAAAATTGATTCTAACGCAGTCAACCTCACTGGATACACAGCACGAATGAAAGTTAGAGCCGTCAATCGTCGCGACAGAGAGCCTCTAATTTCACTTACCAGCTCAGCGGGAGGTGGCATCACTCTTGGCGGATCTGCTGGCACAATTGACATAGCGATTAGCGCTGCTTCAACTGCTTCATTGGTGCCAGCAAAATATACTTACGATCTTGAATTAGTTTCGTCAGGTGGCGTCGTTACACGACTTGTCAAAGGAACAGTTACTGTTGCGGCAGAAGTGACATACTAATGTCAAGTGTTGTTTACGTTGATAAAAGTAACACTACAGTTACAGTTGAAGAAACAACTGTAGTTGTTGAGACGACTACTTCTACTACTGAAGTAGTTGTTTCTAACCTTCAAGGACCACAAGGCATTCAAGGTCCTACCGGTCCTACCGGTCCTACCGGTCCTTCTGTGACTGGCGCGTCAGGGACATTTACATCTTCAAATGGGAAAACAGTCACAGTTACAAATGGAGTAATTACAAGTATTGTCCCTTAATCGTCAGTAACTTTTAAGACAACTTAGGCCAATGCCTGCAGAGGAAAAATGACAACTAACAACAGAGTGTTGATACTTGCTGCTGGCGACGGTTCTCGCTGGGGAAACTACAAAGGCACAGCAAAGCACTTTGTCAGCGTTGACGGTGAAAAACTTTTGCACAAAACGTGCAAGCAATTTCTTAAGTATACTTCGGACGTGTACGTAGTTGGAAAGTCTGAAGAGTATTTTTATCATGGAACAAAGTTGTATATTCCACCTCACGACCCCAGCTGGGGAGATTTTGCAAAGTATCGATCATCAAGAGAACTATGGTCCTCTGGCAGGACAACTCTTGCATTTGGAGATGTCTACTACTCAGACAGCGCAGTAGAAACAATTATGACAACTTATGGAAAAATAATGTGGTTTCTTCGTCATAATCATTCAACTATTACTGGCGGACGACCCGAGATTTTTACACTTGCGTTAGATGGATCAACGCACGCGCTGATCGATAGTCACCTCGACGCTCTTATTAAAGGAAATGTTCCTCCGCCAGGAGGGTGGAGATTATACAGAAGCATGGTTAGACCTAACTATCGCGACAATAAAATTCACACGGTTATTGATGACGAAACAACTGACTTTGACTTTCCATATGACTTAGATAACTTTGAAAGTTTGAGATTAAATTTGTAAATAGAACCGGGCTGGCAGTCTCTCTCAGGCCGCCAACCCGGTTCTTATTGGCGCCGCTCTCTCCCAAAGCGCCAAATCTGTTATCTAGCAAACCGTGCTGCAACGCTCCAATCAACTTCGCCAGTTTGAACTACACGAGGCACAAGTTGGCGATGCATGATCTGCGCTCGTGATCCTACGCCGTTAATTTCAATACCACGCTCGCTAAGCTTGCGTTGAAACGCAATTTGTGTCATTGGTTTTTCACCTCGTTCATCGCTCCACAGACGATACACAGAGTAAAGTGACTTAACAGGAGTTGCAGTTCCTTCAGATTCTTTAGTTTCTTCAGTCAAGAAAAAGCCGATACGGTCTTCATTTTTTCTATAGACTTCTGCTGCGGCGCTTACAACGTTGCACCACCCGAGCGAGTCTCGAGAAGACGAGTTAAGAACTTTGATTGCTCCTTCGACTGCCCACGACAACACCGCTGGCAGCGCACCTTCAGGGTCAAAAATATAGTGTTTAAGACCAGGATCAGGTTTTTCAGGAACGTTGAGCATTGGAATTGGGCGAATTCGTCGCCACATCGCATCGTCTGAGATGATTGGTCTATGATTAGTTGTTACCCACAGCTTTGCACGTGACTGAAACGTAAAAGGCTTTTCTCCAGGAGATCGTGCTGATATCTCAGAAGAACCTGTCAGTTTTTTTACCGAGTTTTCTTTCATGCGCTCGTTGTCTGGCAATTCGTCAACCCACACAAGACGACGTCCTCTGAGCTCAGCCCAGTGATACAAATCTGCGCCACTGGCGTGACCGTCACCCTGAGCAAGAATACTAGAGTCTAATGGCCAAGCGTATTGCTGCGTTCCCATAGCTTTGACAAGCGCTTCAACAAGCGTGTTTTTTCCAGACCCAGACGGCCCATACACTAGAAACATCACATCGTGAGTTCGAAGACCAGTTAATGAATATCCAGCAGCGCGTTGAAGCCACTCTTGATACTCTTTGTCGCCGTTAGTTGCAAATTCGATGAATTGCTCCCAGCGAACATTGCGAATTCCTGGATTGTAAGAAACAGGCGCACGACGAGTTATGTAAAGATCTGGGCGTCCTTTCAAAAGTTCACCTGTACGCAAATCAACTACACCATTGAGAACACCAAGCAAATGTTCATCGGAGTCCCAGTTTTCTACGCCTACAAGAATTCTTGGGTCAGACGTAGCGTTATCAATTGACCCTGTCAGTCGCGCGTTTGATTTTGCCTGTTGCGCCCACTTAATCACCTCTGACTGTTTATCTGCATCGTCAAGGTAGTGAACTACTTCACTGGCAATAATGGGCGCGACTTTTTTAGCAAGTTCACGCATTTCTAAGTTTTCAACATCTGGCTTCCAGTATCCACCGTCCCAGTGAAACCACCCAAGACCAGGAGTGTAGCGAACTGCGGCGCCAAAAGAGTCGATAAGTCTTCTGCCGTTTCCGGTGTCTGTCAACGTTCGTTTACCTGGTTCGCCACCTTCATCTTCTCCAAGCGCGTCAGGATCTTTTGGTACGTCAATATTAGACAGTCTGCTTGCGTCTGCAAGCGAATCACCGTCTTCAACAGACGACATGACAGTTCCGCCAATGGTACCGGGCAGATTGTTTTGCTGTGAATACGCAGCGTACGCTTGCTTTGATTCAGCTTCAAACGCAGCTTGTGTTGCAGTTTCTTGCGGTGATCGTTTTAATGCTGCGCGTGATTCTTCCTGTGATTTTACAGCCCACTCATTTAGTCCTGGCCATATTTTTTCAGTTCTTGGGTTGTCAAGAACAAATTGAATCGCGCGACGCACGTGCATCAATAGTCCGCCTGGGCCTTCAAGCTCTAGAGGTGGACGAACTTTTTCTGCGTTAAAGCGAATCATCATCGTCTCAACAGCAAGTTTTCCTGCTTCTGTATTGACAGGAAACTTATTAGCCAACGCGCATGTCATCGCATATATATCGACTGCTCTTGATCCTTCATCAATACCGTCGCGCAAAAACTTGTCAATATCAATTCTTTCGCCCGCGAAGTCAAGTTCGCCTAGAAACGACCAGTCACCTTCACCTACGTTTGTCGTAGACTTGCGGCCTCGTTTGCGCAACGCAGAAAGCAGTTCTTCCGGCGCGTTGGCAACTTCAGTTTCCCATGGAGCCTTGCCTTTTACCCACTCATAGCACACTCCTGAGAAGTGACGTGATGGCGCTATTAGCACATATCCATTGTGTTTAATATCTATTCCGTCAAGACCAGACTTCTTTAAATTTCCGACTAGTGACTCAGACTCGTCGCATTTGTAGAATAAATGGCGTCCTCGAGACACGCGACCGTTATATGCATATTCTCCCGTGATTGCTTCAACAGTCGGTGGTAGCGCACCTTCAACAAGCGCCTCAAATTTCTCAAATGAATCAGGACCGCCAGCCCGTGGGTCAATATCAATTACAAAAAAACCACTTGGACGACAGTACACACTAACATTAGTTTCAGGAGACTGTTCCCACCATCGACTAACTATTGCTGGATCACTCGTTGCTTGAACGTTCCATTCAGTTACGCTTGGGTGCTTGCCTACATCCTTGGGCTCAGCATGCGCGCTACCGCACGTACACTTGCCGTTTACTATGCCATAGCACGGTAAGACACGCCAACCAATACTTGCGTACCAAGACGCAGCTGGTCCAAGTCTATCTGTTGCGGATTCCCATGTCGTCATTAAATACCTTTGAGAGAGATGTTTACAAAAGTTAGTATTGCCACTATACTACATAAAAGTCATCGCAAGTGACATTATTAAAGAAAACTTAAAAATTCTTTGAATAACAGTTTAGAATAACAGTAAGCATTACATCAATGTGATATAGTACATACATAAGTACATACTCCTAAGACGATCGGAGGCTCCATTGGGTGATTTATTTAATGAAATAAAGAACAGCGCAGTCGGACAAGGAAAAAGGTCTCGAATCGTTGTAATTCTAAACGCACTGTCAAAGGAAGAACAAAAAGATCTATTGGCTGCGCTTAATGACCACTCAATACCGGCATCTAACATCTCTCGGGCGATGGCCAAGAGAGGGCACAGACTTGCAATAAATGTAATTAGCCGCTACCGTCGCGGAGAACTGTTGACCAAGGTCGATGAGCCTCGCTGACGATATTCGTAGAGAAGACGAAATCACCGAGCTTAGAGCCGCGCTGAAACGAGCGCAGCAAGCAGAGTACAAAGCAAAGCGCAAAGCTGATGATTTAGTAGAAGCAGTTTTGATTGCAGCTAAAGACGCCGCTCTTGCAGTCGGCAATGGCAAGAAAATAAAACAGTCTGCTCCGTCTACGCCTCCAAAAGATGTAAGAAAGACAAAGCCAGAAGTCGCCCTTGTGCACGCGACTGATTGGCAAAATGGCAAGAAAACGGTTACTTATGGCCTTAAGACATGCAGTGCTCGTATGGAGCAGTTCACTCAAAAAGTTCTCGAGCTCACTACGCTTCAACGCACTCATCATCCAGTACGTGAGTGTACTCTTATGTTTGGCGGAGACATGGTCGAAGGCATCACGATATTTCCAGGGCAAGCGTGGGAAGTTGAAGCGCATCTATTTGAGCAACTATTTGAAACAGTCAAGATCGAAGAAACGATGGTCAGAACGTTTGCAGACTTCTTTGAAAAAGTAAACGTAGTCTGTGAGTACGGTAATCACGGACGTCTTGGTCGCAAAGGTGAAATGCCTGGCAACGACAATATCGACGCAATTTCATACCGAATAGCTATGGACAGAACAAAAGATCTAAAAAACGTCACGTGGCAAATGTCTCCTGACTGGTATCAAATAGTAAAGATAGGCGAGTACAAAGCATTGTTAGTTCACGGTGATGAAACGAAATCATTTGGCAGTATCATGAGAAAAGCAAATGCTTGGGCTACTGGAGTAATTGAAGAGTTTAAAGACGTTTATATGGGGCACTGGCATACACCAACAACGTTGACGATGTCTAACGGTGGAAGAGTATTTATTTCTGGCTCTCCAGAGTCTCACAACGAGTACGCTAGAGAAATAGTCGGCGCGATTGGAAGGCCTTCTCAGCGTTTGCATTTCATTGACCCAGTAAAAGGTAGAGTGACTGCGGAGTACACAGTCTGGTTAGATTAGTGGAGAATAGACCAAGATAGTATCTTCACATCGACACGGCTAAAAGTGAAGGTAAACAATGGCAAAGTCAAGAAAAGACAAACTAGAAGAGCAAGGTTCTCTTGGACTTGCCAAAGCATTTTTTGATCAATTTGTTGAAAGTGAAATAGAATCAGATTTACAAAGAGTAGGCGTCGTTTGGGCGGGAATTCTTGGAATTGACAAGCCAATATCGGCTTCTACTGTTTCTGCGCTGCTGAGCGCGTACGATTTAGTTCTCGCAACCGCCCTGGTTGAGTCTGAGAACCATTGGGCTAGGGCAGCGGCGTTTGCGGTAATGGGCAGTAAGACTGAACCTGAAAAAGAAGAAGAAAAGTTAGAAATTGAAGGCAAAAGCGAGAAAAGGACAATTGAGCCTATAATCGGCTTTAGGCCATCTTTTGAATCAAATAGTGAGTAAGTCTCAGCGCTTTTTAAGTGATAGTTAAAAAACGGCTACAAAACGAGATGATACTATGTCAATTAGTTTTGTGCTGTGAGACAGTGCAATACTGTTCATTTCGCGCCTTGAATGGAGTATAAGTGAGTTGGTCTGCTGACATAGTAACACGAGTAGTCACTGGCACATACACAAACGCTCGCGGTATTGCAGGCGTTGGTACTGTCACGTTTACACCGACTGTGACCGTCATTGACGATGATGACGCCGTAATTATTCCAGACCCAATTGTAGAAACTCTTGATGCAGAAGGCTCTTTTTCAGTCGAACTTCCATGTACTGATAACGCTCTTCTTAGCCCGTCTGGCTGGGCGTACATTGTCAGTGTTAACATTAACGGTGTAAAACCAGTAACATTTCGTACGTTCTTACTTGAAGGCGACGGAAGTGAAGTTGACATTTTTTCAGAAGTCGCAACTCTACTTGGAACAAACGCGTACGCAACAACTGCGTCTGCAGCTCGTGGGCCAATAGGTCCTGTCGGACCTACAGGTCCTACAGGTGCGGCAGGGTCAGCGTCAAACACAGGTGCAACTGGTCCTGCTGGTGCAACAGGCGCAACAGGCGCGACCGGTGCTGCAGGAGCTGCTGGTGCAACTGGCCCAACCGGTGCTACAGGTGCTACAGGTGCTGCTGGTACATCAATAAGTATTCTAGGTTCTTACGCAAATGAAGCCGCGCTTATCGCTGCACACCCGACTGGTAATCCTGGTGATGGCTACTTAGTAAATGGAGATTTGTACGTCTGGGACGATATCAACAATGAGTGGGACAACGTTGGAACAATTCAAGGTCCAACAGGTGCTGCAGGAGCTGCTGGTGCAACTGGCCCAACCGGTGCTGCAGGTGCTGCAGGTGCAACTGGTGCAACTGGTGCAACTGGTGCAGCAGGCGCGGCTTCAACAGTTACTGGCCCGACTGGCGCCACTGGCGCAACTGGTGCGACTGGTGACACTGGACCGACCGGTGCAGCAAGCACAGTTACAGGCCCAACGGGCGCGCAAGGTGCAACTGGTGCAGCAGGCGCAACGGGTGCTACTGGCGCAACTGGTGCAGCAGGCGCTACCGGTGCAACTGGTGCACAAGGTGCAACCGGTGCAACTGGTGCGACTGGCGCACAAGGTGCAACCGGTGCAACTGGTGCTACTGGCGCAACGGGCGCGCAAGGCACAGCAGGCGCGACTGGTGCGACTGGTGCGACTGGCGCAGTTGGTGCAACGGGTGCTACCGGCGCGACTGGCGCACAAGGTGCAACCGGTGCAACTGGTGCAACCGGTGCAGCAGGCGCAACAGGTGCGACTGGTGCACAAGGTGCAACCGGTGCGACTGGTGCAACCGGTGCGACTGGTGCTGCTTCAACAGTAACTGGACCTACGGGCGCTGCTGGCGTTGCAGGCGACACTGGCCCGACCGGTGCAACTGGTGCAGCAAGCACAGTCACTGGCCCGACCGGTGCAACTGGTGCGACTGGCGCACAAGGTGCTACTGGTGACACTGGTCCGCAAGGTGTAGCTGGTGATACTGGTCCAACAGGCGCTACTGGTGAAACAGGTGCAACTGGTGCAACAGGTGCTACAGGAGCAACCGGCGCGACA
>Ga0007787_10000197_pt1 | contig 18004 bp, 26 predicted proteins | sample LauGreFa1BDMLBSN_2_FD_59500 | JGI IMG/M metagenome (GOLD analysis project Ga0007787, IMG submission 59500) | Freshwater lake microbial communities from Lake Michigan, USA - Fa13.BD.MLB.SN | ecosystem: Environmental > Aquatic > Freshwater > Lake | place: Lake Michigan, USA | collected 2013-09-23 | reverse complement strand
CCAGATGATCCACCAAGAACAAAGTGACCATCACCCCTAATATACCAACCTTGCATTCCAGAAGATGTATCATAAGTTTTTGATTTGATAATAGTGTATGTTGGAGTTGCCCCACCCAATACAATTGCTGCCGATTCTATTTCTCCTGCTTTAATTCTATCTGCGGTTAAACTAACAATGTATTGCTCATCAATTAATTCAGTTTCTATATCTGTTCTAGTTACTGGAGTCCAAGATCCATACACTCCAGAAGTATTTAAAAGTCTAACTCTTCCATAATAATGCTTTTTTTGTTCAACGCCATTTTCGTCTACATAACTTCCGTTAACATTGATTGCAAAAACACTTGCATTGTTTTGACCTGAACTTACTGGCTCTGCGTTTTCAATTAGTTCATATATTCCGGCATTTGGATTAACTATTTGATCTTCTTCATATAATTCGTAGATATAAGCTGATATGTCTTTTTGAGTTGTATTATTAAACACAAACATAACACTCTTAAATGATGATAAGAGCTGTAAGTTGGAAACAGATTCTGGAGCATCTGTATTAGTAGGGACAACAAACCTAATAGCAGCAGAAGGATCAAGTGTCGTATTTAAGTCTGCATCTTTTGGCCTTACACTAAGAAGATATTGTTTTCCGAGGTTTTAGGTTTTGTATTGTTTTCTTAATGACTGTCATTATCTAAGGCCTCCAATAGATATAAAAGATAGATCTGGATTAATTTGCTCTTCCCCAAGCGATAGGTAATAATTCTTTAAAAATTGAATTTCTTCAATATTTATGCTGTTACCAGTTGATAAACTATTTTTATCTGATAGGGTTTCTATTTCTATATAGTATTGTTTATATTCTAAGTTATCTAATAGTATTAATTCTGTTAATTGATTAGATGTAGAAAAACAATCTACATTAGTCCAATCAATTTTTACTATTTCAATTTCTTCAGACTTTTCAATTATTCTATATTTAAAAATTCCACTATTTGGAGATTTTGTTCCAACCACTTTTATATTAGGTCCTTCAAAACTTGCACTTATTTTACTACCAATTCTTTGACTAACGTTATCAATCCAATCAATTCCTTTGTTAAAATAATTCATTAAATATTTTTCTTGACTAGTAGAATCTATAGTTGTTTGATAAAAGTCAACGGAAGAAGATGGAATACTGTATTGTGCATAATTTTGTGAATTATCTGAATCTAGATAATAGTTAATTGTTGCTTGTGAATTTTGAATATATATATATTCATAGTCTTCTGTATCTGCAGCATATATCGGCGTAGCCTCTATGTACTTAATGTAGTCTTTTCCATAATAAAGACTATATTGATAATTTAATATTTGCCCTGGTTGATGATCTTTCTTTGATTTAAAATATATATAACCGTCAACTATTGTGGTTGACAATGGAGTAGCATCATAGGAGTTACTTTCATTTTCGCAGACAACTACATAAGAATGGTCTTGTTCTTCTGTTGACAAATCATTTAAGTAGATTTGATTAATTGGTTGACTTGAATTTTCAACAAACAACCAATCATTTGCGTGGATCTGCTGTTCAATACTAGGAAAAGATATTGATCTTTTTAGTGGAGGTGATAAATAACTAGGAGTAGCTGGCTCTTGTGTTATGTCAGTGTCTGATGATGCGTAATTAAACCAAGTCATTTTTCTACATTTCTAAATATAAAATTTCAAAATCATATCTACCATAAAGGTAGTCTGGAATTTCTATTGCGACCACTGCGTCTACTACTGGAGTGCCTCCATCTAGTATATCAATATTATATGATTCAATCTGCACATTTAAATCATCATTAATATTCAGCATCTTGTCAGATTTGTTCATGTCTCTTATTGAGTCGTAATCTATGTCTATAGATTTAATTCTTGGAGTACCATCTGAACCGTCATGAGAATGTTTAGAGATTTGTACTCCATCAATACTAATCCCATCTTCAACTTCAATATTTCCAGTAATCTTTCCACCAGACTTCATCAAATACTGAGGATGACTGTCTTCTAAAAGGTCAGAAAAAGCTGAATGACTAGATCCAAAAGCTACAACTTGAGATTCTCTATCTATAATAATTTGCTTTAGAATATCAGAATATTTTGGATCAAATTCATCACTTACAATTTTATTTTTAGACAAAGCTTTGGAAGCTAATTGGGAAATATATAAAATATATTTTCTTCTACTTAAAACAGATTGATATAAAGAGTCTATTTTTTTAATTAATAAATTTCTTCTTTCTAACAAGTCTGTTAAAACTGATTTAAAATTTCCATCTATAGTCAAAAGGGCAGTAATTGTTTCTTCTGCTAATTTAGGAAGAGTAGATGCCATATTGGTAGTTCTAATGTCCAAAGATAAGTCGCTTATAACTTTTGACTTTAATCTTAAAACTGGACTAATAAACTGATCGTAAAATACGTTACAGTCTTCTATTAGGTCCTTTGATAAATTAAATAATTGATTTTCTATATTTACTGTTTCGGAATTTACTCTGATCGAAAAAAATGTTTGAAATTGAGCTGCTTGCCTTTTAGAGATTTGATCCACTTCGGATTCTGGGAGAAGTGTTGGTCTTGACGGTATCGTTTGTTCAAAGAGCTTCTTGTAGTGGGAGGCCATTTTGAGCCAATATGAGTAATACGCTGCGATTTGTTGTTGTGATTCATCTTCATAATCTGAGCTAAAGTCCTCCTGTAATGAAATTAATATTCTGTTTGCTTCGTTAGCTAATCCAATCACTATTTTTCTAAATGTAAATAAATGACCAAAAGTAGTAGTTGAAATTAACTTATTATATTCTTTGATAAATTTTCTACATGCTCTACATTGATGCTTTTCTGCGTATAAATATTCTTGATAACCAACAAATAAAGGGAAATCTATTTCTTGTTCATTTGAACCTAGTACTTCTGACCAAATATGTACGTGTGTTTCTTCTAAGACTGGTGACGCATCTGATTTTAGATTAACTTGTTCTAAAATATTATCCATATCTTCTATGAAGATATTCAAAGACTTAAACACAGCTAATGCTTCATTCCTTACCGAAGCAAGGGGTATTGTATATATTTGGTCTGAACCAGATGTTAAAAAACTAATGCTATTTTTATTTTCTGCGGGATTAAGCTTTCTTTTATAGGTATCTTCTGACTGAAGAGATACACCATTAAGTCCATAATCTCCAAAAATATCTGAAGTGACTTGTTGTATTTGGCCAATATTTTCTATAGACATATTTTTTTCCTAAAATGTTTTTCTAGATATTTTTCTAGATGATGTTCTTCCAAATCCAGCTGGAGAAACCTTTCCAGCTCTATTATTTGCTATATAAGAACTAGAGGTTTTTTTCTCGTCACTATAATCTGAGTCTGGTTCATTCTTTGGCATAAAGAATGTGTTAGAAAATGTGCTAGTGTTTGTAGCAACTTTTACTTTACTAAACTCTCCATAATTTTGTGTTATGGCCAGTAGCGCAAGCATGAGTGCATCGTGTGCGTGATCTACTGCAGATCCTCCTGCTTCAAAAACTGGTCTACCACTTTGTGTTGTTCTGACTACAACATAAGAAATTAATTGAAGATATAATTCTTCATCAGAAATTGGACATACAAGAACTTCTCTTTCCAAGTATTGCCTAAGGTTATCCACCATGTATGGCTTTATTTCTTTTTTAACTGGAAGTTTTGTATATGGGTCTCTAATCTCTATTGACTCACCAAAGCTAATTCCCTTAACCTTATCTCTTAAACCTGAAGATGGATTTTCTACTCCATACTTATGAAGAAGTTCAACTTGAACCTCTCCAAATCCTCTGTCTACATATATAAACTTAGGATTGAACGCATTATTTAGCTCAACAATTCTACTTACTGCAGTTGTTAATGTGTATTCTGATTTTGCAATTTCTTCTCTATAGGCAACTTTTACTTTGTTTCTAAAACGTTCTTCTTCATATGTTTCATGACAAGCTTCTAGAACAACTATGTTAGTACCTGCTCCATATTTATCCCAGTCAACTCCTATTGTGTAAAAATTTCTTGCTGAAGTAATTTCAGGAATATAATTCCAAGAAGGTTCTATAAAAGCTTTATCTACATACTTTCTAGGATAAACTCCTTCTGAGTCTTCTCCCCAGTCTGCTTCAATTTCATGTCTGTAACCAGATTCTGAATACTCTTCTCTAAACTCATCTTCTTGGTCTTTTGTGAAAAATGGATTACAGTATGAAGGAAACCAGAACTCTTTAAATCTTTCAGATCTACACCATTCCCAAAATCTTTCTCTTCTACCAGTTGGTGTAGAGGCTCCAATTAATACTTTATCTGGTTGATCTTCTGCTGTTTTCTGAAGCATTGCGTATAGTGCGTCAAGGTCGTCTGGATTCATATAATCCATTTCGTCAAGCACGATGACATGAGCCTCCTGACCTCTTGCTACGTCAGACTTTCCTCCAGATCTCATGCCAGATGTGAAGAATCTAATAGTTGACCCATTTGTAAATTGAATCATAAATTGAGGAGATGTAACTTTTCTTGATATAGAATTTGTTACTAATTCACTCTTTGATGCTAAACGTAAAATTTCTTGATAGATTAATTCAACCTGAGTTTTCATTGGCGCAATAACCAATGATCTACCATCTTTATGAGTATAACTATAGTGAAGCAAATATACTGCCATACTAAAAGTTTTGCCCAAACGACGACCAGCTCTTAAGACTTTTCTTAAAGCTGGATCTCTTAATATAAGCGTTTGATAAACTCTTGTTTCTGCAGCTAAAAAATGTCTTGCCCATCTACAAGGGTCTTTAGCAATGTGTATTTGCCTTTGTTGTTCTGCAGAAACTCCGCATATTTAATAGTTCATTATTAATCTCAAATGGCTCTTCAACAAGAAGAGATAACTCATTGACAGTTAATGGCCTACCTAATATTGGAGTACCATCATTCCAAGAAAGATGCTGAAGCTTATTTTCAAATACCCACTCAATTCTATTAATTTGTTTAATAGTTTCTGGGTTTTGTTCTTGAATAATATCAAGAAGATCTTCTCTAGAAAGTTTTCTTAATTGATCTCTAAATTCTTTTGTATTATCAAACATATTTTATCCGAAATGTGCTGCCATCATAGCGCCCTCAGAACCAAGTAATGATCTAGCATTCATTCTACTATTTTGAATTGCCATAACACCTCTTGCTCTTGAAGTCGCTGCTACTTCATTGTCTTTATAGCCATTGCCAAAAACATCATTATTCATTGTTCCCTGCATTGACTTTAGTCCATCTTTTGCTAAATTGATTCCTGCTTTAACTCCTAATCCAGCTAACTTAGCTAATTGGAAAGCCATGTCAGCTGCAAATATTAAGTTTACACCAGGAATAGCAGCTAATGCTGCTTCTCCAGCAACTGCAAGACCAACTCTGGCTCCACCTACTCTAGCAGCTTGTGCTGCTCCTCTAACACCAAGACTCTTAATAATCCCTTGATCAACTATCTGAGTTGCTGCCAGACCTGTTCTAGCAGATACTATTTCAGGTGCTAAGGAAGATGCTAAGTGTGTTGATCCAGTTATTCCTCTTCCAACAGCTCTATTCATTAAAGCTGGATTTTTTTCTAAAGCACCTGCCAAAGGTCTAATAAGTTTTTCTGCAGTTTCGTTCATTGCAATGTTTTCTACGCCGAACCCTACAGTTCGACCAACTGCACCCATAGTTCTCATTTCAGCACCGCCACCAGAAGTTAGTATGTTCTGCATAAACCTCTTAGAGTAGGTGCCTCTAGTACCTTCTACTAAGGCAACTCTGCGCATTCCATTTGTAACAGCTGCTGCTCCTGATGCACCAGTTAAAGATAAACCAAGTGAACTCATGTGTCCAGCTTCAATTGCTGCACGAGCTCCTGCAGGAGTGGCTATTGTAGCTCTAGCTGCTGCTAATCTACTTGCTGCCGTTCCTCTCATTCCGGCTGGAAGAGAAGAACTTGTTGTAGTAGCCAATGTTCTAGCATATCCGGGCGCTACTAAAGCTTGTGGATTATTCATGGCCATGACTCTAGCTAAGTTCATGTCAAACTTGCCTAATCTTGCTGCAGCTCTTGCACTACCTTTATCAGCTAATCTTTCCATTTTGGAAATAGCACCGAGCCTACCAATTACTCCACCGCTAAATCTTGGATTATCTTTAGACCCAATATTTCCAATACCAGATAAGAAACCACCTTGGTTTGGAGCATAAAAGTTAGCTCCATGCCCTGCACCAAAAACTGAAAGGTCACTAAATCGACCTCTCATCATATTGAATGGATTATAGTTTGTTCTAAAACCTCTACCCACAGGGGCTACTGCAGATCTTATTCCACCTCTAGATCCCGTAGCTGCTTTGTCTAAAAACTTTTGTCCTCTTCTAGTTGTTTGCCCAAAAATATTTCTTCCACCAAAAAAAGAACTAGAATTTAAATCTGTAGGAAATAATTCTCCAGCTCCGAAAGCTTCTTAATCCAGCTCTTCTACTTCCAGCTCTTATTCCAAAAAACCTAGAATCTTTAAACCCACCTTTAATAAGAGTTTGTTGATATCTATAATTATTAAAGCCAGCAAAAAACAAAGGATTATTAAGAACTCCTAAAGATTCTGTAGTTTCTGCCATTTTCATGGCTAGCCCAGGAAAACCACCTATGTTAGCAGCTTCTTCTGCAACCATTTCTTTAGTATTTCCTATCATTAATATCCTCTTCTCATATTATGCATTCCGAAAACAATATCTCCATGGCTGTTTAGTTTATTAGCCATAGCAAGAGAAGAGTTTCTTAAATACCCTTGAGTGTTTTCGTAGTCATCATAATTTAAAGTATTTGGATTTAATCTTCTATTTCCTGCGTAAGGAGTATTTTCACCTTGTGCTGCTCTATTTGCTGCAAGTTTTCCATAACCAGCTAGACCCAAGGCTCCTCCAATTGCACCACCTATTAGAGCTCCTTTTCCTTTTCCTAAAAATCCTCTACCCATTAAACCGCCAGCTAATACTCCTATACCACCAGTTAACCCTACTCCAACAGCAGGTTTAACTGGAGGCATAAAGTCTTGATAATATTGTGGAGATGCAAGTTTTGCAGCGCCAGCCATACCACCAATTGCGCCAGCACCAAAAACTAAAGGAGAAAGTTTTTCTCCAACAAAATGTTGATCTGCATTTGGATCACCAAGAGCAACATCCATTGCTGCATCCATTGCGGGTCTTGCTGCGGTTTTATATAAACCTGCTGCTGCTGCACCACCTATTATCATGCCCGCACCCACTCTAGAAGTTGCTCCCTTGTAGATTGATTTTCCTACAGAACCTAGTACTCCCATTTTTAACCTCTAAATAAATGACTATGTTTACGAGGACTCATGTTATGATGTCCAATTTTATTTCTATCTAAATTGCCAACAACCCCAGCCGTAACCAATGGGTCTGCAGTAGTTTTATATCTCCTAGCATTTAGTAACGCATCTTGTGCCCCAAACCTTCTTTGTTCCTCTTGAGGCTCTCCCATTTGAAGCGTTTCTTCAAAGACTTCTTCTTGATCTTGTTTATTTTTTCTTTTAGCTAAAAATAAACCTACTCCAACTAATGCAGCTCCAGCAAGAATAGTATTTCTATTTCTTTCCATAAATTTAAAACCACGTTCAATAAATGGATCAGCTGCTGTAGGTACTTTGTTTCCAGCTTCTACTATTGCATCTCTGGTTTTTTTAGGTAGTTTGGGAGCTATTTCTTTAGCTTCTTTCCAAGCTCTTTGAGCTTCATCATCAAAATCAGAAATTACTTTAGCTTCTACATTTTTTGTTGTTCCAATATTTGCTAGATCTTGATCATATTGCGCTTGAGCTCTTTCAAGCAAAGTTTCTTTTTGACCAATTGCTGTATTTGCATTGTCTATTTGTCCACTTATTCTTGCAATTTCGTCCTGTAGTTTTCCATACTCTTCTAAAGAATCTCCTGTAAGTTCATCTAATGAAGAAAATCCTGTTGTTAAATCATCAACTTGAGATTGAACTTGTTGCAGTTGTTGTTGACGTTGTGGAAGCATTTCAGCAGCTTGCTGTGCTTCTCTTTCAATCTTTGCAATCTCTTCATCTAATCTAGTCTGCAAAGCTACTCTTTCTGCTTCTGCTGCTTCTCCAACTTCTGCAATTGCTACATCTCCAGAAATCTGAGCTGCTAACAAATCCGCTTCTGCGTTTCGCACTCTGAGAACTGCACCTTCTTCTGTTGTCTCAACCATTCTCATATCAAATGTTTTAAGGGGTTGATCTCCTAGACCACTTGTTTCTTCAGCAAGTGTTTCAAAAGTTTGTTTTACTGCGGCAGCGTTTTCTCCTCTTACCGAAAGCGCAACAATTCCACCAGTACTTTCGTCCATTAAAGTTCTTGCTTGCTGAGCAACTATTGCATCATAGGCATCAACAACTTCTTTGCCAAATTCGTCTAATGCGTCTTCTCTTGTAGACATAGCTAATTTAGCTACTTGATCCCTACTAAGTTGAACGCCTTCTAAACCAGCGGGGTTTTTTGTTTTATTTAGAATAGCTTCTTGTATTTGACTTAGTGCTTGAGTTCCCCTAAAATCGTCTAACTCAACTTGATTTGGTAAAACCCTTTTATGTATTTGCCTAATTACGGCTTGAGCTTCATCTTCGTTGTTAAATTGATGATGAAAGACAAAGTTTACTATATCTTGATCTTTAGCTTGTAGTTGTGGCATAGACATGTGCATCTTATATGCACTACTTTCAATGTATTCTTGAGATCCAAATTTTAAGCTTTTTCCATTGACATTTATTTCTAGTTCCCTAAAGTGTTCCCATGGAATTATTAATCTTGAGTTTGCGTTTGATACGTCATCCAAAACAAATGTAGAGAATATTTTAGCGTCGTCTCTAGCTTCCATTCCTAACTTAGCAAATGCATCAGATCCTTCTCTTCCTTGTCCTACAGCAAAAGAAAAACCATATTCAGCCATTGCCTCTATATTTCTTGCAATGGGAGCTTTACCTTGAGCAGTTAAAATAGCTTCTCCAATATCAGTGGTTGCTTTAGATAGCTCTGTTGAAATTACACGAGTTCTTACATCTTGACCTGCAAATGGCAATCCCCTTTCCAAAAGTAGTCTCTGATAATTTTCAATTTGACCATTTCCATAGATTATTTCACCAGTGTCTGCAATTTGTTTTTTAAATATTTGACTAGTAGTCTCTAATGCCTCTTCTTGTTGATCAAGAGTCCTAGATGCAAGAGGTGTACCAACAGTTACTCCAGATCTTCTTTGGGACAGAATTTCTTCTGCTTGTGATAATTGTAAATTAGTTATATTAACGTTTTGTATTTTACTAGCAGCTGTATTTATTTGGCGAACTTTTCCAGGTATTCCTGTAGACGCATCTCCACCTAAAGTAAGAGATTCTGTAACATTATTTCTTGCGTCCTGCAAGACTTGGACCATGTGAGCTCTTGCTATGTCTTCTTGAACAACTTGTTTACCAACTCTAAATTGACCATTAGAATATCTAAGAGTTCCCTCAAAAGACTCTGGAAGAGAGTCGCCCAAGCCAAATGCTCGCATCTCATCAATTCCTACAGATAAAGTAACTCTTTCTAAGCCTTGATTTGTTTTTGATAAAAATTCAAATGCTTCATCAGAGAACATTGACATATCTCTTACGTTTGTAGTTAGTGTTATTGCTGCACCGCTCTTTGCTTTGGCTCTAACTAATTTTTGAAAAGCACTATACGCACCTTCTTTAACATGGCCTTGAGACCTTAACCCTTGAACAACTCTGTCTATTACATCTTGTGTTTCCCCATGACTTTCTAATATGGAAACTAATTCGTGGTCTGCAATTCCAATTTTTAATTGACCAGACTCTAGATATTTGCCCATATAACCCTGAATAACAGTGTCAACTACAGATGAGTGAGTTCCTCTTTGTTCCATTAGATTCAAGAAGTTATCTGATAACCCTTCATCTTCTATTAGTTGAAGAAGATTTGTGTTTAATATTGTATTTTCTACAGTTAATCTTCCTGCTGCTTCTCCAGTTAAAGCACTTTTTGTTCTTAAAGTTTCATCTAACAAAGAATTTGTTATGGTCTCAAGAATACCTTCATCGCTTCTCACTCCAGCATTTCGTAATATGTTTTCAATTGACGAGGCTTGTTCTCCAACTGAGTGGTGCAAAGCATTGATTGTATCCACTACATAGAATGGATTATCCACCCTTAGCTGAGCAAATCTCTCTAAAGCCTGAAGATGCTCTGGACTTAGTCCGACCCTCTATCTGATCATGAAGAGATAATAGATGAGTTCCTAAAAACTTTGTGTCAAAGTTTGCTAAGTTATGACCTTCTAACCTCACCTTGTTAACTATAGACCTTGTCGTTTCATCATATCCAGTAAACTCATTTAATACTTTTGTAATTTCATCTGCTTGAGCTCTTGCTACATCAGAGGCTGAGGCATCTGCTGCTAGACCAGGAAGATTAGATCTTGCCCCTCCGACTATTGTTTCTCCAGGAAGAGCTTCTTTGGCCAAAGAGTATTCTCCTAGTGGCAACATCTCTACAGTTCCATCTGGATTAACATATCTGGCCTGAGCTTGATTCATTCTTCTGGTTGATAGATGTACTGTTTTCACATTGCTTGGATCAATTTCATCTAAATATTCTATTGCTCCGTCTGAAGTATATCTAGCTCTTCTCTTCATGTAAGAAATGCTTCTTGTTTGAGACTGAGATGTTATCCCAGTAGTTTCAATGTCAGCTGTAATAATATTAAAAATTTCTCCAACACCAATGTCGTGTTGTGCTGCGTTGTAGTAACCCAATTCAGTTAATGCTCTTGCTTTCCCGAAATTAACCCCATAAACATTTAACCTATTTGCTCCACCACTTAATAAATCTGGAGATCTTAACTCAAGCATTCTTCTTCCGTTGAGCAAAGTCTTCTAGAAAACCTTGTGCGCTTTTTATTGAGGATCTAGGAGTGTGAAGCACAGTTTCTAAACTATCTGAAGTACCAAATCTTCTCTTGATATTTATAGAAGTTCTTCCCAACATTGTCATCATTGGGCTAATTCCTTCTTCTATAGAAGCCCCTTCTGTTGTATTTACTAAATAATTAAAAAATTGATTATATACGTTGCTTGTTGCCGAAGAATATGCTGGTAATCCTACACCTTTAATTACATTACCTAATTGCATAACTTCATTTGTAAATCTCTCAGCAAACTCTCTTTGCGTTCCTGTATTAAACATTCTTAAGTCAATCGTTGCATTTGACGCAAGGAATAATGATTTTAATCTAGTTACAGTAAGAGGATCTGATTGATTAAAAAAGTTTGAACCACCCAATGATAATAAATCTCTAGAAGATGTAGCTCCTGTTGTTAATCTTTCAAAAATATCTCTCTGAAAATTTACAGCTCTATTAAGAAAATCATCTCCATATATATCACCTAAAGATTGCTGCCCTATTACAATTCTACCAGTTGATAAATCTGACTGAGGTCTTAAACCTTGATGCGCTAGTGGAGCTAATTTTTGGGACAGATCAACTATACCTTGATAGCCAATTCGTGGAGTTATCTTAGCCATTATCTTCTATATCTTTTTGAGACTCAATATATTCATCAACTTCAACAATTCCTAGTTTTTGACGAAGAATCTTGTTGTTTTCTTTTTCAATATTTTGAACTTTATATATAATTTCAGATATGGCTTGTGCGGTATCAAGTTGAACTTGTCCAACTTTTGCTCTAGCTTCTCTTGTAGCTAATAGTTGATTGCGAAGATCTTTTCTTCTTTTATGCAAACGGTCTTCTAGTTCAACAGCTAAATGCAATTCTTTTTTCAATATTGGTTCACCAGTATTTGAATCAATACCAACAACATTCTCTTGAATAAAATGTTCTTTTGCAAGGAGTTTTGTTTTTCTTATATATTGAACTTCTTGATCAACAAGATCTCTAACCATAGAAACTTCTACTAAGTTATCAGGACTAACATCCAATTGATGCATGTACTCGGTAGTAAATTGAGAAACTATGGACATTTCTATAGGACATGGATTTCCTTTTGGAGCAAGACTTTCTTTTAATAATGGACAAGTTTGTGCAAATATACATCTTTCGCCTTCACATCTCATTGGTATAGATGCGAACATTGATGTTCTTGTTTTTTGCGGACGAACAAGATCAGTAGCTTGTTGTATCTGAGAATCTGTCCATTCTTCTGGAAAAAACAAATCTGGTCTTAATGATTCAAAGCTTTTAATAAAAGACTCTTTGTCTTTACTCTTCTCTATTTCTGACATTGATGTCTATCCAATCGCTAACATATCTATTATTTTTGTAGAATTTTTCTATTAAGACAGAATTACAAGTAGAACAATATCTATCTCTAGTTAATACTTCATCTTCAAAATCATAATATTCTGAAACAACTTCAGTTTCTGAATAACATCTACTGCACTTCATTTAATACTTCAAACAAACTCTTTTGCAGTTTGTCCATTATTTTGACATCTTGACCTGCGTTAACAAACACGCCTATTTCTCTCATCTCATCAGGAGAAAGACTAGAACTAATAACATATCTAGCTCCCTTGCATACGTCACAATAATTATCTTTTACAGATTCTTTGCAGACACACTCTTCAATAAGCCCAAAAAACTCTAGAGCCTCTGCTACAGAAAACCATTTCTGTTTAAATATCTTCTTAGTCTGCTCTTTGTATGACCTAAGCTTATACTGATCTTCCGAAAGAAGAGTTCCCATATCTAAAGCTTGTTTCATCAATTCATTAATTGTTCTATATAAAAAATTAGGAAGTTCAAAACTTCCATTTTCATTAATATAATTTTTCCAGTTATTCATAACATAATCTCCACATTTTAAATTTAACACATATAATATAACATAAAACTTTAAAGAAAAGTAGAACCCCCACTAGATTTTGGTTGAAGCCCCATAGTTGCTGAAGACTTTGGAATATATCCAGCTTTATAGCCACCTCTTTTAGAATTAGTGTGCATTCCTGCTGCACCTAATCCCACTGCAGCTGCTCCCATTCTAGCCTGACCCATCTTAGAGAAAGAACGACCGCCTTGATAGCCTGCAAATCTAGTTGCACCTTTGCCTGCCATTCTAGCTCCACTAGAAACAGCTCTACGCATTCCTGCTAACATAGACTAACCACCTTAGTACATTGGGTAGTTCTGACTACCTCTACGACGCTGTGAACTATAGCCCATAGCACCTAAAGCTGCTGCACCGCCGCCTGCCATTGTTCTACGTGGGTATTGAGCCATCTTACTTAGTGCACCTGCTGCGTTACCTCTCATGCCACGGCCTGCTCCCATTATATGAGGTCCCGCTCCGTCCAACCCTACCTGCTGCAGTGTTTAATCCACCTGCTACTCTTTGGGCCATTGCGCTGTTTCTGGCAAAATGCTTAGCTCCTGATGACATTCCTGGAATTGCCATTTTTATCTCCTTAAAATATTTAAATTAAATTGGATTAATAGGCTGATTTTGACTTCCGCCTACCTCTTGAAGTTCTATATGCACCATAGCCAAGACCGCCTGCTGCTGCTGTTGCCCCATAGCCAATTACCTTGTTTCTGGTAGAAGAATTATTTAAGCCAGCTCTAGTAGCGCCTCTTTGCATATAACCTTGGCCTATTCTGCCAACGTTTCTAGTCATAGCAGCACCGCTTGACATTCCTGCTCTCATCTGAGGTATTTTGCCAGATATGCCAGCGCCAATTCTTCCCATAGTTGAATTTAAATTGCCCATTATGCCCATAAATTCTCCTTTAGGTGCTTATGCTTATAATAGTAAGTTTAGTTTTCTACTTTTGTTTGTTTTTCTGGTCGTTTTATCGTAAAAGTAAAGTTATCTTCTTTATCTTTATAAGATATTTCAAACAAAGATCCTCTTGGTGGAATAGTCTTAATTAGTATGTCTGCAAGTTTATCTTCCATTTGCTCTCTTCTAATTTGAGAAAGACCTCTTGCACCTTTAACGGTGTCAACACCTTTAGCCAAAAGAGCAGATATAACAGAATGAGTATAACTTACTGAATATCCTTTTTTAGAAAGCTTATCTATAATTACCGACATTTCTAATTCTGCTATTTTTTCAAGATCTTCTTGTTTTAAATGATTAAAAACAACAATTTTATCTAATCTATTTATAAATTCTGGTCTAAAATGTTTTCTAATTGCCTCCAAAGTGTTCTTCTCAACTAACTCTTTAGGAGGAGATTGAGTTGTTCCAAGCTTATAATTAATGTTTCTATTAAAACCAGTTCCTGAACCTAATAAGAAATCAACTGTTTTTTCATTACCTAGGTTAGTTGTCATAATAATAATTGTGTTTTGAAAATTAACCTCCTCACCTTTACCATCAGTAAGTATTCCATCTTCAAAAACTCGCAAAAAAGTATTCCATAAATCTGGGTGAGCCTTTTCAACTTCGTCTAATAAAACAACGGTTGATGGATTCTTTTTCACCAAGTTAACCAACTGACCACCTTCATCGTGACCAATATATCCAGGAGGAGAACCTATAAGCTTTTGGTTTTCATGTTTATGCTGAAACTCACCACAATCTATTCTGACCATAGGATATTCTTCACCAAAAAGATATTTATGAAGAGTGTTTGCTAAATGTGTTTTGCCAACCCCAGAAGACCCAGCAAACAAGAAAACTCCTAGTGGTCTATTCTTGTCATTTAATCCTACCTGTGATCTTTTTAAAGCAGAAATTATAGAACTTATGGCATCTTGTTGTCCAATAATATTGGAAGTAAGATGTCCTTCTAACCCTAAAAATCTTTGTCTAGATATTCTTTTAAGTTTTCCCTTGGTGGACTGTTTCTTGCTTTTTGCATCTTTAAATTTCTTGGCAAGTTTTTCATCAAATATACTGTCGTCAAGATCATCTATATCAACAGCTTTTGAGTAAGCAAGATTGATCCACAGATCAACATCTAATCCGAGGATTTAAAGCTACGCATCCGTTGTATAATGCCTCAATAGCTCTTTCCGCAGAGGCTCTAGCCATTAATCTTAAAGCTTCTGCAATATCTGTCTTTAAGTTATGTACTACGTTTTCTAGTATAAGCTTTTTGAAATCTTTATCGCCTTTAGAAGAAATGTCTACTATTAGCATTTCTATCTCTTCTGGAGTCAGCGCCTTATACTTTACGTAGGTTGCAAGTTCTGGAAAGTATATTTGATAAAGTTTCATCTTGGGCGCCTTTTTACATTAAAAATTGCCTGATGATCCTTATAGTAATTAAGAGTTTCTCTTTCCAGAGTATTCTTACTGTTTACTTGAGTAAGTATATTATAAATACTTAGAACTAGTTTTGATCCAGTAATCAATTATAACCACACCTGTCAAGTAAAATCAAGAATTTTCGTCAGAAATTTTTTCTATGTCAGGACAATCCTCTTTACACGGTCCACAAAACGCCCAAATTTTTTGTAGATCCATCGGAGTGTTAATGCGATCTCTGAGTAAAAGAACTGCTCTTCTGTAATCAAAATTCAAATCAACTTTTCTTGACATATAAATCTTCTTTCTTTTTCTTTAAACACATAATGCTTATATTGTATCATCATTTGCTTGTAGTGAAGCAGTTTGGGTTGTGATATAATCTATGTATGGAAGAATCTAAAACACTAGAACTAGCTATTGCGCAGCTAGAAAGACAGTTTGGCACTGGCGCAGTTATGAAACTCGGTTCATCTAATATTGAATCTTGGCCTTCAATTTCAACAGGTGCTCCAACACTAGATAAGATACTTGGCATTGGTGGCCTTCCTAGAGGAAGGGTAGTAGAAATCTACGGACCAGAGTCGTCAGGTAAATCAACAATTGCATTATCTGCAGTTGCACAAGCACAATCGCAAGGTATTCGTTGTGCGTATGTTGATGCTGAGCATGCATTAGATCCAGTCTATATGTCTGCATTAGGTGTGGACTTAGACGAATTGTTATTAGCTCAACCAGACTACGGCGAACAAGCTTTAGAGATTGTAGACAAGCTTATTAAGACTGGTGAAGTTGGAATGATTGTTGTTGACTCAGTTGCTGCACTTGTTCCTAAAGCAGAGCTTGAAGGCGATATGGAAGCTAATCAAATGGGATTACAAGCTCGTATGATGTCTAAAGCATTAAGAAAGATTACAGCACTTGCCAACGAACATAAAACGTTAGTCATCTTCATTAATCAACTAAGAATGAAGATTGGTATTATGTTTGGAAACCCAGAAACCACACCAGGTGGTAGAGCACTACCATATGCTGCCTCAGTAAGAATTGATATTAGAAAGAAAGAAGATATCAAAGATAAAGCTGGAGAATCGATCGGCATTAAGGTAAAAGCTAAGGTTATTAAGAACAAGATGGCCCCACCATTAAAGGTTACAGAATTTGACATCTATTACGGTAAGGGTGTAGATATGTATGGATCTTTATTGGATCTAGGATTTATGTCTGGATTGTTTTCACAAAAGGGCGCATGGATTTACTATAAAGGCGAGATGTTCTCTCAGGGTAGAGAAAACGCTATTAATAAGCTAAAGGAAGATGAAAGTCTTTACGACAGTATATTACAACAAGTAAATTCACCAGAGAAAAAAGATGAAGAACCACAAACTTAATCTAGAACCTTGTCCAGACTGTCCATATCCAATGGACGTTCTGATCAACCCTCTACCCAAAGAACAAGGCGCAACATGCCAAAAGTTTGATGTTACCTGCAGAGAATGCGGTGACAATTGGATAGAAGAGACAGAAGATGGCGTTAGCTAAATCAAGAAAAACAACTAAGGGAAAAGAAGGAATAGATCCTTGGTCTGTTACAAAATTCTTTGATGGAGAGAAGTGGATGGAAGACTTCGGTGATGATGATCAAGAACCTACACCGGTGGATTCAGATAATCAAGAATAATTGAGGCTTTTCCCGCCGCCAAATTTTTTGTAATTTTTTTTATAATTAATTACTTCTTACCACGATTACGGCCACGGTTAATAGTGGGCGATTCGGGGACCATTCTGCCATCTTTAGTGTGTGACATATCAGGGCCACCTTTACCCATAATCCCACGTCTGCGTCTTTCTGATGCTAACTCACGTCTTTTAGCTAGCTGATCGGACTTTCTATTGAACGCTTTGTTGTATGCGTCTTTCTTAGCCTTAGCTTCTGGGTTAGAGCTGTAATACTTAGCTGTCTTTTTGGGCTTATTAGTTTTACGAGGTGCCATAGTTACATTCTTAATGTTCTTGTATTGTAGTCTGGATACTGCGAAGATATATAGCCTGCTGCTGAGCTATGAGATGATCCACCTTCTCTCATCCATTCATATTGTTTCTGAGGGCTAGCGACACTAGTAAAATCACCTATAACAGGAATGCCTTTGGGTTGTCTATTTCTATATCCAGCGACACCTGCTACTACGCCAAGAGCTCCACCAGCTCCTAGGGCCATACGTCCACCTGTTGACTTAGGAATTAAACCTTTTACTGCTGATGAAAATCTTGCCATAATACACCCTTTTTCATTACTATAACATCAATAGTAAACGTATATAGGCTGAAATATATGAATGAAAATCTATGGGAATTGCTTTTTAAGTTCTTTGGTCAAGTTTTTGATGAAGAAGCTGGCGATATCTTAGAGTACGATTACGAAGGTCTAGACAACTATAAGTGTGTCATCACTGCCTATAAAGAAGGCGATGTTATCACGGTTAATCTTATTGATATAGATGACTGGGAAATGATACTAGATATATCAGAAGTGACCGAAACTGAACTTTCAGACGTAGTCAAAGGACTTACTGATAAAGAAGTCTATCAAATACGCCTGAAAGCCAGTGAATTCGGTTTATAAGTAAGATAGTCTACCTATGTGGTTAGA
>Ga0007787_10000194_pt1 | contig 18122 bp, 12 predicted proteins | sample LauGreFa1BDMLBSN_2_FD_59500 | JGI IMG/M metagenome (GOLD analysis project Ga0007787, IMG submission 59500) | Freshwater lake microbial communities from Lake Michigan, USA - Fa13.BD.MLB.SN | ecosystem: Environmental > Aquatic > Freshwater > Lake | place: Lake Michigan, USA | collected 2013-09-23 | reverse complement strand
AATAACTTTACGGATAAAGAAAAAGACTATTTTGTGTTTACAGATGTGATTGAAAATAATGCCTATAATCCTAAAAAGGATAGCATTCAAATTTTATACAAAAACGGTCATACCACAGATATAGGTATTGCCTCCGATCAATTAAATATTTCTAGTTTATCAACACCCGTAAAAAAATATTTTTTGTGTTATCCTAAATTCTGAGTCCATAATTTTAATCGAAGGTTAAATAAAATAATCTGCCTATCATAAATAAGTTAGGGGGAGTTTTTATTTCTATTTGTGTTAAATCTTATATGTATTCACAGCTATTATGTTTAAAAAATGTTTACTAAAAGTTAAGTAATTAATTTATCTATTCAATTAAAAAGTTATATTTGTGAATCATAAATTCAATTGTGCTTAAAAAACATTTTCATATTATTTTTGTTCCCTTATTTATTCTGCTTTTTAATGTAGGAATGGTTTCTTGTAACCTAGGAGAAAAATCTGTTGAGGAAGGTAAAATTTTATATAAAATTACCTATCCTGTTGGTTTTGAGGATAAATGGATGGAGCGTTTAATGCCTAAAGAAATGAATTTTTATTTTAATCCTGATTTTGTAAAAACTGAAATGATTTTTGGTTTAGGTATGATACAAATTAATTATTTAGCCGATAATCAAAATAAAACTTTAAATGAGTTATTAAAATTTATGAAGAAAAAATCTGTTGCTAATCGAGATAGCACCAGTATAAACGAATTTTTAAATACTTTACCAAAACATAATATTCGATTTTTGCCAGATACTTTAACCATTGCAGGATTTTTATGTAAAAAAGCTATTGTGCAAGTGGAAGATAGTATTCCATACACTTTTGATTGTTGGTATACTAATCAAATAAAAATTAATAGGCCAAATTGGTGTACGCCATTTAAAGAAATTGATGGAGTTTTAATGCAATATCAAGTTAAACGTTTTAATATTTTAATGGAATTTAAAGCGCAAAATGTGGAGTTGCTTAAACAAGAAAAAGAGGTTTTTACTGTACCCGAAAATTATATCAATATAACTCCCGAAGAAATGCAAAGAAGTTTGGCGGAGTTACAAGAATTTTAAAACTTTTTGTATGCACAAAACAACACTAGTTATTGGTGCTTCCGAAAATCCCGAGAGATATTCGTTTAAAGCTATAACTTTATTGCAAAACTATAATGTACCAGTTTATGCTTTAGGTAATAAAGAGGGTAAAATTGGTAATGTAGAAATTGATACGGATAAATTACCTTACCGAAATATTGATACAGTTAGTTTATATTTATCACCTAAAAATCAGGATAGTTATAAAAGTTATATTATTTCTTTAAAACCAAATCGTGTTATCTTTAATCCTGGAACAGAAAATCCTTATTTTTATAACGAATTAAATCATCATGGAATTGCACATGAAGAAGCATGTACGTTGGTTTTACTCAATATTGGGATGTATTAATGCATAAACAAAGGTTTATTTTAACAGGCGGACCTGCAACAGGGAAAACTTCTTGTGTTCATTTGTTAAAAAATAATCATTATGCTGTTTTTCAAGAAGTTGCAAGGAGTGTGATTGAAGAAAGTTTAAAAAGGCACTCGGATTGTGTTCCTTGGTTAAATTTATCTTTGTTTAGTAATCGTGTTTTTGATAAACAATTACAAGATTATTATAAAGCTATTGATGGATTAAATTTTTATGATCGATCGCCAATTGATGTTTTGGCTTATATGGAAATGGGCAAAATCAAAATTCCATTATCAATGATTAAAACTTGTGAAAAATTAACCTTCGAAAAAAAAGTTTTTTTATTTCCATATTGGGAACATTTGTTTCAAAACGACGATATTCGAAAGGAATCTGAAGAAAAAGCAATGGAAATTGAGTATTGGCTAAAGCAAAAATATACTCAATTTAATTATACAATAATCCAAATGCCTTTGGTTAGTATTCAAGATAGAGTTAATTTTATCCTTCAATCAATTGCCAAATAAGCAAATGGAAAAAGCAAAGGAAATTTTACAAAAATATTGGGGATTTACAGATTTTCGTCCACAACAAAAATACATTGTAGAGCATGTAATCGGGGGGGGATCTGCTTTAGCTCTTTTGCCTACAGGTGGCGGTAAATCTATTTGTTTCCAAGTACCAGCTATGGTTTTGGATGGTATTTGTATTGTGATTTCTCCATTGTTAGCTTTAATGCGTGATCAGGTTACTCAATTAAAAAACAAAAAAATTCAGGCAGAATATATACATTCGGCAATGAGTGGAACCCAAATAGATACTGTTTTAGATAATTGTGTATTTGGTAATATAAAGTTTTTATACATTTCGCCCGAGCGTTTACAAGGTGTTTTGGTTGCTGCACGTTTAGCTAAAATGAAGGTGAATTTAATTGCGATAGATGAAGCACATTGTATATCGCAATGGGGTCATGATTTTAGGCCAGCTTATCAAAAAATTCAATCATTAATCCAAATGCATCCTCAAGTTCCTGTAATTGCATTAACGGCTACAGCTACTCAAAAAGTGGTGGATGATATTTTGGAAACCATTGGTAAAGGCAAAATGAAATTTTTTCGTACCAGTTTTGCAAGACCCAATATTGAGTATGCTGTTTATAAAGCCGAAGATAAATTAAATGCTTTAATACAACTCATTAAAAAAAATGAAGGCTGTGGTATTGTGTATTTACGAAGCAGAAAAAATGTAGAGAAATATAGTAAAGAACTTAATAAAAATGGAATTTCTGCAGATTATTATCATGCAGGATTAATTAATGAAGATAGAAAAAAAGTAGAGAAGGAATGGATGGGTAACCATACCAGGGTGGTAGTTAGTACCAATGCTTTTGGGATGGGAATTGATAAACCAGATGTGCGTTGGGTCATCCATTGTGATATCCCAAACAATTTGGAGGAATATTATCAAGAGAGTGGAAGAGCAGGTAGAGATGGTTTAGCTTCTAAGGCTATTGTAATTTATAATCAGGAAGATATAGAGTTTCAGGAGTTGATGTTGGACTATAATTTTCCATCCAAAAAAGAGATTGAACAAGTGTATCAAAGTATTGCTAATTATTATAAAGTAGCTACTGGAGATAATAAAGGCAAAGGTTTTCCTTTTGATATTTATAAATTTTGTTCTAAAACTAAATTAGAACCTCGAAAAGTGTTTAGTTCGATTAAAATTTTGGAAAAAGAAGGATATTTTTTTTTAACAGATAACGAAATTAATAGCTCTAAAATTAAAATTACTTGCAATCAATTTACTTTACAAAACGAAGTTAATAAAACTGGTTTAGCGCCAAAGGTTTTAAATTTTGTATTGCGAAGTTATACAGGTTTGTTTAATGATTTTATTAAAATACAAGAAAGTAAAATTGCTACAGCTTTAAATGTTAGTGAGTTAGAGGTTAAAAATGCTATTCAAAAATTATCTTTTAACCATATTTTACAATATTACATGCAAAGTTTTTTGCCTGTTTTAATTTATACTACCGAGTGTTTGCCGGTGAGTCATTTAACCATTAGCGCTAAAAATTTATCCTCTAGGCGAGCAGTTGCACAACAACAATTGCGTGCTATGATAAATTTTGCTACTGAAGATGAAAAATGCCGAACCAATATAGCATTGTTTTATTTTAATGAATTACCCGAAAAAGATTGTGGACATTGTGATAATTGTTTAAAAAAAAATAAGATTAAAGGGTTAAAAAACATTGTTTTAGAAATAGTTAAACAACCTAAAACTTTAAATGAGTTAATTATTTTATTACCACAACATAAATCCCAAATTATTCAAACTTTACGCGAATTGTTAGAAGATAAAAAAGTAAAAAGAGAGGGAGAGTTTTATAAAATCGTTTAATTCTTTATTTTTTCGATATTTTCAGGCTCTTTTTTTGGATTTTTTGCTTATTTATTGTAAAACAATTTCGATATTTGTTCGTAGTAAAATGTGTTGCTTTACTTAATTTTTAAAAGCAATTACCGAACGAAAATTTTGAAAAATCTAATTTCGATATATACATTCCAAAAAATAGTGTTCCTCAGTATGTTATTTACTGCGGTTTCGCCTCTTTATGCCCAAGATAAAAACAAACAAAAAGAAATTATCGAGCGCAAAATTCAAATGAAAGAAGAATATAAGCGCCAAGCTCAGCAAAGAAAAGAGGAAGAAAAAGAATATCGTAAAAAGTTGCGTTTACAAGTACAAGCTAAAAAAGAACGTGAGAAACAATTGCAACAAGAAGCTAAAGAAGCTAGAGAATATCGTGCTCGTCAGGAAGAGTTGAAACGTAAATTATTAGCAGAAGAAATGGAGCGTATGCGCCAAGAAACCTTACAAAAAGCTAAAGAAGATGCAGAGTTTGAACGACAACAATTGGAGGAATTACAAAAAAAAGAAGAAGAAAGAGTTAAAGCGCAAGAGCTAGAGATTACAAAACGTGAAGCCGAAGATCGTTCCAAACGTTTAGAGGAAGAGTTTAAAAAACAAGAAGAAGCACAAGAACGTTTGGCTCGTGAACGCAAAGAAAAATTGGAAGCTCAGGAGCGTAAAATGCGTGAAGATTTAGAGCGTAAAGAAGAAGCTGAACGAATAAAAATTGAAAAGGAGCAAGAATATACTAGAGCAAAATTGGAAGCTCAAGAGGAAATGAATAGAATTATTTTTGAGCAAAAAAAGAAAGAAGAAGAGCGTTTGGCTCAAGAAAAATTAGAGGCTGAAAAAAGACGTGTTGAGGAGCTAAAAAAACAAGAGTTAGAACGAAGTATGATGGAGCAGCAAAAACTGCAATTAGATGAAGAGTTGGAGGAGTTTAAAAAACGTAAGGCTGAAGCTGATAAAAAAGTAGCGGAATATCGAGAACAAATTCGTTTAAAACAATTAGAAGAGGAACGAAAAACTCAGGAAGAAATTGAACGAATGAAAATTGATTTTCAAAAACAACAAGAAATGGAAGCTTTTAAAAAGAAAGCTGCTGCTGATAAAGAGCGTTTAAGATTGGAATATATTGCACGACAAGAACAATTAAAAGCCGAAAAAGAAGCTAAAGAATTAGCTGAAAAGCAAGAAAAAGAAAGAATTGAAACGGAACAGCGTGCAGCCGAATTGGCCAGAGAACAACGTGCAGCCGAATTAGAAAATCAAAAAAAATTAGCTTTAGAAAAAGCTGCTCAAGAGGCTGAAGCTGCCGAAAAAATTATACAACAAGTCAAACAAATTGAGGACGAAAAGCTAAAAGCTGCCCAGGATAAGGAGCAACTAAAGTTAAAAAAAGCTATGGAAGCTATCGAAAAAGAAAAACAATTATTGGAACAAAAGGCTATTGCACGTAAAGAAGAGGAACAAGCAAACATTAGAGAACAAAAACGATTGGATTCGTTGAAAATGACTAAAGAGCTGGAATTAAGAAGATTAGAGCAAGAGAAAGAGTTGCAAAAAATTAAGGAGGAGGAAAAAAAGAAGTTAGTAATGGAAGCTATTGCTAAAAAGAAGGCTGAAAAAGCAGATGAGTTGAGGTTGAAAGCTGAAGAAACAGAAAGACTAAAAAAAGAACATGCTGAAATGCAGGCAAAAATTGCTCAACAAAAAATTGAAGAGGAGGAAAAGTTAAGAAAACAACAAGAGGCATTAAAAAGATCGGAAGATTCTTTAGCTCAAAAAGTTAAGGATTTAGAAGCTAAAAAACAAGAGGAACTTAAAAAACGTCAGGATGAATTATTGGCAGAACAACAAAAAAATGCTGCTGCTTTGGACAGAGCAAAATTTGTTGCAGATAGTACTTTAAAAGCGAATGAAGAAGAATTGCGATTAAAAGCACTGATTGAAAAAGAAGTTGCTAAGGAAGAGGCTATGATAGAAAAACAAAAAAAAATACAAGAACGTGAACAAGAGCAAATTAAATTAAATATTGAACAAGAAAAACAAAAAGGCGAATTGCAAACTTTAACTGTTGAGCAACGCAAAAAAGAGATAGAGGAACAAAAAAAGCGTTTACAGGAAGAACAAAGAGCAAAATTAAACGAGGTTTTGCAAAAAAATAAGGATAATGAAGAAGCTTTAGTGGATCAAAAAAGAAAAATGGAATTAGATGCCGAATTGGCTAAACGAAAGTTTGAAATAGAACAAAAAAATAAAGAAAATGAAAGCTTAAAAAAGATTGAAGAGGAGAAGTTAAAAGGTTTGGATGAAGTTAAAGAATTGCTTAATGATGGTGTGGAAATGACCGAAAAGGATCAATTGAGAGTAGCCAAGCAAAATGCTAAAGAAAAAATGCGTTTGGAAAATGAAAAATTGGCAATTGAACGCGCTGCATTAGAGGAGGAACAAAGACAAGTGAACGAAAAATTAAAATTGCGTGAAGCTGCAATTTTGGAAAAAGTTAAGGAAGAAAAAGCTTTAAAAGCTAAAATTGATGCAGAAAAAAATATTGCTGTACAAAAGGAGTTGGATAGAAAAAAACAATTGGAAGAACTGGAAAATTTAAAAAAACAACAGGATGCTATACCTGATACAGCTGCTAAAAAATCTGTAAATACTCCAGAAAATAAAGGTTCTTCTTCTGTTGAATTGTTAGAGCAACAATTACAAGCTGAACGTGAATTGGAATTGTATAAGGAGTTGGAAAAAATTAAAAAAGAAAAAGAAAAATTATTAGAATTACAAAAAAGGGAAGAAATTGTTGCAAATGAATTGAAAGTTAAAATTGAAAAAAGTGCTCAAACTAAAGCATTATTGGACAGATTTAAATTGGAAAATCAACAAACACCTTTCGAGAAACAGGTAATTCAGGAATATTTAGAAACTGGAAAAGGTTTAGAGGAAACCGACTCTAAAAAAGAGGAAAAGAAGGCTATTATCGAAAAATATAAGGTAGCGCTTGATAATCATTTAAAAGCGCAAAGAGACTCTGCTGAAATTGCTTTACAAAAATTAAAATTAGCGGGAGAAAATTTATCTCTTCAATCTGATTTCGACAATCAAGTACAATCGATTAACCAAGCAATAAACCAAGCTAAAATTAATCAGTTTGCAGAAAAAGAAAGACTGAGATTAATTGATTTAGAGTTAAAAGAAATTGAAAAAAGTGGTAAAACAGATGATGCAACAAAAGCCCGAAAATCAAAACTTTTACAAGAAAAAAATGTACAGTTATTAAAAATCGAACAACTAGATAAAAGCATAATTGGTTTACAAGCTCAAGAAAAATTAACAAAAGAAAAAGCTAAAATTGCCCAACAAAAAGCCCAAGAAAAATTAAATGAAGAAAAGAAAAATACCCTAGAAAAAATTAATCAAATCAATAAACAAACTCAAAATACATTACCAGAAACCAAAGCTGAACGAAAAATTCGTTTGCAAAAAGAGGAAATGGAAAGAAAATTAACTTCGAAAAATAAACAAAAGGAGTTGATACAAACCAAACAACGTGCTATAGAATTTCAAAAACAATTGGACCAGGAAAAATTGTTACAATCTAAAATTTCAAAAGCTGAACAAAAACAAATTCGTGAAATGCAAAAATCTTTGGCTTATAAAACCTTGGATATGGAGCGAGATAGTATTAAAAAAACCAAGTTTTTATTACGTTTTCAGGCTGATAGTGCCTATTATGCGGAGGAAATGTTAATGGAAAAACGCAAACAAGAGCAATTGTTAAAAGATAAAGCGAAAGAAGATCAACAACGCAAAATAATAGCACAATTAGATGTTGATTTGGATGTAAGTAATTTGTCGGAAGATAAAAGAAATCAGCTACTTAAGTTAAGAGAAGAAGCCGAAAGAAGATTAAGAGTTCTAATTCAAACAACAACCAAAAATCAGGAAATGTTAGATGAAGACTTTTATAGTTTTAAAAACAAATTATATATATTAAAAGATAGTTTAGCCAATGCAATGGACGAGTTGGAAGACAAGCGTTATCAGGAAATTATAGATTTACAAACCAAAGAAGAAAAGGATTTATTTGGTTTAGAGGATTCGTTAATTATGCAAAAAATTGCTTTGCGCGAAAAACAAAAAGAAGAAGCTAGGAAAGCTAAAGAAAACTTAAGAATTGAAGAGTTGAAGTTTAGAACTAAAGAAGAAATGGAAAGTATTGAGGAACAAACTAAAATCTTTAAAGAACAAATCAAACAAAAATCTGAAAAAGAAAAAGCCGAGTTTAAAAAAGAGTTAGATGAAGTTAAAGCTGCATTTAAGGCAATGGAAAATGCACCTGAAGATGAAAGGTTGAAACAAATGAAAGAAATTGAGGTACGTAAAAATATCGAAAAAGAACGTAAGTTATCGTTAGAAAAAATGCGTTTACAAGCGGATGAAGAAAAACAAAAACAACAATTGTTGTTAATGATTGAACAGGCTAAATCTGAAGAAACTTTAGCTAAAATTGAAGCTGCTAAAAGAGCTAGGGAAGAAGAAATTAGAAAAAACACCCAAGATAGTATTTTTAGAGCTCAGGATTATGCCAAGTTTAAAACGGATAGCTTGCGTATGGCAAAAAAAATAGAGTTGGATAATAAAAAACGTGAGTTAAGTACAAAGGATTTAAAAGAACAAACTGCAAAAAGAGAAAGATTAGCAGAAATTGAAGCTAAATTGGCTGCTGGAAATTTATCTGAAGAGCAAAAAAAGTTGTTAATTGCAGAAAAAATGGCTCAAGAAGAACAGTTGAATTTATTGTTGAAAAAATCCAAACGTGAACAAGCTTTATTGGAAAAAAAACATGCCAGAAAAACTACAAAAGATGTGGATTTGTTAAAAGATAGTTTAGCAATGGCAATGGATGATTATGAAGAAATGAAATATAAAGAAGTGCAAGATGCTAAAGCAAAAATGAGCAGCGACATTGAAAAACAAAAAAAGGATTTGTTAGAAAAACAAAAACAAATGCAAAAACAACAAAATGAAGAAATTAAAAATGCTAAAGATTTAGCAAAAATGGAGGAATTAAAAAAACGTGCTCAAAATGAACAAAAAGCGATTGATATAGAGGCTGAAAAAATGAAAAATGATGTTGTAAATAATCAATCAAAGGAAAATATTGATTTACAAGCACGTGAATTGGATTTGAAAAATAAATTAGATGCTAATCGATTAAAAGAACAGCAAAAATTAGATGAAAAAAAGTCCAAATTGATGTATGATAAAAATAAAGAAAGAATTGAGCAATTGAAAAGAGAAATTATGGAGGGAAATACTAAAATTTTAGCATCTGATGATGAATTACAATCGCGTAAAAACGAATTGGAAACGCTTAGGAAAAGTGGAGATGATGTAAAAGATGCGATTAGAGTAAGTACTTTAAAACGTAAAATTGCGCAGATGGAAGAAAGTATCATGGATCAAAAAATTTATGTGAAGGAAAAAGAAAAAGAATTAGAATCTTTATTAGGAAAATCGGGCGCTGTAAGTTTGTTAAGTGAAGCAGAAAAAAATAAAGAAAAATTAAAGCGTTTGGAAGATAAAGAAAGAGCTAAAGTGGAAAAACAGCTGGAAAAAGAAATGAAAATTAATGCAGCTAAACGCGATAAATATGCTCAAGAACAAGAACAAAAAATTATTGAGCAACAAAAAATTAAAAAGGAAAATGAAATTAAAGCTGCTGTGAAAGAAATGCAAGATAAAATTGATGCAAAAGCGGAAGAAGTGCGCAAAAAAAAGGAACAAATGGAAGAAGAACAAAATCGTATGCGTTTACAGTTAGAAGAGATTTCTAGAAAAGAACAAATGCGCGAAAAATTAATTGAGGATGAACGTGTTTTTAGAGAAGAAAAAAGATCTGAAATGGCTAAGATGGAGGTGTTAATGAAAAAAGAAGAGGTAAAAGGTGCTGAAACTATTGAGCGACAAAAAGAACAAATGGAATTGTTAAAACAAAAGGAACGCGAGGAGTTAATCCGACAAAAAGAAGGGGAGATTAAGGCAATGGTGGAACGCGAGCGTGAAGTTATGATGCAAAAACGTGAAGAAGAATTAAAAAGAAAAATGGAGGCTGAAAAAGCGGCTTTAAAACGTGGGGCAGATCAAAGAAAATCTTATGCAGATAGCATTGCATTGGTAAATAAAAAGAAAGAAGAAGAAATGAATCGTTTATCCTTACAATTAAAATTACAGGAAGAAGATAAAAAAATTAAAAAGGAATTAGCTTTAATGGATAAACTAAAACAACGCGAATTATCTGCTCTAAAAAGAGAGGAAGAGGAAAGGCTAAAAGAGGCTAATATACGAATGCAAGAGGAAATTAAAAAACAAAGAGAATTGCAATTGAATACTGATAGATTGAAGGTTAAGGTTGATGAAGATACAAAATTAGCTGCAATTGAGGAGCAAAAACGTAAGATATTGGAGGAAGCTGAACATCGCAGAAAATTGAAATCCGACTCGGTTGAAATGGTGAATTTAAAAATTCAAAAAACAATTTCTGTCATTCAGGATGAAATTAAAGCAAAGGATAATGTGAGTGGTATTTTGGAATCGGAAATTACCAGTTTAAAACGTGTAGAATTTAACTTATTACAAAGTTATGTAAAGAAAAATTCGGAGGTCAGAGCAAAAATGATGGAGGCTAACCGAAATTTAGGTGTTGAAAAACTGAAAGTTAGAGCTGAAGGTTATTTAAAAGAAAAACAAGCCTTAGAAATTAAATTAGATGCAAAAAAGAATTATGGCGAACGTTTGGAAAAAGAATTAAAATTAAACGAACTAAAACAGCAGTTAAAAGTGTTAAATGAGCGAATGCGTTTTGCAGATACTGTTAATGTGAATAAAGAGGAGCTTGTAAAAAGCTTAAAAATTCAGCAGGAACAAATTATTCGTTCTATCGAAGCTGTTGAAAATGAAGTTTTAGAAATTGAAGAAGAAATTAAAGAAAAATTGCGTTTGTATAATCAGGATATGCAAATGGCTAGAGAACAAGAGAAGAAATTAAATTTACAAAAGGAGGAGGAAAAAAAGGCTAAAACGGGGAATATCGATCAAAAAATTAGTGATTTGGAAAATTATCGATTGGCTTTGGCGGATGCTAAAACAGGAGCCGAGCGTTTAGCGATTTTGAAAAAAATTGATGAAGTACAAAAAAGTTATCCGGATGGAGTTTATGAGGAAATTATTACCGAAAATAATCGAACTATTAAACGATATGTAGTAAGTAAAAATGAAGTGGTGGATATATTTAAAATGGTAATTTACAGCTGGGGAGGTACTTTTTACTTTAAAAATGGAAATAGTATTACTAAAAACGAATTTGATAAAGAAACAAAATATTAATAATGGATGAAAATATCAATCCATGGACTACTCTTGATACAAAATTAGTATATGATAATCCATGGTTAAAAATTACACAAAGTGATGTGTTAAATCCTAATGGAAATCCGGGTATTTACGGTGTAGTGCATTTTAAAAATTTAGCTATTGGTGTTGTGCCTTTAGATGAAGATGGGAATACTTGGTTGGTAGGACAATATCGTTATCCTTTAAATGAATACTCATGGGAAATTCCAGAAGGTGGAGGTAAAATTGGTGTGAATCCGTTGCTTTCCGCACAACGAGAATTATCGGAGGAAACAGGAATTTTGGCTAATAAATGGACTAAAATTCAGGAGTTTAACACCTCAAATTCTTGTACGGATGAACACAGTATATTATATCTTGCACAAGATTTAATTTTTAACCAAGCGCATCCAGATGACGATGAATTATTAGCCATCCAAAAAATAAATATTTGCGATTTATATCAAAAAGTAATCAATTCGGACATCAAAGATTCTTTAACCGTTGTAGCGATTTATAAAGTAGCTCAATTAATTAGAAGTAATGAAATTAACTTAAATCAAAAAATTCATGATTTTTTTAAAAATAATTAATTATTATGAGCTTTAAATATTCGGTTTATCCTCAAACATTAGAAAGGAAATTAGTGGAAGATGCGTGTGCTATCGGACAAAAAATTCCTTTTGCGCATGCCGTTTGGGAGCTGGATGTAACGGATATAAGGAATAAAATTAGGGAGATTCGAAAAATTAATAAATCGCCTTTATCTTTAACTACTTTTTTATTGTACGCTTTTGTGCAAACGGTTAACGATAATAAAAGATTACAAGCTACCAAAAATTGGCGCAATCAATGGGTGGTTTTTGAGGATATTGATGTTTTTTTTCCTGTTGAGATAGAAAATGAGGTAGTTTTGCCTAAAATTATCCGAAAAGCGAATAAAAAATCTATTTTTGAACTCGAAAATGAAATAAATTTAGCTAAAACACAAAAAAAAGTTCCTTTGGATTTAACTAAACGTATTTTTTTATATTATCCTAAATTTTTACGCCACTTTATCTATAAACTTGTAATGCGTTTGCCTTTTTACCGTAAAGATACTTTTGGTTTGGCTTATTTTACTTCTTTAAATAATCCGGCTGTTTTAGGTAAAGGTTTTGGAATTCCAGTTTTGTTTCATCCTGTGGGGATGTGTATAGGTTTTACCGAAAATAGAGAAGTAATAATAAATGGAGAAGTTAAAGTTCGTAAAATTGTATCAATTACAAATTCTGTAGATCATAATATTACAGATGGAGTTGTTTTTGCAAGATTTTGTATGGATTTAAAACTTAATATAGATTCTTTAATTGATTCTTTTTAAATGTCCGAAGGTTTAAAAAATATACCCAAAGTAAATAAATGGCAATTGCTTAAATGGATGCCTGCTTTTTATAAAAATACTTTGCCTACGGTTGTAAAATTTACTGCAAAATTTGGCGATTTTTTAAATTTAGAGTTTACTTCTAAATCTAAAATGATTTTAGTAAATCATCCAATTTATGTTCAACATATTTTAAAAACAAATCAGGATAATTATTCTAGAAAAAAAATTTTAGGAAATTTAGAAGGTTTATTGGGAGATGGAATTTTTGCTTCGGAGGGTAAATTATGGGAGCAACAACATCAGTTGATAAAACCTGCTTTACACGAAAAATTGGTGAAAGATTATTTCGAAATTATTCATCGCGAAACGTTGTTTTTAGTGGAGGAATGGAAGTTAAAAGCGAATCAAAATAGTTTAGTGGATGTGGAGTACGATATTAATATTTTGATGCTTAAAATTTTAATTCAAACTCAGTTGTGCAGTTCTTTTAATCAGGATTTTGATAAAATTATTTCCAATTTAAGGGTGTTTTTATCCGAAAATAATCCAAAAAATTTTTACATCCATAAATTAAAAAATCAGTTTAGAGCTTCTTTAAAATTAAAGCCTTTACAAAATCAAAAGGTGCATATAGCTTTAAATAATTTAGATGATATTGTGCGTAAAATTCGCGCTAAAGCACAGCAAAATCCTGCACATAAAGGTTTGGTTTTGGATATGTTGGAAAATGCAAAAAACCTGGGATTGATTAGTGATAAGCAGGTAATGGACGAAATTAAAAACTTTATTTTTGCGGGTTTTGATACTACGGCTTCGGCTTTAACTTGGAGTTTGTATTGTGTTACACAACATATAAAGGAAAGTAATTTATTGCGAAAAGAAGTGGAGGAGGTGTTGCAGGGTAATTTACCTCAAATGGAACAGGTAGCGCAAATGCCTTATACCAAAATGTTTTTACAGGAAAGTATGCGTTTATATCCGCCAGTTTATGCTTTGTTAAGGGTAAGTTTGGAGGATGATGTGATTAATGATTTTTTTGTTCCGCGAAAATCATGGATTGCTATAAATATTTACAGTTTACACCGAAATCCAAAATTTTGGGAAAATCCAGAAGTTTTTGATCCTCAACGGTTTGATGTTCAAAATTTTAAAGGAAAAGCTTTTGCTTATATTCCTTTCGGACAAGGTAAAAGGGCGTGTATTGGTAAACCTTTAGCCATGGCGGAGCTTCAAATCATTTTACCAATTTTACTGCAAAATTTTAAGTTCGATTTAGCCAGCGCTCAAACTCCAATCATTCGCCCGGATATCATTATCAAAGCCAAAAATCCTTTGTTAATGCGGTTAACAAATAATTATAAAAACTGATAAGCTTGTTCTAGATAAATTGCAACATCATCTGGAGTTATTCCGTTGCTCATGGCGGCTCTGTCTTTTCCTAGTCTAACTACAATTAAATTTTTAGAGGGAATACAAAATACGTACTGACCTAAAATTCCGCGCATATAAAATACTTTGTCGGCTTTAAATTCGGTTAACCACCATGCGTAACCGTAGTAATCACAAATATTTTTTTTATCGTCTTTAACACCTACGGGAACAATAGATTGAGCAACATAACTGCTATCTACAATTTGGGTATTGTTATATTTGCCATTTTGCATCCAAAGTTTTCCAATTTTAGCAAAATCCCTTGCAGTGGCAAAAAATCCGGTAAACGATTTTTCGTAACCATTTTCATGGTCTAAAATCCATCTGGCAGGAGTTTCTGCGCCAATTTTTTGCCATAATTTTTCCTCGGCATATTCGCTAATACTTTTACCTAAAACTTTTTGTAAGGTAATGGAAAGTAGTAAGTTATTTCCGCCTAAATATTCGTGTTGCGTGCCTGGTTTTATGGCTAAACTATACCCTTTTAATAGAGATACTAAATCTTTTCCGTAATAAGCTTTTGCCATAAATCCTAGTGGGTTACCGTAATCTTCATCGAAATTCATTCCCGATGTCATTTGTAACAAATGTATAATTTGCAAAGCACTATCTTTACTGTCCACTAACTCCGGAATAAATTTATGAACGGGATCGTTTAATTTTAAATAACCTTCTCTAACTGCAATTCCGGTTAGTACAGCTAAAATAGATTTAGACATCGAAAAAGAATTTGAAATGGTTTTTGGAGTGTAATTTTCGAAATATTTTTCGTGAATGATAGTATCGTTATGAATGACTAAATAGGCTAAAGTTCCATATTTAGTATTTAAGGAATCTGTAGATTTTAAATAGTTTTGGTTGGTATTTTCTTTTTGTGCAAAAGGTATAGCTTGCTTATTTTTTATTTCTCTAAAGGCAAAAATATCGGTGTATTCCACTCCGGGTTTGGTTCTTCCTTGTAAATAAGTGTCGTAAATCCCTAAAAATAAATGCGAATTACCTGTAAAATAGGCCAATGCCGCCAAAACCGAAAGTGTTGAAATTAAATAAATTACAACTTTTTTAATAGTCTTCATACCTTAGGATTTAATATAAACATATCGAACTGATGTAAAATGTTACGCATCAATATTTTTTTTGTTTCTTCAATGTTTATTTCTTTTCCTAATTCTTTAGCAATAGAGGTTACGGCTTTATCCTGAATGCCGCATGGTACAATAAAATTAAAATAATCTAAATTGGTATTTACGTTTAAGGCAATACCATGCATGGTAATCCAACGGGAACATCTCACGCCCATTGCACAAATTTTACGAGCTGTAGTAGGGTTTTTAAAATCTACCCAAACCCCAGTTAAACCCTCCACTCTTCCTGCAATAATGCCATAATGCGCACAAGTTTGTATTACTGCTTCTTCTAAATAACGTAAATATTTATGGATATCGGTAAAAAACTTTTCTAAATCTAAAATGGGATACACTACAATTTGTCCGGGTCCATGATAAGTTATATCCCCACCACGGTTAATTTTGTAAAACTTTGCATTTTTTTGTTGTAAAAATTCTTCCGAAATCAATAAATGATTTTCCGATCCACTTTTTCCTAACGTAAAAACATGTGGATGTTCGCAAAAAATTAGATGATTATCTTTGGGTGTTATCGTTCCATTTTTTCGGTCGGTTATTTTAGCATCCGCCATATCCGAAAAAATTTCTTCCTGATAATCCCAACATTCTTTATAATCAATACTGCCTAACTCGTGTAAAATTACTCCTTTATCCAAAATACATTATTTAAAATAGATGTGTAAAGATACTATATTTAGCTGTTAAAATTATGTACTTTTGCACCGTGGGAAAAATAGTATCTTTACAACAAGCAATTACAATTTTGCAAAATGGGGGGTTGGTAGCTATACCAACCGAAACCGTTTATGGTTTGGCAGCCAATGCTTTAAACTTAAATTCGGTAGAAAATATATACAAAAGTAAAGGCCGACCAAGTAACAATCCTTTAATATTACATTTTAATGAGTGGAAAGATGCGGAGCCATTTGTACAAAATGTTCCCGAAGATTTTTTTAAATTATATGCCAAATTTTCGCCCGGGCCAATTAGTTACTTATTACCAAAATCGGCTTTAGTTTCCGAAAAAATTTCCGCAAAAAACACTACGGTTGCCATTCGTTTTCCGTCTCATCCAATTGCAAAAGCTTTATTAAATGAGTTGAATTTTCCTTTGGCTGCACCTAGTGCAAATCCATCTGGATATATTAGTCCAACTCAATCCCACCATGTTTTACAACAATTAGGGGATAAAATTGACGGAGTTTTAGAAGGTGGAGAATGTGCTAAAGGTATTGAATCTACTATAGTGGGCTGGGATGAAAACGGTGAAATTGTGATTTATAGATTGGGAACTATTACGGCGGTTGAAATTGAAAAAGTTTTAGAGAAACCTGTGAAAGTTTTAACAGGAGAACATAAAAAAATAGTAGCTCCAGGCATGTTAAGTAAACATTATTCGCCTCAAAAACCAACTTACATTACTAAAGATTTAAGGGGTAAAATACATCAATTTTCCGAAAAAAAAATCGGAATTATTTGGCAAATTAAGCCTGATGTGTTTGATTTAAATGATTGTATAAACTTAAGTTTTTCCGATAATGGAAACTTAGAAATTATTGCAAAAAACCTGTATAAAACTATGTATAAAATAGATAATTTGGATGTAGATGTTATACTAATTGAGCAGTGTTTGGAGGGTGAATTAGGTTTAGCTATTGCTGATAGATTATCTAGAGCTGGAATAAATTTAGATATTTAATTCTGTTTTAGCTTAATTCTATATTTTTTCATAACCTTATATTCCGTTTTTATATCCATATAAAAAATGGGTTTCTTAAGCTTAAATACCTGTAAAAAATCTTTGACAGATTAAAATAATTTTTTTTATTAATATACATTCTATAAGTTAGTTATCCATATTATTTCTAATAAGTTGCTCACCTCTAGTATTTATTTCTGTTTTTAATATTGAGTTTTATTTAAAATTAATCTATAAATATTTTAAATATCTATTTTTAAAAAAAATTAAATACTAAATTTATAATAATTTTTTATTTTAAAAATAAAAATATACTTTTGTTTTAAAATTAAAAATGAAGAATAATTTGCTATTTTTTTGTTTATTAAAAACTATTTTTTTAATGGCTCATCCCAGGAATATATATATGAATCACAATTATTTAGGATTGTTTGATAAACAGGAGTCGTTGGTTCAATTATCTTACAATAGCAATTACAGATTAAAAGATTTAGCGCAAAAACAAATTGCTTTTTTACACAATTTTAAACATTGGCAATTTTCAGGAGCGTATCAACAATTTGGTAATTCGTTTTATAACAATCATTTACTATCTTCTTTTGTAGGAATTCGATTTAATTCGAGCTTTACTTTTTTTACTGCTTTACAAAATCAAAAACAAAATGTGTTATACAGTCATGGAGATTTTTTGTGGGAAACTGCTTCAAAAATTGGTGTGCGTTATACCATTAATTCTAAATGGACTCTTGGACTTAGTACTGGGAGTTTATTAAAAAGTTGGAACGAAAATGCTTTGTATAATTTTTTAAGTTTCAGCGACGAAAAATTCACCTTTACTATCACTCAAAATTATCAGTTTCAACACCAAAAATATCATTTACAAACGTTTTTTTTATATCAAATCACACCTAATTTACAGGCATATGTAAATTATCAAAACAATCAACAACCTTTTGGCATAGGTGTTCAGTATGCCCAAAAAAGTATTGTGATGCGTGTAAACTTTGCCTATCATTTACAATTAGGCAGTACAGATGGGGTTGATTTACAATGGGTGTATAATAATAAATAAATAAATGAAAATGAGGTTTTTATTTATTGTATTGATGTTGTTTTGCACTAAATTATGGGCAAGCCATAGGGATAGTTTACAATTTGATATTACCCAAATACATAATTATTTACCATGGTTAAGCAACGAAGA
>Ga0007787_10000189_pt1 | contig 18519 bp, 16 predicted proteins | sample LauGreFa1BDMLBSN_2_FD_59500 | JGI IMG/M metagenome (GOLD analysis project Ga0007787, IMG submission 59500) | Freshwater lake microbial communities from Lake Michigan, USA - Fa13.BD.MLB.SN | ecosystem: Environmental > Aquatic > Freshwater > Lake | place: Lake Michigan, USA | collected 2013-09-23 | reverse complement strand
TGGGCCCATATGCTGCGCCCAACCATAAAGCCTTTGACGATGGGGTTGCGCGCCTGCGCAAAGCTGCGCGCCAGTTGGTCCAGGGGCTGGTTCAAGCCCAGTATCACCGCACCACGGCAATAGCTATCGCGCGCTTGCACCAAGCGCGCTAATGCGTCCCATCCATCGGCCTGCATAGGCGCGAGCTTCCACCACTGGGGCTTGACGCCGAGGTTGTAAAAACGCGTGACGGCGCGCAACACCACGTTGTCATTGCTGCTGCCGGGGCAAATGATTTCGAGTAAAAATTCATGGCCACTGGTACGGCAGGCTTCCCAGAGTTCCAGCACTTTTTCTTCTTGGTCCAAACGCAGTGCCACGTCATCTTCCGGGTGGTAATGCACCAGGCATTTCACCACTTGCTCGCTAGGCCATTGGGTCAGTGCACTGCCGATAGAACGCGTACCGTCAAAGCGCAGCGGACGCGAGCCTGGCAGCTCCACCGGGCGCCCCACCCACCACTGGCGGCCCGTGGCCCTTGCCAAGGCTTGCGCGCCCATGCTGCCACCGTCAATCAGTACGCCAAAACGGCCCTGCAATTGGCACGTGCTTTCGATATGTTCAGACGCATCGACCAGCAAGTTTTTGAGTTGCGCAATACGCTCGGGCGCAGCACCGGCTTGGCGCGCGAGTTCGACAAATTGCTCACGGTGGTCAAAGGCCAGCACGCAGACTTCAGGCCACTCGGGCCGGGCCACGCTGACGCGGTGCAGGTGTTGCAACTGGGGGTCGCGGTCTAGTTGCGCCAAACGCTTGCCGCTAAACCAGTGGTCCAGTTCATCCTGGCTGGGCATGGCCGCAGAACACGCATGGCGCGAGACCACGATGGCACCGCAGGCATTGGCCATGCGCGCGGCATGCTCCCAACCCTGTCCACGCAACAAGCCGGTCATCAAGCCGGCCAGAAACGCATCGCCCGCACCCAGCACATTGAGCACTTCCACTTGTTCACCCCGGAAGGTGGGTGCATCGCGCAGGCTGACGGGGATAGCGCCTTCGATCACCGTGCAGCCCAAAGGCCCGCGTTTAAGCACCAAGCGTGCAGCACTGACGGCGCGCACCGCGCGCAAGCTGGCCAGCACATCGTTTGCCACACCCCCTGCGATCAAAAATTCTTCTTCGGTGCCCACCAACAAGTCAAATTGCGGCAAGACCTCTTGCAAACTGCGCGTGACTTGCGCGTTGTCCACAAAACGCACTTCGCCGGCGCCGCGCCCCGTCAGGCCCCACAGCACCGGGCGGTAGTCAATGTCCAGCACGCGCACCACGCCATGGGTTTTGGCGTGCGCCAGGGCGGCCAGGGCGGCGGCGCGGGTTGCGGGTGTGGACAGATGGGTGCCGGTAATCGCCAGGGCGCGGCAGCGGGCGATAAAAGCCGGGTCGATTTGCGCCGCGTCTATCGCCATGTCGGCGCAGTTCTCGCGCACAAACAAGAGGGGAAAGGTGTCGCGGTCTTTCAAGCCGAGCAAGACCATGCCGGTCGGTCGCGCCGGGTCCACCTGCACTTGGGAGGTGTCGCAACCATTGTCTTGCAGGGTTTTGACCAAATAGCGACCCATTTGCTCGTCGCCCACGCGCGAGATCATGGCGCTTTTGAGGCCTAAGCGCCCTACGCCGAAAGCCAGGTTGGCCGAACTGCCGCCCAAGTACATGGCCATGCTGCGCGCGTCTTCCAGTGGGCTACCCCACTGCTGCGCATACAAATCCACAGCCAGGCGCCCCAGGCAAGCCAGGTCAAAGTCGCGGGAATCGGGGAAGCTCAGGGGATTCATGGGCAGATTGCTCGGGTGGCGGCGGCAGCACTCCAAATAGGCCAGGCGCTGGGGCTTGAGTGTAACGATTCGCCAAGTTTTTGAAAATATTTTTCTGATTAGTGTAAACCCTAGAACAAATATATTTTCTAAACCTGATAGTTGATAGATAATTTGTTCTGTTTTTGAGTGCATGCACTTTTTCCGGAGCCCCTCCCTTGACCATCATCGAGACCCGCCGCCCGCCCGACAGCGAAGAAGCGCTGATGGAGGCGATTGCGCGCGAGTACCCGTCCTTAAGCCGCCAGCTCAAGCAAATCGGGCATTACGTGGAGCAGCACCGGCGCCACATTGGTATCCAGTCGGTGCAAGAGCTGGCCGACCTGTGCCAGGTCCAGCCCTCCGCCGTGATCCGTTTTGCCAAGCAGTTTGGCTTTAGTGGCTTTTCCGAAATGCAAAAGCTGTTTCGGGCCGGCCTGGCCCGCCAAATTTCGCCGGGCCGGGACTACCAGTCGCGCATCCGCAGCGCCATCGAATCGGGCGCGGGTGATTTGAGTAGCGCCGAAATCGCACGAACCTTGATCGGCGGCAGCATTGCTGCAATGCAAGAGCTGCGTGGCAATTTACAAGAAGCGGCCTTTGAACAAGCGGTCGATTTATTGTTTGAGGCCGATAGCATCTGGCTCATGGGCTCGCGCCGCTCTTTTGCGGTCAGCACCTATCTGGCCTACGCCTTGCAACATACCGACAAACGCGTGCACCACCTCACCGCCATGGGCAGCATGCAAGAAGGCCAGTTGCGCGGACTGCGGCCCGGCGATGTGATGCTGGCCATCACTTTCTCGCCTTATGCGCCGCAGACCACCGACATGGCCGCACAGGCCCATGCGCGCGGCGCCAAGCTCATCTGCATTACCGACAGCAGCCTCAGCCCGCTGTGCAGTCTGGCCAGCGCATCTATTTTTGTGCAGGAAACCAGTGTGTTTGGCTTTCGCGCCCTGACCAATACCATGACCATGGCGCAAAGCCTTTTTATGGCCCTGGCCTACCGCTTGGAGTTGCGTTACACGCCCACCGTACTTTCTGAACTTCAATAAATTTTTTAGCGTCTTCTTTATTCTGATATGAAAAAAATAGCACTCTTTGGCGCCGGTCGCATAGGCCGTATTCATGCTTCCAACGCCGCTGTATTGGCCGGCGTGGAACTCGTGGCCGTTAGCGACCCGCATGCCGACAGCGCGCAAGCATTGGCCCAGACCCACGGTGCGCGCGTGAGCACACCCGAGGCCATCTTTGCCGACCCGGATATTGCCGCCGTCATGATCTGCAGTCCCACCACCACCCACAGCGACCTGATCACCCGCGCCGCACAAGCAGGCAAACATATTTTTTGCGAAAAGCCGGTGGACTTGTCAGTCGATCGCGCCAAGGCCTGCGCCGATGTGGTCGCCGCCCAAGGCGTGGCCTGCATGATTGGTTTTCAGCGCCGCTTTGACCCCACCTTCCATGCAGCCAAAGCGCGTATGGACCAGGGCGAGATCGGCCAACCCGAAATGCTGGTCATCACCAGCCGCGACCCCGGCGCACCGCCGGTGGATTACATCCGCCATTCGGGCGGCATCTTCCGCGATATGTTGATCCACGACTTTGACGTGTTCCGCTGGATTCTGTGCAGCGACGGCGACCATGCGGTGTGGCTGAGCGCCACTGGCTCCTGCCTGGTGGACCCAGCGATTGCGCAAGCGGGCGATATGGACAGCACCGCTGTCACTATCAAAACCGCCAAGGGCCGTTTGTGCCAGATCAACACCAGCCGCCGCGCCGCATACGGCTACGACCAGCGCTTTGAAATTTTGGGCTCCAAAGGCCTGTTGCAGTGCGGTAATCACCAGCCCACGCAAGTCACGCTAGCTAACGCCCAGGGCACGCACAGCGACAACCCGGAAGCTTTTTTTCTGGAGCGTTACAAAGACGCTTACCGCCTGGAGCTAGAACACTTTTTCAGCACCTTGCAACACGGCGGCACTTTCCGCACCACGGTGCAAGACGGCGTTTTAGCACAAGGTCTGGCCGATGCGGCAGCGCACAGCGCAGCTACCGGCCAAGCCGTAGTTATGAATTAAAGGACCGCTCGCTATGCAGCAAACATTACGCATTGGAATTGCCGGTTTGGGCCGCCTGGGTATGCGCCATGCGCAAGCGCTGGCGCAGCAAACTCGGGGTTGCACTTTGGTGGCGGCCTGTAGCCCTTTGGCGCAGGAACGGGATTGGGCGACGCAGCAACTCGGCTTGTCTGCGACCTATGAAAGCCTAGAGCAGATGCTGGCGCATCCCGGCCTAGATGCCGTGGTGCTGGTCACGCCCACTTCCTTGCATGCGGACCAAACGATTGCCGTTTTGCAAGCGGGTAAGCATGTATTTGTAGAAAAGCCGCTGGCGCTGAATGTGCCTGACTGTGAGCGCGTGTTGCAAGTAGCCCAAATGCACCCCAAACTGGTTGCTATGGTCGGCTTTGTGCGCCGCTTTGACGCCAGCTACATGAACGCCTATGCCAGCGTTGCAGCCGGCGAGATTGGCAAGCCTTTTTTGGTGCGCTCACAAACCTGCGATCAGAACGATACCGAAGGATTTTTTGTGCGCTTTGCCGAAACGTCGGGCGGCATTTTTATGGATTGCAGCGTGCATGACATTGACCTGGCGCGCTGGATGCTGGGGCGGCCCAAGGCCCTGCGCGCGTTTGCCAGCGGCACGATTGCGCTGCATCCGGGCTTGGCCCAGTTTCAGGATGTGGACAACGGCATGGCGATTGTGGAGTTTGAAGGCGGGCAACGCGCGGTGTTCTATGCCTCGCGCACCATGGCACACGGCCATGAGACCACGACCGAAGTCATAGGCACCGCAGGTAAATTGCTCATTGGTGAGCACGCTGCCAGCGACCGCGTGATCCGCAGCGACGCACTCGGTGTGCGCCATGCGGTGGTCAAAGATTTTTATGGCCGCTTTGAAGCCGCTTTCGCGGCGGAAATGGCCGCTTTTGTGGCTGCCTGCCGGGGCGAGCAGCCGCTGACCCTGACCTTGTCCGATGCGCTGGAAGCCACGCGCATCGGCCTGGCGATTGCCCGCTCATTGCATAGCGGCCAAGCGGAGCCGGTGTGAACGCCATGCCCCGCTGCCCCAAGCGCCAACGGCCTAAAGCTATGCGACTTTTAAGCCTCAGGCGCAATAACGCCTTTCTTGAAGATAAAGCAGCCGTAAAAGCGGCGTTCGCTGGTGGCTACTACCGCGTAAGCGTTTTTGGCGCGCTCGTAAAACTCCATGCGTTCAATGCCTTCCATGGGCAAGGGTTTTCCCTCGGCCCGGTCAATCAGCGCTTGCACCTCGTTTTGAATCGCCGGCAAGTCGCCGGGCTTGCCCACCACTTGCATGCGCGAGGCCGGGTGATCGACAAAGCTGTCCAGCGGGAAGACTGACAAGATGGCAGCCACCGCTTGCGGCACGTCCGATCCGTCCACCCTAAGGACTTTCCCTAGGGTGGTGTGCCGCGCGACCGAATCGGCTGGAAAATTAGCGTCGGCCACCACGATGTCATCGCCATGGCCCATGGCGCACAAAGTGGCCAGCAGGTCGGCATGGAGCAGGGGATGGATATTTTTTAGCATGGTCAAAACTTTCATAAAAACAATTGCGGCACTTGTGTGCCGCCGGGCGGGTAGCCCAATTACTCGGTGCGATACGGCCTCCCGGCCCCGCACAGCATAAGGGATGCGACCTTAGTATGCATGCTTCTACCACCAGCGCGCCACCGATTTTGCAGGCGCGCGATGTGTCCAAATTTTTTGGTGCGATTACCGCCTTGCGAGGAGTCAATCTGCAACTCATGCCCGGCGAAGTGCTAGGCGTGGTGGGCGATAACGGCGCGGGCAAGTCCACGCTGATGAAAGTGCTGTCGGGCCTGTTTGCGCCCAGCGAGGGCGAGATTGTTTTCGAAGGCCGCACCATCCAAATGCAAAGCCCGCGCGATTCGCGCCGCATCGGTATCGAGATGGTGTACCAAGACTTGGCCCTGGCTGGCAATATGCCCATCCATGAAAATATTTTCTTGGGTCGCGAAGTACAAAAACCATTGCTCGGCTTGCCTTTGCTCAATAAAAAGGCGCAGCGCGAAATGGCGCAAGAGCATTTGAACCGCCTCAAAATCCACGTCAAATCGGTGGACCAAAACGTCGAGGATTTGTCCGGCGGGCAGCGCCAGGCAGTGGCGATTGCGCGGGCCACGGCCTTTGATGCCAAAGTCGTCATCATGGACGAACCCACCGCTGCCCTGGCCATCAAAGAGGTGGGCAAGGTGCTAGACCTGATCCATATTCTGAAAGAACAAAAAGTGGCCGTCATCATCATCTCGCACCGCATGGACGATATTTTTTACGCCTGCGACCGTGTAATGGCGCTCTACCAAGGCACCAATTTTGCAGAGTCTTCCATTGCCAACACCAGCCGCAATGAAGTCATCGGCTGGATCATGGGCACCAAGGGCAACACCACGGCTTTGGCGCATGACGGGATGGTGCAATGACTACCGCTGCCACTACCTCCGCCACCGATTCGGGCTTGCGCCAAACGCGCCTGCTAGAGACTTACGGCATCTGGCTGGTTGTCCTGGTCATGATGATCGCACTGAGTTTTTTGTCAGAAACCTTTTTCTCGCTGCTTAACCTTACCAACATCCTGAAACAAAACGCCACCGCCAGTTTGCTGGCACTGGGCATGTTTCTGGTTATCGTTACTGCCGGTATCGATTTGTCGGTGGGCTCGATTTTGGCCTTGGCCATGGTCAGCTCGGCGGTGGCCGCACAAGCGGGCTTGCCTTGGTGGGCGGTGCTGTTGGTGGGCCCGCTGGTTGGCATGGTCTGCGGCGCCTTAAATGGTTTGGGCCTGACGATTTTGAGATTGCCGCATCCATTCATCATGACCCTGGGTATGCTCAATATTGCGCGCGGTGCCACCAACCTGGTATCGGGCGGAGTGCCAATTGCCGGCATTGACCCGCAAGTGCGCTATTTGGGCCAGGCTGAATTTGATCTGTCCTTCATCCAAGACGGCGCCGGTTTACCTGTCAGCCTCTTGGTGGTTGCCGCCTGCGTCATTGGCTTGTGGGTCATGCTCAATGCTACGCCCATGGGGCGGCATATCTATGCCATAGGGGGAAACCCCCAGTCCGCGCGTGTCAGCGGAATCAATGTGGACCGCGTTCTAGTATGGGTGTACACCATTTGCGGCGGTTTGGCCGGTTTGGCCGGTTTGCTGTTGATAGGGCGCACCGGGTCTGCCTTCCCGAATGCCGGTTTGGGTGCCGAGTTAGATGCGATTGCTGCGGTCATCATCGGCGGAGCTAGTTTCTTTGGTGGGCGCGGCACCGTGGCCGGTTGCATTGCCGGCGTCATCATCATGGGCTTGCTGCGCAATGGTTTGAATTTGATGGACGTGAGCGTCTTTTGGCAGCAAATACTGATCGGTTTCATTATTGTGGGTGCGGTCTATTTCGACGTGGTTCGGCGGCGGGCATCTTTCAGGATTTAGGTTTACGTGTATCTCCCATGTAAAAATTTCGTCAATGGAGACAAGGAGCAAACTATGAAGAAATCAGTCTTGATCAGTGCGGCCGTCTGCGGCATGACACTTTCGACGTTTGCCGCTGCGCAAACCTATTTGCTGGACATGAAGGGCCCCGGTTCGGGCAACCCCTTCTGGGCCGCTGTGCAAAAAGGTGCGGAAGAGGCAGGCAAAGCCAATAACGTCAAGGTCGTGGTCATGAGCCCACCGGCCGAGTCGGATGTGCAAGCGCAGGTCGCCCAAATCGAAGACCAGATCGCCAAAGGCGTGGCCGGTATCGCTTTGGCTCCCACCGACCCGACGGCTTTGGCATCGGTGGTGGACAAGGCCTTGAAGAAAGGTATCCCGGTTGTATTTGTGGACACCAAAGGCACCAATGCAGGCGTGAGCTTCATCGGTACCAACAATGAAGTGGGCGCCAAAATGGCTGCTGACTACATTTGCAAAGGTGTGGCCAAAGGCTCTGAAGTGGCGATTTTGCAAGGCATCATCACCCAGTCCACCGGCAAGGCGCGTTCGGACGGCGCACAAGCGGGCCTGACCGCTTGCGGCCTGAAAGTGGTCGCTGTGCAACCAGGTGACTGGGACACCGCCAAAGGCCAGGCAGCCACCGAAAACATCCTGACTGCACACCCCAATATCAAGGGTATTTTTGCGTCTAACGACAACATGGCTATGGGCGCAATCGAAGCGCTGCGTTCGGCCAAGAAGTTGAAAAACGTGATGGTGGTTGGCTTTGACGGAACCCCTGCAGCTTCCAAGGCCATCCTGGCTGGCGAACTGGCTGCCTCGGTGGCCCAAGCGCCTGTCAACATGGGCAAGTTTGGTATCGAAAGCCTGATCAAACTGAAAAAAGGCGAAAAGCTAGACGCAGTGATCGACACCGGTACCGTGATGGTGACCAAGGCCAACGCCGCGCAATACAGCAAGTGAGGCACTGGCTTGCTCCTTGGGGGCAAGCTTGAAGCGAAACACTTCAAAAGTCTGAAAGGCCTGCATTCGTAAGAATGCAGGCCTTTTTTTCGATTTTTTGGTTTCGAGGGGACCATCTGCATAAGTCCAAACTCGTCATTGCGAGCGCAGCGAAGCAATCTATTTTTGCTTGCCAATCTTGCGTTTATGGATCGCAGCGTCGCTGCGCTCCTCGCGATGACGAACTTATGCAGACCTTAGCTAATTTAGGGCGGGTTCACATAGCCCAAGCTGGTCATTGCCAGCACAGTGAAGCAATCCCGTGCGCGGGTTGACCGCGGTGGGCTAGCCCGGCCTGCGCTCATAGGCCGGCAAGTCGTCCGGGATATGGTGAAAAGGCTGCTTGTCGATAGTAAAGATCGCCACCGTTGGCTTGAACACTGACGGGTCATCCAGCGTGCCCACCTTCACAATCATGGAGCCGGGCCGCTTGGGGCTCTGCGTGCCCAGCGAGGTGCCGCAATGGCTGCAAAAAAAGCGCGTCACCGGGCTTTCCAAATCGCTGCGTTTAAAGGTGCTGGGTTCGCCGCGCGTGAAGCGAAAGCCATCCAAGGGCAGCACCATCGCCACATTGGGGTTGCCCCCGGAAATGTATTGGCATTCGCGGCAATGGCATTGCAGCGACAACTGCGGCGCGCCGGTGGCTTCGTAGGCAATCGCGCCGCAGTAACAACGACCGGTAATCGACATAGTGAATTCCTTGGTGTGCGATGCGCCGCAGCTAAGGCTCCGGCCGCTGTGGGCGACTGTAGCGCAATGCCACGTCATGGCGTTTACTTCGCCTCACTAAGGCGCTAGAGCGCGTCGTAGATTCCTCTATCATGTTTCCATGAACCTCGCCATACCGAATCTAATCGACCTGCAAACCTACCCGCTAGACCAGCCCGATTCGCCGCCCTGGCAGGCCTTGGTGCAGCGTTGTCGCGCTGAATTGGACGGGGCGGGCATGTTTGAGTTGCCCGGTTTTCTCAAGGCCCAGGCCTTGGCCCAATGCGTGGCGACGATTACGCCGCGCATGGCCAATGCGTCGGCAGAAATACGGCGCGACCACAATATTTATTTTTTGGATCGGGTGGAAGGCCTGCCCGAGGACCACCCGGCGCTCAAAAAAATCACCACCATCAACCACACGCTGTGCGCCGACCAGCTGCGCGACACGCCGCTGACCCAGGTGTATGAGTGGCCGCCCTTTCGGCAATTTATCGCAGCGACCATGCAACTGCCGGTCTTGCATTTGATGGACGACGAACTGGCCCGCATCAACGTCCTGAGCTACCGCCCCGGCGAAGCGCTCAATTGGCATTTCGATCGGTCCGAGTTCACCACTACTTTGCTCTTGCAGCGCGCTGGCAAAGACGGTATTTTTCAATACCGGCGCGGTTTGCGCACCGACACCGACCCCAACTACGAAGGTGTCGCCCGCATGCTGACCGGCCAGGACCCCGAGGTGATAAGCGCCGACCTGACGCCAGGCGCCCTGAACGTTTTTCGTGGCCGCAACACTGCCCACCGCGTCACCACCGTAGGGGGCGACCAGGAACGCCTGGTGGCCGTGTTTTCTTTGTACGAAAAACCGGGCGTGCGCTTTACCGAAGCCGAAAACCTGGGCTTTTACAAGCGTGCGCGGGCTTTTCCGGCCTAAGCCGGGAGTTCAACCCTGCACCGCCTCCACAAAAAACTTCACCCGCCGCACGCCATTCCATTCATCGGCGTCTAGCCTGAAGGCCATGGTCACTTTAGCGGGCAGGGGGGCGCCTCGCCTTGCAAGTCACAAGCGCAACGATCGGACTGGGCGAAATATATTAAAGTTATCATGGTTTATCATTGTTATCCAATAGATAGATAAACCATAGTAACTTTCCTATATGAATCCCTTAAGCAACCCGTTTTCCCCCGGCGCTGGCAATCAGCCGCCCGAATTGGCTGGGCGTGCCGATTTATTGCGTTCCGTGGAAATTCTTTTGGCGCGCGTGAAAGCCGGTCGCAGTGAGCAAAGCATGTTCATGGTGGGCTTGCGTGGCGTCGGCAAAACCGTTTTGCTCAATCGGGTGCGCGAAATGGCCGAGGCGCAGGGCTACCAGGCGCTGTTGATTGAGGCGCACGAAAGCAAGTCCCTACCCTTGCTATTGTTGCCGCCGCTGCGGCAAACCTTATTTGCGCTAGACCGCATGCACAACGTAAGTCAAAAGGTCAAGCGCGGCCTGCGCGTGCTGCGCAGTTTTATCGGGGCCGTCAAGCTCAAAGTGGGCGATGCCGAATTTGGCTTGGACATAGACCCTGAAACAGGCTCTGCCGACAGTGGTGATCTGGAGGCTGACCTCGGGGAGCTTTTCGTGGCGGTGGGCGAAGCCGCAGCCGACCGAGGGACGGGTGTGGCGGTGATCATTGATGAGTTGCAGTACATGAGCGAAGTCGAAATGAGCGCGCTGATCATGGCCATTCACAAGGTATCGCAGCGCGGTCTGCCGCTGGTTTTGATCGGTGCGGGCCTGCCGCAGTTGGTGGGTTTGGCCGGCAAATCCAAATCCTACGCCGAGCGCCTTTTCATTTACCCAGAAGTGGGCGCGCTATCTTTGAAAGATGCTTCTCTGGCCTTGCAAGGCCCAGTTTCCACCCAAGGCGTGGCGTTTACGCAAGATGCACTGACTGAAGTATTTCGCGTCACCCAGGGCTATCCGTATTTTTTGCAGGAATGGGGCTACCAGTCATGGAACATGGCGCAATCTTCGCCCATCGATTTGCCGCTCATTGTGGAAACCACGCAGGCATCTACCGCACGCTTAGACCAAAGTTTTTTCCGGGTCCGTTTTGACAGGCTCACGCCGCGTGAAAAAGATTACCTGAGCGCGCTCGCCGCCTTGGGCACGGGCAATCAGCGCTCGGGTGACGTGGCCGAAAGTCTGGGTGTCAAGGTGCAAGCCATCGCACCGCTGCGCTCTAGCCTCATCAAAAAAGGCATGATCTACAGCCCGGCCCATGGCGATACCGCGTTTACCGTGCCCTTGTTCGACCAGTTCATGCTGCGCACCATGCCCGAGGGGCCGCGTAGGGCTGAGCGGTAGATTGTCGACAGTGGCAGCGGTGACATGCCGCTATGCGTTTGATTGGGCTTTGTCTCTTGCTTAATAGGCAGCGGCGCATCACCCTTCAACCCTGCACCGCCTCCACAAAAAACTTCACCCGCCGCACGCCGTTCCATTCATCGGCGTCTAGCCTAAATGCCATGGTGACTTTGGCGGGCAGGGGGTCGGTGTGGCCAAACCAAATGCCGTCTACCGGTTCGCCCTGATGTTTGAGTTTGAGCGCCAAATGTTTTTCGCCGACGATGCGTTGCGACAGCACTTCCACTTCTTCGCTGAAGGTGGGTGTGGCAAAGCCCTGGCCCCAGACTTCTTTGTGCAGCGTGTCCACCAGGTCCACGCGGCGGTATTCGGGGGCGAGTGGGCCGTCGGTGGCCAGGCGGCGCTGCAAGGTGGCCTCGTCCAGCCATTCGTGCGCCACTTCGCTCAGGGCGTGTTCAAAGGTGTCCAGGTGTTCCTCGCTGATGGTGCAGCCCGCAGCCATGGCGTGGCCGCCAAAGCGCAGCAGCACGCCGGGGTAGCGCTTGGCCACCAGGTCCAGCGCGTCGCGCAAATGAAAGCCGGCGATCGAGCGGCCCGAGCCCTTGAGTTCATGCTCCTTGCCCGGCGCCTGGCTGGCGGCAAACACAAAGCTGGGCCGGTGGAACTTGTCTTTGATGCGCGCAGCTACGATGCCGACCACGCCTTCATTGAAGTCCGGGTCGAACACACAAATGGCCGGTGGCGCTTCGTCTTCGGCGTCAAACAAAGACTCGGCTACTTCCATCGCCACATCGCGCATATCGCCTTCGATCACGCGGCGCTCGCGGTTGATGCCGTCCAGTGCGCGCGCCAGTTCGTCGGCACGCGCCGGGTCATCGGTGAGCAAGCATTCGATGCCCAAGGTCATGTCCGACAAGCGCCCGGCCGCATTGATGCGCGGCCCCAGCGCAAAGCCAAAGTCTTGGCTGGTGGCTATCGCCGGTTTGCGCCCGGCCGCGCGAAACAAAGCCTCCATGCCCGCAGGCATGGCCCCGGCACGCACGCGCTTTAGGCCCTGCGCCACTAGGCGCCGGTTGTTGGCATCCAGGCGCACCACATCGGCCACCGTGCCCAGCGCCACCAGCGGCAGCAAGGTGTCCAGCTTGGGCTGACTGGCAGCGTCAAACACGCCGCGTGCGCGCAGTTCGGAGCGCAGCGCCAGCAACACATAAAACATGACGCCCACACCGGCCAGCGCTTTGCTGGCAAAACCGCAGCCGTGCTGGTTGGGGTTGACGATGACATCGGCATCGGGCCGCTCGGTGGCGGGCAGGTGGTGGTCGGTCACCAGCACTTGCAGGCCCAGAGCCTTGGCATGCGCCACGCCTTCGACGCTGGCAATGCCGTTGTCCACGGTAATCAACACATCGGCGCCCTGGGCTTTGACGCGATCGGCAATCGGCGCGGTCAGGCCGTAGCCATCGACCACGCGGTCGGGCACCAGATAGCCCAGGTGTTGCGCGCCCAACAATTTCAGGCCGCGCATAGCCAAGGCGCACGCGGTGGCGCCATCGCAGTCGTAATCGGCCACCACGCACAAGCGCTTGCCCTGGGCGATGACGTCTGCCAACAAGGTGGCGGCAGCGTCAATGCCCAAGAGGCCCGCAGGCGCTAAGAGCTTGGCTAGGCTGTCGTCAATTTCGTCGGTGCCGGTCACGCCACGCGCCGCATACAAGCGCGCCAGCAAAGGGTGAACGCCGGCTTGCTCCAGCGCATACACGCTGCGCGGCGGAATATCGCGGGGGATGATTTTCATAAGTCGTGTACGTAGTGGTGAAGGCCGTGCCGTGACCATTTTTGCGTAATCCGTTTCCAGAGCGAGGCGCGGCCCGACACCCAGGTGCGTGCCCGCTGCTCGCCGCATAGGCTGATGCTGATGTCGGGGCTGGATGCTTGCTGCGCGGCCAGGGGCGCAAATACTTGGGCGTCCAAGGTTTGCCAGGCTTGTACCCAAGCCTCTGGGTCATCGCGCAGCGCGCTGGCGTCCAGCGTGTCGATGTAAACCGCATGCGGGTTGACAGGCCCCAAGCCTGCGCTTGCTGGGGGAAGCAAAGCGTGTAGGGGGTTGGCCGTAATCTGTGGTGCCGCGCCCATCGGCAAAGGCTTCGCTGCCCCCTGTGGCGCAGCAGCGTCAGCCAAAGGGTTCTCCGCACCAAGTGGCGCATCGCCCTTCGTTGATGGCTTGGCTGCATCATGCGGCAGTGCATCGTCTGCCAAAGGGTTGCCGGTTCCGCTAATCCAAAAGCCACTAACAGGCGATTGCCCGCGCGCGCCACGCGCGTCGTTCACCGCATGGGTATAGAGCAGCATTTGCATTTCGTTTTGCAGTCGCCGCAGACTTTGTGCGGCGCTTTGGCGCGGTATCCACGGGTCTGTGGGCTGGTCGCGTACGCGGGCCAGCGAGGCGCTTGCCAAATTCTGAAAGACCGGCCCCTGCGCCAGCCAGGTGTGTGCACTATGCCAATGGAGTTGGATGCCGTCTTCCTCAAAATAGGGTTGCATAGCCGCCAGCAGGGTGCGCGATTCGTCCTGGCCCAATTGCAACAGCGCAGGGTCTTGCATGGCCACATGGTCGCTGTGGATTTGCAAATGGCAGGGGCTGATCAGCGCCCAGTGCTGGCCGTCTTGGTACAAACCATTGCCTTGTGCCAGCCACGCGGCCCAGGGCACCAGGCCATCGGGGTAGGCTTGGCCGCTTGCCAGGTGTTCAGGCAGCGGCGTCAAGGTGTCCGGGCCGCCAGTGTGCAGTGTCTGCGCACCGGCCTGCCGCAGCAGCGCTTGCAGATGCGGCAGTTGCAGCGCGGCGCTGGCGGTGCGGCAGCGCGGGCCGGGCGCTGCGGCATGGGAAATCACGATATGCATGGCCCGATTGTCCTGCACGCTTTGGACTAAGCGCTGGCGAGCCGCTGTGCCAAGCGAACCTTGGAGAGCCTGACCCACCGCCCTTGAAGACGCCCCGCCTTGGGAAACTGCCACAATCCGCCGGTCATGAACCTTCCCTTTGAATTGCGCATCGGCTGGCGCTATACCCGTGCGGGCCGCAGCACCCGGCGCAACGGCTTTATTTCCTTTATTTCCGGCGTGTCCATGCTGGGCATTGCGCTGGGCGTGGCCGCGCTGATTATTGTGCTCAGCGTCATGAACGGTTTTCAGCGCGAGGTGCGCGACCGCATGCTTAGCGTGGTCTCGCATATCGAGATTTATGCCCAAGACGGCGCGGCCTTGCCCGATGCGGCACACACACTTTTGCGGGCGCGCGAAAACCCACAGGTGGTAGGCGCGGCGCCCTTTATCGCTGCGCAGGCTTTGCTGGCGCGTGGCGAAGATATGCGCGGCGTGCTGGTGCGCGGTATTGACCCGGTGCTAGAGCCCGAGGTCACCGAACTGGGCAATCCCGAGCAACGCGCGGCTTTGCAGCGCCTGCAAGCGGGCAAGTTTGGCGTGGTGTTGGGCAGTGAACTGGCGCGGGCTCTGGGCGTGCGCGTGGGCGACCCGGTGACTTTGATAGCCCCTAGCGGCCAGCTCACGCCCGCCGGTGTGGTGCCGCGCTTGAAGCAAATGGAAATGCTGGGCACCTTCGATTCCGGGCATTTTGAATATGACTCCACGCTGGCGCTGGTCCATTGGGAAGACGCCGCCCGCATCTTTCGGCTGGAAGGGCCAAGCGGGGTGCGCCTGAAGCTGCGCGACTTGCACCAGGCCCGCGCGGTGGCGGCAGAACTGCAAGCGGCCATGGGTGCTGGCGTTTATGTGCGCGACTGGTCGCAACAAAACCGCACTTGGTTCGCGGCAGTGCAAGTGGAAAAACGCATGATGTTCATCATCCTCACGCTGATCGTCGCCGTAGCCGCCTTTAACTTGGTCAGCACGCTGGTCATGACGGTGACCGACAAGCGCGCCGACATCGCCATCTTGCGCACCCTGGGCGCCAGCCCGGCCAGCATCATGGGCATTTTTGTAGTGCAAGGCGCCATGGTAGGCGTCATCGGCACCCTGATCGGTTTGCTACTCGGTTTGGGCGTGGCCCTGCACATCGACGTCATCGTTCCGGCGATTGAACACGCGCTAGGCGCCAGCTTTTTGCCTAAAGATATTTACCTGATCAGCCGTATGCCCAGCGAGCCCCAGGCGGGTGACATCGTGCCCATTGCCATCATCAGTTTGGTTTTGTCTTTTGTGGCCACGATTTACCCTAGCTGGCGCGCGTCACAAGTGAACCCCGCCGAGGCGCTGCGCTATGAGTGAGGCCATGCACAACCCTACTGAGGTGCTGCTCAGTTGCACCGGCTTGAGCAAGCGTTTTCATGAAGGACGTCTGGACGTCACCGTGTTGCGCGGTGTGGATTTGCAAGTGCACCGGGGCGAGACGGTGGCGATTGTGGGTGCGTCCGGTTCAGGCAAAAGCACGCTATTGCATTTGCTCGGCGGCTTGGATGCGCCCAGCAGCGGCAGCGTCACGCTATGCGGCCAGGCTTTGGCGTCTTTAGATGCATCGGCCCAAGGGCGCTTGCGCAATCGTCATTTGGGCTTTGTCTACCAGTTTCACCACTTGCTGCCCGAGTTCAGCGCATTGGACAATGTGGCCATGCCCCTGACGCTGCGCCGCAGTGACGCAAGCGATGCACGCAAGGCCGCCATGGCGATGCTAGACAAAGTAGGCCTGGCGCAGCGCGCTGCGCACCGGCCTGCTGAATTGTCTGGTGGCGAGCGACAGCGCGTGGCGATTGCCCGCGCTTTGGTCACGCAGCCCGACTGCGTATTGGCCGATGAGCCCACCGGCAACCTGGACCGCAGCACCGCCGACGGCGTGTTTGACCTAATGCTGCAACTGGCGCGCGACCAGGGCACAGCCTTTGTGCTGGTCAGCCACGATCACACTTTGGCCGCCAAATGCAGCCGGCGTATGCGCTTGGAGAGCGGTGTGCTGCTTGAACAATCCCGGCCCTAGCGCCGGGAATGCGCGCATGTGGATTGACAGCCACGCCCACCTCGACGCGCCGGAGTTTGCACCTGACCGCGCGCAAGTGCAGTTGCAAACGCGCGCAGCGGCAGTGGCGCATTGTTTGATACCGGCGGTAGAGCGCGCTAACTGGGATACGGTACGCGCGCTGGCGCACGTCCAGGGCGATAGCTACGGACTAGGCATCCATCCCCTGTATGTGCCGCAGGCTGACGCATCGGATTTGCAGGCCTTGGATGCGGCCCTTGCCGCGCATGACTCAGACCCGCGACTGGTGGCCGTGGGTGAAATCGGTTTGGATTTTTTTGTGCCCGAACTGTGCAGCCCAGAAATGCGCGAGAAGCAAGAATTCTTTTACCGCGCACAGCTGGAAATGGCCCGCAAGCATGACCTACCCGTAGTGCTGCATGTGCGCCGCAGCGCTGACCGGCTGTTGAAATATTTGCGTGCCGTGGGCCAAGGCGGCTACCGCTGGCGGGGCATTGCCCATGCCTTTAATGGCAGCGATGCGCAAGCGCAAAGTTTTGTGGACATAGGTTTCAAACTCGGCTTTGGCGGCGCAGTGACTTTTGAGCGCGCTTTGCAATTACGCAGCTTGGCGCGAAGCCTGCCGCTGGAGGCTCTCGTGCTGGAGACTGATGCGCCCGATATACCGCCGCACTGGTTGTACCGCAGTGCCGCAGAGCGTTCCCAGGGCCTGGCCCAGGGCCGCAACATGCCTGCACAAGTGCCGCGCATCGCGCAAGTAGTGGCCGGTTTACGCGCGCTGGAACTGGAGGAGTTACGTGAGGCCGTATGGCGCAATACGCTGCACGCGCTGCCCAAAATCGCCGCACTGGTATAAACAGCGCTTCTTTGCCCCACTGGTATCCGCTTGAAACCCTCTGCCTACGACGAACTGCCCGAAGTGAATTTTTCGGAAGAAGGCGCTATCCGCCACCTGCATTTGGGCAGTATCTGGATTCAGGGCTCTATGCTAATGGACGAACCCACGGCGCTGGTGCATGAATACATTCAGCGCATGATGGCCTGGCTCATGCTCATCGACCCATCCACCGCCCCTAAACGCCAGGCATTGCAATTGGGATTGGGCGCTGGCTCGCTCACCAAGTTTTGTGCGCTGGAAATGGGCATGCGCACCACCGCCATCGAGCTCAACCCGCAGGTCTTGCACGCCTGCCGGGGTTGGTTTCATTTGCCCATGGACAACCCGCGCATGAAGGTCGTACTGGCCGATGCGGCCCAGGAAATACGGCACAAGCGCTGGCAGGGCGTGGTCGATGCGCTGCACGTCGATTTGTACGACCACGAGGCCGCAGCGCCGGTATTGGACAGCCCGGACTTTTACGCCGACTGCCGCCGCACCCTGACCGAAGACGGATGCATGACGGTGAACTTATTTGGCCGTAGCTCCAGCTTTGACCGCAGCGTCGAGCGCATCGCAAGTGCTTTCGGGCGCGATGCGATTTGGGCCTTCAAGGCCACGCGTGAAGGCAATACCGTAGTGCTGGCGCAGCGCACGGCCACACGTCCCCCACGCGCCACCTGGGTCGCGCGTGGCGATTACATTGAAGAACAATGGGGCCTGCCGGCGCGGCAATGGGTGCGCGTACTCAAGCCCGTGGTTTAAGTTTTTTTAACAGGAGCAAGTATGAAACTAGTACGCTACGGCGCAGCCGGCCGCGAAAAGCCGGGCCTGATCGACTCAGACGGCAAATTGCGCGATTTGTCCGCGCATATTCAAGACATCACACCGGACCATTTGAACGACAAAGCGCTGGCCAAGCTAGCGCGCATCAAAACCGACAAGCTTCCCTTGGTGCGCGGCAAGCCCCGCATCGGCTGCCCCATCAGCGAGGTGGGCAAGTTCATTGCCATCGGCCTGAACTATGCCGACCACGCCGCCGAATCCAATATGCCGATCCCCCAAGAGCCAGTGGTTTTCATGAAGGCCAATAGCTGCGTACAAGGCCCTAACGACGCTGTGATGCTGCCCAAAAATTCAGTCAAAACCGATTGGGAAGTAGAGCTAGGCGTGGTCATCGGCACGCGCGCTAGCCATGTATCGCAAGCGCGCGCCTTGGAC
>Ga0007787_10000179_pt1 | contig 18943 bp, 19 predicted proteins | sample LauGreFa1BDMLBSN_2_FD_59500 | JGI IMG/M metagenome (GOLD analysis project Ga0007787, IMG submission 59500) | Freshwater lake microbial communities from Lake Michigan, USA - Fa13.BD.MLB.SN | ecosystem: Environmental > Aquatic > Freshwater > Lake | place: Lake Michigan, USA | collected 2013-09-23 | reverse complement strand
ATGCAGCCCGACAATATGCCCTGGGCCTGCGCAGCATTTGTGGAGTTGAATTACCCGATGGACTTCGTGAAAACGACCCGCTTCCAAAACCCATAATTACACCCACCACAAAAGCCGCCATTGGACATGATGAAGATATTTCAAAATCTGAAATTATATCCCGTGGACTGGTTTCAGAACACGATTACCTTGACATGGAGCGCTATAGCCTTGCCCTGTTTCAACGCGGACAACACATGGCTAATGCCCGCGGCTTAATTTTAGTTGATACCAAATACGAATTTGGAAAACGCAATAACAGCATTTACTTAATGGATGAAATACATACCCCTGATTCATCACGGTATTTTTATGCAGAGGGCTATGAAACCCTACAAAATAAAGGTGCGCCACAGCGGCAACTAAGCAAAGAATTTGTAAGGCAATGGTTAATTCAAAATGGCTTTCAGGGTAAAACTGGACAAACAATTCCAGAAATGACGGATGCTTGGACTGAAGAAATTTCTAAACGGTACATTGAACTTTATGAAGCCATCACAGGCCTGCACTTCATTCCTCAATCCTATACGCCTCATCAAATAGCCGAGGGTATTTCAGAATGGCTTAAAACAAAAAAACCCACGCAAGCGTAGGTTTTTTTTAAATTGAAGTTTGATTAATGTCTTGTATTTGAATCGTGACCTTCATGATGTGCATCTGTGGATGCATGATGTCCCTGCTTTAACTGAGCCTGTTGTTCAACAAAAATTTTGTCAACGCGTGTTAAATGCCCAGAGCTACCCGCATAGGTTCCCTCAGTTAAAATAATAAATATGGTATATAACATAAATATGATGTAGGGGGCCAAAATTGCATATTTAAAAAAACTAACTTCATGTTTTAAATGCATAAACCACATCACAATAGCTGCGGCTTTTACCACAGTTAAAGAGATAAACAGTGTTTTAAGCCACAGGGTACCCGACCAACCGTGGCTGGGTGCCATAAATCCAATAACCAATTCAAAAATGGTTATGGCAAGCATTATCCAAAACACGTTCCATAAGGTGCGACGGGATTTTTTTCCTTCTTCTTCGCCGTGATTACTCATCACTTCATAATGCGGATAATTATCGTGAAAATCTGACATAAATATTATTTATAAAAGATAAAAGAATGTAAACACAAAAACCCAAACCAAATCCACAAAGTGCCAATATAATCCAACTTTTTCAACCATTTCATAGTGGCCACGGCGTTCGTAAGTGCCTTTTAAAACATTTAGAAAAATTATAAAGTTTAAAACTACACCACTAAATACGTGCGTACCATGAAAACCGGTTATAAAAAAGAAATAATTTGCAAACTGCGGCACACCATATTCATTGGTAATCATATTAGCACCGTGAAACACCTGCTTTACATAGGTTTGAGTAGCCGGATCCCAAACGTTGCGCCAGGCGCCGTCAGCAGTTCCAATTATAAAATGATACCACTCCCAGGCTTGTGAACCCACAAAAGCCAACCCTCCAACGATGGTCCAAAACATCCATAAAACTACCCCCTTTTTATTCATACGATGACCTGCTTCAACAGCAAGCACCATCGTTACGGAGGACATAATTAAAATAAATGTCATTAACCCCACATAAGCTAAGGGCAAATGTTGTTCAACAAACGGAAAGTGCGTAAACACATGTTCGGCTTTTGGCCATACTTCAGCATATTTATGCCGAATAAATCCGTAGGATACCAATAAACCGCCAAACGTTAACGCATCAGACACCAAGAAAAACCACATAAACATTTTTCCATAACTGAGCCGAAATGGAGACTGTCCGCCACTCCAGGCTTCTTTAGGGTCAATTTCAATACTGTGTGCCATAATTTTAAGAGTGCAATATTAACGATAAAAGTATAAAAACAAAAACAAATAAATCCACAAAAGTGTCAGAAAATGCCAATAAATTACACACAAACTAAAACCCAAATGTGATTCTGCAGAATACTTGCCGCGTAAACTGTTAATGGATGTTACCAATAATGCTATAAGCCCCCCCAAAAGATGCAATAAATGTACCAGCGCCAATAGGTATAAAAATGAACCTGAGGCATTACTCTGCTTTCCAATAAAATAAATGCCCATTTGGGTTAACTGATGCCAGGATTCCATCTGTGAAAAAACAAAACCTATGCCAAGACCAAAGGCACTCCATAAGCCTAAATTTAAAATCCATACATGCTGTCTGCGTATCGCAAATTGGGCAAACAGTAAAGCAATACTACTGCATATTACCAATCCTGTACTAACAAATAATGCCTTAGGCAAATCAAAAACCAACCAATTACCATTATCTGCACGCACTATATAAGCACTGGTAAGCCCCGAAAAAAGCATAACAATACTAACCATAGCTATATATAACAATGGTTTAGCCGCTTTACGTTCGGCCCCTTTTAATTCTTGCATGCGCTGATTTCGCATTGTATTAGTGTTTGTAGTTGACATAAATTTAAACGTGTGTAATAAAAGCGAGCTGTACCAAAGGCAAATAGATTAAGGTTACAAAAAATAGTTTTTTGGCTTGCGCATCGCTTTTTAAACGGTAAAAAATATAGGCCTGAATTACCAATGCAATACCGCAAATTACAGCCACAAGCGTGCTTAATACCCCCGTAAATCCTAGAGCAAAAGGTAATACCGAAACCGGTAAAAGTATACTGGTGTAAAATAAAATTTGAAACCGGGTGGCCGCATCTTTACCCCCTTTGGACGGTAGTAAATGAAAACCGGCGCGGGCATAATCATCGTGATTAAACCAGGCTAAAGCCCAAAAATGCGGAAACTGCCAAAAAAACTGTATAAAAAATAAAACCATTGAAAAACGGTATTGCTCAATACTGCTGCTGGCCGCAACACCACCTATCAATGTTGGCAAGGCACCTGGAAATGCCCCAATTAAAACCGAAAACGGGGTTATGCGTTTTAATGGCGTGTATACACATACGTACAAAACCACTGATAGTAATCCTAAAAGCGCAGAACGCATTCCCGAAAAATTCCACAATACCCATAAGCCTGCAATTAAAATACAACAGGTAAATACAAGGGCTTGCACATGGCTTAACACGTGTTGCGGTAAGGGACGGTTTTGGGTTCGTTCCATTAAAGCGTCTGTTTTAATTTCAATTATCTGATTTAATCCATTGGATGCGCCAGTAATTAAAAACCCACCTATTACCAAACCTATTATGCTGTACCAACTAACATTTGTTGCAACCGTTAAGTAGGTTACCAGGGCTGAAAAAACAACTAAAAGCGACAACTTGGCTTTTAACAAGCGCCCGTATCCCACAGTTTTAGAATAGGGCACTGGCAGTAACGATGTTGCAGACATTAGAGCTGCAAAATTAATCAATTCAAATATGCTAAAAACAGGTTTAATGTATTATTAATTATTATATTTGGACTTTATTATCATTATGAAATCTATTTGGAATTATTTCGTTGTATTTGCCTTGTCCGCATTGCTTTTAAGCGCATGTGACGGCTTGGGAAAAATGGTTAAACGGCAAGCAGAATTTTCTTACAAAGCTGTTCCCAATCCCATAGAAATGCATGGCGATACCGTACAATTTAGCTTTAGTGGCAGATTTTCTGAAAAACTTTTTGCTAAAAAAGTAACCTTAATAGCCACTCCTGTGCTGGTATATGGAGGAAAAGAAAAAGCCCTGCGACCTATTACCCTATTAGGTGAAAAAGGTGTAGGTAATGGCCAAAAAATAGGTTATGCCACCGGCGGCGCTTTTAATTACAGCTCTGAGCGCTTTGCCTTTGAGCCCATAATGCGCAATGCACGGCTTGAAATTCGGGTTACGGGTTCTGCTGCCTCAAAAACAGCAACCTTTGAGCCAAAAACTGTTGCTGATGGCATTATGGCCACGGCACTGCTTGTTCAACATGATGAACAAATGGTAATGGGAAAGTTAAATACCCAAACAAATAATGTTACAGCATTACCCGATCAGCCCCTCAATATAAAAACACATATTTATTTTGATCTTAACCAATCTCAAGTAAAAAGTTCAGAGCTAAATTCAAAAGAAACCAAGGCCTTTGCCGCATTTTTAAAAAACACACCGGCACAAGCCCAATTTGAATCGGTAAGCGTTTCTGCTTATGCTTCTCCGGATGGTGAAACCGATCATAATATAGAATTGGCAAATGACAGAGCCCAAGCATCTGTTTCTGCATTGATAGATATTTTTAAAAAACAGGCTCCAAAATCATTACCCACGGGTAAACAAAAATCCGACTATGTAACCCGTGAAACCCTAGAAGACTGGGAAGGATTTAAAAGTTTAATGGAACAGTCTACAATTGCTGACCGCGATTTAATATTACGGGTATTAACCATGTACAAAGATCCTAATCAAAGACGCAAAGAAATCATGAACCTTTCACAAACCTATTTAGAGCTTCGTGAAAAGATTTTACCACAACTGCGTCGTGCCGAAGTTACACTAAACGGAAAAATACCCGCCAAAACCAAAGAGCAAATTGCCAATGCACTTAAAACCAAACCAGACAGTCTCAGCGCAGACGAATTTTTACTGGGTGCCGAAATGGAAAGCAATCTTCAAAACCGCATTGCCCTCTATACAACTTCAGAATCTAAGTACGCCTCAGATTGGAGAATGGCCAATAACTTAGGTTGTATGTTTTTGCTTAACAATCAAATGCCAGAGGCTGAAGCGGCATTTAAACGTGCGGCACTTAAATCGCCCAGCGAGCCAGCTGTATTAAATAATTTAGGTTTGTGCGCTGCTAAGCAAAACCGTTGGGAAGAAGCCCTGGATTTATATAAAAAATCAGGCACTGCCGAATCTAATTACAACCGTGGAATATACGCTATAATTACCGGTCAATACAGTGATGCCCTGCAGGGTATGGGTGAAAAAGCCAGCTTTAATAAAGCCCTTGCACAATTGCTTAACGGAAATGCTTCCGATGCCTTAACTATTTTAAATGCTCTTGGTGAAAATGTACAGTCCCATGTTGATTATTTAAAGGCCATAGCGCAAATGCGCTCCAACAACTCAGCTGCAGCATTAGAACTTTTAAAAGCTGCCGTTTCAAAAGATCCACGGTTAAAATCCTATGCTAAAGAGGATGTGGAGTTTTTAAAGCTTAGAGATGATGCAGGCTTTAAATCTGTTGTACAATAGTTTTTTTACTTTTAACAATAAAGGCCGGTTAACACAACACTGGCCTTTTTTTTTGGGCCTTGGCATTAGCCTTTGTGTGTTTTGTTTTTCGGTTTTAGGATTTAACCTGCACTATTACCCGGGTGATTTAATTGATGGCAGGTTTAACCAATATATTTTAGAACATAATTTTCTTTGGCTCACTGGAAATATTGATGCGTACTGGAATGCACCTTTTATGTTTCCCGAAAAACAGGTTTTTGCTTTTTCAGACAATTTACTAGGCACAATGCCCTTTTATGCGCTATACCGCGTATTTAATGTTTCGCCCGAAACCAGTTTTCAATTATGGTTTATTACCATACATATTTTAAATTTTATTTGTGCTTACCTGTGCTTGTATGCCATTATTAAATCGTCATGGGCTGCAATTTGCGGCGCAATCGTGTTTTGCGGTTCTATTGCACTGCAAAGCCAAATGGGACACGCACAAGTGTTTTCAAGATTTCCCATAGCCCTTATGCTATGGGCATTATGGAGTTACCATCACACAAAATCCCTAAAGGCACTTTTAATGGCCCTTGTGTTTTGGGTTTGGCAATGGTATTGCGGCATTTACCTGGGCTTTTTAGCATTAGTATTGTTTGGGGTTACATTGCTAATAAGCTTTATACATGGTGGTTTTAATACGTTTAAAAATAATACGCTTGGCTATAAACTTCGTTTTATGGCTTTACCGTTTATAGGTTTGTTACTGCTGCTTCCACTCTTAATACCATATCTTAACCGAGCACAGCAGGTGTCCATGCATTCTTACAATTTTATTTTTAGCCACATCCCCACAGTCGCATCTTTTTTTTACAGCTGGAATGGCAGCTTACTTTGGGATGGCATTAGCACTTGGCAAAATGATTTACCAGATTTTTGGGACCATATGCTTTTTCCGGGTAGCATCGCCTGGCTGGGAATACTCATTTGGATTTGTTATACCCTAGCCAATCCCCACTCTACTAACCGCTTTTTAGTTTATGTATTTATTGTTTTATTTTTTTGCTTTGTTCGCATAGGAAATGTTTCACTTTATACATGCATTTACCACATTCCCGGATTTGGCTCAATGAAAGCCATACAACGTATAATTAATGTACACCTTATTTTTTTTGCTCTCGGAATTGCCTTTAGTGTTAATTTGCTTATACAGCGCATTCCTAAATTTAAACACCTTATTGGCATTTTAGCCCTAACGGTAATTGTATGTGACAATTACGTTTATCCAGATTTTATTCACCGCAGAAAAAAATCTGAAAGCCAAAAGCGCGTAAATTATTTAAAAAATAAACTTAAACAGGTAAAACCCGGTACCGTTTTTTCATATGAACCCCACGAATTAAAATCGTCCGGTGCCGATTATCAGCTGGATGCCATGTTGGCTGCCCAGCAAACCGGAAATATTTGCATAAACGGCTATTCTGCCACTTCACCAGGCGCTTTTAGCCCCTATTGGGCAAATCCAAATGAAAATAACCGCATGGCCTGGCTGCGCTATAATCATATACATTTAACGCAACTGCTTATTATTCATTAATTTTGTGCTTTATAATTTACCAAGGAGACGTGTCCGAGTGGTTGAAGGAGCAAGCCTGGAAAGTTTGTATACAGGAAACTGTATCGCGAGTTCGAATCTCGCCGTCTCCGCAAATAATTTTATAAAAATCAATTATTTATAATAACCGCATTTAATATTTAAAAACTGTATTTTTTTAAAACAATTAATGAAATACAAAAATCTGTAAGATGGCATTGCTTACTAGCATCCTCCTTTTTTTAGTTTTTATTTATTGGCCTTATCGCTAAACGGTCGCCGTATTTAGTGATTTAATTTAGGTTTTTTTACCTGTGGTTAAAACAACGCTCATAAAGCAAGCTAAGGCTTTTGATGATTTATGAAATTTATTTGTATTTTAGCTAAGCGCCATAAACCTGCGCTTATACACCCAAATTGGATGTTTTTGGGAAGGTTTATAGCGGTTATGCGCTAGTTAGGTGTCATTGTAAAAAACCAAACCCGACCATAAACAGACAGACAGACAGACAGACAGAAAAATGAAAAAATGCCAACGCTTCGTAAAATTAAAAGAGCTGCAATGCCAACGCTTTTGCAGCACATTTAATTTTACCCAACCGCACCCAATTCCTACTCACCACCCTATCAAATGAACAATTATTGACAGCTTTTTATCTTGAAATATGAGATATTAAATACAATATTATAAATTTGTACTTTCAAATAATTTGACAGATTTTATGAACAGAATAAAGGAAGTTTTGGAAGAAAAAGGGATTAAACAAAAATGGCTTGCTGAAAAATTAGGCAAAAGCTACAATATGGTTAACTCATACATTCAAAACAGACAACAACCAAGATTAGAAGTTTTATTTGAAATAGCTGAAATATTAGGTGTGCAAGCAAAAGAGTTATTAAAAAATAAAGTTGACTAAAATGAGAAAAAACTTGAAATATATTGAACCTGAGACAAAAGAACAATTAGTTGAAGAGCCTCAATTATATATATTTGATGAAGTTAATGTAGATGACAATAAAGTTGATACAATTAATTGCATTAATAAAGAAAAAATAAAAGTATTTGAAGCCTTTGCAGGTTACGGTGGAGCATCGTTTGGCTTAAAGAATGCAAAAATAAATTATGAGGTAGTAGGTTTTTCAGAGATTGATAAAAATGCAATTGAAATATTTGAATACAATTTTAGAAATGTAAAAAACTTTGGTGATATAACTAAAATCAAAGAAAATGAATTGCCTGACTTTGATTTATTTACAGGTGGTTTTCCTTGTCAACCTTTTTCGACTGTAGGCAAAAGAGAAGGAGAAATGGATATAAGAGGAACACTATTTCAGGATATTATACGCATATGTAAAAAGAAAAAGCCTAAGTACATATTATTGGAGAATGTGAAGGGTTTAGCCGTAGGTAAACTAAAACCCACATTTGAAAAAATCTTAAGTGAACTACAAAAAATTGGCTATAATGTTGAATATAATATTCTCAATACAAAAGATTATGGAATACCTCAAAATAGAGAAAGGTTATGGATATTTGGTTCTTTAAATAGGTATCCTAAGGATTTTGTATTTGAACCACCAAAAATTGAATTAAACAAGAAACTAAAGGATTTTTTAGACGAGAATGTTTCAGAAGATTTATATCGTTCTAAAGCTCAAATAGACAGGATTAAAGAATTACATAGTATTTCTAAATTCGAAGTAGATGAACCATTATGTTACGATTACTATAATCGTAAACTTAAAACAGATGGCATCTGTATGACTGTTACACCGCCTGAGCACAACGTAATCAGAATTGTAGAGCCAATCAAAAACGGGAAAGAAATGGTTCGCAAACTATCAATTGAAGAACATTACAGGTTGATGGGCTTCAAAATGGATAAAGAGTATAAAGAAATAAAGTTCCCTCCAAATCAAACGTATTCAAAAATTGGTAAATGTGCAGGAAATGGGTGGGATATAAACTTAGTTTCAATTTTATTAAACCATATTTTTAAACAAATATTATGAGAATAGACATTACATCATTTTTCTTTAACACAACAATTCCAGATGCTACAGCTACTGCCGCTTGGGGCACTGCAATTTGCATTCAAGATAAAGAAAAAACATACAAAATTAAAAATAACGATGCAGGCATAGTTGACTTAATGATTGGAATGAACTATAAGGTTTGTTCTGATATTGAGAACCTCGATATATCAAAAATGCGGTCTAGTGAACTGTTATTCTTTTCTATTTTCGATAAGGTATATATTAATGGAATAAAAATTAAAAACAGTTTTATATTATTATTCCTAAAAGAACAATCAGACACGCATAAAGGACGATTGCGTATATCATACCCAAATTACGCCTCATATAATAAAAGCATATATAACCAAAATGCAATAAAGGAATTTGAAGATGTATTAAAAATTAATAAAGGTAGTTGGTTTGTATACGATATTTCTGTGTTAAATCAAGATGAATTACATTTCAATGCCATTGTAGTCAATGCTAATAAAGCGATGACATATAAAACCAGCAAAGAACGTGGAGAAATTTGGAAAGATTTAATTGAAGAAAACGAACCTGAACAAAAAAAATCCAATTCTTCATATAGTTCAATAGGAGAATCTCACCAAATCATCTTTTTTGGTTCGCCAGGAACTGGGAAAAGTAGAAAAGTTGAAATTAAAACAAACGGTCATAATAGAACACGAACAACCTTTCACCCTGAAACAGATTATCACTCATTTGTAGGCAGTTATAAACCTGTAATGAATGAAGATAAGATAAAATATGATTTCGTACCACAAGCATTTACAAAGGCATATTGCGAAGCTTGGAAGAATCTTGACGAACCTCACTTTTTAATTATAGAAGAAATTAACCGAGGTAATTGTGCTCAAATTTTTGGCGACATTTTTCAATGTTTAGACCGTGATGATGATGGTTACTCAAAATACGAAATAGAAGTTTCAAAAGAATTGGCAACTCATTTAAAAGAGGTTTTATTAAACGAAGTGGACTTAGATTTTTACAACGAAAAAACTAAATCTATCAATGTAGATTTCAACAGCATTAAATTACCAAACAATCTTTTCATATATGCGACAATGAACACTTCTGACCAATCATTATTTCCAATGGATAGTGCCTTCAAAAGACGTTGGGATTGGGAATTTGTGCCAGTTGATTATGAAGATGCTAAAACTCTAACAATTGAAATTGATAACGAAACATATAATTGGGGAAACTTTATTGAAATAATCAATCCGAAAATTAAAGAATTAACAGGAAGTGAAGATAAGCAACTAGGAAATCGATTTGTTAATCCCAGTGACGGAAAAATAACATTTGACCAACTTAGGTCTAAAGTATTGTTTTATTTATGGTCAGAAGTTTATAAAGATGAATACGGCACACAAAATTCTATATTTAAATATAAACAGGAGGGAGAAGTAATAGATTTTCAATTTGGCGATTTATACAATGATAATTCAACAGATTTAGTAAAAGCATTTTTTAAATATAACGGACTAGAAGCAGAGAAATGATAATACTATTTGAAGAATATCAATATAAAACAGAAAAACTTGAACAAGTTTTATCTGCAAGATATTTCTTGCCAATAAATTCTATTTACTCTAAAATTAATTATGTTGGTTATTATTTTAATCCATTAATCAACGATGCTATTATCATAATTCCAAAGGTTTTTATTAATGAGCAAGGTTTAGCATTTGATGAATTTGAGCCTGAATCTTTAGTTGTTCCAACTTCTGAAATTATAAACAAATTATCAAATACTGGAAAAGACAAAATCATCTTTGAAATATCAACTTGGCTTTATAGAGCAATTCAACAATTCAATAAACGACATTTTTACAATTCAATTTCTGAAAATCAATTTTTGAATCAAGTTGTAACAAACCTAGAAGAAAAATCTAGCACCGAAATAGATATTATTTTAAGTTTGTTAAAATTCTACAAGGAAAATCAAGCATTGTTTACGTTTATATCAAAATCTGCTCATTCACAACAAAACAAAATAAATTGGCATAAAACGATTAACAAAAAACAGCCAATTATTCAAAGCAATACGCCTATTTATGTTTATTTAGCGACAACCAGAAAAAAAATAAATTATGATGAAGAACTTCTAGTTCTATTTTATTCAACATTAAATTTCATCAAAGGAAAATATGCTTTTGACTTTTATCCACCGCAAAATTATGAACTTATCAAAGGTCATCAGTTTGAAAATGTTTTGCGTAAAGGTTGTAGATATTTAAAAAGCATCAAATACAGGTACTACTCAGACAAAATGATTAGTTTGTATAATTTACTCTATGCATTTTTTGAAAGAAGTGAAAAAACACAATCCAAAAAACAAATCGAGGAAGTTCTTTTAGTTAAAGATTTCAATATTGTTTTTGAAGATATGATTGACGATTTAATTGGAGATAACAATATTTTCCTTGAACATAAAGAACTAAAAGAACAAAAAGATGGAAAGCAAGTTGACCATATTTATAAATACAAATCACTTTTAGTTGAAGATAAAATCTATTTTGTAGGTGATAGTAAGTATTACAAACCACAAAATAGTGTAGGAAAATATTCAAAAGCTAAGCAATTTACTTATGCTAAAAATGTAATTCAGTATAACATTGATTTGTTTAAGGACAAAAAACTAGACCAACATTTAAGATACAGAGAAGATACAACAGAAGGTTACAATATAACACCTAATTTCTTTATATCTGCTTTCGTAAATAAAAAGTTTGACTTTTCAAAATCATACATCGATGAAATAGATAATCCAATAACAATAATGCAGTCGCATTTTGAAAATCGTTTGTTTGATCGTGATACGTTATTTGTTCAGTCTTACAATATCAATTTTCTTTTTGTTCTATCAGCATATTTATCAAATAATTCAACTTTAAAAACAAATTTCAAAAAAGAAACACAGGAAAATTTCAGAGAAAAGTTAGTTAAATACATCAATGACATGTATCATTTTTATATTCTTGAACCAAATGACACCTCATTTATTGAGAAACATTTTAAACTCTTAAATGGTAAAGTTTATAAGCCATCACACTTGACAGAAGAAATAATTTTAGCACTTGAAAAACCAGACCAAACAGACATATTTTCAAAAATTCAAAGTGACATAAAGACGAAAAAAGAATATAGATTAACATAGCCAACGCATTTGTTAGCACATTTGCATTTTTTGCCGACACACAAATCAATGCTAAAAATGCAAAAGAGCTACCAAGCCAACGCACAACGACAGACAACAACACGAAAGAAAAAACAACGAACACCTAACAGCACCTACAAAAAATAGGCGGTTTAGTGCTTCGTATGAACATTTGTGGTGGTACAAACATTCGTTCTTCGTATGAACATTTATGGTAAAAATCGCCAACTTCTTGTAGCTGCAAACCGTTATAGGGCATTGTAAAAAGACGACAGCACGATCAAAGTTGACAGACAGAAAGTGTAAAAGCCAACGCTTCTACAAAATTAAAAGAAGTGTTTTGCCAACCCTCTTGCCAAAACAAAAACACCACATTTAATTTTGCCCGACCGCACCCAAAGCCCACCCTCCACCCGGCTTTTTGAGAATTTTGGCGAATGTTAATAATTTTTTCGCAGACAGTAGTATAATTCAGAAAATCATTTTATATTTGACATATATTGTCAAGTTAATATTTTCAAATTGAAAACAACAGGCGAAATAATCAGAGAACAAAGAGAGACTAAGGGACTGCTCTTGCGACAAGTTGCTGCCCAGCTCGACATCGATACTGCAATACTAAGTAAAATTGAACGCAGCGAAAGAAAAGCTACTAGAGTACAAATAGCAAAACTGGCTGACATTCTCGATTTGGACAAAGACAATTTACTAGTGCAATATTTAAGTGAAAATATCGCTTACGAAATCGCAGACGATGAACTAGCTAATCAAGCACTAAAAGTTGCAGAAAAAAAAGTGAAATATCTAAAAGCACATAAGAATAAATGAGTAAATCCAAAAATACTGTTATTGATTTATTTTGTGGGTGCGGTGGCCTTTCATTCGGTTTTATTGAAGCAAATTATGAAGTCCTTTTAGGAATTGACCATTGGAAAGATGCAATCACAACTTTTGAAAACACTCACAAAAAAGCAAAAGGACTTGTTGCAGATTTGTTTAGTGAAACGCCTAAAGAAATTAGTTTAAAAACTGGCATTAAAAAAGTTGACTTAATAATTGGTGGGCCTCCCTGTCAGGGGTTTTCAATTGCAGGAAAAAGAATTATAGATGACGAAAGAAACAAACTATATAAATCATTTGTGAGTTTTGTCGAATACTATAGGCCAAAAGCATTTCTAATGGAAAATGTTCCAAACATAGTTTCAATGGGAGAAGGCGTTGTGAAAGATGCAATCCTTAAAGATTTTGTAAAATTAGGATACACAGTAGTTTATAAGGTTTTATTGGCTTCGGAATTTGGTGTTCCACAAAATAGAAGAAGAGCGTTTTTTATTGGTACAAAAGGTAAAAAAGAATTTGTTTTTCCTAACCCAACAATCAACAATCTAATTTCTGCTAAAGACGCAATTTCAGACTTACCAGAAAAATCTGTGCCTGATGGCAATAAATATAAATCAGAACCGAAATCAGAATATCAAAAACTAATTAGAAAAAACTCACAATGTATTTTTAATCACGAAATAACAAATCATAGCGAACAGACAGTTGAAATTATCTCGTTAGTGCCTGATGGCGGTAATTATAAAAATCTTCCTAAAAACTTACAAAACACAAGAAATGTACACATTGCTTGGACACGATTAAACAGCAATAAACCAAGCTTCACAATTGATACCGGGCATAGACACCATTTTCATTATAAATATAACAGAGTTCCAACCGTTAGAGAAAGTGCAAGGATACAATCTTTCCCTGACAATTTTATTTTCTTAGGAAGTAAAACAAGTCAATATAAACAAGTCGGCAATGCTGTTCCGCCAATTTTAGCAAAGGTGTTAGCCGAAGAATTAAAAAAATATCTATGAGTAAACAATTAAAATATAAAATTCCCGACAAGTATTTTTTCAGGTTGCACCATGTAAGACCTCGTTTCAAAAGCGATGTCGAAGAAGTTTTACTATATGTTGCAACTTCAATTTCTGAAATGAGTATTCTACCAGAAAAGGAATTCAATTCAGAACTAAATAAAGTACTTTTTAGTTTTAAAAATAATTCAATCTCGACACAAAAGACTATTGACAATTGGAGAACTGAAATCTCCGCATTATTTGCCTTCATTCAAGAAAAGAACAATTTTTTACAACCGAGCAAAACAGCTATTAGACTGGCCAATAATCAATATTTGGATGAGTTTTTCAATTATTTCCTATATACCTTTCAATATCCAGGTGGTCATATAAAATCACACAACATTATTAAACAAATTGAAGAAGGAGTAAAGTTCAAACCCTGCAATTTTATTCTACATCTTTTAATCGAAGGAGAAAAATTAACTGGCAAGCCTTTTAGCATAACAGCTGAGGAATTAACTCAATGTGCCTATTTCGATTTAAGAGTAACTCGTGATGGGCGACATCCAAAAGATGTTGCCAAAATGATATTAAAGCATAGGGGTGAAAAAATCGAGTATGATCATAAATACGAACAACTAATAAATGAAAAAACAGGTGAATATCCTTCCAACGGTGATGTTTGTCGATATGCAGGAGATATTCTGGATTATATGGTATTGGCAAACCTTCTTCAAGACAAGGGAACGGGGTACTATTATTATTTAAATAATGACAACAAAGAAGCGATAAACTATCACTTGAATAATTCCAAATGGTTTAATCGTTATGATAAATTTTACAATCAAAAAGAAATAACCAATCCGGAAATTGCTGAAATTGAAGAAACTTGGTTTACGTATGTGAATAGCTTTGAAAACATTGAAGCATTTACTCCACATTTAGATAAAGCTGAAGCAGAAAATATTTCAAGCCTCATTCAAGAATACTATTCACGAATGACTGGAGATAAAAAAGTGCCAACTAAAATCATAGGAGACTATGGAGAAAGTTTGATTTTAGCCCATGAATATTTACGAACAAAAGATAAATCAAAACGACAATATTTAATAAATAAAATTCCTACACCACTTGGTGTTGGTTATGACATACAAAGTATTGAAATAGAAAGGAAGAAGCGATATATTGAAGTAAAAACAACGAAGTCTAGAAAAGCATTAAATAACAATCGCTTTAAATTAACTCCCAATGAATGGGATACAGCCGAAACAATGGGGGAAAATTATTTTATTTATTATTTAGTTGTAAACGAAAAAGAAAAAAACATTTTCGTTATTCAAAACCCTGCAAAGCAGCACTCTCAAGGAAACTTAAAAATTGATAAAAACTTAGTTGTTGAATTTTCTAAAACATCAGGACAATGGCAGAAATTATTGGAAGTAATAAATTAAAAGTCGCGTCACTATTTTGCGGATGTGGTGGAATGGACTTAGGCATTCAGGGCAACTTTAGTTTCCTTGGAAAACATTTTGATGCTTTACCTTTTGAAGTTGTATATGCGGCAGACAATGACACATATGCAACAACTATTTATAATAGTAATTTTTCACATAAATGTGAATTGAAAGATGTTAGAGATATTATTCCAAGCCAAGTTCCAGACCATGATATATTATTAGGCGGCTTCCCTTGTCAATCTTTTTCTATTAGTGCACAAAATCCACCAAGGCTCGGCTATAAAGACGACAGAGGAAAATTGTTTTTTGAAATGGTCAATGTTCTTAAAGAAAAGCAACCACGCTTTTTTATCGGAGAAAATGTAAAAGGATTACTTTCTGCTAACAAAGGGAAAGCATTCCCAATGATTGTAAAAGAATTTGAAAAAGCTGGGTACTATATTCATCACAAATTATTAAACGCATCAGAGTATGGTGTTCCGCAAAAAAGAGAACGTGTTTTCATTGTGGGGTTTAGAGAATTTGATGATTACTTTAACTTTCGTTTTCCTAATCCAGAAACACTAAATGGATCGAAAATTAAATTGAGACAAGTAATCGATAAAAAAGCGAACAAAGATGATAAGTGGTTTTTTAGTCAAAAAGCAGTTGACGGTATGCTTAGAGTAAGGGAAAAAATGAATAAAGGGAGAGTTCAAGATTTAAATCAACCTTGTAATACAATTAGTTCACATCTTGCCAAAGTAAGTTTAAATGGCACAGACCCAGTTTTGATGGTAGACGAACGTTATAGGAGATTTACCCCAAGAGAGGCTGCAAGCATTCAATCATTTCCTGAAAGTTTCAAATTAGACATCGTTTCTGAAAACAGACAATACAGAGCTATTGGGAATGCAGTTCCTCCCGTTTTAATGTGGCATGTTGCAAACGCCTTGACAAAAATTTTGACAACAGAAACAAAACCAAAAAATAAAAAATCGAAGAAAGAATTAGCCGAAGTTTAGCCAACGCATTTGGTAGCACATTTGCAATTCACACAAGCCAACACACAAACCGAAAATTGCAAAAGAGCTACCAAGCAAACGCACAAAGACAGACGCCAATTCAAGACAGACAGATACGACAGAAAAAACAACGCCCTATAACAACACCTTTGCGTTATGGCGAGGGAAGTGAGTATTTAAACAGTAGTGCAATTAATAAACAGTGTGCGTTCAGACAGGTTAGTGCATCTAATCCGCCACAACGCAAAGCTGCAAACCGTTATAGGTAATTTTACAAACAAGTCGTTCAAAGAAAACTAATCATTCAGAACTTAATAAGTGGAAACTGTAACAACTTAAAAAAAACTGACATTTCCTGTTTATGTTTAAAACAGGGGCGAAACCGAAAAGCCATAAGAGTAGGGAATTTAATTTTAAAAAACATGAAAAATTTTATATTAGGCTCAGTGTTTGGGGTTGCTTTAACAACTATTTTAGGCTTTAGTAATATTCGGTATGAGCCGAACTATTCGACATCTGAAGTTTTAAAAATTGACGGTTTTTTTATTTTTACCGACAGTAAACCTGTAATGCCTCATGACAGTTTAGGAATTGTAGAATTAGGTTTTGTAAGCGGTACACAATATGAAAATGTAAGGAATAACCTTATAAAAAGAGCAAGGAAAGCATATCCAAATGCTGATGGAATTATTTTAAATCTTAACAAAAAGGGATTGGATAATTGCCATGTTATTAAATTCAAGCAATGAGTTGACGAGAAAGAGAAAAACTACCCATAACACGGGTTTTGCGTAAGGCGGGCTGACGTGCAAACTTGGAACTTTGTACTTCTATTCAAGTTCAGCGCAGTTTGACATTTTCGTTCTCCCAAACCCGCCCGAACGCAAAGCCCGAAACCGTTATGGGCATGCCTAACGACTCCCGTAAATAAATTTTGAGTATATACTTTTAATATATACCTTTGTACAAATATCTAAACATGAAAGTACTATCTTTAAAACTTGACGACGAAATTTATGACGAGGCTGAGAAAATTACTTCAAAGCTGAAACTTGCAAGAAATCGTTACATAAACGAAGCCGTTAACATCTACAATCTCTTCAATAAAAGGCGCCTTTTAAAAAAGCAACTTGAAAAAGAATCTAAGCTGACCCGGAAAGTCTCAATGGACGTATTGCATGAATTTGAAAAGTTGATTGATGAAGATTACGCAATATGACATTTGGTTCGCGGACCTAAACCCAAGAGTTGGAACTGAATCGGGTAAAACAAGACCAGTGGTAATAATTCAGACAGACTTGTTAAATGAATTTCATCCATCAACTCTTGTTTGTCCCGTGACATCAAAAATTAATAAAGACATTCAATTATTACGCGTTCATTTAAAAAAAGGCCAACTAGACAAACCTTCTGATATTTTGGTTGACCAAATACGTGCAATAGACAACAACCGTATTAAAAAAAGACTTGGTGCATTGACAAAAGAACAAATTCAAACACTCAAGACAAATATTAGAATTGTTCTAGACATTTAAGGTCACGACCCGCTAACAGCGAGCAAGCAAAATTTTTTGCACAGGACTGATTAAATGCTAAATTTGAATTAGCAAAAAAATTAGATTGCTCTCAAAACGTTAACGGTCATTGCAAAACTACAACCATCAAAACAAAAATGGCAACAAAAAAGATTTTAAAAACATGCAAAAATGGACATAATTTCTATAAAAGTTCAGGTTGTTCGACCTGCCCAATTTGTGAAGAAGAACGAAAGCCTAAAGATAATTTCCTATCAAGTCTTGTAGCACCAGCAAGACGAGCATTAGAAAGAGAAAATATAAAAACATTGACAGACTTATCTAAATATAGTAAAAAAGAAATTTTATCATTGCACGGAATGGGCAAAAGCACCATACCAAAGTTGCAAGAAATGTTGACAAATGAAGGACTGTCATTCAACCAATAATAATAAATAAAGATAAAAAAATGAAAAAAGACAAAATAATTTATTGGACAGCGACAACAATAATCGCATTATTTGAAGGAGTTATGCCTGCATTGACTTCACAAACTGAATTAGCAAAAGAAGGTATAAGACATTTGGGTTATCCAGAATATTTTGGAAACGCTTTGATTGTCTTTAAGATTTTAGGAGTATTAGCATTAGTTATTTCACAAGTTCCTAAACGAATAAAAGAATGGGCTTACGCTGGTTTTGCTTTTGACTTTATTTTTGCAACAATTAGTCACGGCGCAGTTGACGGAATAAATGGACAAACATTTTTTCCATTACTAATATTTGGAATTCTAGCAGTTTCATACATTTACTATCACAAATTAAATTCTAACACAAATTAAACATTAAGTGGTTTTAAGCATCCATTGATAATATTAAATCCAAGACAGGAAAGACACCTGGTGACTTTAAAAAATAAGCCGACAAAAAGAATTTTATAGTTGACGGAAAACTTAATCCACAAGTAAATGCAACTGAAATTGCCAATTGGCTAAAAGAAGATTTTGAATTAAGACACGGACATGCAATGGCTATTTATGCGACATTCAAAAGAAAAACAGAATGACAAAAATGACATAAAAAACAACGAACCGCTAACAGCACATTGGCAATAGGCGGGGTTTCATCTCCGCTTGACAGTTTTGTG
>Ga0007787_10000176_pt1 | contig 19089 bp, 17 predicted proteins | sample LauGreFa1BDMLBSN_2_FD_59500 | JGI IMG/M metagenome (GOLD analysis project Ga0007787, IMG submission 59500) | Freshwater lake microbial communities from Lake Michigan, USA - Fa13.BD.MLB.SN | ecosystem: Environmental > Aquatic > Freshwater > Lake | place: Lake Michigan, USA | collected 2013-09-23 | reverse complement strand
CTCTAACTTGGGGTGTAGTAAAGGGAGACGATGATTGGACTCAAGAAAAATTTAGAAACGCAAGAAAATTGCATTTTTCCACTCATATTGTTGAACTGAGCGCTAACTATGAGTTTTATTTTATGAAAGAAACGGATGGACATAGATTTAAATTAAGAGGTGTAAAAGGTATTCGAGCATCAGCTTTCCATCCTTACGGTTTTTTTGGAATTTCAGGTTTTTGGTTTAATCCAAGAGCCCAGTATTTAGATGGGCAGTGGGTTAATTTAAGAGATCTTGGAACAGAAGGCCAGTTAGTAAGTCCAACTCGACGACCATATTCACGTGTACAATTTGCTATTCCAGTTGGTTTTGGTTTAAAATATAGTTTAAATAGAAGGACAATGATAGGTTTAGAATTTGGAATTAGAAAAACATGGACAGATTATATTGATGATGTTAGTACTACATATTATCCTGCTAATGAAATTGAAATAGAAAGTGGTCCAATTGCTAAATATATGGCTGATCCTTCTGGTAATGTTGGTAATTCTTACTCTTTTTGGGAAAGAGGAGATCCTACAGATAAGGATTCTTACATGTTTTTAATGTTTAATATGAATTATCTATTAAAATCAACAATGGGTGGTTTGCCTAAATTTAGATAAAGTTGTTATCAATGATACTAAAAACCTAAACCTTGCGTTTAGGTTTTGTTTTTTATGAGAAATTCAATTTTTTATTTTGTTTTATTTTTTGTTTTAGGTAAAAATTATGCCCAAACTTTAACTCCTACTTACCATTGGGAATTTGGTATTCAGTTAGGGACAGCATATTATATAGGTGAATTAAATCAAACTCATTTTTTGCCTGTTAAGCCTTCGGGTGGTTTGGTTTTAAGATATAATATTGATAGCAGATTGTCCTTTAGAACCATAGCAAATTTCGCACAAATTGCTGGCTCCGATGATCGATTACAAGGTACTTTTTATGAAGCTCGAAATATATCTTTTAGGAATAATATATACGAATTTGGGGGTGTTGTGGAGTTTAATTTTCATGATTTCACCACTTATGCTTTAAATGTATTTGATAAAAAATCTTCTATTTTTACCCCATATGTTTATATGGGTTTAAATTATTTTTTTCACAAACCTAAAGTTAGTTTTAACGATGAAGATTATCAGAATGCAAGAGATTTACAGATTGAATCTAAAAGATATCGCTATAATCAATTGGCTTTGCCTATGGGGTTTGGATTGAAATTTAGAAACAACACAGTAGGTTTTGCTTTAGATTGGGGAATTAGAGGTACTTTAACTGATTATTTAGACGATGTTAGTTCATTTTATACTCAAAATTTACAAGCTAATGATTTAGCTAAGATTAATTATCAACGTGGAGAAATCTATAACAATGATTGGTACGTTGTAACAGGTTTTTCTTTTTATGTAAATCTTACTTCGCGAAGATTATGCCCTAATTGATAAATTACTTTTAATTTCCTTTTTTTTGTCGGATAAATGATAGTAAATTTACCTTTTGATTTTTCAGGATTTTAATGGAATGTAAATCCAAACTGTATTATGAACAATAGAATTAGTATAAAAAAATGTCTTTAATTACAAGTATAGATAAATTTAAATTGCCTCAACACGTTGCGGTTATTATGGATGGTAACGGACGTTGGGCAAAACAAAAGGGGAAGTTGCGTATTTTCGGACATAAAAACGGAGTAAAAGCAGTGAGAGAAACTACTGAGGCAGCAGCTAAATTAGGTATTCCATTTGTAACTTTATATGCTTTTTCTACCGAAAATTGGAACAGACCACAAGCAGAAGTTAATGCTTTAATGGAGTTATTAGTGGAAACTATTAGTAGTGAAACACCAACTCTAAATAAAAATAAAATAAAATTGCAAGCAATAGGTAATATTGAGTCTTTACCTAAAAATGCTCGAAATAAATTGGCGGAAGCTATTGAAGCAACTGCTCATAATTCTCATTTGACATTAATTTTAGCTTTAAGTTATAGTTCTAAATGGGAAATGATTGAGGCTGTAAAAAGTGTTGCGAAGGACTATAAAAATGGTGAAATTAATTTAGATGAAATTACGGATAGTTATTTTTCATCTAAATTAAGTACAAAAAATTATCCCGATCCAGAGTTAATGATTAGAACTTCCGGAGAACATCGAATAAGTAATTTTTTATTATGGCAATTGGCATATGCAGAGTTGTATTTTACTCCTGTTTTATGGCCAGATTTTAGGGAACAAAATTTTTATGAAGCTATTTTGAGCTTTCAAAATAGAGAAAGAAGATTTGGAAAAACCAGTGAGCAATTGGTTAAATAAGTTTTAAATAATTTAAATTATTGGTAAATTTTTTATTTATCAAAAAAAGTAAAAAGTAATGAGGTTATATTTTTTGTTAGTATTTGTATTTGTTTTTGGCTTAATTAAAGCTCAAAATATTTCAACAAGTACAATTTACGGCATGGACAATAAAGTTCCAAAAACATATAAAATTGGTCAAATAAAAGTAGAAGGTGCTATTACCGAACCTTTAGCCGTTGTGGTTAGAAGTGGTTTAGCACAAGGGGATTATATAAAAATACCTGGTGAACAATTAGGTAACGCAATAAAAAAATTATGGGATACAGGATTGTTTACTGATGTTCAGATTTTAATTGATGAAGTTAGAGGTGATCAATTGTTTTTAGTTATTAAAGTTGAACAAACTCCTAAAATCAATGAATTTGTTTTTATTGGAATTAAAAAATCAGAAAAAAAGGAATTAAAAGAGTTGCTAGCAAGTGTTGTTGGTGCTAGAGTTTCTAATAATACTGATTTTACAATTAAAAAAATTGTTCAAAATTATTTCGAAGATAAAAGTCGTTCTACTACTAAAATTGAATTGTTTACTACACCAGATACTTTGGATAGAAATGCTGTAAAAATGAATTTGCAGATTGATAAAGGCCCTAAGATAAGAGTTAAAATTATCGAAATTGAGAATAATTATGCTTTGCCTGATGCTAGAATTCGAAAATCTTTAAAGGAAACTAAACAAAGAGGAGTAAAAAATGTTTTTGTTGGTGGCAAGTATAATGCTAAAACTTTTCAGAACGAAAAGTTAAATATCGAAAAAGAATACCGAAATAACGGTTTTAAAGATGCAAGATTGGTAAGTGATTCAGTATATTTTATAAATGAAAAAAAAGTTGGAATAAGATTGAAAGTAGAGGAGGGTAATCGATATTATTACAGAAATATTGAGTTTGATGGTAATACTAAGTATACAGATGAACAATTAAAAAGAATTCTAGGTATTGCTCCTGGTGATATTTATAAGGAGGAACAATTGATGCGAAAATTAATGATGGATCCTCAAGGTGGAGATGTAAGTTCATTGTATTTAGATGATGGATATTTGTTTTTTAATGTTCAAACAGAAGAAAAAACTGTTAGAAATGATTCAGTTGATTTGGTTATTAAAATTTTTGAAGGTAAACAAGCACGAATTGGGAAAATTATTGTAAATGGAAATACTAAAACCTCTGACCATGTGATTATTAGAGAGTTGTATACAAAACCTGGAGAATTATTTAAACGTTCAGATATTATTCGTTCTCAAAACGAGTTAAATAATCTAAAATATTTCAGTCCAGAAAAAATGCAGGTTATTCCTAAGCCAAATCCAAACGATGGAACAGTTGATATTGAATATATTGTTCAAGAGCAACCATCTGATCAATTTGAATTACAAGGTGGATATGGAGCTGGTTTTGTTGTGGGTACTTTGGGATTAAATTTTACCAATTTTAGTTCTCGAAAGTTATTTAAACCAGGAGGTTGGCAGCCTATTCCATCTGGGGACGGACAAACTTTAAGTTTAAGAGCTCAAAGTAGTGGTAGATTTTTTCAAAGTTATAACTTTACCTTTGTAGAGCCTTGGGCAGGTGGAAAACGTCCTCAAGCATTAAGTTTTTCTGTTTTTCATACACGTTTAAGAAGTTTTAGAACAGATGGTTACCAAAATATTACTGGAGCTACTATTGGTTTGGGTAATCGATTAAAGTGGCCAGATAATTATTTTAGGTCTAATATTTCATTTGGTTATCAATTGTATGATGTAAATAATTTTACTGGGTTATCAAAATTAAAACCAGGCCAATATAATAATTTAAATATAAAATTATCTTTATCTCGTTCAAGTATTGATCAACCAATATATCCTCGTTCGGGTGTAGAAATGACAATGACAGCCCAATTTACAGCACCAGTAGTTTCTTTAAACAACACAAGAGAACAACTTGAAGTTATTGGTAAATCGGGAGATTTTACTTGGATTGAATATCATAAATATAAATTTCATTTAGGTTGGTACAATAATTTGATAGAAAAATTAGTTTTATATACTAAAGTAAATTTTGGTGTTATGTCTAGTTATTCTGCCGCTTTAGGTGTCTCTCCGTTCGAACGTTTTTATATGGGAGGTAGTGGTTTAATGGGGTTTAATATTGATGGTAGAGAAATTATTCCGTTAAGAGGATATCAAGAAGCACAACAAACCAATGTGGTATACGATGGTGATGGTTTAAATGGAGGTATTGCAGCAGTAAAATATACAATGGAACTTCGTTATCCAATATCTTTACAACCATCTGCAACTGTTTTTGCTTTAACATTTTTTGAAGCAGGGAATACTTTTTCTGCATTAAGAAATTACGATCCATTTAATGTTAGAAGAACAGTTGGTGCAGGAGTTAGGCTGTTTTTACCAATGATTGGTATGTTAGGATTTGATTATGGATTTCCGTTTAATCCAGCTAATCAAAATGTTTCTCCTGAGCTTTTTAAATCTTTCCCGGGCCAGTTTACCTTTACATTTGGAGGAAATTTATCTGGTTGGTAAAATATGTATAATATGAGAAATCTTGCATTAATTTTTTTAATTGCTTTTACAAGTATTGCTCAAGCTCAGAGATTTGCTTTTGTAGATACTGAAAAAATTATGGAACAAATTCCTGCTTATAAAGCTGCGCAAGAACAGCTGGATAAATTAGCTGAGGAATATTTAAAAGAAATTGAAACCTTAAAAAAGGATTTAAATAATTTGTTATATACTTATCAGGCGGATAAGATTTTATTAACTGATGCAATGAAAATTAAACGAGAGGAGGAGATTGAGAAGAAAAAAACTGATTTAGATAAGCTTAAACAACAACATTTTGGAGAAAATGGTAATCTATTTTCAGAGCGTCAGAAATTGGTAAAACCTATACAAGATAAAGTTTATGATGCCATAAAAGATGTTGCAGAAAAAGGTAACTTTAATTTAATTTTAGACTTGGCATCAAATTTGTCAATTATGTATTATGATGAAAAATATGATAAAACAAAAGATGTTTTAAAAAAGTTAGGATATTAATTATTTTTTCGCATTTTTGTAGTCGATTTGTTTTTTAATTTAATGTTTAATTTATCTTTTTAAGATTTTATTAAAATCTTAAAAATTTCTTATTTTTTTTATATGAAAAAGTTTATTATTGGGGCGTTTTTAGCATTAACAACAATGAGTTCTATAGCTCAAAAAAATTCAAAAATCGGACATGTTGATTATGATAAATTAGTAAGTTTATCTGCTGTTAGCGAAAAAGTTCCAGATAAATTACAGCAAACAGCTGGTGAGTTACAACAAATTTTAGAGCAAGAGCAAAAAAGATATGATAGAGATGTAAGAGAATATCTTGAAGAAAGAGATAAATTAAGTGATATGATGAAAAAAGCTAGAGAAGAAAGTTTGCAAAAACGACAAATGGAAATGCAACAGAGTTCTCAAAAATTTCAACAAGTTTTAAATGAAGAACAAAATAAATTAGCACAGCCAATTATAAATAAAGTTAATGCTGCGGTTGAAAAATATGCTAAAGATAATGGTTACTTGTACATTTTAGAAAAAAGTGGAGTTATTTATGCTGGTGGGGATGATATTACAGAAGCATTAGTTAAAATTTTAGGTTTAGAAAATGTTAAATTACCAGAAGGTGGTTTACAAGGTTTTGGTAATCAATAAAAACTAATTTGTGTTTTAGTATAAAAAGCTGTTCGAATAGAACAGCTTTTTTTGTTAAAAACAGTAAACAATTGGTAATTATGCTTTTTTAATGTATTTACAAGTGTTTATTTGTTTAATTTTATAATATAATTTTTAAACAAATGGAAAAATCTGAAATAATCACTTTGTACACAGATTATCTTCTAGAGGAAGGTAAAGCCCCGATTAATGTGTATAAATTTTGTAAATCTATAGAAATTGATGAAAGTGAATTTTATAAACACTTTGCCTCTTTTGAATCTATTGACAAAGAAGTTTTTATACATTTTTACCATGAAACTATAAGGGTATTAGAAAAAAGTGAAGATTTTAATTCATTTGAGCCAAAAGATAAATTACTTTCATTTTATTACACATATTTCGAAAATTTAACTGCTAACAGAAGTTTAATAATCCTATTGTTGAGTGATAAAAACCCTATGGTAGGTTTACAAAGGTTAAGTGGATTAAAAAAGCTGTTTGTTAATTTTGTGGATAGTTTAAATATTTCAACTACTCAATTACTAATTTCAGGTATAGCGGATTTACAAACTAAAGGCATACAGGAAACTATTTGGGGACAGTTTTTAACTATTATCAAATATTGGATGAAAGATGAATCTGCTAGCTTTGAAAAAACTGATATTTTTATCGAAAAATCTACTTCTTTAGGTTTTGAACTATTAAATAATTCTCAGCTTGAAAGTATTATAGATTTAGGAAAATTTATTTTAAAAGATAAATTAAAAATATAGTGCGATAAATTATTCATAATAAAAATTCTTCCATGAAAAGTGTAGATAAAATTCCGGTTTCTAAACTAGAAAGAGCCTCTAAAATAATACAAACTGGAGCTAAAGTTGGAGGAAATTATGTAAAATATTATGCAAATAGAATAACCAAAAGTAAGGATGAGGCAAATGAAATTTTAAATCAAGATAATGCCGAAGATTTATATGATGGATTAAAAAGTTTAAAGGGAAGTGCCTTAAAAATGGCTCAGATGATGAGTATGGATAAAGGTATTTTACCTAAAGCTTATGTGGAAAAATTTTCCTTATCACAATTTTCAGTTCCACCTTTATCAGGGCCTTTAATTACAAAAACGTTTAAAAAATATTTTGGAAAAACTCCAGATGTACTCTTTGATTCATTTAATATTAATGCTTTAAATGCAGCAAGCATTGGTCAAGTTCATCAAGCAACAAATAACAACAAAAAATTGGCTGTAAAAATTCAATATCCTGGTGTTGCCGAAAGTATTTCTAGCGATTTAGCTTTGGTTAAACCTTTTGCATTAAAAATTTTAAATTTGAGTAGTGCAGATGCTGATGTTTATTTTAAAGAGGTAAGGGATAAGTTAATTGAAGAAACTGATTATATAAATGAATTGAATCAGGCTAAAGAAATTGCTGCTTTATGTAATCATATTCCTAATTTAATTTTTCCTAATTATTATCCTCAGTTTTCTTGCGATAAAGTAATTACAATGGATTGGATGGATGGGGTGCATTTATCAGAATTTTGTTTGAAACATTCTGGTACTCCATTAGCGCATAAAGTATCCCAAACATTATGGGATTTTTACATGTATCAAATTCATGTATTAAAAAAAGTACATGCCGATCCTCATCCTGGTAATTTTTTAGTAAACCAAAATGGAAATTTAATTGTTTTAGATTTTGGATGTTTAAAGTTTATTCCTGATGATTTTTATGCTCCGTATTTTGAATTAACACAACAAGAAAATATCCTAAATACTCAAAAATTCATTAAAACTTTAACAAGTTTAGATGTAATAATGCCTAATGATTCTCAAAAAGATATTGATTTTTTAGTTAATATTTTTAAGGAATTACTTACTATTTTCACAAAACCTTTTCAGCAAGAAGAATTCGATTTTTCTAACGAAGATTTTTTTAATGAAATTATTCAGTTAGGTGAACGTTTTTCTAAGGATAAAGAGCTTCGAAATCAAAATGGGGGAAGAGGTTCCAAACATTTTATTTATATAAATCGTACCTTTTTTGGTTTATATAATTTGATGTTTGATTTAAAAAGTAAAGATATTGTAATTGATAATTATAAAAAGTATATAACTAATTAAGGTACACAACACTTTATTTCATAATTATGAGGGTTTTGTTTTGGACTTAAATAAGGAATGCCCAAATTACTTCCTCTTAATATAAGAATCAATCCAATCAATACATATCCAAAAGAAATTAACCAAGCACTTTTAAAAATTCTAATTTTATTTTTAATCCAACTACTAAAAACTGTTCCAAATAGTAAAGAAGGCAAAGTTCCTATACCAAAAATTAACATATTTAATGCTCCATCTAAATAGTTGTTTGTTAAGGTAATAGAGGATAAAGCTACATAAACTAAACCACAAGGTAATAAACCATTTAAACTACCTGCAAACAAATATTTTTTCCAAGTACTGTTTTGGTTAAATAAATTTGTCCATTTATAACTTAGATTAATAATAGGATAAAGTAAAAACTTCAATTTAAAAATAAAGGCTAATCCAATAAGTAAAAAAATACTCCCCAATACCCAGCTTGCAATTTGTGTAAAACCGTACCAGTTTAAACTATACATTAAGCTACCAACTAAAGCACCCATAAGGCTGTAAATAAAAATTCGTGCGCTATGATATATTAAAATGTTTTTTAATGCATTACCACTTTTACCTTTAAAACCCATTAAAAAAACCAAAGGTCCACACATGGTAATACAATGTAAACTACCCAATAAGCCCAATAAAAATATTAAATATAGGTTTATCATTTACTGAATATAAATGTTTGATTTATGTAAGTAATTAATACTATCAATTGTAAATTTAATTTCAACATTGTAAACTCCAATCGTAAATCTGTTAAAATCAATCGTTTTTTCTAATTGATTTATTGGATACTCAACTTCAAAATCTAATTTTTTATCAGATGGTCTTTTAAATAAAATAGTAATATTTTCGCTTTTTAATTTACCAAAAAAATCTGGTAAAATTATTTTTAAACTATCCTTTTGTATCAATTTAATTTCTGTATTTAAATCGTTAAAGTTTTTAATAGCATCCATTTCTTCTTCAAAATGAATTTCTTTTTCGTAATAATTCTCTTCTTCCAAATCAAAAGAAATTCCAAAACTTTTTACTACAAAAAATAAAATAAAAACTACAAATGCAGCGTATAAAATACCTATTTTAAATCCAAAATTTAATTTCATAACTTATTGTTTTTTAGGTAAAATAAACGGACCGCTAAAATTTATTTTTTCGGTTCGCATGTACATACCATTTTTAAATACATCTATTAAAATGGGAGTTTTTAAACCATTTAATTCACTTTTAGGTAATTCAATCAAAATGGTTCCTTCTGCCTTTTTACCAGCGCTTACCAATATTTTTTTCATACCAATTATATTTATTTTTCCTTTTTTGTCTTTTAATTTAAAAGTGATGTTTTGATTTTTATTGGTTTTATTCAATAAGTGATACTGAATAAAATTAACATAATTTCCATTTTCTTTTTGTTCAAATGTAGTACCATAAGCCCTCAATAAGTTTACTTCAATATCTGTTCTATTTGCTAAAATAAAACCAAAAATCACCAGTAAAATCACCAATAAACTGGTATAAGCTTTTGCTCTTGTAGATAATTTAAATTTCGTTTTTTCAGCAATTGCTTTTTCAGATGTATATTTGATCAAACCTTTTGGGCGATTTATTTTCTGCATAATTTCATCACATGCATCAATACATGCAGTACAATTTACACATTCTAATTGAGTTCCATTCCTAATGTCAATACCAGTTGGACAAACCTGTACACATAATTTACAATCGATACAATCTCCACTACCTTCCTTTTTTTGGTTAAGTTTCGCTCTATTTTCTCCTCTAACATGATCATATGCAACTGCATAGGTTTCCTTATCAACCATTACGCTTTGTAATCTTCCATACGGACAAATTGTTGTACAAACTTGTTCGCGCATAAATGCAAAAACTCCATAAAATAAAAACGAAAAAATGATAATAGCTGTAAATCCTCCTAAATTTTCGCTTGGCGAAGATGAGATAGTATTTATAAGTTCTTCACCACCAATTATATATCCTAAAAATGTATTGGAAATAATAAATGCTATTACATAAAATATAATTTGTTTAGTGGTTTTTATTCTGATTTTTCTAGTTGTCCATTTTTCTTTGTTTAAATTGCGTTGTTGTTGAGCATCACCCTCTAACCAATATTCAATTCGTCGGTAAATCATTTCCATAAAAATGGTTTGCGGACAAATCCAACCGCAAAATAATCGTCCAAAAACTACAGTAAATAAAGCGATTGAAATAACCGAAATAATAAATGTAAAAACTGCAATATAAAAATCTTGTGGCCAAAATATATTTCCTAAAATTACAAACTTACGTTCCAGTACATTTAATAATAAAAATGGTTCGCCATTAATTTTTAAAAACGGACCAGTGAATAAAACTGCAAGTAAAATAGCACTTACAACAGTTCTGATATTGTAAAATTTGCCTTTTGGTTTTTTGGCAAAAATCCAAATTCGTTTTCCATTTTCGTCAACTGTGCTTATTTTATCTCGGAAAGATTTTTCGGCTTCCATATTCTAATTTTTAAGCAAAAGTAAATTACATAAATTCCTTGTACTATGATATTGAACAAAGCAAAACATGATAAAAATCAGTTTTTAAATAATTTTTAAATGTATTTATCTTTAATTATTTTCCTTTAAGCCTTAAAAATACACGAACGGTTTGGTTATTTTTGGTTTTAAATCATATTTTTACAATTCAATTTTTGGCTATGTATTTAACTAGAGTTTTATTTTTTTTAATCACTTTTTTACTTTTAACCATCATTATTGATGTGTATTTTTATTTTGGTTTAAAAAGTTATTTTAAATCATTTAAAAATCGCAAATGGCTTAAACGAATTTATTGGTTTATTTCTTTTTCGGTTATTTCTTTTTATGTTTTAGGTATTGTTTTGTGGTTTTTTAAAACACCACTATCTGGTAAGTTTCGCATTGTTTTTCAGGGAATTTCCTTTTGTTTTATGGTTCCAAAATTTATGGCTATAATTTTTTTTATGTTAGATGATATCATCCGATTTTTCAAGTGGTTGAAGTATAAAATTTTTGGAGAAAAAATAAACATTAATTCAGAATCTGATAATTCATATACCAGATTAAAATTTTTGCAAGTTACTGGTTTATCTTTTTTCGCTTTGTTTACAGGTATATTATCCTATGGAATTTTTAAAGGAGCATATAACATAAATGTTTTGTATAAAAAATTACGCATTCCTAATTTACCTAAAGGTTTTGAAGGTTTAAAAATTATTCAAATTTCGGATTTGCATGTTGGAAGTTTTATGAGTACTGATCCGGTAAAACGTATGGTGGAATTGATAAATAGAGAAAATCCAGATATGGTTTTTTTTACTGGAGATTTAGTAAATGATATTGCAGAGGAAGCTTTACCTTATGTGGATGAACTTAAAAAATTAAAAGCAAAATTTGGTGTTTTTAGTATTTTAGGTAATCATGATTATGGAGATTATTTTTACGATAAAAACTCTCCAGATTTTGAAAAAAATAAAAAACATAACAAGGATTTGATGCAAAAAATTTATCAAGATTGTGGATGGCGTTTGTTGTTAGATGAGAATGTAATTTTTGAAGCTAATGGAGAAAAAATGGCTGTGATTGGTATAGAAAACTGGGCAGGAAGAGGAACTTTTGCAAGATACGGAAATTTATATAATGCAGTTAAAGGCACTGAGGATGTAAATTTTAAGTTGTTATTGTCTCATGATCCTTCGCATTGGGATGTACAAGTAAAACCAGAATTTAAAGATATTGATGTGATGTTTAGCGGACATACTCATGGAATGCAATTTGGTATCGAAATCCCTGGGTTTAAATGGAGTCCTAGTAAATGGGTATATCCTCAGTGGGCAGGTTTGTACAAAGATGGAAAACAACAATTGTATGTAAACAGAGGGATTGGTTTTGTTGGCTATCCAGGTAGAGTAGGAATATATCCAGAAATCACAGTTTTTGATTTAAAAGCAACTAAAGTATAAAATCTTAATTTTTTAATTAAAAAAGGAAGTTTGGGTAAAAACTTCCTTTTTTGATAGTAAAGAACGACTTTTTAATTTCTGTAGGAAAAATACTTAGTTTTAATTTACTGTACTTTATTTAATTACAGACAATAGCAAGACAGCATTTAAAATTGATTTTTATCAATAGTTTTAACATACATTTACTTGTTAACTACCCTACATTTTTAGCATTACGCTACTAATTATTTAAATTTTTGTATTTTTGGATGCTTAGTAAAAAAAATACTTATGATAAACAAATGGTTTTGTATTGTTGGATTACTTTTATGTGTAAATCTAATATCTGCACAAAAACAAAATTGGCAACAAAAAATCGAGTATGATATTGAAGTAGAATTGTTTACTGAAGAAAAGTTATTAAAAGGCTTTAATAAGATGATCTACTTTAATAATTCCCCAGATACTTTAAATGAAATTTATTTTCATTGTTGGGCAAATGCATATAGCAACCCTAATACACCCTTAGCAAAAGAAATGGAAAAAAATGGAAATGTTTTATTGCAATTAAACAATCCAGATTATATGGGTTATGTAACTGATTTAGATTTTAAAGTAAATCAGCAAAAAGTTGTATGGGAAAAAGTAGATGAATTTGGCGAAATAATTCGTGTAAAATTAAATAAACCCTTATTACCGAAACAAACGGCTTTTATTTTTACACCTTTTACAGTAAATATTCCAGTGGGTGAAATTTCACGAATGGGTTATTTAGATGGTTCTTTTCAAATTACCCAATGGTACCCCAAACCAGCTGTTTACGATAAAAATGGGTGGAATACAATGAGTTATTTAAGTCAGGGTGAATTTTTCTCGGAATTTGCGGATTATACAGTAAAAATAATTTTGCCTCAAAATTATTTAGTTGCTGCCACAGGAAAATTAACCGAAGAATCATTTTTGGAAGAGCAAAAGTTGTTAAAAAGCAAAATATCCGAAACCCAAAAATATTTACAAACTTACCCTTATAAAAATGATAAATTTGAATTTAAGTATCCAAAAATTCCTTATCCTGAAGATAGTAAGATTAAAAAAACTCTAGTATTTAAAGAAAAAAATGTACATGATTTTGCGTGGTTTACAGATAACAGATGGTTAGTTACTACAGAAACAGTTACAATACCGTTAACCCAAAAAAGTGTAGATTTATATGCTTATTTTTTACCCGAAAATATGCATAATTGGAGACATGCTTTAAATTTTATGAAAAAGGCACTTAACTTTTATTCGGATGAAGTAGGCGTTTATCCTTATAGCATTTTAACAGCTATAGATGGATCAATTTCGGCTGGAGCCGGAATGGAATACCCTACCATAACTATTATTGGAGAAGCAGAAAATTTAATGCAATTTGAAGAAGTTTTAGCTCACGAAATTGGGCACAATTGGTTTTATGGAATTTTAGCTAGTAACGAAAGACAATTTCCATGGATGGATGAGGGTTTGAATTCTTATTTAGAGTTGAAATATTTTGAAAAACATTATCCTAACAATACTTTAGGTGATTTAGTAGGGAATTGGGCAGATTGGTTAACGGGAGATGACAAACAAAAAATGCGCTCGTATTATTATTTGACCTATATTATACAATCGTCCCGCCGTTTAGATCAACCTATAAATTTATCTGCTGATGCATACACAGATGATAATTACGCAGAAATAGTGTATTCCAAATCGGCTGTTATTTTTAGATATATGCAAGAATATTTGGGAGAAAGTATTATGAAAGAAGTTATGCAAACTTATTTTAATAGATATAAAAATAAACATGTTTATCCTGAGGATTTTTGGAATGTTGCAGAGGAGGTGAGTGGGAAAAAATTAAATTGGATGTATGAAGATTTGTTTAGTACAAAAAAACTGGATTATGCTTTATTAAGTTCGGGAATTAATGAAACTACTAAGGATTTAGAGGTTTTAGTTAAAAATAAAGGAGGTGTAAATTCGCCAGTTTTCATTACAAGTTTTTTAAATGGAAATTTAGTTTGTACGCATACTTTTGATGGTTTTAGTGGTACTAAAATTTTAAATTTAGGAAAAATTAAAGCAGATGAAGTTAAGATTGATTATCATGAATATATGCCAGAAATCAATCGAAACAACAATTCGTACAAAATTTACAGTATTTTAGGAGGTATTAGGCCAATTAAATTTTATCCAATAACTAGTTTAGATAATCCAAAGTATCACGATGTTTTTATAGCGCCTTTGGTGGGTTATAATTATCATGATGGGTTTAAATTAGGTGTTGTATTACACAATGCAGGTATAGTTGAAAAAAAGTTCAGATTTATGTCTACGCCTAACTATGGTTTTGGAAATAAAACTTTTACAGGTTACCATAAAGCAGTTTACAGTTTTTATCCAACAGATTATTTTGATAAAATAAATATTTTTGGTATTTACCGTAACGAAACTTTTCCGGCACCAATTAGCAGTGGTACTAACGTTTATGAAAATGGGGTGATTGAAAAATATGAGGTAGGGACACGTTTAAATATTAAAAATAAAAATGTTAAAAGTTCATTTAAATCTTGGTTAACTTTAAGATATACTCAAACTAAAATTGTAGTTCCAAAAATTGTAACAAATACCAATAATTATATAACATTAACTTATTTTGGAATACAAAAAAGAAAGTATAATCCTTATGGTTATGAGCTTAATGCACAATTGATTAATTCTAATTTACTAAAGTTTTTTGGTGATGCACATTATACCGTTCATTTAAGTAAAAAAACTAAATCGAGTTTTGATTTTAGAGTTTTTGGAGGTTTTTTTGCTACTCCAACTGGTCCCTTGGATCAGCAACATCGTTTGCGTTTAAGTGCTCATAATGGTTTGGGAGTGCAAAGTGTAGGGAACAATAATTTGGTAATTTCGGGTATGACAGATTATTTGTATGATGATGTTTTTTTAGGTAGATATGTTAATGATCCTTTTAATTTATGGAATAAGCAAATATCCAAAGCAGATGGTGCTTTTAGAACTCCAATTGATAGGGCAGCATCTTCAACATGGTTATCTTCATTTAATATCACTTTTAATTCTCCTGTAAAATTTGTATCCGTTTTTGCCGATTTTGGATTGCTAGGATTGGGGAATTCTGTTGTAAATGCTTATGGTACAGGAGTTCAATTAAATTTAATTAAAGATATCTTTGAAATTTATTTTCCAATATATCATGCGTCGGGAGAATTGTTGCAATTTAGTTCGCCTGCATACGTAAATTACGGACAACAAATTAGGTTTAAATTAGATATTCAGAGGTTTTACAACATTATTGATTAATGCAAAAAGGGAAAAAAATTTATTTTGCATCCGATTTTCATTTAGGTGCTAATGGTGTTGAAAGTTCTTTTGAACGGGAAAAAATAATTTTAGATTGGTTAAATTCAATCCAAAACGATGCGCAAGCAATTTATTTATTGGGTGATATTTTTGACTTTTGGTTTGAGTATAAATATGTTGTGCCCAAAAATTACATCCGATTATTTGCGAAACTAGCCGAATTAAATGATAAAGGAATTGAAATTTTTGCCTTTACAGGAAATCATGATATGTGGACTTTTGGTTACTGGGAGGAAATAACAGGAATAAAAGTTTTTCATCAACCCATAGAAATTAAGTACAATAATGTTTCATTTTATATAGGACATGGTGATGGATTAGGACCAGGAGATTACCCATATAAGGTACTAAAAAAAATGTTTCGTAATAAGTTTTTACAATGGTGTTTGGCAAGAGTTCATCCCAATTTAACCTTTGCAGTTGCCCAAAAATGGTCGGCTAAAAGCCGAATAAATAATATCCAAAAAGATGAACTTTTTAAAGGGAAAGAAAACGAGTTTTTATATCAATATTGTTTAGATATTTTAAACAAAAAAGCAGTTGATTATTTTGTTTTTGGACACAGGCATTTGGCTTTAAACTTAATTGTGGGTGAAAGTAAAACCAGATATATTAATTTAGGTGAATGGGTTGGCCCGCATAAACATTATGCAGTATTTGACGGACAAAATTTAGAAATTAATAGTTTTAAAAGTACAAAAAATACAATAGAGGATTAGATATGGGAAGGATTATTGCAATAGATTATGGAACTAAAAGAGTTGGAATTGCAGAATCTGATGATTTAAAAATTATTGCTTTTCCTTTAACAACGGTACACTCAAAAGATTTAATAGAATTTTTACAAAAGTATCATCAAAAAAATGCTATAGAAGCTTTAGTGGTTGGTGAGCCAAAAAGATTAAATAACGAACCTACTGATGTAACTGAGTTAATTAATCAGTTTGTAGTCCATTTAAAACGTAAATTTCCTGAAATACCAGTTCACAGAGTAGATGAACGCTTTACCTCAAAAATAGCAACACAAACTATTCAGCAGTCTACTTTAAGTAAAAAAAACAAACAAGATAAATCATTAGTGGATACCATTAGTGCAACTTTAATTTTGCAATCGTTTTTACAAAATTATGGGTAAAAAAATATTTTAAAAAATTTACAAATGTTAGCCAATCAACTTAAAGGAATTTACGCAGTTACAGATGATATTTTAACGCCTTTGGATACCATCGAAAAAAATGTTGAAGAAGCTTTAAAAGCTGGTGTTAAAATTATTCAGTTTAGAAATAAAATTCATACAGACATCGAAATAGAACAAATAGCTATCAATTTACAAAAATTGTGTTCCAAGTACGATGCTTTATTTGTAATGAATGATAGAGTTGAATTAACTGGAAAATTAAAATTGGATGCTGTTCATATTGGTATAGAGGATATTTCCTTAATAGAGGCCAGAAAAATTGTGGGTAAAAATTGTTTAATTGGTGTTTCGTGTTATGGAAACATTGAGTTAGCAAAAAAAGCTACTTTACAAGGAGCAGATTACGTAGCTTTTGGCGCATGTTTTAGTTCACCAACCAAACCTCAAAATAAAACTATTGATAAAACTCTTATTTCTTTAGCAAAATCTATTTTAGATATCCCAGTATGTGTAATTGGAGGTATTACAGAACATAATATTAATGAATTAAAGGAACATAAACCAGATATGTACGCTATAGTAAGTGCAATATTTAAAGGAGATATTACCCAAAATATTATTAAAATTAAACAAGTTTTGAATAAATAAAAATGACATGAGTTAATTAAAAAACAAATTATATAATTATGAAATGGAGTGAAAAAACATGGAAAGAAAGTAATGAAATTTTTGATAAAATATTAAATCAATCTTTTAATCAGGATTTAATGCAGGGTACTTTAACTGAGGATAGATTTTATTTTTATATTCAGCAGGATATTTATTACTTAAAAGAATATGGGAAAACCTTAGCTGTAATCGGAAGTAGGTTACAAAATGATCAACATGTTAAAGCTTTTTATCAGTTTGCAAATAGTGCTATGCAAGTAGAAAATGCATTACACGAAAGTTATGTTAAGCAATTTGCTAATTTTACGCCTCCACCAGTATCGCCAACTTGCCTATTGTATAAAAGTTATTTAAGTGCACAGTTGGTTACCCAAAGTATTGAGATTTGTTTGGCAGCAGTACTACCTTGTTTTTGGATTTATAAAAAAGTGGGAGATTATATTTTAGCAAATGGTAAAATTGAAGGAAATCCCTATAAAAATTGGATATTAACATATGGAGGAGAAGAGTTTGCTGTTGCTGTAGAAAAAGCAATTGAAATTTGTGATTTTTATGCAGAGAACTCAACAGATGAGGTGAGGAAAAAAATGACTGAAGCATATATTTACGGAGCAAAAATGGAATGGATGTTTTGGAATAGTGCATACCAAAAAGAAACTTGGGCAATATAAATAAAAAAAGGAGCAGATAATTCTGCTCCTTTTTATTATTTTAAAAGTGGTTGTTCTTGAGTAGCTTCACCAGGCTGAATTTCTAAATCAATCAATTGATCATCTTTCCAATATCCTCTGTACGTTGATGAATTAGGCCATTGATACTCGCCATAACCATTTCTTCTATCTTCTTCCCATGCACCAGTGTATCTTCCACCTTTACCCCATGTATATTTTCCACTTCCATGTCTTTTACCATCTAAAAATGCACCTTCATATTTATCACCATTTGCAAATTCATATTTCCCACTTGTTCCATGAATTTTACCTTGTCTCCATGAACCATCGTAAACATCACCGTTATCGAACTTAAATATACCTGTTCCATTGTAACAATTACCTTTAATGCATTGAGCATTTGCTTGAAAAGTAAATAAAAAAGTTACAAGTCCTAAAGAAAATAAATATTTTTTCATGTTAAATAATTTATTAGTAAAATATAAAATATTAGCTTAAAAAAACGTGCCAAATTTATATCATATTATGATAAAGTGTAAAAATAAAAAAATGCTTCAATAAAATGTAATTAAATCGTAAAAATTACATTGAATTTATACAATAAACTTTAAAAATGGTTACAAAATATCTAAACGCTGACTATCAAATCTTAAAAAAATAAATAATAATATTGTAAAACTAAGTAGGGAAGAGCCTCCGTAACTAAAAAAAGGTAATGGAATACCAATTACGGGCATTAGTTGAATGGTTATACCGATATTCACTAAAAAGTGAAAAAATAAAATTGCAGCTACACAATATCCATAAACTCTACCAATTCTACTTCTTTGTTTTTCGGCTTTATAAATAATTCGGATAATTAAACCAATCATTAAAGTAACAACAATAAAAGCGCCTAAAAATCCCCATTCTTCACCTACAGTGCAAAATATATAATCCGTAAATTGTTCGGGCACCCATTTTCCTTTTGTTAAATCTCCATTTAAAAATCCTTTCCCAAAAAATCCTCCACTACC